>OHAJ01001591.1_pt1 | contig 16418 bp, 12 predicted proteins | sample 1577101 | NCBI WGS metagenome assembly OHAJ01 (sample SAMEA3541531, study PRJEB24748) | human gut metagenome | biome: human gut; feature: human-associated habitat; material: faeces | place: China | collected 2012
CTCTTTTTTTGTTTTAATGTGGGGATTGTGTATATGTAAGTCTTGTCAGTTCATCCGACTGTGTATCAAAGCTTACGTACTTTAAAAACCTGTCCAAAACCGTGGTCATAAAAAATCCTCCTTGCGATAAATGATTGTTTTCAGTATACCATTTATTAGGAGGAAAAGAAACCCCGTTGCCAAATTTTCTTTTCCGGGGTATGATAAGGTTAGAAAAAATAAGGAGATTCCAAATGATGAAGAGGAAACCGTCTGATCTGCCCAAAATGTCCAAGCCAAAATCTGTCAAAAAGACCATTGTCATCAACTGTTTCACCGGAGAAGAACGGGAGGTTGACCGGCGTAAAATCAAAATCGTCGACGGGATGGAAATCGGGAATACGCGCGTCGAGCTAGACAACGGCGTAAAGCTGGCGGTAGCCGGCGAGGGAAAATACCACACTCTCGGCAATCCCAAAGAACGCTGGGCCGAAGTGGCAGAAGTACTGGTCCTGCCGGACGGCGAATACGGAGACGGGGATACTTGTTCTGGATGGCAGCAGCTACGGCTACGGTGCCGGGGCGGCGGCGCAGGCGGTTTCGCTGGAACAATCCGTTGCCGAGGTCTTTGTACACGTACTCGCTGCGGTGCGTGGTGATGTTGATGTATTTGGGGTCGAATTCCCGTAACGTATCTATGGTTTGATACAGCTTTTCGATGCCCGTACCTTTCAGTGGTGGCAATATTTCAAAGGAAAAAGCTGTTTTTTCGTTACTGTTTATCAGGTCGATTACTCTCATTTCTCTTTCGTTATCTTTGTCCGATTGGCAAAAATCTTGCACATTGGGAACAAAAATACAAAAAAGAAATGAGAAATGCCGAAATTGCCGGCTATTCTTTTATACAGCGGATGGAAAGAGCTTTATAGTAGGGCTTACCGGTGACATGGGCAGTGCTTGATACAAACTCGTCGCTTTCGCCGAGAAAATAAATGGTGCTTTCCGAAAGGGTATGCTTTGTATGATCCCAACTCCAAAAGGCGGTCATTTTATTGGGGCTGTTGTGTCCTTTGTTGTACCACATTCCTACCGGGAAAGCATTGAACCGGGTATGGTTGTTGACGGGGGCAACTTCACCGGATACCATTGCCTGCCATTCTCCTGCTTTTAGTATGGAGGCATCGTTGCCGGTGTAGTTTTTCAGCTGTTCCCAGTCTGCATCCGATGGAATTTTCCAGCCCTCGGGAGCCAGCTCTCCTGCCAGTATGGATTCTCCATTGTAAAAATAAATGTCATATTTGTCCGGCTTGTAATATCCGGCTTTGTCTGTTCCCAAGTCACTCTGTTTTTTCAAGGGAGCTCCGTCACGGTAGGTGGTGGCATGGAGCTCTTTACCCATCCAGTATTGGGCTCCAATCTTGACAATGGGGTATTCGGTAGACACTCCTTTTCTGATGTCTCGAAGGGTGTAGCATGCCACATTCACTTTGATGGCGTTTTCCGGTTTATCCAGAAGTAGCTTATGGTTATTGTCTATATAGAGCTTGTCTATGCCGGTATATTCCCCTTTAGTGTAGGTAAATCCATAGTCGTCTGTATTCCAGCTTATTCTTCCTCCGCAGATGGTGTCTTTACGGTCTGCAAGCTGTAGGATGACTCCATTGCTCAGGTCGGTCTTTTCATTTTCGCCTATGGGATAGGCTATAACGGCTCTGGAAGTCAATGACGCTGATTTGAGATATTCCTTGCAGACTTCTGCAATGGGTATCCCTTCGTGATAAATTCTGTACACATTTGAAAGAGAAAAGGAGAGAGCGGAGATATGTATGGCAGTGTAATCTTCCATATTGTCGGTGTCGATGGGAGGGAGGCTGCTCCATTCCTTGATTTTTCCGGCAAAACTGCTCAGTACGTTGCTGTTGCTCTGCATGGCTGATATGTTAATGATACATTGCGTGCTGCTACTCATTTCCACTTCGGGTATTGCACAACTGTATATACGTCCGCTCCACTCCATAATGAAGGATTGCTTGCCATCATTTATCGTTTGGGGTATGATGATGAATTCCTTGCCGGTAAGTTTGTTGTCTTTGACGCTCCATTCGCCGGAGGCTATGATGTCTTGTGTCCCCGTAAGATTACTGAAAGTCCCGTCTTCCAGATTATAATCGGCCGAGGTCTTGAGCCCGGTTGCGATGATACGCGGATTGGCTTTCAGCAAATCATTGGCAGAGTTGCTTGCGTCGGGTGTCAGAGAGATTGCCAGTTTGGACAGCTTGTGTTGGAACTCCAGGGTTACAGATTTGGTTTTACTGGTGATTCCTTGCGCTTTAGCTACCAAGAAGTCACTTTGTGCGCGGTTTTTCTCATTGCTCTGGTCTATCTGCACAGATACGGGAAGAACGGGTGTACCGGCAGCTACCCCTTCGGTTTGGTAAGGGTGGTAACTGATAAAGTCCAGTGACACATCTCCTTCCGGATAGAATACTGTCTTTTTGGGAACCAGTGTGGAGCCTTCCGTATATTCCAGGGCCAGATTGTCAATATACCGTTTTCCCTTGATGGAGCCGGAGGAAGTGGTTGCAAACAAGCCCATTCTGTCTCCTTTTTCAAAGGCGGTGTTTGTGACCTTGGTACTGGCCTTTTCCATTTTGATAGAGAACGTGATAGGTGTCGTCCCTTCCTCGATTTCCGCTTCTGATTCTTCGTCAATCCGGTTCACACAAGCTGTATTCCCTAAGGACATGCAGCAGAATAAAGAGGCAGCCAAGACTCCTCTTGCAAGAATAAGTTTCTTCATTATATTATTATTGTGGGGCAACGGTTTTTCCGCTTTCCCAATTATACTCAATGAACCTTGTCTTAAAAATATGGATTTAGCAGAGCTATAACCGGTATGGAAAAGTCTTTTACGCTTTTGGATGCTAATTATCAGTATCACGCTTGATGCCGCAGTGCTTTTTAATCTTATTTTTTAATAACTTTTAATAGGTTTCGGGTACAAATGTAATTAAACGTGTTAAATGAAGAGGGATAAATCGATAAAACTTTTATAATTTATTTATCACACTCTGATTTTTTGCCTAACTTTACACGCTAAAATCGTAGACAGTAATAAGTTAAACCATAGATATAAACTCATGCCTTTAAATTTACCCGATAAACTACCCGCTATCGAGTTGCTGAAAGAGGAGAATATTTTTGTCATTGACAATTCCCGGGCAACCCAGCAGGATATCCGTCCGCTGCGTATCGTGATTCTGAACTTGATGCCGCTAAAGATTACAACGGAAACGGACCTGGTGCGTCTGCTTTCCAATACTCCGCTTCAGGTGGAAATCTCGTTCATGAAGATAAAAAGCCATACTTCCAAGAACACTCCGATAGAACACATGAAAACATTCTATACGGATTTCGACAAGATGCGCGGTGAAAAGTACGATGGCATGATTATCACCGGTGCTCCGGTAGAGCAGATGGATTTTGAGGAGGTGACTTATTGGGATGAGATTACTGAAATCTTCGACTGGGCGCGTACGCATGTCACCTCTACGCTCTACATCTGCTGGGCGGCGCAGGCAGGGCTCTATCATCATTATGGAGTGCCGAAGTATGCACTGGATAAGAAGATGTTCGGTATCTTTGAACATCGTACCTTGCAACCGTTGCATCCCATTTTCCGTGGATTTGATGATATGTTCTATGTGCCGCATAGCCGCCACACGGAAGTGCGCCGGGAAGATATACAGAAGGTTCCGGAATTGACGCTGCTTTCCGAGTCGGAGGATGCTGGTGTATATATGGCGGTGGCCCGTGGAGGGCGTGAGTTCTTCGTGACCGGCCATTCGGAATACTCCCCGCTGACATTGGATACAGAGTATCGCCGTGACTTGAATAAGGGCCTGCCCATTGAGATACCCCGTAACTACTATGTGGACGATGACCCGGACAAAGGAGTGCTGGTGCGTTGGCGTGCCCATGCCAATCTGTTGTTCTCCAATTGGCTGAATTATTTTGTATATCAGGAGACGCCGTATAATATTAATGAAATAGGGTGAGTTACTCGTAACTAAACGATGATAAAGCAACGTAAAATAGAGCTGCTGGCTCCTGCCAAGAATTTGGAGTGTGGCATAGAAGCTGTGAATCATGGGGCAGATGCGGTATACATCGGTGCACCCAAGTTCGGTGCGCGTGCGGCTGCTGTCAACTCTTTGGAGGATATTGCCGCTTTGGTGGAGCATGCCCATCTGTATAATGCCCGTATCTATGTGACGGTCAATACCATTCTGAAAGAAGAAGAGCTGAAAGAGACGGAGAGGATGATTTGGAAGCTGTACCGCATCGGTGTGGATGCACTGATTGTACAGGATATGGGGATTACGCGGTTGAATTTGCCGCCCATTCCGTTGCATGGCAGTACGCAGATGGATAACCGTACGCCGGAGAAAGTACGTTTCCTTGCCGATGCCGGTTTCCGTCAGGTGGTGTTGGCACGCGAATTTTCTTTGCAGGAGATACGCGGTATCCATGAGGCGTGTCCCGACGTGCCGCTCGAAGTCTTTGTACACGGGGCTCTTTGCGTCAGTTATAGCGGGCAGTGCTATGTCAGCCAGGCTTGTTTCGGACGGAGTGCCAACCGGGGGGAATGTGCGCAATTCTGCCGTTTACCCTTCAGTCTGATAGATGCCGATGGCAAGACCATTGTGCGTAATAAGCATCTGCTTTCTTTGAAGGACCTCAACCAAAGCGAGGTGTTGGAAGAACTGCTGGATGCCGGAGCCACTTCGCTGAAGATAGAAGGCCGCTTGAAGGATGTGACCTATGTGAAGAATGTGACGGCGGCTTACCGTAGGAAGCTCGATGCCATTTTTGCCCGTCGCAAGGAATATGCCCGTGCTTCTTCGGGCACCTGCCGTTTCGATTTCCAGCCACAGTTGGACAAGAGTTTCAGCCGCGGTTTCACCCATTATTTCCTGCAAGGAAGGGGAGGGGAGATCACTTCGTTCGATACGCCCAAATCTTTGGGAGAGGAGATGGGCACTTTGAAGGAACAGCGCGGTGGATATATTACGGTGGCAGGCGTAAAGCCTTTCCACAACGGAGACGGTGTCTGTTTTCTGGATGAGCAGGGACGTTTGCAAGGTTTCCGCATCAACCGGGTGGATGGTAACAAACTCTATCCGGCAGGGGAAGTGCCTCGCATCAAACCTCGTACACGGCTTTATCGCAATTTCGACCAGGAGTTTGAACGTATCCTTACCCGTAAATCCTCCGAACGCAAAATCGGTGTTTGTTGGGAGTTGGCAGATACTTCTTTCGGTTTCAGCCTGACGGCTGCGGACGAAGATGATAACCGCGTGACACTCTCTTTCCCTTATCCGAAAGAACCGGCACGCACGCCACAGGCGGATAATCTGCGCAGCCAACTGGCTAAGTTGGGGAATACCCCTTTCGAGGTAGCCGGGCATTTATCAGAAGAGGCGTCGGGTATCAGGCTCAATCTCTCTGAAAACTGGTTTCTTCCTGCTTCCGTGGTGGCAGACTGGCGTCGGCAGGTGATGGATAGGCTGATTGTGGCTCGGCGTGTTACTTATCGTCGTGAGTTGGCTGTCTGGAAACCGACAAGCCATGCTTTCCCTGCTACTTCACTGACCTATCTGGGCAATGTGATGAACAGTGCTGCCCGGAGTTTTTACCGTGAGCATGGACTTTCGTCTATAGCACCTGCCTACGAGGCACAAGCGGTTCCGGATGCTGTACTCATGTTCTGCAAACATTGCCTGCGTTTCAGTATGGGATGGTGTCCCACCTATCAGAAAGGACATTCTCCTTATAGGGAACCTTATTATTTGGTTGGGACGGACGGCAAGCGTTTCCGCTTGTCTTTTGATTGCAAGAATTGCCAGATGAAAGTCATTGCTCATGAAGAGCCGCTTTAATGAAGGACGAAGAATGAGGAATTACTAATAAAGACTTGAAAATGAGGAGTGAGGAACGGGCACATAATGAAAGGCTGGCAAATGACCGGTACCGGGAAGCGGGCAGGGACAAACATCCTTTGCGTTCACTGCGTTCCCTCCTATTCTGCATTCTTTATTTTTCATGCTTCATTGCTTTAGTTTCCTGCCATTATTCCCGTCCTAATCTTGAAGATGAACATCTGTCTAAGGAGACGCGTGATTCGCTGGCCTATCTTTTTGAGCGGCATTATACTTGGAATACCAATCTGGAAGTGCTGGCAGATTCTGTGAATTTGGCTTGTCTGCCCGTGAAGGACTGCTATAATATGCTTTATCGGGGAGACCGCGTGGTGGTTGCCGAGTTCGCCATCCATCCTGCCGACAGTGTGGATAGTGTATGGGTGAAGCTTGCCCATTCGCAGGAAGTGCAGGGTTGGTTGCGGGAGTCCGAAATGATGCATGCCTTTGTTCCTACAGACAGCATTTCGCAGGCCATCTACTTGTTCAGTGATACCCATGCCTCTTATTTTATCATTATTTTTGCCTTGTTTGTGGCAGTCTGGCTGTTCCGGGCTTTTCGGCGCAAACAGTTGAGGATGGTGTACTTTAATGATATAGACAGTCTCTATCCGTTGTTGCTATGTCTGCTGATGGCGTTCTGTGCCACTATTTACGAATCTATACAAGTGTTTGCGCCGGAGACGTGGCAACACTTCTATTTTAATCCTACCTTGTCGCCGTTCAAGGTACCGCTTGTGCTTTCTGCTTTTCTGATGGGTATCTGGCTGTTTATAGTGGTGTTGCTGGCGGTACTCGACGATTTGTTTCGCCAGTTAAGTCCGGCGGCGGCCGTATTCTATCTGTTGGGGCTGGCCTCCTGCTGCATCTTCTGTTATTTTTTCTTTATCCTGACTACATCTATCTACGTCGGATACTTGTTTTTGACCGCTTTTGTATGGGTATTCCTCAAAAGGCTTCGCATTTCGCTGCTGGCTTCACGCTATCGTTGTGGCAGATGCGGGCAGAAACTGAGGGAGAAGGGAGTCTGCCCGCATTGCGGAGCTATCAATGAATAAAAAAGCTTTGTAACTTTTCCATATTCAGTAGGAAAATGTAACTTTGTAGTTGAACTTTTAAAAGGAGGAATTGATTATGAGTAGTTTGGAGTTGGAAGCCGGAAAATTGGAGTTGATTCGTGAGATAGTCAATATCAATAGCAGTACTGCATTGGAGAGCCTCAGAAAATATATGAAGGAGGTTTTGAATAAGAATAGTCATTCCATTCCGACAGCGGCAGATAGCAAATTGCTGACTAAGCGTATGCTTGCAAAGTATGCCGGTAGTTGGAAGGACAATCGTGATTCTGATGAAATCAATGATGATATATATGCATCACGCCTTTCTCGAAAAGAAGAAAACTTTAGCCCCTTTGACGAATGAAACGATATTTGCTTGATCTAATATTTGTGTTCACTTCATGTGTCAGAAATTTGGAGTAGACGAACATATTGAAAAGGTGGGCTGGGAACATTGTTGCATTTCGGAGGTTACGGTAGCAGAGTTGTTGTTCGGTGCAGAGCGAAGTAATAATGTGGAGAGAAACTTGCAGCTTGTTACTGATTTCTGCCAAGATATCAAGGTAATACCTTTGTCCTCGGCTTTATGTTGTTATGCCCGGAGTAAGGCTGCCTTATATAGTCAAGGAACTCCCATTGAGGATTTGGACTTATTTATAGGATGTACAGCGGTGGCTAACCAAATGATAATGGTTACTGAAAACAAGAAACATCTGGAAAGAATACCTAATATTGAAATTGAAAACTGGGTACATAGAGGATAACTTCTCCTCTGTCAGATAGAAACATAGAAACGGTCGTTCGGGTATGCAATGTGTAAGTACCCGAACGACCGTTTCTATTTTCCTTTACTTTCGGAGGGACAAAGCTCTCCAATCAGAACCTGCACCTCAACTCTATTCCCGCCTGCACAGGCCGTCCTTTCTGCATAAATCCGTTCCCCATACTCTCAAAATAGAACGAAGCATACTCTTTGTCCAGTGCATTGCGCACCCAGAAATCAATCTGCCCATGTCCTTTCTGGAAACTGATACGTCCGTTCAGCGTGCCGTAGAAGGCTTGGCTCACGGTATTCTTCTCGGTCCAGTAGATGCGTCCGGCACCAGTGTAGTTGGCGTTCAGCTGGATGCGGTCCAGCCAGTGCCCCGGACGGATGCGGAAGATGTACTGCCCACCCACGTTCATGGTGTGCTTGGGAACAAAAGGTACAGACTTGCCGTTGTAGCTGATTTCCTGAAGCTCCCCATTCACTTTCTCGTTGGTGATGTAATCCTTAAAGGTGGCATAGGTATAACCATAACTTGCATTCAGCGTGAAGTCTGTAGCAACGGCAGCCGTCAAGGCAACCTCTGCCCCCTGGCTGCGGCTTTTGCCGGCATTTGCCGTTTCGCGTCCCAGTCCGCTTGGGGCGAAGCGTGAAATCTGCTGGTCGCGGGTTTCCAGCCAGAAGATGGCGGCGTCGGCATGCAGACGTCCGTCCAGCAGATTCAAGTGTGTTCCTATTTCGTAGTTCCAGGTCTGTTCGGGCTTGTAGACGGTGGCGGATTTTGCATCCGGATTCTCTCCCGCATCGGGGAAGTATTTGCCCACCAGCTCTTTGTAGGCATCCGGCACGTTGGGCATAATCGCCTCTTTGCTTTGCCGCATCATGTCATTCTTCAAACTGGATTGCAGCAGGTCGGAGAACATCTGCACGTTGTAGCCTCCCGAACGGTAACCTTTGCTGACCGTTGCATACACATTCCCTCTGTTTCGCGCAAAGTCATACTGCAAAGCAAACTTGGGCAACAGCTGAAGATAATCCTTATCAATGTTTCCTTGGTAGCGCGACTCTACGGTCAGCGCCGTCTCCGGCATCATCTCTATTTCGCGGATGACGACGTCGCCCCGCTTCATTTCTCCCTTGATGCCCACCTTGTAGTCCAGGCTGGTGCCGGAGTTGTAATCCATCTTCATACGCTCATAATCCAGGCGTAACCCGGCAGTGAACGACACTCCTTTCAGCCCGAATAAATCTCTGAAGGTGGATTGATGAAAGAGTGCCCCATTCAGCAGCGGAGTGTCGAAACTGCCCCCGATGGGCATGGTCCGGCTGCTGATGCCCAGTGAGGGCAGGATATTCATGCTCATGGACGGTCCCATCTCTACTTGTATTTGCGATGGGATGACACTGCCCAACATCTGGTTCAGCATCCCCATTCCGGCTTCCCTGAAAGTGACGGGAGCTTCCGTATTCAGCCATTGGTAGAAGCCGAAGGCGCCGGTGGTCCATTGCCAGCGGCTGCCGCTTTTACTCTTCAAGATGATTTCCTCGCTCAGTGCGTGGGAGCGTTGTTTCTGTTGCAGGGTATAGATGTCGTTGGCGGTGAAGTCTTGGTCTATGTCCATGCAGTCCTTTAGAAACTGGTAGCCGGTGACCATGCTCAACGTGAAGTGCTGTGTCTGGTATTCCAGGTTCAGACCCGTGTTCAGCAGGTTGCGGTAGTAGTTGCTACGGGCGTTATTGGAGATTTTTCCGATGTAGGGCTTCAGCGGCTCGCTCTGTGCTTCGGGGGCCAGGCTGCCTTGGTAGAAATACGGGTAGCCACCCTGGTCGCTGTATTCGTAGTTGATGTTTAGGTCCACCTTCCAGTTGTCCGAGGGGAGGTAGATGGCGCGGATGCGTCCGCCTGCCGATTGCCCCTTGTCCGCTTTCTCGTCCCTCACCGTGTTGCGGAAGAATCCTCCTTGATAATCGTAAAAACCTCCGGTGGAAAAGGCGAACCGTTCCGAAAGGCGGTGATAGTGGGTCAGCGAGGTATTATAGGCATTGTACGTACCTGCCCCCATGCGGAAGTCCGTCCCCTGGTAGGAGAAGGGCGATTTGGTGTGCACCTTAATCAATCCGCCCATGGCATTGCGCCCGTAGAGCGTGCCCTGCGGACCGCGTAGCACGTCGATGCGCTCTACGTCGGCATAGCTGAAGTCGAAGGCTGACTTGTCTATATAAGGTATATTGTCTACATAAAGTCCTACGGAGGGAGTGTTGATGCGCGAGCCGATGCCGCGGATATAGACTGCCGAAGTCAGTCGCGAGCCGTAGTCGGGGATAAACATATTGGGCACTACGGATGTCAGATTCTTGATGGAGTTCACCTGTGCGTTCTGCATGTCCTGCTGCGAAAGCAGGGTGACGGCGGCGGGCTGCTCGCGCAGTTTCCGGTTTTCTTTGGGGGCGGCAATGACGGTTATTTCCTCTACATCCACCACTTTCAAGGTGTCTGCCTCTTCGGCAAGTACGTTGCCGGTTGCCAGGAGGCAGAAGATACCGGTCAAAATTCTATATCTATTCATAAACTGGTTTTTTAGCGCCTGCAAAGTAAAGGGATTCTTGCGGAAGGGACAATCCTCATTTATTAGGATTTCGTTCCTGGAGTGCTAATCTTAAATCGTTCCATCATGCGGAAAATATCGTTCCTCCGTGGGGTAAAAATCGTTCCACCATGGTGGAACGATTTTTACCCCACGGAGGAACGATTAGATGTTAGCACATTAGCACACTAATTGGGGCGAAGTTTTTCTGAAAAGACTTCGCTTCTGATGTATCCGGTTGTAGGATTATATTCTGTCCGCTTCCACATATCCGTGCATCACGGCATAGATAGTCAGCCCGGACACGGACTTGATACCCAGCTTCTCGGTGATATTCTTGCGGTGTGAGATGACGGTGGTCAGGCTGATGTTCAGTTTGTCGGCAATCTCCTTGTTGATGAGACCTTTGGTAATCAGCACCAGCACTTCTATTTCGCGGGCGGAAAGGTCGTGCCCGGCGGCTGTATTTATTGCCATATCCGAGTGTCTGGCGGGTGCCGGCTTTCCGTGGTTTTGTCTGTATTGGTTTCCGTATTGGCGCAGCTGCAGAATGTTTTTTGCCAGATTTTGTTCGTCCTGATAGATGTTTAGCGTCGGCATGCCCGACAGTTGGGGGACGGTTTCACCATTGACCAGCACAATGGTTTTGGGCTTGCGCTCCAGAAAGAAAGCGGTATGCTCGAAGTAAATCTGTGAAGAGATGAAATAATGCACATACATGTCAGGCGTATCATCCATCAGTTCGCCAAAGGAACGGAAAGAGCGGATGATGGCTGTCGGGATGATTTCCTCCAGCAAGTTCTGCAGTCCCAGACAGGAGAGGGTGTTGGAGTCGACGATTGCTATTTCAGGAGTCATTCTCGTTTTTTTGTTTCTGCAAAAATACGGATTATTTTTTAGGGTTTGTCTGTGCGGGGCTGCAAAATGAAAAATTCTCCTATGCAGAACTATTCTCCCTCTCCTTTTGGGGAACGGGGAGTGTCTCCTTTCGCATATTGGCTGGGGCTGACATTGAAATATTTCTTAAAGACTTCCCGGAAGTATTTCCCATCGCAGAAACCGGTTCTTTCTGCTACTTCAGTCACGGAATATTTCCCTTCTTTCAACAGCTCGGCAGCATGTTTCAAACGGATATTCCGTACGAAATCTGCCGGTGCCTGGCCGGTCAGCGCTTTCAGTTTACTGTAGAAACTGGTACGGCTCATATTCAGGAGCGAGCACAATACGTCCACTGTGAAATCGGGATTATCCATGTTCTCCTCGATATGTCTCTTTACATTCGACATGAATTTCCAGTCGAGACTGTTGGAGCAAGTGGTAGTTGTGGAGGGCTCTTCTTCTGTATTGATTTCCAAATTCGCATATCTCTTGCGCAGCAATGCGCGGTTGGCAAGCAGATTGGCAATGCTGGCTTTCAGTATGTTTATGCTGAAAGGTTTTACAATATATTCGTCCGCACCGATATGGAGTCCTTCGAGAATGTTCTTTTCATCTCCCAGTGCCGTCAGCAGTACTACCGGGATGTGGGATGTTTCAATATCGTTCTTGATGGCGATGCATAATTCGTCGCCTCGCATTTCCGGCATCATGATGTCGGAAAGAATCAGTTCCGGCCAGAATTGTTTTACAATGGTCAGCGCTTCCTTGCCGTTGTTGCATACTTGTACATTGTAAATCTTGGAGAAGGACTGAAAGAGGTAGTTGCGCAGCTCGTCATTGTCTTCTACAATCAAGATGCGATGCAGTTTGTCATTGTCTTCAGTCCGGAGTTCTCCGGCAAGTTTCAAAGGAACGGTGGGGACATCCGGTTCATAGAAGGTCTTCTTATCCTTAACGGACAGAGTGAAGTTCTTGAACTGTTCTTTCTCTTTGGGAAGGATGATTCTGACAGTACTGCCTTGGCATTCGGTGCTCTCAATGTATATTTTTCCATTGTGCAGGCTTACCAGCTTCCGCACCAGCATCAGACCGATACCGCTTCCCGTTATTTTGGAGTTGATGGCATTTGTTCCACGGAAGTGCATCTTGAACAGTTTTCTTTGTTCTTTGGCGGGAATTCCTATTCCATTATCTTTGACTTCCAGTCTCCAGGAACTTTTCATGTCATAAACAGAAATGAGTATATCGCCATTTTTGGGAGTATACTTCAGAGCATTGGATATGACATTTTCCAGGATAGAGTCCATCTTCTCTTTGTCGAACCATACATTCATGTAGCTGAAATTGCTTTCGTATCTGAAAGTGATATGTTTTATGGTGGCATAGGTCTGGAAATTGTTGTATATCTCCTTGATGTAAGTATTCAGTTCATATTCTGCTATGTACAGATGAGGGGAATATACTTCTGCCCGTTCAAAGTTTATCAGATTGGTAGTCATGCGCAGGAGGGAGTTGACATTTCTCAGTGCCATGTGCATATTGTTGGTCTCGGCTTCGTTCAGTGTCTTGTTTTCAAGCATTTCTTCCAGAGGTGCCTTTATCAGTGTCAATGGCGTGCGGATATCATGCGCGGTATTGACAAAGAAACGGGTTTTCTCATCGGATATCTTTTTCTGTTTTCTCAGTGCCATGACACGGAAACCGACAACGGACATCAGTACTGTCAGCAGGACATAGCAGGCTATGGCCCAAAAACTGAACCAGACGGGGCGCGCAATGCTGATGTCGATGCTTCGCTCTTCAAAATAAAGATACGGCTCTTCCTTGGATACCGCCCGTATGTAAAGTTTGTAATCGCCCGAGGCAAGGTTGGTGAAGCGGAGATGCCCTTCTTCACCCAGGCGGTTCCAGTCATCGTAAAAGCCTTCCAGCTTCCAGTAGAAAGTGACATTGTCCGGCGCGTCATAATTGATGGATGAAATGCTGAGGGAAAAAGTGTTCTGGTTATATTTCAGCTTTAACCGGTCTGTCTGGTTGATGTTTTCCTTCAAGGGGGAATTCGGACTGCCGGGAAAGACAGTCTGATAGAGTATCTGAAAATCGCTGAGTATCATAGGAGAGTAGATGTACTTGGGCAAACGGGTTCCTTCGGGGAACTCGATGGCTCCGTCTGTGCTGCCAAAGACAAAACCCTTGTTCTTGCGTAGCGTTCCGGAAGAGGCACTGAAGCAGGAGGACATCAGCCCTTGCTCTTTGGTCCAGTTGTGGAATGTCTTCTCCGTAGGGTGGAAACAGCTGATTCCGTTTTCGGTACTCATCAGGATATGCCCGTCCGACTCGGGGAGTATGGTGTAGATGTTGTTTGAAATCAAGGCACAATTGTCCTTGTGATAATGCTTGAACGTATTGTCCTTTGCGTTGTAGACAACCACTCCGGAGCCGTTTGTTCCTATATATAGAGAGAGGTCTTCCGCTTGGTAAAGTGTGTTGATGTAGGTCGTCTCTTCCTGCAAGGCGACATATTGGAATCTACCCGACTCTTTGTCCAGCAGATACAGTCCGGCACTTGTTCCAATCCACATGTGTCCGTCGTCCTTTTCTGTAATGGCGGTGACGGAATTTATTCCGGGATACAGACGGACGGAATTCAGGGACAAATCGAAGCACTTCAGATTATAGAACCCTCCGGACCAGATATATCCTTTGGAGTCTTTTACGATGTCGCGGATATACTTGTCAGGACGAATGTTGTCCGGATTGAGCAGGTAAGGGGAGAAATATTCTACCGAGAGTGTCCTTTTATTTATTTTGTATACTCCCGAAGTATATCCTCCTGCCCAAATAATGCCGGGTGATACCTCGCATAGCGTAATGAAGATGTGATTCTTGTTTTTCAGTTGATGGTCGAAGGAGCTTAGGAATGAATGCCACTGCCCGGTTTTCGATTGATAAAGGCTGATTCCGTTACTTGTTCCGAACCATAGGTCTCCGTCACTGTCTTCAATGACAGAGTGTACCTGGTCGTTGACCAGCGATTGTCTGTTTCCGATAGAATGCTTTATCCAGTTGTAGCTTTTGTACCGGTTGTCTATAATGGTAATTCCTTCCGGGTAGTTGGCTATCCATATCCGCTTTTCTTCATCAATATAAATGTCATTGATGTTATTGCTGTTCATCTCATTGTGGCTTTTGTAGCTGGAGACGATGTACGGTTCCGAGATACACGAGTTCATGTTGATTTTGTGTATACCCATACCTTCTGTCGCTATCAATAGCTCTGTCTGGTTCAGAGGCTTGATTCGGGCAATGTTTACATCGCTCAAATCCGTATTGGAGTGTATAATCCGTTGTTGCCGTATGTCGTAGGCAAAGACGCCTTTTTCAAAAGTACCGATGAAAAGTCTTTGTGATTCTTGGTGGAAATAGAGTGAACTGATTTGGGCCTGGATTTTGTCAAGAGGTTCAAGAGGGACAATCTGCAATGTCTCATTTTCGAGTTTGACATATCGCAATCCCTTGTCGGTACCCATGAAGAAGTGGTTATTGTCCACTTGTTCGATACTTGTAATGCTGCTTTTCAGTTCATTGGACATTTGATGGACCTCTCCGGTTTGTGTGTCGTAGAGAGCGATGCTGTATCTGCTGCACAGCCAAATCCTGTGATTGCAGTCCATATAGCCGTAGCTGATATTGACCGGTGTCTTGGGCAGTTTATATACTCTGTTGAACACATCGTGTTCTTGGTTGTATTGAAAAATACGACCGGCTTTACCTATGACCCATAATTTCCCTTTCTCTTCAAAATACAGCCAACCGAGATGGATGGGGAAACTTGACTCTTTGTTTTCTTCTATTAATTTATAATGCTTGATGTCTTTTCCATTGTACCGGTCTATGCCTTCGTTGGTGAGGAACCACATGTAACCTACCGAATCCTTTTGAATGTCGAAGATTCTGCGGTTGCTCAATCCGTTTTCCACCCCTATGTATTTATATGTTTGCGCCGTAGCTATGAGAGGCAAAAGGAATAGAAAGCATACAATGTTTATGATGAACCTCATAATAAATACAATATAACAACATATATGTGATAATAGTTTACAAATTAAACGAGAAAAAGTGAAAAATCAAAATTTGGATGTAAATATTATAGCTTAATCAAAGAATGCCTTTGCCGCTTCCGCACATCGTTCGCCGTCAATTCCGGCAGAAACAATGCCTCCGGCATATCCGGCGCCTTCTCCGCAAGGGAACAATCCTTTTACGCGTACATGTTGCAGTGTCTCCTTGTCTCTTGTTATGCGTACCGGCGCCGAAGTACGGGTTTCCACTCCAATCATTGTCGCCTCGTTCGTCAAGAAACCACGGCTGTATTTCCCGAATAGCTGGAAACCTTTGCTCAGGCGTTCTGCAATGAAAGAAGGCATCCAGAAGTGCAGAGGTGAGGAAACCAGTCCCGGTGCATACGAAGTTTCCGGCAGGTCGTAACTCAGTTTTTTCTTAGTGAAGTCTGCCATTCTCTGTGCCGGTGCTGTCTGCTTCATATTGCCTTGTTGCCAGCAGAGGCGCTCCAGATACTCTTGAAAATACATCATGCTTAATTGGGAGTTGACGGTTGGCAATTGACATGCCCACCGTGCGCCGGATGTCCAGCAGGCGGTCCTCATCCACAGTGTCGATGCCATCCACATACACTTTGCCGCCGCTGGGCAGGAGGATGGCGTTCATGTGCTTGGCGAGGGTGGATTTGCCGCTGCCGTTGTGGCCCAGAACAGCCACAAAAGTGCCCTCCTGGATGGACAGGTCCACCCCGTCCAGCACAACGGGGGCGACGCCCTCGGCGGAGGTGTAGGAGAAGCGGAGAGCTTCCGCGCGGATGATCGCGTCTTTCAATCAAAACACCCCTTGTTTTGAGTCAGGAATGAGAAGTTGGCAATTGAGAATTTTTTTCGGGAGCTGGAGAGGGCGGCAGTAAACGGCCGCGCCCATAACTCCTAACTGGTCAAGATCTGATCCAGCGCCCGGTGGCGCCGCAGGGGAGGACCAGGCCGCTCTCGGTGACGGGGAGGCCCAGCTCCTGGCTGTCGGTGCGGCCGCCGAATTTCCGGGAGAGCACCAAGTCCACACACATGGACATTTTTGTTCCGCTGTGGCTGATGTTCCAGCCCAA
>OHAJ01001595.1_pt1 | contig 16406 bp, 12 predicted proteins | sample 1577101 | NCBI WGS metagenome assembly OHAJ01 (sample SAMEA3541531, study PRJEB24748) | human gut metagenome | biome: human gut; feature: human-associated habitat; material: faeces | place: China | collected 2012
AGAAAAATGGTGCTAGGACAACAGTCCTAGCACCACTTTGTCTACAGTCTGAGGCGCTGCTCGTAAGAGCGGCGCTTCTTTTCATGTAAAGATATTATAATTTGGACGTGTAGTGAAAAAGTGTTTTATAACACAATTGTTATAGGAAATATATGTAAGGATTTATATTTGGAGGGAAAAGCATGAATAAGAGTTTGAAACGAGTGATTGTTTCTGCTATGGCTTTATCTTTATTGGTTCCAGCGGTTTCAGCTCCAAAGGCGGAAGCTGCAGCAAAACCAAAGCTGAGTGCGAAAAGCGTTAAAGTGACAGTAGGAGCAAAGAAAAAAGTAACTGTAAAAAAAGTAAAAGCAAAGAAAATCAAAAAGACGACTTGGTCATTGCCAAAGAAAGGAAAGAAAATCGTTTCTCTTTCGGCAAAGAAAAAGACAGGCGTTACATTAAAAGGTAAAAAGGCAGGAAAAACAACTTTGACTGCGAAAGTTAGAGTTGGCAAAAAGACCTATAAATTAAAGACGAAAATTACTGTAGTAAAGAAAACTGCAGTTATTACTGCAAAACCAACACAGGGCGCAACGAAGACTCCGGCAACAACAGCACCGGCAAACACTGCAACAGCGGTACCTACGGCAACACCAGTGGCTACATTCCGACCGTTGGCAACACCAAATATGACAGAAGTACCAAAGAAGAGTGCAGACTCATTTGCAACTACGAAACCGGAAGCTACGATTGATCCGGCTACCAAAGTTGGTTATAACGTAGATTTTGAAGATGTTACAATCGGAACAAAAACAGAAGATGCAATTACCGGAGATGGTATCAAAGGAGTTGTGCTTCGTGGACATAAAAAGGCTGATGACGGTGGCGTCGGAACATCAAAAGACTATTTGGATGTAGTAGACGGAAGTGATCTTCCGGTTGAAGGAAATAATACACATGTACTTCACCTTCACCGTGAAGATAAAACATGGCAGGGGCCGATGATGAACATCACCGATAAACTGGATGAAGGATGTACCTATGAACTTAAGGCAGATGTATTCTGCCAGAACACCGATTTGATGTGTTCTTATCAGGAGCAGACTCTGGAAGAACTGTCACCAAGTTATGGTAACTTTGGTCCGACTTCCGGAACAATTACAAAGATTCCGAAAGGAAAATGGAATACAGTAACATTTACGATTTCCGTACCGGATGATAAATTTTATTATGCACTGTATTTTGAGTCTTATAACGGAAATGGTAACGATGACATTTACCTTGACAACATTACTTTGACAAAGACATTGCAGACAAATCCGGACAAAACAATTGATTCTTTGAAGGATACTTACAAAGATGTATTCCCGATTGTCGGCGTTGGAGCAGGAATTGCTTCGATTCTTGGTAAGAATGGTTCCGAGTTTATTTCTCAGCAGTACAATGCCGTTACACCGGGTAACGAAATGAAACCGGATGCAATTCTTGGTTCTACGATTGGTAAACTTGTGAAACCAACCGATGAAGTTTCTGCGGATAAGACCGATTTCATCACAGTAGAGGATGCAAAATCCATGGGATATATTATTCCGGATAACTACATTTCTTATGATGACAACCGTTTTAAATCAGCTACGGGTGAGTATGCCGTGCCGAGACTGAATTTTGATAATGTAGATAAGCTTATGAAAGCTGCTCATGAGAATGGCGTGAAACTGCGTGGACATACCTTAGTATGGCATCAGCAGACACCGAAGTATTTCTTCCAGCAGAATTATAAAATTACGACAGGACAGAAGTACAACACATCCAAAGAGTGCATGGATACACGTCTTGAGTTCTATGTTAAGACAGTTATGAACCATGTATTGAGCAGTGAGTATGCAGATTGTTTATACTCCTATGATGTAGTAAATGAGTATCTGCACAGTGCAAATGCGGAGAAAGACTCTAAGAATATTACTTATTGGGGATTGATTTACGGCACATATGATAAGTCTGTGAAAGACCATGGTGTGACACTTCGTCCTTCTTATGTAAAGGATGCTTTCAAATATGCACACGAAATGCTTGTAAAATATGACCGTTTGGATGTTAAACTGATTTATAACGATTATAACTGCTATCAGAATCCGGAAAATATCATTCACCTGGTAGATTACATTAATAGTGATGGTAAAGTATGTGATGGTATTGGTATGCAGTCACACTTGGACATTACGGACTCGTTCCACAGTGCAACAAACTATGCAAAGGCATTGGAGTACTTCCGTCTGAACTGCCCGGATTTGGAGATTCAGATTACTGAACTTGATGCAACAATGGTTAGCACAGAGGACAAGCCATTGACGGATGAGGATCAGGCAGCATACTATGACCAGATTATGAATGCGATTTTGACTAACAAGAAAAATGGCGGCAACATCACAGCATTGATTATCTGGAGTTTGTATGATGGTGTATCATGGAGACCGGCAAAATTCCCATGTCTGTTCAATGGTTTGTATATGCCAAAAGCTGCATTCTATGCTGTAATTGATGCGAAAAAGCAGTATTGGGATTAGCTAATATAGAGATATGGTGATACACACATATAATGTTGCTTATATATACCATAAATCTTATAAAGTGATTGCTATTTCATTATTAAAATGATAAAATATAAATACGTATACGAGTACTTATACAGATAAAAAAGCGCTACTCGAATCGGGTAGTGCTTTTTTTTATAAAAACATAAAAAAGGAGGTCAAGACATTGAAGAGACAGATGAAGAAACTCATTGTTTCCGCTGTAGCTCTTTCTCTTGTTATTCCTGCGCTTAGCGCACCAAAGGCAGAGGCTGCAAAGAAGCCATCTTTGGTAAAAAAGGTTTCTGTAAAAGCAGGTAAAACAAAGAAAGTTACAGTGAAAGGTGTTAAGACAAAGCAGATTAAGAAGACAACTTGGTCTGTGAAAAGCAAGAAGGTTGTCACGCTTTCTAAGAAAAAGAAAAACAGCGTAACAATCAAAGGTAAAAAGGCAGGAAAGACAGTTTTGACTGCCAAAATCAAAGTAGGTAAAAAGACCTACAAAAAGACTTGTAAGATTACAGTCAAAAAAGCAGGCAAAGTAACAGTAACAAAAGCACCGGTGGCAACACCGACCGCACCGGCAAAGGTAACTGATACACCGGGAGCAAAAGCTACGGCTACACCGACGGCTGCTCCGACAGCAGTTCCTACACTGCGTGCACTTGACCAGGGTTACAAAACGGCAAAGGCACCGGAAGCAAAAGACCCGGATACATTCCCTACAACAGTGCCGGAAGCAAAGGTTGACCCGGCAACAGCAACTGTGTATGATGAAGATTTTGAGGATGTAGAAACGGGTACAAAGTCGACGGACTGCGTAAACGAGGATACTCCGGATCCGGAAGGATTGAAAAGATGGATTCTTCGCGCGTTCTCAGATGATAACAACACCGGAAAAGATTATCTGGAGGTTGTTGATTCGAGTACACTTCCAACCGGCAACAGTGCAGTTGGCAAGAAAGTTCTCAAATGCCACCGTGAAGCAAATTCAAAGAGCTGGCAGGGAGCTATGATTAATCTGTCCAAGAAATTAGAAGGTGGTGCTACTTACCGCGTTTCCTTTACTGCCTACAGTGAAGTGTCTTCATTGAACTTTAACGAACAGGTGATTCCGATTGAAGGTGGCGATCAGTCGTATGCTTATATGCCGACTCGTATCACGGAAACCCGCTGGAAAACAACAAAAGGCCAGTGGAAAGATTTCGACTATGAAATCACTGTGCCGGATGACATGTACTTCTATGGATTCTATTTACAGAGTGATGATGGTACAACCGGTGATATGTATGTTGATAACATGAAGATTGTAAAAACGGCACAGCCATCCAAGGCAACGGATATTCCGAAACTGAAAGATATTTACAGTGATACTTTTGGTGTGGTAGCGGTTGGTGCATCGGCAAATGATCTTCTTGGAGATACAGCTTCTAAGTTCTTGAATGAACAGTACAATGGCATTACTCCTGGTAATGAGATGAAACCGAATGCCGTTATGGATTCTGACAAAATTGATGCAGTGCCACTTGAAGATGCCAAAGCACAAGGTTTGTATATTCCGGAAGGATATGACAAACAGGCAGATAACTCTGCAACTTATAACGTAACAGAGACTGTAGAAGGAAAAGACACAATTGTTAAAAAGACAGGTGTCGTTGTTCCTAAGTTGAAGTTCGATAAAATCGACCAGATTTTGACCGAGTGCCACGCAAAAGGATTGAAGCTTCGTGGACATACGTTACTGTGGCATGCGCAGACTCCTACCTATTTCTTCCAGAAAGGATTCTCTGTTGTAAATAACAAGAGTAAGAATACTTCTGAAGAAAACATGGATTTGCGTCTTGAGTATTTTGTAAAGAATGTGATGGAGCATATTTTGAAGAAAGATTTGGAACTTGCCGGTGGCGACAAGAGCAAATGCGTTCTTTATGCTTATGACGTAGTAAATGAGTATATGCATAGCGGAAGTCCTAAGGGAACATTCTGGAATACGATTTATGGCATTACGGATAAAGAGAAAAATGCCGGTTATATGTCAAGTACCGGAGTAACGCTTCGTCCGAAGTTTGTCAAAGAAGCATTCCAGTGGGCAGATGAAATTTGTAAAAAATATGACCGCGACGATGTGAAATTGATGTACAATGACTTTAATACTTATCTTTGTCCGGAAGATGAAGTTCTTTTGATTGACTTTATTAACGAGGATGGAAAGATTTGTGATGGTCTTGGTATGCAGAGTCACTTGACGGTTGGCAATGCAGCACACAGCCCGGATTTGTATGCACAGGCACTTGAGTGTTTCCGCTCAAATATGCCGGATATGGACATTCATATCACAGAGATTGATGCCGGTTACACATCGACAGCAGATAAAGTAGTAACAGATCAGGATCAGGCTGCTTACTATGACCAGATTATGGGTGCTCTTTTGCAGAGTAAAGCAAAGGGAACAAAGATTAGCGCCCTTGTTATCTGGAGTTTGTATGATGGTGTTTCATGGCGTGCAAGCAGTGTACCTTGCTTATTCAATGGCTTGTATTCACCAAAATCTGCTTTCTTTGCAGTAGCAAACGCAAAGGATGCTTATAAGTAAATAAGAGATTCTTAAAATAAAAATACCACCCGGTCAAAATAATTTTGGCGGGTGGTATTTTTTTGTGGTATTTTGCAAACAATTGTAGTATAATATACTACACAAACAAATTATGTGAGGAGGGGGTCATATGTACAAAGCAATGGAGTTATCCACGTACATCGTTTCAAAATGTATTAAGGAAGATTGTCCTATTAGTAATTTGCAGTTGCAAAAAATTTTATATTATATTCAAAAGGCTTTTTTGAATAGAGGTGACCGCGCATTTTCAGATAATATAGAAGCTTGGCAATTTGGTCCTGTTGTGCCAAATGTGTATGACCATTATTGTGGATATGGTGCTATGCCTATTTCCTTTTCGTCGATAAAATATGATGTGGCTAAAGAAGATAAGCAACTGATTGATTCGATTGTAGAAAGTAAACGAGTTTTGGCACCATGGGATTTAGTTGAAGAGACGCATAAAAAAGGTGGTGCGTGGGATAAGACTTATAAAAATGGTTCAGGATCACATGAAGTGATTCCTACAGAGTTAATAAAGGCGGTGGGATAAAGATGGTATCAGCGAAAGAAGAAATGAAGCGAAAAGAATTTCGTGATATTCTTATTGAACTTTCAAAAAATCAAGATTTCTTAAAAAGTGCCACATGTCGTTCGAATATGTATCGGCGGCTTGAGGCACTTTATGATGCAGAACCAACAGAAGAAGGTTTTCGGCATTATTATTCCGATATTTTTGCGATTTTAGTTGAAGTAAAATCGAATCCTGATTTAGGAGATATAAATATACTTGGGCAAAATTTAGATGCATTAAAGAGGAAATATAAAGTAAAAAATAAAGCGGCAGATGGAAAAAGATTGATAGACGTAAGTGGATCGATAAGAAAGTTGTATGACCATGTAAATTTAGACATTGCACGAATTGCATATTCGGATGCCACAGATAAACGAGCGTATGGAGAATCAACATTAAAAAATCTTCAAGGTGAAATTAATTATTTACAAGGGGAAATTCCAAAAGCAAAAGAAATACAAGAAGATTATGAAAACACAGAAAAAAAGATTTCAGAGGTTGAGTCAAAATTGGAGAGTTCTCAACGGGAATATATCGCTATTCTTGGAATCTTTGCTGCAGTTGTGCTGGCGTTTACTGGAGGGATTGCATTTTCGACATCTGTGTTAAATAATGTTGCCAAAGCAAGTATTTATCGAACGGTTACTGTTTCGTTGATAATTGGACTCGTGCTGATAAATGTATTATTTGGATTGTTTTATTATATTAATTTACTTGTAAACAAAAATAAAAGGTTACTTCCGCTAATTGTATCAAATGTAGTTATTTTTATTTTATTGCTGGGAACGATAGTGGCTTGGAACTGTGGAATGGTAGAAAAGCGTGCTAAAAGGATAACTACTCAGGTTGAAAATATACATATAACGATAGATGGTGGTACAATGATTATATAAAAAAAGCTAGTCAAAATCGATGATTTTGACTAGCTTTTTTTATTAGATTGTCGTAATAAAGCAGCACCATTCTTTCATATAAGTTACATCAAGAATTTCAAATCCGTTTTCAATTAAAGTTTCACGAACCTCTGCTTCTTTCGTATCAATAATGCCAGATGTAATGTAAAGACCGCCTTTTTTAAGGTGAGGTTTTACAACGCCTGTGAGCGGGATAATGACATCGGCAAGAATATTTGCTACCACGATGTCGTGGCCGGTTCCGGCTTTCACCTTCAAAAAAGCGTTGGAAATCAAATCGCCGTCGTAAAGGGTGTAGTCAGAAGACGGAATATGATTTACTGCCATATTCTCAGTAGCAACTTTTACGGCTACTTCGTCAATGTCAATTGCGGTGGCGTGCTTGGCGCCGAGTTTCAAAGCGGCAATTGAGAGAATTCCGCTGCCACATCCGACATCAAGGACGGAGTCCCCGGTTTTTACATATTTATCAAGTGCCTGAATACAAAGTTTCGTTGTTTCGTGGGAACCGGTGCCAAAAGCAATGCCAGGGTCGATTTCGATAAGAATATCGGAATCTTTTTCTTTTTTATATTCTTCCCAGGTTGGCTTGATGACGATATCGTCGGCAGCACGAAACGGTTTGAAAAATGTTTTCCAGTTATTAATCCAGTCTTTGTCTTCGGTTTCCGAAAGAGAAATGGTTCCTTTTCCGATTTCACAGAATGGCTTGATTTCCTGAAAAATATTCTGTACCTGAATCATGACTTTTTCCGGGTCACAGTTTTCCGGTTCCATGTAAAAGTGAACTTTTGCAGTCCCATCGTTATCTTCCGGATCCGGCAAAATATCGACAAACATTTTTTTCTTATCTTCTTCGCTTAATGGAAGATGGTCTTCAATTTCAATTCCTTCCACGCCGATTTCGTCAAGCATATAGCTGAGCATGTCCACGGCATCTGTATGTGTATCAAGTGTAAAACGTATCCATTTCATAGAGGGTACCCCTTTCTTGTCGTATACTGGATATTATAAAGAGAAGCAGGTGGAAAGTCAAATTTATCCTTAAAATCGTTTGTGCCAACAACACTTGACACAAACTAACCTTAAAATCTACTGGAAAATCCACTGCGAATCAACTATACTTGACATATACGAAAGCAGATTAGCAAAGTGAGGAAAAAGTTGTGCGCGAAAAATGGATTGTGGAAGCGAAAAAGGGAGATTTTAATGGGTTATCGGCGAAGTTAAAGGTTTCGCCTCTGGCGGTGCGGTGTCTTATGAACCGCGGTGTCGAAAGTGAGCAGGAGATGCGGAGTTTTTTGTATGGAACATTAGATGACTTGCATGATCCGTTTACGATGAAAGGCATGAATGAGGCGGTGCAGGAGATTGTACAAGCGAGAGAGCAGGGGCGTAAGGTGGCAATTGCTTCGGATTTTGACTGTGACGGGATTTTTTCTGCTTATATTTTGTGGAAGGGATTTCAAAAGATAGGATTGGATTCTGAAATTTTTACGCCGGACCGTGTAAAAGAAGGGTACGGACTGAATCGTCGTATTGTAGATGAGGCGCTCGCAGGCGGACGGGATTTTCTTGTTACCTGCGACAATGGAATTGCGGCGAATGAGGAAGTGGATTATGCAAAGAAACTTGGTATGACGGTAATTGTTACCGACCATCATGAGGTGCAGGAGCAGATGCCGGCTGCAGATGTTGTGCTGGACCCAAAGCGGGATGATGAAACATATCCATTTCACGGGTTGTGTGGTGCCGGTGTGGCGTTTAAACTGATTTGTGCACTGTATGATGTGCAGCAGGTTCCGGCGGAAGCTAAGAATGAATTATTAGAATACGCCGGGATTGCAACGGTGGCTGATGTAATGGAACTGCAGGGGGAAAACCGGATTTTGGTAAAATATGGTTTGAAAGCACTTTCGCATACGAAAAATATAGGGCTTCGCGCATTGCTTAAAGTACAGGGATTGGATGATAAAGAGATTACGGCAGGGCATATTGGCTTTATTCTGGGACCGTGCTTTAATGCGGCAGGGCGGATAGCGACCGTGGCAGAATCCTTTTCTCTCTTGATGGAAGAGGATGAAGAAAAGGCGTTAGAAAAAGCAGAGAAGTTGAAGGAAATTAATGAATCCCGCAAGCAAATGACAGAAGATGGTGCGGAAGAAACGTATTTAAAACTGGCGGAGAAAGAGAATGAAAATAAGCTTCCAAAGGTGTTGATAGTATTATTGCCGGATACGCATGAGAGCCTTGTTGGTATTATTGCCGGACGGGTGAAGGAGAGGTACAACCGCCCAACGATTGTTTTTACGGAAACGGAAGACGGTCTTGTGAAAGGCTCCGGGCGTTCAATTGAGGCGTATGACATGTTTCATGAATTGTTGGCGTGCAAAGATTTAATGGAGCGGTTTGGTGGTCACAAAATGGCGGCAGGCATGACACTTCACAGGAAGGATTTGCCGGAGTTAGAAAAGCGGTTAAATGAAAATTGTGTGCTGACAGAAGAGGATTTTCGCCCGGTCGTAAGAATTGACGCACCGATGCCGATTGGCTACATAACAGAAACATTGTTAAGTGAAATTGAACAAATGGAGCCGTTTGGCGTGGGAAATCCAAAGCCGATTTTTGCGGAACAGCATTTTCGTATTTTGTCGGGACGCAAATTTGGTCAAGAGGGAACGGTGTTAAAGTTACAGGTGCAAAACGATGCCGGTAATCGCATCGGAGCAGTCTGTTTCCGACGGACGGAGGAGTTTGAGCAGTTTGTCATTGCGGAGTGGGGCGAAGCTGAGTTAAAGCGGATGTACGAGGGGCGTGAAAATCTGTTAGACATTGCATTTACCTATTATCCATCGGTGAATGAATATAATGGGCGCCGTGAGTTACAGATACAAATTGCCGGCTGGTGCCGGATTCCACGATAGGAGGATAGGATATGATTGAAATTAGTTTATGCATGATTGTGAAAAATGAAGAGAAAATTCTTGCACGCTGCCTGGATAGTGTGGCAGATTTGGTGGATGAAATTGTGATTGTTGACACCGGCTCTACGGATGCAACAAAGAAAATTGCAGCGAATTATACAGATAAAATCTACGATTTTACGTGGGTGGATGATTTTTCGGCGGCGAGAAATTTTGCTTTTTCGAAGGCGGAAAAAGACTATATTTATACAGCGGATGCGGATGAGGTAATTGATGAGGAAAACAGAAAACGCTTTTGCGAATTAAAGGAAGTGCTTTTGCCGGAAATTGAAATTGTGCAGATGAAGTATGGCAATCAGTTGTCTCATGGAACTGCATATAATTTTGATGAAGAATATCGTCCGAAACTTTTTAAAAGACTCCGGGAATTTACATGGATTGAACCGATTCACGAGATGGTTCGCTTAGACCCGGTTGTTTTTGATTCGGATATTGTCATCGGGCACTATCCGGAGAGCAACCACTGTAAGCGTGATTTTGCAACTTTCCGGAAACACATTCACAAAGGGCTTCGGCTGTCAAAACGGCTGCATCACATGTATGCGATGGAGTTGTATATTTCCGGGGATGATGAAGATTTTTTGGAAGCGGAAGAATTTTTTGCGGCGTCTGTGATGGACCCGGAGCGGAGTGCAGATGAGATGAAGGAAGCTGCATGCGTGGTCTGCCGTGCGGCAAGAATCCGGAAGGACGCGGGCATTATGATGAAAATGGCATTGAAAGATATGCTCACCGAAGGCTCCGCCGAAATGTGTTTTGAACTGGGCGAGTATTTCCACGAGAGAGGCGATGATTCCGAGGCGTCACTGTGGTATTACAATGCGATGCATGAGGCGCCGAGCATATTGAATATTCATATGTCGACGGATTGGCCGGAGAAACGGCTGGCGGAGATTGAAAAATAGCAGATATATCGAATAAATAAGGAGCGATTTATTATTTTATTAGTTATAACTGATAAAATTCAAAATTGTTCCTTGTTTTTTTGTTGTAAATTGGATATACTATAAGTAAGAAATTGAGAAAATGGAGGGATGTTCAGTTATGATTAAACGAGAATTGTATATGAAAAGGATTCGTCCATTTATAGGAAATGACCTGATTAAGGTTATGACGGGGGTGCGGCGCGCCGGAAAATCGGTTATGCTTGAATTGGTTCAAGAGGAATTACTGGAAGCAGGTGTTTCACAGTCGCAGTTTATTTGCATTAATTTTGAGAATATGCAATATGCACATTTACAGACAGCACAAAATCTGCACAGTGAAATTTTAGAACGTGCGGCAGAGATAAAGGGCAAAGTGTATCTTTTTTTTGATGAAATTCAGGAAGTCACCGACTGGGAAAAGTGCATTAATTCCCTTCGGGTAAGTTTAGACTGTGATATTTATATTACGGGTTCTAATGCTAAATTGCTGTCAGGCGAACTGGCGACATATCTTGGCGGGCGGTATGTTGAGTTTGTCATTTATCCGTTTTCTTTTGCGGAGTTTCTTGAATTGTACCGTCAAAAGATGCCGGATGAAACAGAGACTTTGGCATTTCAGAAATATCTGCTTTTGGGAGGAATGCCGTATTTGGCGAATCTTTCTTATGAGGAAGAACCTTCCAGACAGTATCTGACAGATGTTTTTAATTCTGTTCAACTGAAAGATATCGTGAGGCGTAATAAAATTCGTGATATTGATTTGCTGGAGCGTATTGTTGCCTATGTGATGGCGAATATCGGAACTACATTTTCAGCGTCATCGGTTGCTAAATTTTTTAAGAGTGAGCACCGGGTAGTGGCAGCAGAGACAATATTAAATTATATCAAATATTGTTGTGATTCGTATTTATTTTATCAGGTGAAACGTCAGGACTTGCAGGGCAAACAGATTCTTGCATCAAATGAAAAATATTATTTGGTGGACCACGGATTAAGAGAAGCTGCTTATGGTGGAAATATGAGGGACATTAACCTTGTGCTTGAAAATATTGTGTATATGGAAATGCTTCGTCGTGGTTATACGGTCACGGTGGGGAAATACGGAAAACGGGAAATTGATTTTGTGGGAGACAAACGCGGTGACAAATTATATGTTCAGGTGACGTATCTGTTAGCGGCAGAGGAAACGATTACAAGAGAATTTGGTGTTTTTGATTCCATACGAGATAATTATCCGAAATATGTGGTTTCTATGGATGAATTTGATTTTGGGCGCAATGGAATTAAGCATAAGAATATCCGTGATTTTTTATTGATGGAAAAATGGGATTAATTTTGCGAAAGAAGTTGAAGTGCAGCGTATTTTCATGTATAATATTAACGCATGTGCTTTTTGATGCAAATAATCGGTGCCGCGAAAGCGGGACATTAAGGAGGAATGGCTATGGTAACAGCCGTTGTAGGAGCAAACTGGGGAGACGAAGGAAAAGGAAAGATTACGGATATGCTCGGTGAAGAGTCTGATATTATCGTACGCTTTCAAGGAGGTAGTAATGCAGGTCATACTATCGTAAATGATTATGGTAAATTTGCCCTTCATATTCTGCCGTCCGGCGTTTTTTATAACCATACGACAAGTGTTATCGGAAATGGTGTTGCACTGAATATTCCGGATTTGTTTAAGGAAATTCAGGGAATTGTGGATCGTGGTGTACCGATGCCGAAGATTAAAGTTTCGGACCGTGCCCAGATTGTGATGCCATATCATATTTTGTTTGACCAGTATGAGGAAGAGCGTCTGGCTGGAAAATCATTTGGTTCGACAAAATCCGGTATTGCGCCATTCTATTCTGATAAATATGCAAAAGTCGGAATTCAGGTTTCCGAGCTTTTTGATGAAGAACTTCTACGTGAGAAATTAGAGCGCATTTGTGTTCAGAAAAATGTTGTTTTAGAGCATTTGTATCACAAACCGACGTTGAATGTTGACGAATTGATGGATACACTGCGCGAGTACCGCAAGATGGTTGAGCCATATGTATGTGATGTGTCTGCCTTCCTTTTTGAGGCAAGAGAGCAGGGCAAGAGAATTTTGTTAGAAGGACAGCTTGGTTCCTTGAAAGACCCTGACCATGGTATTTACCCGATGGTTACATCTTCTTCTACACTCGCAGGTTATGGTGCAGTGGGAGCAGGACTTCCACCATATGAGATTAAGAGAATTGTTACGGTTGTTAAGGCATATTCAAGTGCTGTTGGAGCCGGTGAATTTGTCAGTGAAATTTTTGGAGAAGAGGCAGATGAATTAAGACGCCGTGGTGGTGACGGCGGTGAGTACGGTGCTACGACAGGCCGCCCAAGACGTATGGGATGGTTTGATGCGGTAGCAAGCCGTTACGGATGCCGGATTCAGGGTGCGACAGAAGTTGCACTTACTGTGCTTGACGTACTTGGTTATCTGGATGAACTTCCGGTATGTGTTGGCTATGAAATCGATGGCAAAGTAACAAAAGATTTCCCAACAACAGCCTCTTTGAAAAAGGCAAAACCGGTATATGAAGTGCTTCCGGGCTGGAAGACAGATATCCGTGGCATTACGGAATACGATAAACTTCCGGAGAACTGCCGTAAGTACATCGAGTTTATTGAAAAAGAATTAGGTGTTCCGGTTAAATTGGTTTCCAATGGACCGGGAAGACATGAGATTATTCATCGATAAAAAATTGCTCCAATTTTTTGGTTACGCAAATTAGAAGAAACTCTTTACGTCTCGTGGTTCTACGTTCCACTCCGGTCCGCGCAGGTCAGAGGTTCCCCGAACCTCTTGCGCCGCTTTTGCTAGTTGAGTACGTAGCGGTATGGGCACTGAAAACACCAGTGCCACATACCGACGTACTCAAAACCCACGAGTCACAAAGAGTTTCTTCTGCTTTGCGGGAAAACAAAAAGATTAGCAGCAAATGCATGAAACGGTAGTTACTTGGATTTTTTAGATTCCGGCAATTCATTTAATTCCTATGTGGTGAGTGTGCTACAAATACGAAAATATCAGATAGACGTCTTTTGTCTATCGATATTTTCATATTTGTTAAGCGGGAGCGGCACACGAAGCGCATAGGAATTAAATAAATTGCGGAACCTAAAATAAAGCCAATCTTACTACAGATTCAGCAAAACCTCCAGCAACGCATCATTCTGCTCCGGCATCATAAAGCAAAGTCTGATATATTTATTATTCAGAAACGGAAACGTAGAGCAGTCTCGTATCATCAGATTTTTGCGTATGCAGGCGTCAAATGCGTCCTCCGAAGTAAATTTATCGGTCGTAATTTTTACGAGTACAAAATTAGCGTGTGCATGATAAACCTTAAAGTTCGGACTCTTATCAAGGCGTGCACAGATTCGTGCTCGTTCCGAAGAGATTAACTCTCTCGTTTTTTTGATATAATCCTCATCCTGAAACATTATTTCTCCGGCGATTGCAGCCAATGAGTTAATCGTCCAAGGATTCTTTTTCTGATTGATTTCATTGAGCAAATCACGGTTTCCGCAAATGGCATAGCCAAGTCTGAGTCCCGGTGCTGCAAAGAATTTTGAAATACCGCGCAAAATGACAATGTTATTGTAGTATTCGGTAAGTGGAATCGCGGTTACTTCATCTGGTTCCTCGGCAAATTCCACATAAGTTTCATCGACAAGCACGGTGATCGATTTGCGTTTGCAGTAATCCAGAATTTCACGCATCTGCTGGCGTTTGATGACAGATGACGTTGGGTTGTTTGGATTACACAAAATCAGCAAATCGACATTGGCGGAAAGTTCCTCGGTGAGTGCTTTTGTGTCCAGTTCAAATTCGCTGGCTTCCGTGAGGCTGAAGTAATGGGAGCGTCCGCCACCCATTGCGACTTCCCGCTCGTATTCGGAATAGGTCGGGCCGACAATCAGTGCCTTCATCGGGTGTGTAATCTGGATAAAGAGCGAAATTAATTCTGTCGAACCATTCCCGACAACAATATTTTTATAGTTTGTGTGTACATAGTCTGCAATACATTTGCGCAGAGATGTGTATTCACGGTCCGGGTAGGTCGTGATAGCGTCAATGTGATTCGTTAAAGTTTCTTTTAAACGAAACGAAACACCAAGTGGATTTACATTCGCAGAAAAACTTATAATGTCTTCTTTTTTTATTCCATAGACGGCCTCGATTTTCTCTAAATCGCTTCCGTGAAAATGTTCTTTTGGTTTTAGTGCCATTTGAGTCACTCCTCTCTTTCGTCCTCTCCTTATTATAGACATACTGCATGAACTTAGCAATACAAAAATAGATTGATTCTTACTATTCACAGAATGCATAAAAAATGGTATACTATAGAATTGAGGTTAGGAGGTTATCAATGAGAGAAAAGATTTTGTCATTGGCAAAAGGAAATTTCATATATGAAACGCCAAAACTTTGTTTATCAATTGAGAAATTGGTGTTTGAGGTAACAGCGGGAACACATGGGACGGCAAGCTTTCTTTTGGAAAATTCTTTCGGCACAAGAGTGAAAGGATTTGGCACTGTCGAGGAGATGTGCATTGATTTCCTGCCTTTTTTTGATGGGACAAAGAATGAACTGACGGTTGATGTGGATGCCGGCGAATTAAATCCGGGGGAAAAACTAAAGGGAAATCTAGATTTAATTACTGACTGCGGCGAAGAAAAGTTGCCGTATGAGATTACAATTGTGTCTCCTGTGCTTCGAGATGAAGAAGGAGAGATTCGGGATTATCCGACCTTAAAGAAGCGGATCGAGAAAAATCCGGAATCCCGAGGGCCAGCGTTCGGTACGGCTGCGCACGCGCTGCGGCGAAGGGAGCGGAATCCCGGGAGTTTCCAGCAGGCGGAAAAGGTGATACAGGTCGACGAACAGATCAGTGGGCATCTCGGGATCTTCGAGTTTCCCTGCAAGGAACTGCCACAACAGCGTAAGCGTTTGCACTTCCATCTGCCGGTCGGTGGATAATTCGTGGACCTCACGTCCATCGTAATCGATCAACAGTCGAATCTGCTCCGCCGCTTCGCCATCCGCCGCCCGATGTCCTTCAAGAAACTCCCGGAGCCGCGTGCGAAACTGCCCGCCGTCGCTGCTGGCGTCGGCGAGAGCCGCAAGGCCGGGAAGCTCCTGGCGATAGAGCTGTCCGAGCTGGGAAAGGGTCAGTGCAAGCATTTTCTTTTGTTTCATAAGCATAATCGTATAAGAGTTGTAACCATTCAAAACAGGCCGGCAAATTTCGGAACGTTCCGGCCCTCGAATTATATTCGGGGCGATAATATAGTAAAAATTTTTAAGATTTTCAAGACCCGCCCTGCAAATTCCTCCGCTTTTAACCAAAATTCTGTAAAAATTTCACAAAACGCCTCCGGAGCCTCTTTTTGCAGGTAAAATAAGGCGGTTTCGTTCTGCAACTTGCGAAAGTTTCGATTTTTTATTATTTTTGCTCCGATACCGATACATTATTCGCCCAACCCCAAACAACCGAAAAATGAAAAGACTGCTGTTGCTCGCACTCTTCGCCGCCACGGCGGCCTCGGCAAAAGCTCCCGCCGAACGCTGGCTCGACCCCGAATGCTTCGATGTCGGCCGCGCCCCGATGCGCACGAGTTTCATCGCCTTTCCCACGGCCGCCGATGCTATTCCCGAAAACGATTACACCCGTTCGCCTTTCTACCGCACGCTCAACGGCGAATGGACCTTCCTGCGCGTAGACCGCCCGGGAGCCGAACCCGAAGGATTCTTCCGCACCGGGCACGACGATTCGGCATGGGGCGTAATGCCCGTACCGGGGATTTGGGAAGTGAACGGCTACGGCGATCCGGTCT
>OHAJ01001602.1_pt1 | contig 16386 bp, 9 predicted proteins | sample 1577101 | NCBI WGS metagenome assembly OHAJ01 (sample SAMEA3541531, study PRJEB24748) | human gut metagenome | biome: human gut; feature: human-associated habitat; material: faeces | place: China | collected 2012
TGGGCGACGAGGAGTGCCGCACGTCCTCTACGGCAATTTGGCTGCGCGGCATGAAGGACTGCGCGATTCGCCGCTGCACGTTCCGTCAGGTCGGCATCTGCATCGCCGGTGACCCGCTGAGCGACAAGAGCGCTGGCAAAACGGTGCTGACGGGCATGTGCGAAGCCGGGGAAGATCCCGAATACTTCTCGACGCACGAGATTGCGGACTGCACCATCAACGGCAAACCGTATTACTACTTCGTCGGACAGGACAACCTGACTGTTCCGACGGATGCGGGCGGTTTGATTGCCGTGGAATGCGATAATCTGACGGTGCGGGACATCGACGTCTCTGACAGCAGCATGGGGCTGGAAATCGCGCGGAGCAGAAATGTGACGTTGGAGAACGTTTCGGCTGACCGCTGCGGCATTTTCGGTACATACCTCGTTTTCGTGCAGGATGCGGTGCTGCGCAATGTTCACGTTGAGCAGACGAACCACGGCATTGACATCCGCGGCAGCCAGAACGTCGTCGTCACGGACAGTCTTGCGCTGAACTGCGACCAAGGCGTGTTTTTTACCCACTGCACGGACTGCACTTTGCAGGATTCGCATGTGCAAGGCTGCGGTTTCGGCTATTTTGGCGCGGTCGGGAACGGCAACCGCATCGAAAACTGCACTTTCTCTGATAACGCCGACGGCATCTACCTGCAAAACGAGCCGAACGCGACAATTACTGCCTGCGACGTGCGGCAGTCGCGTGTGACGGGTCTGCGCATCCTCAAATCCAGCTGCGTCTGCACCGATACGACGGTGGCGGACGGCTGGACAGGCGTCATCTACTACGATTCGCACGACACAACCATCGAGAACTGCGATTTTTCGGACAACGCCAGCGCGAACATGTACCTTGGCAATGGGCGCGGCGCGACGATTCGGAACTGCCGCTTCTCCGGCGAAACGAAGGCACATCTGGAAGTCGAAGGGACGCAGACGGACATGCTCGTAACGCAGTGTACCTTTACGGGCAGTCGGGCGGATATGCTCAAAGCAGCTTCCTACACCCTGCCGACTTTCACCGACTGCGCATGGAGTACACCGGGTGTTTTCTGGACAGGAAAGGAATGGAATGGCAGCACGGATGGCGACGCGCCGAATCGCAATTGCGACATCGTGCAGATTGGGCGGGAAGCGCCGCGCACGGATTCCGTTCCCTATGACACGCTCGAACAAGCGATAGACGGCGCAGTCAACTATCGCAAGGAAAACAGCGGACGCTATCTGCTGCTCAGCCAGACGAACTGGACGTTCCGACTTTTCGACTCTCCGTCAGAATTTGACCGTGGCGGCTGTGTGAACTTCTATCAGCCGGATTTCGATGCTTCGGACTGGGCGAATATCTTTGTGCCGAGCGTATGGCAGACGCAGGGTTACGACCATCCGATTTACACCAACACAACGCAGAAGTTCGCGCGCAATTTCGGCAACAAAATCGGTTATCCGGCGGATTTGCCGATGGCGCCAACAATGTACAACCCCATCGGGCTGTATCGCCGAACGTTCACGCTGCCGGAGAGCTGGTCAGGCGAACGCATTTTCTTGACGTTTGAGGGCGTCGATGCGGCTTTCTACCTCTGGGTGAACGGCACGCAGGTCGGCTACGCGGAGGATTCCTTCACGGCGGATACGTTCGACGTGACTGATTACGTCCGTTATGGCGAAGAAAACACGCTGGCGGTCAAGGTTTACCGCTGGTGCGACGGCTCATGGCTGGAAGATCAGGATTATTTCGATTTGAGCGGCATTTTCCGCGACGTGTACCTCTACGCAACACCGCAGACGTTCGTGCGCGATTACAGCCTTGTGACTGATTTTGACGCGGATTTCGCGGACAGCACGTTCTCTGTAACGCTGATGCTGGAAAATCGTGGTGATGCAGACGGCGAGATTTCCGTCGCGGCGCAGCTTTACGATGCGGACGGGCAGCCGGTCGCATGGACGGCGGATGCAGCGCACGCGATACTTTCCGCAGGCGAAGCGCAGAGCGTCACCCTGAGCGGCGTTGTTAAGACCCCGCGCAAGTGGAGTGCCGAAGAACCGTATCTCTACACGCTGGTGCTGGCGGAGACGAGCGGCGAGAAAACGGTCTACGAGAGCTGTCAGGTAGGCTTCCGCAAAATGACCTACAAGACGAATGCAAGCGGCTGGTTTGAGGGCAGCACGGGCGACGCCGACCTCATCCGCATCAACGGGCAGCCGATTTCCCTGCGCGGCGTCAACCGCCACGAGACGCACCCCGAATACGGGTACGCCGTGACGCGCGAGGTCATGGAGACAGACATCCGCATCATGAAGGAGAACAACATCAACGCCGTGCGCACGTCGCATTACCCGAACAGTCCGTACTGGTATTATCTGTGCGATAAATACGGCATTTACGTTGTCGATGAGGCGAATCTCGAAGTCCATTCCAACATGATTTATGAAAACGCGCGCATCACAGAGTATATGTCGAACGCGATTATTGACCGCGAGTACAACATGGTGAATCGCGACCGCAATCATGCGAGCGTCATCATGTGGTCGCTGGGCAACGAGTGCAAGAACCCGGAGATTCTGCGGACGATTCTGGTGCAGCCGTATGTCAATCAGATGGGCGAGACGCACGTCCTGCACGCCTACGATCCGACGCGCCCGTGGCACTACGAGCAGGCGCGCGACAATTTTTCGACGGGCATCGACGTATATTCCGGCATGTACGAAACAGTCGAGCAGATGATTGCCTACGCTGAGGCGGGGCACGACACGCCCTACATCGAGTGCGAATATGAACACGCGATGGGTAACGCAATGGGCAACATGGACGAATATCAGGCGGCGTTTGACACCTACCGCAGCTTGCAGGGTGGGTTCATCTGGGACTTCATCGACCAGTCGATTTACCAGACCGCCGAGGATGGAACGCGCTATTTCGGCTACGGTGGCGACTTCGGCGAGCGCGTGCATGACGACAATTTCTGTGCGAACGGGCTTCTGCTGCCTGACCGTACACTTCAGCCGGAAATGGCGGAAGTTCGCTATCAGTACAGTCAGCTGAAATTCGATGCGTTTGACGAAGACCACGCGACGGTGCGAATGAAGAACTACTTCTTATTCACTGATGTGGCGGAAAAGTACGAATTCAGGTGGAACATCACGGCAGATGGGGATGTTGCGGCGGAAGGTGTGCTTCCGGCGAATGCGGTGCGCGTGGCGAATGTTGATGCGCGAACGAATCAGCCGGGTGAGCGCATAGTCACACTGAATCTGCCGACCATCGCGAAAGAGGCAGGCAAAGAGTACTTCCTGAATCTGACGGTTGCGCTGAAAGCGCAGGACGGCTTGCTGAACGCGGGGCATGTGGTGGCTTACGAACAGTTCGCCATGCGGAACGACAACGAGTTAATGTCGGCTATGCCGGATGCTGCCATGACTGTGACGCAGGATGGCAATGTGCTGTCCATCAGCGGTGAGCAGTTCCGCACGGCGCTGAATCTGGAAACAGCGCAGCTGACGCGCTATGAAGCCTTGGGTGCGGACGGCACGTTCCATGCGCTGATTGTACCCGGGGAAGGACCGAAGGGGAGTTTCTACCGTGCCGCGACGGATAATGACCGCGCGTTTGGCTCCGGATTGGGGCATATGAACGCGGCATGGAAAGAGCCGGGAGCGTATGTCGTCACGAACAGGGCGCTGTATGCGGACGAAAACCCGGTTCGCGTGACATTCGACGGCTGCTATCCGGCGCTGGAAAACATGCTGGTTTCGCTGGAATACCGTTTCTATGGCGACGGCAGCATTCGCGTGCAGATGCACCTGTCCGCGCCGGAGCATCAGCAGCTGATTTATATCCCCGTCGTCGGGATGCAGATGACGCTTCCCAAGGTGTATGAGCGGATGACGTATTTCGGCTGCGGGCCAGAAGAAAACTACACCGACCGGCACAGCGGTACGAAAGTCGGACGTTATGAAACGACTGTAACGGACAATTTCTTCCCGTACATGGAACCATCAGAAACGGGGAATCGGACGGGCGTGCGCTGGATTGCGCTGACGGACGAGACGGGCGAGGGTCTGCTGGCTGCGGCGGATAATGCGCCGATGGAAGCGAGTGCGCTGCACTACACACCAGAAGCGCTCACGCAGGCAAAGCACCCGTACCAGCTGACGGCGACGGAGAACGTCATTCTGCGCCTGAACGCCGTGCAGATTGGGCTGGGCGGCGATAATTCATGGTATCGCATCATCGTGCATGAGCCGTACCTGACGCCGCTGACGCGGGATTACGACTACGCCTACATCCTGTCGCCGCTTTCCGCGAAGGAGGATGCGATGGAAAAGGCAAGGACAATCCGCAATTATCCGTAAACAAAAACATCGGGCAGTGAACGCGCAACGCACACTGCCCGATGTTTCTTTGGCTGATTACAAATCCGTCTGGTCAAACGGCAGCACAAGGCGGTTGCTGCCATCCGTCCACAGGCGTTCGAGGTTGTAATACTCGTACTCCTCGGTGTGGAAGATGTGCACGAGCATGAAGCCGTAGTCGAGGATAATCCAGCGGCCTTCGTTCTGCCCCTCGCGGCGGCGAATCGGCACGCCCAGCTCCGCCATGCGCTCATCCACATCGTCTGCCAGCGCCTTCACCTGATTGACCGTGCGCCCGGCCGCAATCAGCATATAGTCGCAAATAACGGTCATGCCCTGCACGTCCAGCGCGACAATTTGACCGGCTTTGTTCTTGTAGAGTTCCTGTGCAGCTTCCTGCACGAGCTGAAGATTCTGCATAATATTTCTCCTTCTGATAATTCACTTGGTTTCGGGAAGCGTTTTCAGCCACGCAATGGTTTGCAGCGTCAGCGGATGCACCGTTTTCCCGCTGCTGCGCAGATAGTTCGCTGATCCTTCCAGACTGGTTAGCAGCGCCTTTTCCAGCGAAAAGCCCGCCAGCATCCGCACTTTGTCAAGCAGCGGATAGGATGCGCGGGTCGGCTCAATCTTGTCCGCCAGCCAGATGACCATGTCCAGCTTGCTCATGCCGGGGCGGCCGCTGGTGTGGTTGGTGATGGCAGAGAGAAGCTCCGGGTCAGTGATGCCGTAAACATCCTGCGCCTGACACGCCCCGGCGACGGAGTGGAGCAGTGCGCCGCTTTGCAGAATGTCCGGATCAACCGTCAGCTGATGGTCACGGCAAAGCTGCTGCATGGCACTGAGCGGCAGACACTTCGCGCAGTCGTGCAGAAGTCCGGCGGCTTCCGCCTTGACCGGGTCAAGATGGTGCGCAATCGCCAATTGCCGCGCCGTGTGCGCCACTGCGAGGGAGTGCATAAACCGATGCTGATTCAGGTCGGCGAAGAGGCGGTCAAGCCACTTGTCGCCTTGCGGGACGCGCGGCGACAGCCCGTACAGCCCGCGCACCTTGCAGTATTCCCGCACGGGTACGCTGCAATGCGGCGTTGCCTGACCATCCCGAAGCGCCTGCCGCAGTTCCGTGGAAGACACATCCACCACGTCCGCGTCAAGCGCCACGAATCGTCCGCCAAGCGCAATCAGCCGCCGCTGCTCGTCTGCCAGCACCTTGGGCGACACGCTGGTCGGGCGCGGGCAGATAACGAAGGTGCACAGCGACAATACCTGCTCAAAATTCCGCCATGTGTGCAGCTCCATCAGCGTGTCCGTACCAATCAGGTAAAAAAGCTCTGCCTTGGGATAATCCTGATGCAAAATGGACAGCGTATCTACCGTATAGATAACGCCTTCGCGGTCGATTTCCGCGCGGCACGGCGTCAGCCCGTCATGCAGCGCACAGGCGCAGCAGACCATGCGCCAGCGATCTTCCGCGGGGGTGATGCCTATCTTGTGCGGCGGATTGCCCGTCGGGAGTACCAGCACGCGGTCAAGATGCGCGCCCTGCATGGCGGAAAGCGCCATATGGATGTGCCCCTCATGAATCGGGTCGAACGTGCCGCCTAAAATACCAATGCGTTCTTTTGCCATGCGATGGCAATCCTCCTGCTTGTGCAAGTGTACATTCCTATTATACCCGAAATTTCGGGAATTGTAAAGGCGGAGAAGCGATGGAAACGGGATTCAAGCGCAACCTGCTGGCGGAGCTGCTGGACAGCGTGGGGCGCGGTGTGCTGCTGATGGCGCTGGGCATCGGCTGGTTTGTGTTCCTCTGGGGATTGAACCTCCCTGCGCTGCTGGCGGGCATTGCACTGGGCATGCTGCTGCTGCTGCTGCGCCGCCTTTATCGTCAGACGACATTGGTGCGGCGCGAAACGGCGCTCCGCTGCCGCATCGGTGGCGAACTGCTGCTGGAGAAAATGCTGCTTTCGGAGGCGAAGGAAGCCCACTTTCAGGCGGCGCTGCTGCTGGAGGAAAAGTGGCCGCTCCGGATGCAGCGCATCACGGCAGACGGCGCGCTGTGCAGACAGGAAAAGCCGTCGGGCGGCGCGGAAACGCTGCTGGTGCAGTGCGTTCGGATGCCGCCGGAAGGGGAGCTGTCTACCGGACAGCTGGTGGAGGCACACCGGGCGATGCAGCGGCAGCAGGCGAATCGAGTCATCCTGTGCGTGCTGGGAAAAGCGCCGCCGCGGGTGATAGCACGCGCCGAGCAGATGCCGACGCCCATCCGCGTCATTCGCCGAGAGACGCTGCTGGCGCTGGCGGGGCGGCTTTCCCCCGCGACGGATGCGCAATTGGTGGCGCTGGGACAGCGAAAACGGAGAACGCCGCAGCGCGGCAGCCTGCTGTCTATCATGACGCAGCGGGAAAAAGCACCACGCTACTGGGGCTACGGGTTGTTCATGCTGATACTTTATATCCTCACTGGAAGTGCGTGGTACGCCATGCCGGGGACGGTCTGCCTGACGCTGTCGGTCGTCTGCCGTTCTGGTCAGGCGGAGGAGGCGCGGCTGTAATCACATCAGCGGCGCAATTGCCTTGAGAAGCGCACCAGCAACCTTCATCGAAAGCTTGTCGTTTTTCAGGCGCTCAGGTGTCATGCGGCGGCACTGCTTCAGTGTATGCTGAAAATCCGCCTCAATGTCCGCGATGCACGGCACATCCAGCATGTACGCCGCGCACTCAAAGTGGTGGTACAGACTGCGGTAATCGAGGTTAATCGTGCCGACAACGGCCTCTCGGTCATCCGCGACGAACACTTTCGCGTGGACGAAGCCGGGGGTATATTCGCTGATTTTGACGCCTGCCTTCATCAGCGAAGCGTAATGCGTGTGCGCCAGCGCGAAGGCGTACTTCTTGTCGGGGATACCGGGGAGAATCAGGTGGACGTCCACGCCGCGCTCCGCCGCGTATTGCAGCGCCGTCTCCATGTTGTGGTCGATGATGAGGTAGGGCGTCATGATGTGGACGTACCGCCGCGCGCGGGAGAGAATGTCGATATACACCTGCTCGCCGACTTTGTTGCCGTCCACCGGAGAATCCGAGTAGGGCAGCACGAACCCCGGCGCGTCCATGGCGGGCTTTGTCGGATATGCCAGAAAGCGCGACGACTCCATCGTGTGCTCGTCAATTGCCCACATATTCAGGAACATCAGCGTAAAGCTGCGCACCGCCTCGCCGCGCAGCATCACCGCGGTGTCCTTCCAGTGCCCGAAGCGCACGACGCGGTTGATGTACTCGTCCGCCAGATTCACACCGCCCGTGAACGCCACCTGCCCGTCAATCACGGCGATTTTGCGGTGGTCGCGGTAGTTGTAGTGCGTCGAGACGAACGGACGGACGGGCGCGAACATCTTGCACTTGATGCCCAGTTCCTGCATCCGGCGGGGATAATCGTGCGTCAGGTGCGTGAACTCGCATGTGCCGTCCACCAGTACGCGCACCTCCACGCCCTGCTTCACTTTTTCCACCAGAATACTCAGCACCTGCCCCCACATTTCGCCTTCTTCCACGATAAAGTATTCCAGAAAGATGAAATGCTTCGCCTGCCGAAGCGCGGGCAGCAACGCGGCGAATTTGTCCTCGCCCAGCGGAAAGTACGTCACAGCAGTGTGCTCCCAAACGGGATAGCAGCCGCTTTTCGCGATGTAACTTGCCATGCGCGCAATCTGCGGGTCGCGCTCTTCCAAATGCTGCTGGGCGCTGGCGTGCGCGCGGAGGTCGCTGCGCCCCTCGCGAATCAGCTGTGTCGTCCGCTCGCGCAAAAGCCGATGCCCTATGTCACTCTTGGTGTATAAATAGAACAACGCCCCGAACACCGGCGCAACGCTGAAAAATACCAGCCACGTCAACTTCGCGGTCGGGTCGCCTTCGCTGTTGAGCAGATAAATGACGATAATGGCGTTGAACACAATCGTTCCGCCGAAAAAGTGCGGCAAAAACTCTGCTGCCGCGCTGAACAGCCCCAGCAGAAGCGCCAGCTGCAGCAAAAATAGCAGCACAATCAGCCCCAGACGACTGAAAATCGCCTGAATCAGGCCACGTTTGCCCTTGCGCAGAAGCCGCATTCCCTTGCCTTCCTCGCGATCGTTCATGAAGCTGCCTCCTGAAAATCAATGGGAAATCATATGATTTATCCTACTGTCTTTTTGCCTTTCTGTCAAGTCTTTTGCCGGGCTGATTGACAGAAAAGCTGTTTTCCGTTATAATTAGGAGTGAATCAGGCCAGAACGATGAATACAGAAAGGGCTGTTGATGATGTCTTGGAAGGAAAAAACAACACAGGCAATTGAAAATCTGCTGATTTACGCATCGGCAAAAGGGCTGATAGAAACGGTGGATATGCCGTACTTCCGCAACCTGCTGCTCGATGCGTTTCAGCTTGATGCCCCCGCCGGCGATATTGTGCCGATGACGGACGTGCCGCCGACCGCGACGGCGCTTCTGCGGACGCTGTGCGATTTGGCGGTCGAAAAGGGCCTCATCGAGGACATGACGTATGCGCGCGACCTCTTCAGTGCGCGCCTGATGGGGCTGCTCACGCCGTCACCAAAGGAAGTACGCACGCACTTCCAGCAGTGCGTTGCGCAGGGGCATCCCGAACAGGCGACGGAAGATTTCTACCAGATGTGTCGCGCGTGCGATTACATCAAGGTTGATGCGATTGCGCAGAACGTTCGTTATTTTGCCGATACGCCGGCGGGACGGCTGGAAATCACCATCAATCTCTCCAAGCCGGAGAAAGACCCCAAGGAAATCGCGAAGCTGAAGAATGCGCCCAGCGTCGGCTATCCGAAGTGTATGCTGTGCGTTGAAAATCCCGGCTATCATGGTCGCAGCAACTTCCCGGCGCGGCAGAACCACCGCATGGTGCCGCTGTCGCTCGCGGGGCAGACGTGGTATCTGCAGTATTCGCCGTATGCGTATTACCCGGAGCACTGCATTGTGCTGAACAGCCAGCATGTGCCGATGCGCATTTCCCGCGGCACATTTGATCGCCTGTTCGACTTCGTGCAGCAGTTCCCGCATTATATGCTCGGCTCGAATGCGGATTTGCCGATAGTCGGCGGGTCAATCCTCAATCACGACCATTTTCAGGGCGGACGCTATCATTTCCCGATGGACGATGCGAAAGTGCGCTGCCAGCTGAAGTCTCCGGTGCCGGGCGTTTCGGCGGCACTGCTCGATTGGCCGATGTCCACCATTCAGCTCAGCGGCACGGACGAACAGACGCTGATTGCCGAAGCCAGCCGGATTCTGGACGCGTGGCGCGGGTATAGCGACGAAGCGTGCGGTATTTTCGCGGAAACGGACGGAACGCCCCATAACACCATTACGCCGATTCTGCGCAAAGAGGGGGAGCAGTACTGCCTGAATCTTGTTCTGCGCAACAACCGTACGAGCGAAGAGCATCCGCTGGGCATCTTCCATCCCCATGCGCCGCTGCATCACATCAAGAAGGAGAACATCGGGCTGATTGAGGTGATGGGGCTGTTCATCCTGCCGGGACGCTTGAAGACGGAGGTAGCGGCACTGAATGGCTACCTGACGGGCGAGAAGCCGATGGTGCGTCCGGCGGAAAGCGACCCGTGCGCGAAACACTACGACTGGCTGGTGGAAGTTGTCGCGCGGCACGGACTTGTCCAAACGTCGGCGGAAGCGGAAGCCATCCTGCGGCAGGAAGTTGCGCTGGTGTGCGCGCAGGTGCTGGCGGACGCGGGCGTCTACAAGCGCGATGAAGCCGGATTGGCGGGCTTCCAGCGCTTCATGAAGACACTGGGCTACGAAGCATAATATCAAACGCCGTGTTTCCAAGATCGGAAGCACGGCGTTTTGCGTACAGAAAAAGGGGAGTCCCGCTAATGCAGGATTCCCCCTCTGTTAGGAAACGATTACTCCGCCTTGACTACAGCGTCCAGCGTGCAGCCCTTGTCGAATTCAATCGTGCCCTTGTAGTTCTTAATCGTGCCGCTCACGGTGATGGTGTCGCCGACCGCCAGCGTTTCCGCGCCTTCGCCGGACAGACGGTAGCACTGCACCGCATAGTCGGTCAGACCACCGGGAACGATGGTGACGGTGATGTTCTTGTACTCGTCGCTCCACGCGGTGTCGATGCTGGTGATGACGCCGGTCATGGTGGAAGCGTCATTCATGGACAGACCCGCTTCCAGCGCGTAGGCGCTCACCGCCAGACGGACGCTCGCCACGGAGTCCGCAGGAACGGTCACGCAGCCCTTGTCGAACTCGACCGTGCCCTTGTAGTTCTTAATCGTGCCGTACACGCCGACCACGCTGCCGACTTCCAGCGCCTGCGCGCCCTCGCCGGAGAGACGATAGCACTGAATGGGCTGTTCGGTCAGACCGTCGCAGACGATGGTCACGGTGATGTTCTGGTATTCGTCGCTCCACGCGGAGTCAATGGAAACTACTTCGCCCACCAGCGCGGTCGGAGCCGTCATGGCAACGCCTGATTCCAGCGCGTAAGCCGCGTCTACAATCGCTTTCTGACTGACGATTTCGCCGTAGCCGACCAGCACGCAGCCCTTGTCGAACTCGATGGTGCCCTTGTAGTTCTTCAGGATGCCTTCGACGGTAATCGCGTCGCCCACCTGCAGGTTTTCCGCGCCTTCGCCGGTCAGGCGGTAGCACTGGATGGGCTGATCCGCCAGTTCACCCACCTGAATAGTGACGGTAATGTTCTTGTATTCGTCGCTCCACGGGGTGTCAATCTTCGTCACCGTGCCATAGAGACGCTGGGTGTCTTCCAGCGCCAGACCCGCTTCCAGCGAGTACGCCGCCGCCACGATTTCTTCGTAGCTCATGCCTTCCAGAATCATCGCAGCAGGCACCTTGTGCGCGAAGGACACGCTCACGGTTTCGCCAGCTGCATTGGACAGGGTGGCCGTCAGGGTGTAGGTCACTTCTTCGGGATTCTTTTCATCCACATCGATGGTGACCATCTTGTTGTCCTGCGGAACAATCTTGATGGTGTCGCTGTCCGCCGTCCATGTAATCGGGAATTCGATGCCGCCGATGTTGATGACGCCGACCACTTCGTAGTCGCTCATCGTCGTTTCCGGCAGATCTTTGTACATCATGAACAGGTACGTCTTGGCAGCTGCCAGATCTTCATCCGTGGTTTCCGCCATCGCGGCGCAGCTGAAGCACATCGCCAGCAGCATGAGAATCGCAAGGAATTTCTTCATGATTGTTTTCTCCCTTTCCTTGATTGTCAGGGGTGTTATTCTGCGAGAAGGAGTCCTGTTTCGTAGACACGCACAGCGACGTTGCCGCTCGAATGTTCGACAAAACCGCGCACGGTGATGGATTGCCCCATCATCTCATCGGTCACGAAGGATGACGGCGCAATTACAGTCATCTGCTGTCCGTCTTGTTCAACGGTCAGGTACGCGCGGCTGTTTTCGTCATCCCGGCTGATGGACAGCACATGCAGTTTGTGCAGCTCGGCGCTTGTGTTCTGCGCCAAATCCGCATAAGCATAGGTGGATTCTTCACCGTTTTCATCCGTCAGCACCGTCTGTGCCATCAACTGGGACAGCGTCGTCTCGGTGTAGTACGGCTCGTGCCCTTCGCTGAGCAGCTGAATGTTGCCGGGGTCTTTCGGCTTCATCATGCGGTAGGCGACGTCGGAAATCTGCCACTGGTCACCCGACGCGTAGTACTGCACCGAACCGACGATGCGCACTTCGTTGCCGGGGGTGAGAATCGACAGCCCCTTGCCGCTGAGGTTGAAGCCGTAGTAGACGGAGATGCCGAAGACGATGCCGCTCTCCGCGTCAAGGCTTTCGACATACACCGAATTGTTGTGCGCCAGCGTGACGATGCCGTTGAAAGCGACCTTCTTGTTCTGGTACGCTTCCGGATGGCAGCGCAGTTCGCGCAGGGTCAGCTCAATGGCGTCGCCGTAGTAGAAATCGGGGTCAGGCTGATCGGAGTAGAGGTTCAGCTTGAATTGCCGCGCCTGATCCAGCGCGCTTGAGCAGATGCTGCCGTACTGGTTGTTCGCGGTGGAATACGCGCGCGCATAGCCGTTTTGCAGCAGTTCCAGATTCAGGTTGCGGTATTCCGCGCCTTCCGACGGCTGATACCACACCCAGACCAGCATCCGTCCGCCCGTGGAGTCAAGCTCCCAGTGGTCGGAGTCGGATTCCAGGATGATGGACGCTGCCGATGCGAGCTTCTCCTGAGTGAAATGCGACGCGGCAACGCCGTATTCCTCAATCTTGCCGGTGGATTCGGGGGTGTTCAGCGCCAGAAAGCGCGCTTTCAGCACACCGTCCGCGCAGACGCTTTCCGGCACATCGAAATGCACCGTGTCGCCGTCCACATGCGTCCTGACGGTCGCACTGGTTTTGGCGGTTGCGGAGGACATGTTCAGCTGAAGCTGTGCCGCATAGTCCACAAAGCCGTCATCGGTGGTTCCCGCCGCCGCGCCTGACGCCGTGCAGAGCAGCAGCGTCAGGGTCAGCAGCAGGGAAAATAGATTGCGGAGTGTTTTCATCTGCGCGCCTTAGATACCAAAGCCCGCGATGGACTGTTCGCACTTGGTGATAGCTTCGTCGAAGCGCTTCTGGATGAGCTCGTCCAGCTTCGCATCGTTTTCCGGCTTGGTCAGGTCGCCCAGTGCCGCAGCATCCGTCATGCAGCCCGCCATCAGTTCGCCAACGCGGCTGCGTGCTTCGGAAGAGCCGGGGAACGCAGGAGAGGTGTAGTAAGCGTCAACCTGCTCCAAGCAGACCTTCGCCGCCAGCGCCGCCACGTTGTCGCCGCCGTCCGCGCCCGCAACGAATTCCGCATAGACTTCGTTGTTCGCAACGGACTTGATGACCGGCACATAGCCGGACGCCATGGAGAATTCAGCCTGGAAATCCACCGTGGTGGTCAGGTACTTGACGAACAGCCAGGAAGCGGCCACTTCCTGCGCATTGGACTTCTTGAAGATGCACAGGCTCGGGCCCTGAGAAATGACCTTCGCGTTGCTGGCATCCACCTGCGGGATGGTCGTGATGCCCACTTCAAAGGGATAGTTGCCGTCCGCACCCTTGGTCGGACGCTGATGCGTCGCGCCGGCGGAAGAACCGATGGACATGTAGCTCTTGATGCCGGAGTCAGAGACGAACAGACCGGAGGTGTAGCTGCCGTAGATGGTCTGGGTCGTCACAAGCCCCTGATTGTACCACGTCGCGAAACGCTTCACGAACGCGCGGTTTTCGGGCGTGTTGAACAGGAAGTGCTCGCCGGTGGCGCTGGTGTAGGGGGTTTTGAGCTGCTCCGTCATGGTGATGAACCAGTTGTTCTCGGAGTCATAGCCCAGCGGGATGCTGTACGGATCGATTTCGACGATCTTGCTGCACAGCGCTTCCATCTCGTCCCAAGTGGTGGGCAGGGTCAGGCCGTTCGCGTCGAAGAACGTCTTGTTGTAGTACAGCACTTCGGTGGACTTGCTCATCGGCAGCGTGTACATCTTGCCATCGCCGAACTGACGGCCTTCCTCGTAGTACGCGGAAATGAAGTCGTCCTTCTGCTCCTGCGTCAGGCCGAAGGTTTCGGTCGTGCCGTCAGCGCGGGTGACGGTCGCCGTGCTGTCAATGTAGGCATCCAGCGGCTGCACCGCACGCGCGAGGTTGTACAGGGCAACGTGGTCCGGGTAGCAGTAAGCGATGTTGGGCTGGCCGCCGACGGTGATTTCCTTGGAAATCTGGTCGCGGACATCATCGTAGCCGCCAACGGAGGTGTAGCTGACATGGATGTTCGGGTAGAGCTTGTTAAACTCTTCGATGTACGTATCCAGCACGGGGGTCAGGTTGGAGCCCATCGTGTTGTAGAAGGTGATGTTCACCTCGCTGCCGTCGTAAGCAGCGGGATCGCTTGCGGATTCAGCAGAACCGAAGCAAGCAGTGCAGGCCATCAGCATGGTCAGCGCCATGAGAAGAGAGAGGAACTTCTTCATGTGTCTTTCCTTCCTTTCTGGTCGAGGGAGACAAAAAATTGTTAAAGGCGGAAATCCGCCGATTAACCTTTGATACCGCTGCGGCTGACACCCGACATGATGTACTTGCGCAGGAAGATGAACACAAGGAACAGCGGGAACGATACCATCGCGACCGCCGCCATCTGCACGGGATAATTCGTTTCACCGGTGGAGCTGTTGAAGGCGTTGCGCAGACCGTTGGTAATCAGCTTGTGCGCATCGTCATTCGCCACCAGACGCGGCCAGACGTAGGAGTTCCATGCGCCCATCATTTTCAGGATGGTGATGGAAATCAGCGTCGGCAGGGAGAGCGGCACCATGACCTTCCACAGGTACTTGAAGTCGCTCGTGCCGTCTACCTTTGCCGCAAGATACAGTTCGTTCGGAATCTGCAGGAAGTTCTGGCGCAGCAGATAGATGTAGAACACGCTGACAAGGAACGGCACAATCAGCACCGTGTAGGTGTTCTGCCAGCCGAGCATGAAAATCGTCTGATAGTTGGTGATGGTGAACAGCTCGCCGGGAATCATCATCGTCGCCAGCAGCGCGCCGAACAGCGCGTTCTTGCCCTTGAATTCCAGCCGGGCAAACGCGAACGCCGTCAGGATGGTGATAATCAGGGACAGAATCGTCGAGACGATGCCGACATAGGCGGTGTTGAGGAACAGGCGGCCCAGATTGCCGGTGGAGAACGCATCGGCGTAGTTGCTGATGAGCACCATGCGCGGCCAGAACGTCGGCACGGACGCGCGGTATTCATCCAGCGACTTCAGGGAAGAGATAATCATCCAGTAGAACGGGAACAGCACAATCAGCGCCATCACAATGAGGAAAGCATAGGTGATGAACAGCGTCAGCACCTTCGTGATGCGCTGGGTGACGCTGACTTGCTGCATGTTCCGCGAATGCATGATGGTGAAATCTTTTTCGGACATACTGCACCTCTCAATAATGCACGCGCTTCTTGCTGACCTGCATGTTGATCATTGTCACGACGAAGATGATTGCAAACAGAATCAGCGCAGCGGCACTGGCCACGCCGTAGTTGGACTTCGGCAGCGCATCGTAAATCATGCCGACGATGGTGTTCATGCGTCCTGCGTCGCCCGCAGGACCCATGGTCTCGCCGAAAATGCCGACGATGCTGGTGTATTCCTTGAAGCCGCCGATGAAGCCGGTGATGACGACGTAGGCAATCATCGGAGAGAGGAGCGGCACGGTGATTTTGGTGAACACGCGCCAGCGGGGCGTAGAGTCCACCTTTGCCGCGTCGTAATACTGCTTGTTGATGCCCTGTAGACCGCCCAGCAGTACCAGAATTTTGAAGGGCAGCGCGTTCCACACGATGTAGACAATCATGACGAACATGTTCGCCCAGTATTCCGAGCCTTGGTTAATCCAGTTGACGTAGTGCCCGCCGAAAAGCTCAATGACATTATTGACAATGCCCTTGGTCTGAATCAGGCGCTCCATGTGCGGCATACCGATGATATTGAACATCGCGGCGAAAACCATGCCGATGGCGATGGAGTTGGTCACATAGGGCAGGAAGAAGATGGTTTGCAGTACCTTCTGCAGGGGCTTGATGGAGTTCAGCGCAACCGCAATCAGCAGCGCGAGAATCGTCGAAATCGGCACGGTGAACAGGCACAGGAGCATCGTGTTTTTCAGCGCCGTCTTGAAGCCGCTGTCGCCGATAACCGTCTGGAAGTTCTTGATGCCAACGGTGAAGGTGGCGCCGCCGACTTCGCTCAGGCTGTTGTAGTCATTCAGGAATGCCAGCCGCACCGTGTTGATAATCGGCCAGACCGTAAAGACCAGCAGCAGCACGATGGCAGGGGCGAGATAGAGCCATGCTTTCCATTGATGCTTGCTTTCTACCATCTTACTTCACCTCGAACGGAATGCGAACGCCCTCGTCATCCCGCGTGAACAGGAAGATCTTGTGCGGCTTGATGCGGTAGCGCA
>OHAJ01001603.1_pt1 | contig 16378 bp, 11 predicted proteins | sample 1577101 | NCBI WGS metagenome assembly OHAJ01 (sample SAMEA3541531, study PRJEB24748) | human gut metagenome | biome: human gut; feature: human-associated habitat; material: faeces | place: China | collected 2012
AAGCAGTCGGTGTGCTATACACATTTTCACTCAAACAAGGTTTTTAGAGGTGACCTTATTTAAGCTCCACCACTGTAACGCCGGCTTCGCCCTCGCCATATGCGCCCTGACGGTAGCTCTTCACCGCCGGGTTGGTCTTGAGCGCCTGCTGCACGGCCGCCCGGAGCGCTCCGGTGCCCTTGCCGTGAATTATTATCACCGTGCTGATACCGCTGAGCTGGGCGCTGTCGATGAATCTCTCCATTTCCAGTACGCCCTCGTCCGTCATCATTCCGCGGATATCAAGCTCCATGCCGCCGCGGCGGTTCATGTTGGAAGTTACCTGCTTCTTCACGCTGCCGCCTACCGACTTCTGCGGAGTCGGCTGCTTCTTCTTGTTGTCAACCAGGCGGAGATTCTTCTGGTTCGTCTTTATCTTCATCATGCCGACCTGCACGTAGCATACGCCGGACATGTTCGGAACCGTCATCAGCACGCCTTCCTTCTTCGTATCGGCGAGCATTACAGTATCTCCTGCCTTCAGCGGGCGCGGAAGCACATAGCTTTCGGCGCGGCGCTCCACGACCGGATTCGCTTCGTCCTGCATCTTGTTGAGCGTGCTGTTGGTCTTGCCCTTCATGCTGCTCAGACCCTGGCGGAGCGCTTCCTTGTCCTTGACCTTTTTCAGCTCCTCAAGCTCGTTAAGAAGCTGGTTGGATCGGAACCGCGTTTCCTCTACGATGGAAAGCGCGCGCTGCCTTGCGGATTCCAGCTCCTTTTCCTTCTGCTGTTCCAGCTCGGACAGCTTCTGCTTTAATTCGCTCTCGGTCAGCTTCGCGTTACGCTCGGAGACCGCCGCGCTCTCCTTGAGCGCTTCCAGCTCCTGGCGTGACTTCTCAAGCGCGTCAACGACCTGCTCAAACCGCTTGTTCTCGGTGCTGACAAGCTCCTTTGCGCGCTCTATCACCTCTTCCGGCATTCCCAGGCGCTGGGATATCGCAAATGCGTTCGACTTGCCCGGAACGCCGACTATCAGCCGGTACGTGGGTTTCAGCGTATTCACGTCGAACTCGCAGGAGGCGTTCTCCACGCCCTCGGTCTGGAGCGCGAACATCTTGACCTCCTGGTAGTGGGTGGTCGCGCAGACCTTCGCGTGACGCTCCTTAAGTTTGCCCAGCGAATCGCTCACCGCTGCAAACGCCGCTGTCGGCAGCATGGTCAGCACCATGCAGCACAGCAGCAGGATGCTAAGTATTCGTTTTTTCATGTCGTTTTTCCCTCCTGTTTCTGCGGGTCTGGCTTACCTGTCCCGTCTTTTTTCTGGTTTTCCCTGCCTCTGAGCCGGAAGCACAGCGCGGTGATCGCCGCCGCCGCTGCAAAGCAGACAACGCCTACCAGCACATAGCCGCCCGCGTCCTCCCTAAGCAGCATCGCACCGAACACACCTCGTGCGGCGCTCTGCCCCGGCCCGACGACTGTGCTCGCCGTCTGCATCAGCGCCGCGAACAGCAGCATACACGCGGCGGACAGTCCGCAGATCTCGCGCTGCTGTTTCCGGCGGGCGTACTCGTGCTTCCGCTTTTTGACGAGCGCGACCCGCCTTGCGGTATCATACATGTCTCTGGCCCACTCCTCTCTTCATGGCTCGAACGTGGTGACGTAAAAGTCCCTTCACTGATATAGGTACAGAAAAACGGAAAAACTCTCACCCCAAATATAAAGATTTTCAAAAAAATTGAGAGCCGCTCAAAAGCAGCTCTCAATTTGAAGGCTTTGGTTATTCTCTCCGCGTAAGGCGGAGGGCAGACAGCTTTCCAACCGCCATCAGCAGCACCGGCAGGGTGTAAGCGACGTACGGCGCCGCGCCGCCGTAGACGATCAGCAGGTTGTAGGTGGCGTGAAAGGTGATGGCCGCGCCCAGCAGACCGCAGGTGCCAGCGATCTTCAGCCACGTCCGCTGCCAGGCATACGCCAGCCCTTCGCCGACGATGCCGCCGCACAGCACATGCATGGCTCCCGTTCCGAAACCGCGGAAGAAGATGAAGGAGAAGCGGTCCGCTCCGTTCTGGATGAGATAGCACACGTTTTCAAAGGTGGCGAAGGCAAGGGCAATCGTGATGGCGGCAGCCTTGATTTTATCCCCCTCCGGCTCGAATACCAGAAGATAGAATACCAGCGGCAGCAGCTTCATGATTTCCTCCACCACCGGCGCGATCTCCGCCGTGGCGGCAAGGGCGTCCGCCTGACACACTGCCGCGAGGAAGGTGTTGATATAGGCCGAAAGCAGGCACACCCCCATCCCGGCGATACAAAACAGGAAGAAGCGGAGCTGCCGCCTGCCCATGCACAGAGCGGCCACCAGCAGCGGGGACACCATGCAGAGGAAGATATTTTCGATGTAGGTCATGCTTCCACCGCCTTTCTCGTGGCGGGCAGCAGCCCTAAAATGGCGAGCGTCAGCAGCATATCGCACCAGAAGGCGGGGCTGTCCGGTGAGGTATCCGGCCAGAAGCAGCCCACCGTCCAGAGCAGATACTCCGCGCATACAAAGCACAGCACCCCTATGTGAAAGTACCGCACATTCCGCGCCGTGCCGGTCTGCCCATTGGCGTAGACCAGTCCACGAATGGCGCAGAAGGAGAGCACGATCATCATGCCGCACCAGATCAGGTTGGAGAGAATGTCCCCGAAGATGCAGTAGAACGCCAGCAACGGTACGCCGAACGCAGGCGCAAGCCATGCTCTGCGGCAGCGGAAGCCGCGTTCCTCCGGGGTGGAGAGCGTGGCCTGCAAGATGCGCAAGAAGATCACGCTCGCCACCCAGCCGAACTCCGAGACATAAAAGACTCTCGGTGTGGTATCGAACAGCAGCAGATACAGCGTCCAGTAGAGCACGCCGAGAGCAAAGCAGCCATAGAAGCACAGCAGCAGAAAATACGTCTGCCTGCGGTTTTTCCGGTAGGCGATACCCGAAAGCAGCGCGCCGACGAACGTGACCAGCAGTTGCAGCAGGTTCTCAATCAGCTCCATGAATCCCCTCGCGTTCTTTGTTCTGATCGTCCTCCCGGTTCATCTGCCGCAGCCGGAAGCACAGAACGGTCACGCACACGCCGAGTAAAAACGCCAAAAGCCCAATGACGATGTATCCCAAAGCTGCGCCGCCGTGAAAGATGCTTGCTGCCGTTTCAAAGCCAGAGTAGTCGCCGGTCTGTATCCGCGAGGCAATACCGGGCATGGTGAGGGACGCGCCGATGAGCAGCACAAGGCACGCCGCCACGGCGGAAGCCATGGTGAGCGTATTGCGTCGCAGCCGGTTCTCTCGTTCAATTTTGGCTATGCGCCGCTTTGTCTCCGCGACCCGGTCCTCATGACTCCGCATTTGTGATTCCCTCCCGTTCCAGCAGCCTTCGCAGGCTCTCTTTTCCGCGATACACCATGTTGGTGATCTGTTTTACCGTTTTCCCCGTGACCTCCGCCGCCTGCGCGTAGCTCATGCCTTCAAAATAAGTGAGATATAAAACCTCCCGATAGTCCGGGTTCATTTCGCCCATGCAGAAATGCAGAATACGGTTTCGCTCCTCCGTCTGGATGACTTCCTCCGCCAGCAGCCGTCCGTCCGGCTCGCCGGTCAGCGCATCAAGGCTGAACAGGGGCTTGCGTTTACTCTTATGGCGCAGCGCCATGTGCCGCGCCGCCTTATAGAGATACGCCTTGAAGCCGCCGTCCCGTATCTTCGGCTTTTTGGTGAACAGATAGGCGAAAACATCCAGCATCAGCTCCTCCGCCTCGTGAACGTCGTGCAGATAGCCGTCAATATACAGGGTCAGGGGGTCGCCGTATTTCTTCATCAGGGCCTCCAGCCCCGCGTCGTCACCGCTCAGATATTGGCGGTATAGGGTTTCGTCGCAGGTCATAGCGTTCACTTCCTTTTTGCGGATGCTTCCCATGCAGAGGGGTATCCGTCAGGTGCTTGTCCCGCCGGAGATCATACTCAACACAGAACATGATATACGAATATCCGAAGAAACACAAGATATCTGGCGAAATGTTCAGAGGAAAGCTGCGGACAGGCGAGAGATTTTTTGAAAAAAGTCCTCCAAAACTGGTCATGCACTTTGCAGAAAGAAACGGTATAATGAGCCTGCGTCCGGGTGCAGGGACACAGAAAGAGAGAACAATATGAATGAGACTTATATCACCGCAGAGCTGATCGCGCGGTATGCCAACGAGCTGTACGAAGAAGAAAAAAGCAGCGCCACCATTGAAAAATACATCCGAGATGTCCGTGCTTTTTCAAAATACGCCGGATCACAAGCACTCACGAAAGATCTGACAATTGCATATAAGCGTGATCTTCCGACCGGAGGGTACACGATTTTGTCGGTCAACTCCATGCTCGCCTCGCTCAACAGCTTCCTTGTTTTCTGCGGCAGGGCGGACTGCAAGGTTAAGCTGTACCGCGTGCAGAAGAAAACGTATCTGGCTGCAAACCGGGAACTGAGCAGGGCGGAATACCAGAGGCTTTTGAAAGCGTCCAGACACGACAAGCGCTTGTGGCTGCTGCTGCAAACGCTCTGCGCCACGGGGATCCGCGTATCCGAGCTGCAATATTTTACGGTGGAGGCTGTCCGAGCCGGAGAAATTTCCGTCGCGTGCAAGAGTAAGACACGAAGCATTCTGATCCCCAGGGGGCTGCAAAAGCTCTTATTGCAGTATGCTTGCGGCGCAGGAATCCAAAGCGGGATCATTTTCTGCACCCGAACCGGCCGATCCCTAAACCGCAGCAATATCTGGTCTGCCATGAAGCGGCTGTGTGCGCAGGCAAACGTAAATCCGGACAAAGTGTTTCCTCACAATCTGAGAAAGCTCTTTGCCCGGACTTTTTATCAGGTGGAAAAGGATATTGCAAAGCTGGCGGACCTGCTCGGTCACAGCAGCATCAACACGACACGCATCTACATCATGTCCACCGGAGCGGAACATCGGCGTCAGCTGGAGCGATTGCAGCTGCTAGCACAGCGTACTACATAATTTTTCTTATGTAGTAGACGCGCCGACCAAACGGTCAGACTGCGCCCACCATTTATTAGGAATAGTAACACTTTTTGTGAAATTCTTCAAGTCTAAATCGTAGATTTATCATTCAAAAGCCATAATTCGTCCACGTCAGGCAAATAGAACGGCATGGAAAATCGACCAATGAACCTGCATTTTTCATTGGTCTGTTTTTTTGCGCCCGCTTGGGCGTGGCTTGCGTTCCAGTGCAGCGTTTGGTCGTTCATCCTCACGCATTCTCCCATGCGCGTCTACTACATAAGAAAAATTATGTTCTATGGGGCAATCGATATGACCACACAGACAATGCGTAACGCGCGCAAAAATTGCCATCGGCTATCATATCGGTCATTTGCGCGCGGAAGAAACAACGCCCCAGTACAAAAACGGATACACCGTCCAGCGCTGTCGCTGTGACTGCGGCGGGGAAATTGACGCACCTTTGCACCAGCTTACAGCGGGCTACCGGAAAAGCTGCGGCTGCTTGCAGGAAAAGCAGCTTCTGGAAAATCTCAAGCTCTGCGAGGGAACCTCTGTCGCCATTCTGGAAGCAAACAGAGGGTGGTTGCTCCCCACCAACGCCAGCGGCGTGACCGGTGCTTACCGGAACAGGCGCACCGAAAGGTGGTGCGCACAGATCACTTTCAAATGAGAAACGTATTATCTCGGTGTGTATGAAAAAAGACGATGCCATCGGGGCGCGAAAACGCGGCGAGGGATTGCACGAGAATTTTATCGCGTGGTACTACGCCACGCACCAATTGACAGAAGGAAGGCCATAGTCGTATGAGCGCAGAAACGCGCGGAATGACGCTGAAAGAATACTGTATCAGAAGCCGCCGCGCGGATCTGCTGCAGCAATGGCACTACGCAAAAAATGATGGTCTGACCCCGGACACAGTTACTTGCCATTCGCGGCAGAAGGTCTGGTGGATTGACCGGCTGGGGCATGAATGGCAGCAGGAGATCTACAGCCGCACGGCGCTCTGCAGGGGTTGTCCATTCTGCGCCGGGCGGGAGGTTCTTGCGGGCTTTAACGATTTAGCCTCGACGCACCCGGCGCTGAGTGCGCAATGGGACCAGGAAAAAAACTTTGATCTGACGCCGCAGATGGTGACGGCCGGAAACAGCCACAAGGTCTGGTGGCGCTGCGAAAAGGGGCATAGCTGGCAGGCAACGATTGCCTCCCGCACCTCCGGCTGCGGCTGCCCGGTCTGCGCGAACCGGAAAATCCTGCCCGGTTTCAATGATCTCGCTACAACCCAACCGGCGCTTGCTGCCGAATGGCACCCAATAAAAAACGGCGACCTCACGCCGCAGAAAATCAGCTACGGCTACGACAAAAAGGTTTGGTGGCGCTGTACCAACGGTCACGAATGGCAGGCTGCCCCGAAAACGCGCGTCCGCATGGGCGCTGGCTGTCCGATCTGCGCAAACGATGTGGCGCAGGCAGGCTATAACGACCTTACCACGCTGTTTCCCGCTGTCGCCGCCGAATGGCACCCAACAAAAAACGGAAACCTCACGCCATCGCGGGTCGTGTCCGGCAGTCATCAGACAGTCTGGTGGCGGTGTTCGCTTGGTCACGAATGGAGAGCAGAGATCGTGGACCGGACGCGGGGTACCAATGGCTGTCCGTACTGCGGAAACAAGAAAGTGCTGGCAGGCTTCAACGATCTTGCAAGCATCGAACCGGAAATTGCCGCTGAATGGCATCCGACGCTCAATGGTGCGTTCACGCCCGAAATGGTCACAGCAGGCAGCAACCGCAAGGTCTGGTGGATCTGTCCGGATGGGCATGTCTGGCGCACGGCGATCTCGAACCGCACGAATGCAAAGAAGCGCACCGGCTGCCCCGTCTGCGCCGGAAACGTCAGCCAGAAGCACCGGCATCTGTACCTCCCACCTCAGCCGGATGCGGAACGGAGGCGCGCATGAGGCAGAGTTTCTTTGACTATTGCAAGCAATATCACAAGGATGCGCTGCTGCGTGAATGGGACACGGCGCACAATCTGCCGCTCACGCCGCAGACGGTTACCTACGGCTGTCACACTTCGGCCTGGTGGAAGTGTGAAAACGGACACGAATGGAAGGCTGCGGTCTATACAAGAAGCGCCGGCGCCCGCTGCCCCTACTGCACAGGGCGGAAGGTTATGGTGGGCTTCAACGACCTCGCCACACAATCCCCGGAGCTGGCACGGCAGTGGGACTACCGGAAAAATGCGCCGCTCGTCCCGGCGGACATCAGCGCCGGAAGTCATAGATCCGTCTGGTGGCGCTGCGAAAAAGGACACAGCTGGCGCGCAAGCATCCATTCCCGTTCTTCCGGGTGCGGCTGTCCGATCTGCGCCGGGAGGCAGATTCTCGTTGGAGAGAACGACCTTGCGACGGTGGATCCGGAGCTGGCACAGGAATGGGACACGGCGCGCAACGGCAAACTGACCCCGCAGGACGTTCTGCCGGGGACAAAGAAAAAGGTCTGGTGGGTCTGCGGACATGGGCACCACTGGCAGGCTGCGATCTCCGCGCGAACGCACAGCCGGAATGGCTGCCCATATTGTACCGGAAAACTGGTGCTGCCCGGCTTCAACGACCTTGCGTCACAAAATCTGGTGCTTGCTGCGCAGTGGGACACGGAACGAAACGAAATGTTCACACCGCAGCAGGTCACGCTGACCAGCAACCGCAAGGCGTGGTGGATTTGCGAAAAGGGACACAGCTTTCAGGCAGTGATTGCGTCCCGCGCAAACGGAACCGGCTGCCCGTACTGCACAAACAAAAAGGTGCTGGCAGGCTTCAATGATCTGGCGACCGTCGAGCCGCGCATCGCCGCCGAGTGGCACCCAACGCTCAATGGCGCACTTACGCCGGAGATGGTCACAGCGGGCAGCACAAAAAGAGTTTGGTGGGAATGTCCGCTGGGGCATGTCTGGAAGGCCGTCATTTACTCAAGAACCGGCGCAAAAAAATGCGGCTGCCCCGTCTGCGCGGGAAAAACAAAAGCCGCAAGCGTATAAAAAGCACTGTCTGCCATTGGCGGGCTTCATATAGATATTTTATGAATTTGGAGGAATGCAAATTGAAGAAGCGAATGATATCCCTGCTTTTGTGTCTCTGCATGGTATTCTCGCTTTTGCCGACGGCGGTTCTGGCTGAGAATGGCGAAGACCCGGATACTTCCGCAGGTCCCGGACAGGTTATGCAGCAGAATTCAGAGGATCTGGGTGACCAGTCAGATTCGAATGACCAGTCAGATTCGGGTGACCAGTCAGATCAGGGTGACTTGCCTGATTCGGAAAATTCGGATGACAGTGATGCTCCGCAGCTGTTGGGCGAAGGGCTCGGCAGTGCTTTGTCCGGAAACTGTGGCGCAACGCCTGCGGATACTGTCAGCTGGGCGTTGACCTCAAATGACGATGGTCGTACATATACCCTCACCATCTCGGGCGACGGTGCGATGGCGGATTATTACGCTCAGTACGTGCAGCGTCCAACCAAGTTTCCTGGTGATATCGCACCGTGGCGCAGAGCACTGCTTTCCAATCCGGATGCTGACCGTACAACGGATAAAGTTGTTCCGATTACGGAAGTTGAGATCGGTGATGGCGTGACCCGTATCGGTTCCGGTGCGTTTGCCTATACTGAATTGACGGGAACGGTGACCTTTAGCGAAAATGTCACTTCTTATGGTGATGGCGTTTTTGCAAGGGATACCTCAATTAAAGCCGTCGATTGGACAAACTTTAAGCCCACGGAGACGATCAGAGACGGATGGGCTACGGTCTACACGGAAGAGCACATTGCAGTACCGTATGCATTTTTTGATGGGTGCAGCAGCTTAGATACCAGCATCGTTGACGGCATAACATACTCTGGGCAATTAGTGCTGCCGGATACTATCGAAGCCATTTATGTCGCTGCGTTCCGCGGCACGGGATTCCGCAAGGTTGACTTTTCTGATGGGTTATCCAGCATTTGCGCTGTTGGTTCCTATGCAATTACCAAGCTTGCAAACATGACCGAGTTTACCTATCCAGGAAACGTAGATTTCTATGGCGTGAATGTCGAAGGACAGAATAACGTCATTCAGGGCGGCGGCATCGAAAAGCTTACCATCGCAAAGGAAGTAACTACGCTGCCGGTTAGCTTTTGTACTGATACAGAAAATCTGACTGCTATAGAATTTGAATCAGGGTCTCAACTAAGGGAAATAGGAAAAACAGCATTCTATAACACCAAAGCGTTGGAAAGCATTGACATCCCCTCGACTGTAACCTCTATTGGCGAATCCGCCTTCGCGAATTGCTTCAACCTTGAGAAAATCGAGTTAGGACAGATTGAGTCCTTAGGACAGAATACGTTTGCGAACTGCTCTTCTTTGGAAACGGTTAAGATTCAGGGAAGCCCTAATGTTATATATCCGCCCAATATGTTTAGTACGTGGGGTGGATATGATGCGGCACCGTTAAAAACGCTGGAAATCGGCGCCGGTAACATTCGGTTTGGTCTGAACAACCAAAAGGACAGCATTGAGACCATTGTTTTGGGCGATGGCGTAACAGAGATCCCCAACCATTTTGCAGCTTACTGTACGGAATTGACAAGTGTTTCTCTGCCGGACGCCTTGACCTCAGTGCCTACCTATGCATTTAATGGCTGCTCGTCGCTTAAGAAAATAGGTATTTCTGAAAAATCGAAGTTGCAGTCTATCGGCAACGGTGCATTTGCGAATAGTGCCTTAACTCAAATTTATATCCCTAAAGGTGTCACATCCATTGGCCAAGGTGCATTCAACATAACACCCATTACAGTATTTGATATGAGTGATGTGCTTGCTGAAAGCATGGAAGTTGGTCTGTATGCAATTAACAACTGGTTTGATCCCGACGCGTCGAATGTTCCAGCGTGGAAAAACGATTTCAAATACATCTATGTAAGCAACAGCGGTGCTGCGGCTTCTGTGAAAGACAAAACCGGTAGCTGCAACTATGCGTTCTTTGTCACAAACGGCGGAAGTGTAGATGCAACGAAAACCGGTTTCGACGCTGTGTACAACGCGGGTTATACCGCCCAGTGGTATGAAGAGGGAGGAACCCCGGTTACAGGGGAACCGGAAACTGGAAAGACTTACTATGTCCAGTGGACGAAGGGCCGCACTACCGGTTCGTGCGGTGCCACCGGCAACAAGGACAATGTTTCTTGGACGCTGGCATACAACGGTGATGGATACACCCTGAGTATCACCGGCAAGGGCGCTATGGCGGACTACACCTGCAATATTACCGGGAGCGATGCTACCCAGCCTTGGCGGGAAAGCGAGACCGGTGTAGAGCCCACTGAAATCACCAAGGTTGTTGTGGGAGACGGCGTGACCAACATTGGCAACTTTGCCTGTGATGGTCTGAGCCAGGTCAAGGAGTACAACATTGCCGCATCGGTTGAGAAGATCGGCCCATGGGGCGTCTGCGGTCAGAACGCCGAGGCCTACAAGCTGCATGACAGCACCCATTATGTGGTTACCGAAGACGGCGTTCTGATGAGCGCCGACAAAAAGACGCTGGTGTCTTATCCCGGCGGCAAGGACGCTGTTGACGAGTATGTGATTCCCGACACAGTGGAGACCATTCTCCCTGGCGCATTTGTTGGCATTGACGCGAAAAAAGTCGTCATTCCCAACAGTGTGACGAGCTTCCCCAGCTACTCGTTCGGCGGTTCCACGGTTGAGGAAATCGAGTTCAACGCAAATGTCGATACGCTGGAGGGCGGCGCATTTTCTGGACTGTCTAAGCTGAAGTCTCTTGTTTTCGGGGGCACGACGCTGAAAGAAATCAAAGGACAGGCTTGCAGGGACCTTTCCAGTCTGACGGAGATTACGTTCCCAGATAGTTTGACGACCATTGGAGATCAGGCATTTAAGGTCCTTCCCTCTGACGGTGCTGCTGCGCCTAACTTAAAAAAGGTAACGTTCGGTAAGGGCATGTCCACGATCGGTAGTGTGGTGTTCCTTCGCCAGAGCGCACTGGAAGTCATTGACATGACGCACTGTGAAGACCTGACGGATGTTGGAGAGTTCAACAGTCATAACTATGACGACAATGTAACTCGTCCTTATACGACCACACCCATTGTATACACAGCAAATGCGGACGTTGCTGGGTTGGTCCAGTCGAAAAATGGAAACCATCTCATTTACGCTGTCACCAACGGCGGTACCTTCCCCGCTGACACTGAGTTTGAAGCGGCGGGCGAGCTGACTGCGCCGAAAAAAGAGGGCTGCCTCTTCCTGGGCTGGTATGAGGATCCTGCTTACAACGGCGAAAAAGTGACCGCTGGTGAAGCTGGTAAGATTTACTATGCAAAATGGATGGGTGATATCCCCGCGCCGACTGATGCTGACTTTGCGAATGGCTTGGTCACCGTTAAGTGCCTCAGCCCTGTGCCCCACACTGATGTCCGATATGGTCTCAATGCGGCGGTTGCAGCCAACAAATACGCGACGAAGCAGGTCAGCGCTACCGAATACTCCGTGACGTATGACGCAGACGCGTTCGCCGTTAACGGGCACAGTCTCTACAGCGCAGATACGCTGACCTGGAAGCTCACCTACGACGGCAGCAAGTGGAATCTTGCGCCGCGGACCTCCGGCATTGACGATGTGGTGCTTGTCACCCACGCGCCGACCACCCTCAATGAGGTCACGAAATTTATTGACGGACGCACCGACGTGATCAAGACATCCTGTGTGAACGGTGAGACCGCCACGTGCGCCTATGGTCTCATGGTAGCGTTCGTGAACAAAGATCACGTTGTGTCTGTTGAACAGGAGAAGAACAGCAGTGGAGAGCCCATTCCCGGCAGTTACATTGCTACGCTCAAGATGGATCAGTTTGTTGAAACTTGCGCAAAGGCTTGCAACAGCAAGAGCTTCGCGGACAGCCCGCGCACTCACGACGTGCTGAGCAAGAATCCTGTCCAGTGGAAATTCAAAGTAACACAGGCGGAAGTAAGCACCGACGCAGGCGCGGAGAAGCAGTACGTTTGGTCGGCGGAGCCTGTTACGCCGGGTACGGATGATGTGTGCACGATCGCGCACAACTGGGTCGTGACCTTTAACCCGGACAATGGCGAGGACACTTTCACGCAGGACGTGGCATACGAAGGCAAGGCGACCGCGCCTGACGCTCCCGAGAAGGAAGGCTGTGAGTTCACAGGCTGGTATCTGGACGAGGCGGAAGAACCGTTCAGCTTTGATACTACCATCACCGCCGACACCACCCTGACGGCGCATTGGACGATCGTGACCGTTGACGTTTCCTTCGACCCGAACGGCGGCAATGAGCTGGCTGAGGCGGATAAGACCAAGGTCGTCAAGATCGGCGAAGCCTACGGCGAACTGCCCGTCCCGACCCGCACCGGCTATGACTTCTTGGGCTGGTTTACTGCTGCGGAGGAAGGCGATCAGGTCATGGCGAACACCGTTGTCACCGCGACGATCGGCCATACTCTGTACGCACGGTGGCAGCAGAAGACCTACAAGGTCGTTGCCAAGCTGTATGTAAACGGCCAGCCCGCTTACAGGCAGAATACGGACTTCTACACCTATGAAGTTTCCGGACTTTACGGCGAAGACATCGACTTCGACACCATCAAGGCAGATGCAGTGGCGCAGGCGAAGCAGATCAAGAAGGCTTCCGCTTCCTACACCGCTGTGATCCTTGAGGATCACGAGCCGAACGCCGTCTGCACGACTTTCGGCGAGCATCAGCCCAATCAGGCTACGCACTATGTCAAGGTCAATGTCAAGACCGAAGAGAAGGTCGTGATCTTCCAGTCCTTTGAAGGCAAGACGGATCTTACGACCCTCCGCACCGTGACTGCGCCCTATGGCACCAATGTTGTTGACTTCCTGAACGACCTCGGCCTCGACCTCGCTGTCGCTGGCTATACGCTCGACACGGACGAAGACGGCAATGCCAACTGGTACAAGAAGGACAGCCCCACGTGGACGTTCGGCGAAGCCGATACGATCAACGGCTGGACGAATGTTCTGCTCAAGTACACCATCACCCCGCACAACATCTACGCATACCTCCGCACCGCCGATTCCATCGGCGACGTGCTTGAACTGAACGAAACCACCCTGAACCGTCTTGGCCTGACCAAGTACAACACCGAGGGTTTCATCTCCATCGGCACGTTCGTTTCCAACACGCTGCTCACGCAGGACGAGTACTACGGCTTCGACGAGGATCAGGCATTTCTGGATGTCCTCACAGAGCTGCAGACGAAGCTCATGCCCGAGACTGGCGTTTCCCTTGACAAGGTCGGCGGCAAGATCAACTGGAGCTGGCTCTATCAGCCGTCCAACGTGGATGACCGCATTGCCGGTTATCCCACCGAGGATACGGATGGCTATCAGCTGTCCGGTTCGCTGCTGCTCTACGGTGCAAAGTTCGAAGCTGGCGCTGACGATGTCACGGGTATGCCCACGACAGCCTATGGCGCGTATCTCGACTACTTTGTTTCCGGCGAGAGCTTCACCCTGCCCGCCGCTCCGACTCGCCCCGGCTATGACTTCAAGGGCTGGAAGATCGGCAATACGACGCTTGAGGCTGGTGCATCCTACACGGTCGATGAGAACGATATGATTTTCACCGCACAGTGGAAGTTGAACACATACACTGTCATCGGCAAGCTCTACCTCAACGGCAAACCCGTTATGAAGGCAGACGGCACATCGCAATACCTGAGCACTCCGCTTACCGGTTTGTACGGTGAAGCAATCGACTACACTTCGACGAAAACTTGGGCAGAAAATCTCGTTTTGACCGACATTGACCTTGCGAACGAACCCATCAAAGCTACCGTCAAGATCTATAAAGACGGCGGCACCTTGGATCCTTCCGCCACTTTCGGTAATCCTGATGTCTCCATCAACTATGTCTGGGTTGACGTGACGACCTACTATGATGTGGTGTTCAACACCGGCGTGGAAGGTTTGACGGTCGACACGCAGACTGTCAAATACGGCGATAAGGTTGAGAAGCCCGAAGACCCGACCCGCGAGGGCTACAAGTTCCTCGGCTGGTTCGACAAGGACGGCAACCTGTTCGATTTCAATACCGAAATCACCCACAAGACCGAGCTGACTGCCCGTTGGGAAAAGAAGACGTACACGGTAACATTTGATCCGAACGGCGGTGAAGTCGAGCCGACCAGCAAGATCGTCACGTTTGACGCCGCCTATGGCGAACTCCCGACTCCGACCCGCGCCCATCATACCTTTAAGGGCTGGTATCTGGGTACTGACAAGGTCACGGAAGCAACCATTGTAAAGACTGCTGAGAACCACACACTGAGAGCAGCCTGGAGCCGCAGTTACCACGCCCTGACGATTAACTACGTCGACAAAAAGGGCAACCCCGTGGCAGATAGCTATGAAGCAAGTGTTGCACTGGGTGCTGATTTCAGTGTAACGTCTCCGGATGTCAAGGGCTATAAGCTTAGAGACAAGGACGACGCGGTGATCGAAGGCACCATGACCGCAGCGGGCTACACCTACGATGTCGTCTACGTCAAGAAGAGCTCCGGCGGTTCCGGCGTTCAGATTGAGTCTCCCAACAAGCCAGAAAAGGACAATTCTCTGAGGTTCAACACAGAAGATCATTTCGCCTACGTTAACGGCTATCCCGATGGCACCGTGAAGCCCGCCGGCGATGTGACGCGCGCAGAAGTGGCTGCAATTCTCTATCGCGTCATGGATGCAGATTGTGTCAAGACGTATGAAACGACCAGATGCTCGTTCAGCGATGTTGTCCGCGGCGACTGGTTCAACACCTACGTTGCAACGCTTGAAAACGCCGGCGTGATCGTCGACACCAGAACGAATGGCAAGTTCCGTCCAAATGAGGCAATCACGCGCGCAGAGCTTGCTGCAATGTTGGCGCAGTTTGCGGACATCAAGAGCGCTGCAAACTCCTTCAACGATGTTTCCGCAAGACACTGGGCATCTGATGAAATTGCTGTCTGCGCAAAGATGGGCTGGATCAACGGCTATCCCGATGGCTCGTTCCGTCCCGATGCAACCATTACGCGTGCCGAAATGATGGCGATGATCAACCGCGCGCTGGACCGCACGCCGAAGTCGGTCTCTGACCTGCTTTCCGGCACAGTTCCAACAACCGCAGGTACAGCAGCAGAGGTTACCATCAACTATGTTATCACAGATGTTGAGAGAAAGAGAAAATTTGTCTGCGTAGATCCACATGATATGCCGATCATCGCAATCGTAGATCCGGATATGATGTCCTCTATGCCAAAGGGTTTAACTGCTTCTACCGGTATGGATGCATTAACACACGCAATCGAAGGATATACAACAAAAGCTGCATGGGAAATGACGGATATGTTCCACTTAAAAGCTATTGAAATTATTTCCAGATCTTTAAGAAGTGCAGTTGCCAATGAAAAAGAAGGCCGTGAAGGCATGGCACTTGGACAGTATATTGCAGGAATGGGATTCTCAAATGTAGGACTTGGAATTGCTCATTCCATGGCGCATACTTTGGGTGCAGTTTATGATACACCACACGGAGTTGCATGTGCGATGATGCTTCCGATCGTTATGGAGTATAATGCAGAATGCACAGGTGAAAAATATCGTGAGATCGCCCGTGCAATGGGAGTAAAAGGTGTGGATGATATGTCTGTGGAAGAGTACCGCAAAGCAGCAGTAGATGCTGTACAGAAATTATCTATTGATGTTGGTATTCCAACAAAACTGGAAGCTTTGAAAGAAGAAGACCTTCCGTTCCTTGCGGAATCTGCTCACGCAGATGCATGCGCACCTGGTAATCCGAAAGATGCCAGTGTAGAGGATCTGAAAGATCTGTTCAGAAAATTAATGTAAGATCATGATACGGGAATGGGTTCCTGTGTACAGATTATAAAATGAAATTGCTATATCTATTGAAAAGACTGGCACGTTTAATTATAATAAACGATGTCAGTTTTTTCGTATAAAAATGGAGGAAGTTATGTCGGCATTATTTTTTGATATTGATGGAACAATTTTAAGTGAGATTACGCATGAGATACCGGAAAGTGCACTTGTGGCATTACGCAAAGCACAGGAGAACGGACATAAGACATTTATCAATACCGGGCGTACCATATGCAGCATACCGCCGGTGATAAAGAGAATTCCGTTCGATGGTTTTTTATGTGGATGTGGAACGCATTTGGTATATGAGAAACATGCATCGGAGGACATACTGAAAATGATCAGACGTGTTCAATCATCATAATTGAAAACCATTTTTTGATCAGAAAAGGAAATAATCAT
>OHAJ01001607.1_pt1 | contig 16346 bp, 15 predicted proteins | sample 1577101 | NCBI WGS metagenome assembly OHAJ01 (sample SAMEA3541531, study PRJEB24748) | human gut metagenome | biome: human gut; feature: human-associated habitat; material: faeces | place: China | collected 2012
TCGGCACGGTTTAGCCACTTTATCGACAGTCTGCGACATCTTCCGAAAGGAAAATGTCGCTTTATTTTATAATTTTTTTAATTCATTTAAAAGAAAATTTCTATCTGTTACAAGAGTTGAGTCCATACCGAATTTCCTTGCTGCAAGAACGTTTTCTTTTCTATCGTCAAAGAAAAGGCATTTTGATTTATCGAGAGAATACTTGTCGCAAAGCGCTTGATAAATTCTTTCATCGGGCTTGGTAATGTTAATCATATAAGACACCATAAGCCCGTCGATATCATTCATAAAATCAGCATATTCTGTATGCTTTTTAAAAAGGCTTTTTGGATAATTTGACAAAAGATAAATATGATATCCTGCCGTCTTAAGCCTATGTACCTCTTTCCAAATATCATATCTCGCCACGTGCATAAATTCACCGTGATGCATAAAAAAGGTGATAATCTCAGAATCGTTTGGATACTTTTTGCAATAAGCGTTTAATATCTCCTCATCGCTCATAATCGCAAGGTCAAAAATATGCCACAAGTCATCATTATCATCAAAAAGTTCATGCCCTACCCTGATTGCTTTCTCTTCGCTCAAACCGCAATCCATAAGCATTTGCTTCCAGCGATATTCAAGCAAAACGTCGCCGACGTCAAATATAATATTATCGTACTTTTTCATATATTATTTAATCTCGCTGACATATTTGTTGATTTTATCCGCAATCGGCTGTGCGTCCTCTCGTTTTACAGGCAGGAACGGACTTCTTGGGTTGCCGCACTCAATACCAAAACGAATAGACATAACCTGCTTTGCCACGCCGTAAAGCGACTTGCAGGAGAGAAGATCAAAAATACACTCATTAATCTTGAATTGAAGTGATTTTGCCTTTTCAATCTCGTTATTGTTAATAAGCCTGTCAAGTTCAACGAAAAGCTCAGGCATACAACCGTATGTTCCGCCGATACCTGCGTTTGCTCCCATAAGCCTGCCGCCCAAAAATTGCTCGTCCGAGCCGTTAAAGATAATAAAATCATCATTATTTACGGCGCTTGCATATCTTTCCATAAGATATACCGGCTCTGCTGAATTTTTAACGCCGATAACCTTAGGATTTTTAGCCATTTCGGCAAGAAGCTTCGGTGAAAGATTGAATGATGTAAGTTGAGGAATATTATAAATGATAAAAGGTAAAGAGGTTGAATCGATAATAGAGTTCCAATGAAGCTTTACACTTTCCTCACCCAAATGATAATAAACGCAAGGAACGGCAGAAACGGCGTCAACACCGACCTTTTCGCAATCCTTTGCAAGTTCTATACTTTCTTTAGTTGAGGCACAGCCAATATGAACAATAACGGTAAAATCATCGCCGGCAGCTTCTTTAACCGCTCTCGCAATCTGCTTTCTCTCCTCAGTTGAAAGTAAAAATCCCTCACCTGTTGAGCCGCACGCATAAACACCCTTAACACCAAGTGATTTATACACCCCTACAAGCGCTTTCATTTTTTCCAAATCCACATTATCGTTTTCATCGTAAATTGCATTAAGCGCACAAAATACGCCCTTAAATTTATCTAAATTCATATTTTTCTCCTATTTAATAGCATCGACAAAATGTCTTGTTATATCTCTCGGTCTTGTAATTGCAGTGCCGACAACTGCGGCGTGAACACCGATATCAAGTGCCTTTTTAAGCTGTTCGGGTACCCAAATGCCACCCTCGGCAATAACAGGGGTGTGAAGCTCATTTACATATCTTTCCATTAAAGTAAAATCAGGAAGAGAAGTGCCCTTGGTATACGGAGTGTAGCCTGCCATAGTTGTGCCGATTAAATCAAAGCCAAGTTCCTCTGCCTTTTTGCCCTCATCAAATGCACTTGTATCCGCCATAAAAAGCTGATTTGGATATTTTTTTCTAACTTCTTTAAAAAAGCTTTCAAGCGTTATGCCGTTTGGCCTTAATCTGTTTGTAGCATCAATTGCAATAATTTCACAACCAACCGCAACAAGAGCGTCAACCTCTGCCATAGTTGGGGTAATATAAACATCGCTGTCATCATACTCCTGCTTGATAATACCGATAATCGGCAAATCAACCTTTTCCTTAATTGCCTTGATATCAACAACGGTATTTGCCCTAATACCTACAGCTCCGCCAAGTTTAGCCGCCCAAGCCATTTTAGACATAATATAGCTGTCATAAAGCGGCTCACTTTCGAGCGCCTGGCAGGAAACGATAAGCCCACCGTTTATTTTATTCAAAATTTCTTCGTTAGTCATATTTCCTCTCTTTTCTTTTTTATTAGTTAAATTATATCACTATCAAACGGTATAATCAATAAAAAATGAGGCGACCAATGGTCGCCCCTACGGTATTTTTTATTTTAGACAGTCAAAAATTGAAATTATTAACTCCATTTTAACGCTTTAATTGAAAATCCAAGCGTTGAATCGAGTTTGTTCTTTTGAACTACAGCCTGAACTTTTTTTACACCGTCAGCTTTAGAAACCTTACCTGTTACCTTATAAAAATTATTATCGCCAAGATCCTCTATCTTAGTAATCTTAACAGTTTGCTTCTTTTTTGGATATTTGCTGACAGAGAAAGTATCGTTTTTGCTGTTGTATTTAATCGGTGTGGAATCGACCTTATTAACCTGAGTTTTGAAATTAACAACTGTTTGACCGTAGAATTTAAAAAGATTTAAAACAACGGGACTTGACGGATATGTGCTTGCTGTTCCGCCGTCGTGTTGAGCCATCCAAACAGCAGTATATGCCGCAATATTAATTGGAACGCCGTTTGAATTTTCATAGCTTTCAAGATAAAGATACGGCACTTCAAGCATATTTGCGATAATTTGCTGATCCTCTTTCGAGAAATTAACTTCTTTGCCCGTTGCCGAGGTCTTAGGCACTGTTTCCATTCCGTCAAAAGCGGTTGTATCGTCCGACTTGGTAGCGGGTACGTTCTTCTTTGTAGTACCTGTAACCTTAACGGGTTTGGTTTCCTTTGCAGTAGTTTTTGCACTGCCGGTTGTATCTGCATTTACTCTTGAAGTTTTGTTTTTCTTAGTTGTTTCAGCCTTAACGGTTACAGGTTTACCTTTTTTGTTTGTAACTGCCTTGCCGTCCTTATCAAGCTTTTGCGCATATGTATTTCCTTTTTTATCTTTTTTATAAACTACCGCTACATCAGTTGTTACAGCCTTGCCTTTAGCGTCTGTTACAGTCTTTCCGTCTTTATCCGTAACGTCCTCAGTTTCAAGACCGTATTCGTTATTGTTATTTTCAAGGTCGTCGGCTTGAACGGTAGTATCTTTGCTATTCGTTGTGGTTTTATCATCGCTCTTTTTAGAACAGGCGGCAAAGGTAAACGCCGCAATTAAAATCACACAAAGTGACAACACAAGTATTTTTTTCAAAATATAACATCCCCCTGAAGCCATTGCTTATTTATGTTTATTATATATTTACATATTATATTTGTAAATAGCAATTTAAAAAAATGAACAGATTTTTAACTCATTATTCATACTATTTACATAAATTTAATTTAGTGATATTATGTTTAATATTGAATAAAACAATAGATTTGTGGTGCTTAATTTGAAAAATTCAACACGGCTTGCCGTTTGCTCACTTTCTGCCGCATTGGGAGTGTTAATGCTGTTTTTAGGCGGGATAACAATGGTTTTGGCTTACGCAGCGCCTATGTTTTTAGGGCTTTTGGCGATTATGCTTAAAAGAACATTCGATACAAAAAGTGCATGGATAACATATATTGCAACAAGCATCTTATCGTTTATCCTTGTGACGGACAAAGAATGTATGATGATGTATGTAATATTCTTCGGCTACTACCCTATCGTGCGTGATTATTTTGAAAAAATAAAGGTAAAAGGACTTAGAATTTTTACAAAGTTAATTTTCTTTAACCTTATGATGATTTTATGCCAAATAATTCTTATCAAAGTGTTTGGCATTCCACTTTTGGAGGATGGGCAAGGCAAATGGTTTATCGCTGTTTTTGCGCTTTTAATGAATTTAATGTTTCTTGTCTACGAGGTTCTAATTAATAAGGTAACAATTCTTTATGTTTATAAGCTTGAAAAAAGAATAAAAAAGTTGTTTAAATAAATGCAAAATAAAAATCCTGTTAATACCTTCGTATTAGCAGGATTTTTGTAATATTTGCCATAAAAATGAGATTGGATAGCTACCTTCTTTTAGGCGGCTCTAAATCATCAGGTCCCAAACGAGAATCACGCCTTGATTGGCGCCTTTTTTCAACCTTTTTCTTTTTGTTAAGGCTCTTGAAGAAAATGTAAACATATAAAACAATTGCCAGAAAAGCAATTACAAGAATGACTTTAACAACAGTAAGACCAAAAAATGCCTTGATTGCGTTAATCACCTTTAAAAATGTTGAAAGTTCAACGGTTTTTGCGGCAACGAGGGGAACGCTTGCGATAACCTCATCGCCGTAAATAATATTGGCACTGCAAACCTTTTGACCTTTTGTTACGGGAGCTTGAAGTGATGACGGCTTTTCTTGAATTTCAATGATTACAGCCGACTTATCAAGTCCAACAGGGACTATAACATTAGTGTCATTTGCCGCAACAAGAGCAACGGTATCGGCGTCCTTTCCGTTTTCAACACTTACTTCACCTATTACCTCATCCTTAGCAACAATGGTTGTATACTTCAAGCTGTCAAACGCCCACTCAAAAAGCGACTTTGCATCAACAAAGGAGCATTTAGTTAAATAACTTTGATTTTTAATTTTCTGCTGCGGCGACTTCATAACAATTGCAAGATAATTGTATCCGTCCTTAGAAGCCTTAACAATAACGTTATATTCAGCCTGCTCGGTTGAGCCTGTTTTGATACCCTGAGCGTACTCATAATAATAAGTAACATATCCCGGATGAAGCATCAAATTTGTATGCGGCAAGGTATAACCCTTATATTCATATTCGGTAGTTGTTGAATACTTCACAAAATTAGCATTTTTAAGCGCCGCAAGCGTAATTTTCGACATATCACGGGCGGTGGTATAGTGGTTATCATCGTGAAGTCCGGAAGGGTTAGTGAAATTAGTATCGTTACAGCCGACCTTTTTAACCCAATCGTTCATCATTTTAACAAAATTTTCTTTAGTTCCGCCAACAAATTCAGCCAAAACCTCACACGCGTCGCAAGCTGAATGAACCATAGTAAGATACAAAAGAGTATCAACGCTCAATTCTTCGCCGACAGTTATTCCTGCCACCTGAGCGCCGGTACCTACAGAAGCATCGTAAGCTGCTTGGCTCATTTTAGTTTTAACGCTGACGTCCTTAACATTTTCAAGAGTAACCATAGCCGTTACAATCTTTGTAAGCGAAGCAGGATAAAGACGTTCATCAATATTTTTTTGAGCCACAACAGGATACGAATCGTCATCAAGATTGATTAGCATATAAGCCTCGGCATATATTTTTCTGTCAGGCTTATAGGTTGCCGCCTGACTTGACACGGGAAGCGCCAAAAATGAGGTCATTAATATGATAAATGATAAAAATATACAAAGTGTTTTTTTCATAGACTTGACACCTTTTGAAATTAATTATATTATATTACATAGTTTAACATTTTTTTGACTGATTTTAAAGTCTATTTTTCATTTTTTTGGAGAAAGTTATGATATACATTACAGGTGACACGCACGGTGACATTTCGTGCTTTAAAAATCCTAAGCTTAACAAGCTTGGAGAAAAAGATATTCTTATTGTTTGCGGCGATTTCGGCTTTATTTGGAATCCGCACGACAAAAACGAGAAAAAAAATCTTGAGTTTTTGAAAAAAAGAAAATACACCATCTGCTTTGTAGACGGTGCACATGAAAACTTTGACATATTAAATTCATACAAGCCATACAGGTGGAAGGGCGGCAATACTCACAAAATTGCCGACAATATTTATCATCTTATGCGTGGGGAAATTTTCACCTTTGAAGGCAAGAGCTTTTTTGTTATGGGCGGCGGAGAAAGCGACGATGCTTATATGAGGGAAGAAAGTGTAAGCTGGTGGGAAGATGAACTTCCGAGTGCTGAGGATATGAGAAACGGAGTAAACAATATTCGTGATACCGATAAAAATATCAACTATGTTATCACATACGAACCTCCGACAGTTGCAAAGGATATTTTAAAGCAAAGGTCTAATCAAAATATTATCATTTCTCCGCTTAATACATATCTTCAACAGCTTATGGAGAATGTTCAATATATGCATTGGTATTTTGGTTCACTTCATCTTGATTTAAACATCAGTAAAAAAATGACTGCTGTATTTAATGAAATAATACAAGTAGGCTAATATATTAATATAGATAAAACACGGAGCAAGTACAAAAGAGTACCTGCTCCGTGTTTTTAGTAAAAAATGAAAGAAGAAAAAAAGTTATCATTCGTCTTTCGACTCGTTAATTACCTTTTGAGCAATATGCTCGGGTACACGCTCGTACCTTGCAAATTCGGTGGTAAATGAGCCTCTGCCTTGCGTAATTTGGCGCATTGAGGTGGAGAAAGTGCTCATTTCAGCCTCAGGAACCTCAGCAATAATTTCCTGAATACCGTCACCTGTCGGGTTCATACCCAAAACTCTGCCTCTCCTGCGGTTGATATCGCCTATGATATCGCCCATAGCATCATCATTTACCGTTGCACGCAAAGTTACAATCGGCTCAAGAAGAACAGGAGCAGCGTTTGCAACCCCCTCTTTAAATGCAATGGAAGCAGCCATTTTAAAGCTCATTTCACTTGAATCTACAGGGTGATACGAGCCGTCATAAAGGGTTGCCTTAACTCCAACCATAGGATATCCGGCAAGAATACCCTTTTCCATACATTCGTTAAGTCCTTTTTCAACTGCCGGGAAGAAGTTTTTAGGAACAGCGCCGCCTACAATACGTTCAGCGAATAAAAGTTTTTCTGTATCGTACGGCTCAAACTCGATAAAAACGTCACCGAATTGACCGTGACCGCCGCTTTGCTTTTTATGTCTGCCTTGGGCAGAAACCTTTTTAGTAATTGTTTCTCTGTAAGCTACTTTTGGTGCTTCAAGCTTAGCCTCTACGCCGAATTTATCCTTAAGCCTTGAAACAGCAACATCAATCTGCTGTTCACCAAGACCTGCTAAAATCTGCTGATGCGTTTCTATATTATTAGTATATTTAAGCGATGGGTCTTCCTCGCAAAGCCTTGCAATACCTGAGGCAATTTTCTCTTCATCGCCCTTCTTAATTGCTGATACGGCAACCTTGTAAGAAGCAATAGGAACGCTTACTCCGTCAAGCTTAACTACGTTTGAAGCTGAGCAAAGAGTATCGCCGGTTGAAAATCCGGAAAGCTTAGTTACGGCTCCGATATCACCTGCCGTAAGTTCTCCTGCGTCAATCTGCTTAGCGCCAAAAAGTTTAACAATCTTGCCCATTCTTTCTTCCTTGCCTGTATTTGCATTAAATGCAGGAGTAGAAGAATTGAATTTGCCGCTGATAACCTTAAAGTAGGAAAGTTTACCGATAAACGGGTCAGCAACTGTTTTAAAGCAGATTGCGGCAAGCGGTCCGTTCTCGTCAGCGGTAAGTTCGACCGGCTCACCGTTTGAATCAATAGCATATTCGCTCTTAGGACTTGGGCAAACGTCTGCAATAAAATCGAGAAGCATATCACACGCAATGCCTGTGATACCGGAAAGCGCAAAAACAGGAATGATAGAGCCGTCGGCAACACCGAGCCTTAAGCCTTTGATTTTTTCCTCTGACGTAAGTTCTTCACCCTCAAAGTATTTTTCCATAAGTTCCTCGTCAGTTGACGCTACCGCCTCGGCAAATACTGCTTTGATAGCCTCAAAACGAGCCTCATCATCGTGGGTAAGAGCAGACTCCTTACGCTTAGTGCCGTCATACTCATAAGCCTTTGAGTCAATCATATTATAATAAGCAACAACCTTACCGTCGGAAATAATGGGAACAACAACAGGACAAACCTGAGTGCCGAACTTAGCAACAATACCGTTAAAGCTCTTATAAAAGTCAGCTCTTTCATCTTCCATTTTCGTTGTTACAAAAATGCGTGACAGACCGTGAGAACCTGCACTCTTAAATGCCTTTTCAGCACCGACCGCAAGACCTGAACGAGCAGAAACAACAATAACCGCCGTGTCAGCCGCTCTCATACCCTCGCTCATTCCCATAGCAAAATCAAAAAGACCGGGAGTATCAATCAAGTTAAAATTTTTACCTTTATATTCAAAAGAAGCAACGGCACTGTTTACGCTGATTTTTCTTTTTTTCTCTTCACTGTCAAAATCAAGAACAGTATTAGAGTCTGCGGTTTTGCCCATTCTTTCCGTAGTGCCTGCAACATTAAGCAAGGCCTCGCAAAGAGTTGTTTTACCCTTAGATGCGTGACCTGCAAAAACAACATTTCTTATATTTTTTGCCTGAATACTCATAAAAATTACCTCTGATTTTTATTCTTGTGCATATTGTATAATAATTTTCAACATTAGTCAACACTTTACAGATATTTTTAACAATTTTAATATAAAAGCACTGTAATATTTATGCATAATGACAAAATATATATATGATTTTAAATTTTTCATTATTCTTTAATCCTAAAAAAAGATATCGACATAAATTCAGTAAAATTTATCAAGCGAACCAAACTGCACGACTTTGACAATTTATAGGCAAAAGAAAAAAGCACTCCGTAGCGGAGTGCCTTTCTCTTTTTAAGGGGTAAAATTTATGTGAAAACGTAATTGGTATATATAAAAAGGTTGAGAAAAATTAATTCCTACAACCTTGTTGACTCGGATAACACTTCAGCAGTAGTTGAATCGTTGTTAAACCTTGTCCTTTTAGTATGATTCGGAACTGAATTTTTAACCATTGCACCTTTAAGCATAAAGAATGCAACGTCCTTGCTGATTTTTTCATAATCAACATTAAAGATTTTAGCCGATACATACTTGTTGAAGAAATTGATGAGCGGTCCCATACAAAAGGCTGTTATTATCGTGCCTATTCCGATATTTTTAATCTTCGAAATATCGCCTGAAAGAAGCGCCTTAGCGCCGCCGCTTACTATCAAGCCGACAAGCACAACAGTCACATCGGTTGCAACTCTCATCCATTTATATTCAAACTTCGTCGACCTTGCAAGCATAAAGCTTAATGCATCATAAGGGCCGACTCCGACATTTGCCGTAAAGAATAATGAACAAGCAAAGCAAAGAGTAATTATACCTACAATGAGAAGGGGTACTCTTAAAGCGTAAGTGTAATGCTCATTGACTGCCGGAGCAAACAGACTTTGGAAAAGCTCACACGTATAACCGCAGCCTACCATATTAAACACCGTTCCGACACCGACCAATCCCCGATGTGCCACAATAATGACAAACGTCAAAATCGCAAGATTGATTATCAATTGATATGTTCCGAAACCCATACCGATTGTGCTCGCTATATTCATATTCATAGACGTGAAAGGATCAACACCGAAACCCGATAGGGAGAACATTGAAATTCCGAAACCCATAACAATGATACTGATAAGGGAGAGAACCACTCGCTTGACCATATGGTGCTGAGCGAACATATCTTTTATGTATCCGTATGCTTCGTCTTGAAATTTCTTCATCTGCCTATCTGCACCTCGTGCGTTCCTTTGTTTTCCTCTCATTGCCTACATTATAGCCCGATAAAATCAAAAATCAAGACCTTTTTTTGACTTTCTACCTATGTAACACATTGTACAAATGCAAGCATTGTTTTTTGTACAATATGCACAAACGATTATTCCATCTGTTTGCCCAAAAAAGCTGCCGCCACCTGAACAAGTTTTATGTCTGATTCGCTTGGAAGCGTGTGGTTTTCGTCCTCCATCATACAAACAGCACCCGAAACATCTCCGCCGTAAATAATAGGATAAACAATATTTGCTTTTCTGTCATATCCCTCTATCGCATTTACAGACGGAATTTTATCATTAGTAATATGAATTGCTCTGTTTTCCATAAGTTCCTCAAGATTTTTAGTCACCCTGCGTTCAAGGATTTCTCTTTTGCTGATACCCGAAGCGGCAACAACATGGTCATTATCCATAATAGCAATAGGAAGTCCTCCGCTTTTGTGAAGTACCTCGGCATATTGACTTGCAAAATTAGATAATTCCCCTATCGGCGAATATTTTTTAAAAATAACCTCACCCTCCGCATCAGTAAAAATTTCTAACGGGTCACCTTCTTTAATTCTGAATGAACGGCGGATTTCCTTTGGGATGACAATTCTGCCCAAATCGTCAATTCTTCTTACAATGCCTGTTGCTTTCATATCCATTCTCCTAATAAATAATGTAATTATTTCTGTAATATTTTGCACATTTTTAAAAAGTATATTCAATTAGTAAAATGGAATTTATTAACAAACAGTTTGATTAATTTTGTGCATAACACAAAAAACAGGTCGGGACGGACGGCGACATCGTCATGCGGCCCATGGAGGAGGACGCCGAGCAGCAGCTGCTGCGCGAGGCCCTTGCGCGGCTGCCGGAGCGGGAGCGGCGCATCGTGAGCCTGCGCTTCGGGCTGGGCGGGCGGCCGGAAAAGACGCAGAAGGAGGTCGCGGACCTGCTGGGCATCTCGCAGTCGTATATCTCGCGGCTGGAGAAGCGCATCATGCAGCGCCTGCGGCGCGACCTGCTGCGGCAGGTCTCATAGCCCGGCGTAGAGCGGCGCGGCCTTCGGCTCATAGCCCTGCGGCAGATAGCGCACGGAGGAGATGCGCGGGCCGGAGATGCCGTATTTGGAGGAATAGCCAAACAGGTCGACATAGCGCTCCAGGTCGTCCCGCTCCGTCCCCATGGCGCGCAGGACCTCGACCGTGGCGCGCACGTCGTCAATGGCACGGTGTGAATTCGTCACGCGGTCCTGCAGGTCATACTGCTCGATGGCGTTGCACAGGCGGTGCGGATAGGCGCGGCGGTCGCGGTAGACCGTGAGCAGGTCGAGCTTCGGCTTGTCCTGCAGCAGGCGGGCGTCGCCGTATTTCTGCAGGAACGAATAGAGGAACAGCAGGTCAAACTGGGCGTTATAGGCCGCGAGCATCGTGCCGGGCGTCAGGAGCGCGGCCAGCAGCTCGGCAAAGGCCTGCTTGCCGATCCCCTCTTCGCGCAGCAGCTCGTCCGTGATGCCCGTCAGCTCCACGATGCGCGGCGGCAGGCTGCGCGTGCAGCGGATGAACTCATCGACCTCCTCCGTGCCGGAGGCGGTCAGGCGGATGGCGGAAAATTCAATGATCTCATCGCGCTGCCAGCTCAGGCCGCTCGTTTCCGTGTCGAAAACGAGGACGGAGTCACAGCGCGAGAACAACGACTGCAGAGGATCAGACATGATTGGCCTCCATTCCGGAAAAAATCCGTAATTCTGAGGCGATTATAGCATGTTTTTCCATGCTTGACAAATGGTTCCTTTTCGGGTATACTGAATTTACCGCAAAACAAATCCTTCTTCGGGGGGTCGGATGCTTCCGGCTGAGATTGGGCGAAGTCACGCCCTGACCCGCAAACCTGACACGGATCATGCCGTCGTAGGGAAAGAGGTCTTCCGCACTGCTTTCCAAGAACGGTTTGCAGCGCGGAATTTTTGTTTTGGAGGAATCCTCTATGTCCGTTCCCTCTCGCCGTATGGGACTGCGCCGCCTTGTGGAGTGCGCCGTGCTCATCGCAATCGGCACCGTTCTCAGTCTGTTCGAGTTCTCCGGCCCCTGGGCCCTTGGCGGCGGCATCACCGTGTGCAGCATGCTCCCGCTCGTCCTGATCTGCCACCGCCACGGCACGAAGTGGGGCATCTGCTCCGCCCTGGTCTACGGCGTGCTGCAGATGTTCCTCGGTATGAAGAACGTCATGTACGGCCGCAACTTCTGGGAAGTGCTTGCCATCATCCTTCTGGACTATGTCATCGCGTTCGGCGTCATCGGCCTTGCCGGCATCTTTGACAAGTGCATCAAGAACCGCCCCGTGTCCATCGCCGTCGGCAGTGTGTTCGCCACGCTGCTGCGTCTGGCCTGCCACTTCGTGTCCGGCTGGATCATCTGGGAGGCCCTGTGGCCGAACGAGCTTGGCTGGGCTTCCCCGCTGTGGTCCCTTGCCTACAACGCCAGCTACATGATCCCCGAAATGATCATCACGACGGTCGCCGCCGTCGCCCTGTACTTCCCGCTGAAGAAGTACTACTACGGCGAGGACCTGAAGTAAGTCAGAAGGCTGCACCGCGCCCCCCGGCCCGGTGTTTCCGATAACTCTCATTTCTGAATCGCTCTCCCCCACGCAAATGCCCACAAAATGCCGCCGGTCTTCCCCCACAGAAGACCGGCGGTCATTTTATTGTGACGGCTGCACCGTAATGTACTTCTGCTTTGAGCTATTCGGCTTATCAGGGGCAGTCATCCGCAGCTGACCACTTTCCAGCAGGGGCTTCAGATAGCGTGCGGTGAAATGCTTGATATCTTTGAAGCCACAATGGTTGGCGATTTCTGCTTTGCTGCGGGGTTCCGAGCAGAATGCAATGATTTTAACTTGGGGGGTGACTTGGGGGGTATCCCCTAAGTTCGCATCGGTTTTCGTATTCCGAATCGTTGCATAGAGCATAAACGCTTCCACGCGGTACTCCGGCTGCGGCAGGCCTGCTGTTTCCATGACCTTATAGAGCCGGTCTACGCCCTCGCCAAACTCCTGCACATATTCGTACTCATGCAGGAACTGCGCAATTTTCGGATTGCGGGAGAAGTGGACGTGCCGCATATTGTTCAGCCGCACGATGCCGGGCAGCGTACCGGGGCTTTCTACTGTCAGCCGGTCGTCGAACATCTTGATTTGAATGTCCGTTCCCTTGATGCTGTAATCGCGGTGCGCGACGGCGTTGACGATCAGCTCTTTCCAGGCAAACTCCGGGTATTCCGGCTCGGTGACAAAGCGGGTATCCGCACCGAGGTAGGTGCGCTCCTTGATCTGGCTGCGCACGAACTCCAGCGCCTTCTCAATGACCTGCAGGACGCGGCCTTCAAACACCACGTCCTTGATGACGTTCATCTCCGCACCGACCTTGGCTTCCGTACCCTCGTACCGGACAAAGCGGATGCGTGCGCGGGGAAAATAGTGTTTCGGATTCTTGCCGAACAGCAGCATGGCGGCAGTGCTGACTTCTTCCTTGCCACCTTTGGTGGAGATAAATTCTTTGTTCTCCCGCAGGTATTCCTCCGGGCTTTTCCGGTAGCCGAGTTTCTGCGTATACTCCCGAACGAAGTCGAGGTCAATGTCCTCCATCGCCGCGTCCGGGACAGGGGTATCCTCAAAATACCGTGTGCCCTTGGCGTACATAAGCTGGAGGCGTTCGTCGAAATTAAGCTTCTTGGATTTATCCCCGACGCGAAAGAAAACATCGTCCGCCTGATTGGCGTGAAGCTCGTTGCTTTGCAAAACCTCAATCAGCAGAATATAATCCGGCTCACCGTCCCTGTTGGTGCAGGCAAGCAGTTCGGTTTCGATTTGAACGGACGGCTTACAGTAATCAAACGGCACGCGCAGCAGCTCGTTGATATGCTCCTGATAGCCGTCGATGCCGGTGATCGTCCCGTCGTCCTCCACGCCGACCGCGATCACGCCGCCGTCTGCGTTGGCAAAGGCGATCAGATGAATCGCAAGCGTCTTTGCGTCGATGCGGGCGCTCTTGCGGTCAAACAGCGGAGATTCCGTCATGGTGCAGATTTGTTCAAGTGTCAGCTTGCAAAGCATACGTCCGCCTCCTTGTCACAAGAAAAATCCAGCTTTTTTACAGTATAGCACAGAGTATCACCACTATGCAAGGAAGCAGTCGGGCTATCCGAAAAAAAGTTTTTCAACCGCGCCCGCAGCTCTCCGCTTATCCCGCCCCGTCCTGCAAAATTGCCGCGTTGGCTGCGCCTCCTCGCCACAGAAAAAGAGGCGACGGGACATAAAAATCCCGGACGGCGAACCGTCCGGGATCTCTCTGTTCAGTTGGTGCGGATCAATACATGCCGCCCATGCCGCCTGCATTGGCTGCGGCAGCTGCTGCGGCGTCGGCTGCGGGATCGGGCTTGTCGGCCACGATGGACTCAGTCGTCAGGACGCAGGCGCCGATGGACGCTGCGTTCTCAAGTGCGGTGCGGGTGACCTTCGTCGGATCGACGATACCGGCGGGGATCATGTCGCAGTAGGTGGCGCTGTAGGCATTGTAGCCGAAGCCGACCTTGCGGCTGTTCTTGATCTTCTCGAAGACGACGGAGCCGTCGACACCGGCGTTCTCGGCGATCTGGCGGACAGGAGCCTGCAGCGCCTTGACGATGATGGACGCGCCGGTCTTCTCATCGCCGGACAGCTTGGCAACGAGCTTCTCGACAGCGGGGATGGCGTTGACGAACGCGGTGCCGCCGCCGGCAACGATGCCTTCCTCCACGGCAGCGCGCGTGGCGTTCAGGGCGTCCTCGACGCGGAGCTTCTGCTCCTTCATGGCAGTCTCGGTCTGTGCGCCGACACGGATAACGGCGACGCCGCCGGACAGCTTGGCAAGACGCTCCTGCAGCTTCTCACGGTCGTACTCGGACGTGGTCACGCCGATGGCGGCCTTGATCTCGTGGATGCGGTTCTGGATCTCCTCGGAGTTGCCGCAGCCGTCGACGATAACGGTGGTGTCCTTGTTGACCTTGATCTGGCGGGCACGGCCGAGGTCGGAGAGCTGAGCCTCCTGCAGGTTCATGTTCAGCTCGCTTGCAAAGTAGGTGCCGCCGGTCAGGATGGCGATATCGCGGAGCATTTCCTTGCGGCGATCGCCGAAGCCGGGCGCCTTGACGCAGACGCAGTTGAAGCTGCCGCGCAGACGGTTGACGAGCAGGGTGGACAGCGCATCGCCCTCGACGTCCTCGGCGATGATGACGAGCTTCTGGCCCGCCTTGACGATCTGCTCCAGAACGGGCAGGATGTCCTGAATGGAGGAGATCTTCTTATCGGTGATGAGCAGGTACGGATCATCGACAACAGCTTCCATCTTGTCGGTGTCGGTGACCATATACGGGGAGATATAGCCGCGGTCGAACTGCATGCCTTCGACAACGTCGAGGCCGGTCTCGGCGGTCTTGGACTCTTCAATGGTGATGACGCCGGCGGCCGTGACCTTCTCCATGGCCTCGGCGATCAGCTTGCCGATCTCCTCGTCGCCGGAGGAGACGGTGCCGACACGGGCGATGTCTGCACTGCCGTTCACGGCCTGCGAGTTGGCCTTGATGGCCTCGATGGCGGCGTCAACGGCCTTCTGCATGCCCTTGCGCATGACCATGGGGTTCGCACCGGCGCTGACGTTCTTCAGGCCCTCGCGGATGATGGCCTGTGCCAGCAGGGTAGCGGTGGTGGTGCCGTCGCCTGCGACGTCGTTCGTCTTCGTAGCGACTTCACGGACGAGCTGAGCGCCCATGTTCTCAAACGGATCCTCGAGCTCGACTTCCTTGGCGATCGTCACGCCGTCGTTCGTGATGAGCGGGGAACCATATTTCTTCGCAAGGACGACGTTGCGGCCCTTCGGACCGAGGGTGACCTTGACGGTATCTGCGAGCTGGTCAATGCCGGACTGCAGCTTCTTACGGGCGTCTTCGCCGAATTCGATCATTTTTGCCATGATATTTTAAGCCTCCTGAATTATTCTACGATCGCGAGGATCTCGGACTGGCGGACGATGGAATACTCCACATCCTCGACCTTGACCTCGGTGCCAGCATACTTCGCGACGACGACCTTGTCGCCGGGCTTCACGACCATCTTGACCTCGTTTCCGTCCACGACGCCGCCGGGGCCGACTGCCACGACTTCGGAAACAACAGGCTTTTCCTTCGTAGCGGTGGAGAGGATAATGCCGGAAGCGGTGGTCTCCATGGCTTCCACAGGCTTGAGCAGAACACGATCTGCAAGGGGTACCAGTTTCATGATGCTAACCTCCAATATAATGTCTGATGGTCTCCCATCTTTGATTACGGGCTTGAATTTAGCACTCAATTCATTTGAGTGCTAACACCCTATATAATACCCATTTCCGGAAGAAAGTCAAGAGGAAAAAATGAAAAATTTGTGACAAATTTCAAAATTCTCCCGCCCCGGACGCCCGGTTTGGGCATTTGAGTTTGCGGCAATCTCAGTAGAGGCCATCGAAACGGACGAGCTGCCAATAAAGGAATGCACCGATTGCGTCTGTAGCGGCGGTCACTGCGCAGCCGTTGGCGGCTTTGCCGC
>OHAJ01001625.1_pt1 | contig 16263 bp, 13 predicted proteins | sample 1577101 | NCBI WGS metagenome assembly OHAJ01 (sample SAMEA3541531, study PRJEB24748) | human gut metagenome | biome: human gut; feature: human-associated habitat; material: faeces | place: China | collected 2012
AGCTAAAGCCGACCTGTGTTCAAAAAAATCAAGTCGGCTTTTTTCGGACGGATACTCCCCTAATTGTAATGGTGATATTGAGAACGTTAGAAGTTATAGCCGATGCCGATGCTCATTCTATTTTCGTGAAGTTTGACATTATCGAAGGAAGTTTCGTTGATGTCTAAAATGTATTTGTCTTTTGCCATGTCGAGCAAACCGAAGGCACCTTTTATGCCGCAAAAGAAATGCCCGTAGGTGATGCCTAAGCCAACGTTCCAGTTCAGGCCTACACGGTGATATTGCCCGTGATCTCCATATTGATTGTAACTTTCTACAATGCCGTAGTTCTTTTTCTGTCTGCTCCAGATGCCCAGATCCAACTCCGGACCGGTGAATACTGAGAGCCTCACCCCGTTGACGAAATCGAAATGGTAACCGACCATGACAGGTACACGGAAGCCGAAACGATGCATTCTGCTTTTGAATGCTATTTTGTAATCGCTATCGGGTCCCGGCGTTGCAAAATAATCATCAAAGTTGACCGTGTTGGTGTTGTAGTAGAGAGAGATTCCCGGTTCCAGGAATAGGTTACCTTTCAGAGGCAGGTTGTATATGCCTCCTAAATCTATGCCACCTCCTGTTTTCATTTTGTCGCCGTCATACTTAAGGCCGTCGGAAGTAGAGGCTTTAAAAGTACAGGGGAACATGATGTCGCCATACGCTCGCAAACCGAAGTAGGCGCGGTTGGAAGGGTTATCCACGGTGTTTTGTGCCTGTATGGCACTGACGCCAAACAACACCGCAAGCAAGATGATTACTTTCTTCATAGTGATGAGTGATGGGGTTAGTAAAATTTGAATTGTGAAGACGAAAAGGTTTCCGACTTCAAGTCTATGTCGCAAAGGTATAAAATATTTCTAAATCCACCAACTTGATAAGAAAGTTTGCGGGTAATAAATCTCTTATCGTTTAATCAGCTAAGTCATTTTTTGATAGCCGTAATTATTTCATATTTATTCAGATTTATGGCAAAAAATAAGCTTCAGTTGCGGTTGCATGACTATCACTGAAACGTGTTGACAGATTTGAGGGCGATTAACTAATGTGGTTTACACCGTCTGAGACGGTTCTCTGATTTTATTTACAAGTTTTTATTGGTTGACTAAAAGGGTTTACAGATTTGAGTCTGTGAACTATTTCTTTTTACACTTCCGGCGTTAAGCCGCCAGAGTTTGTGCTGTCGTCCTCCAATGGCAAAGTTAGCATGATTTTTTCGACATGGCAATACAATGTCATGTAATTTTTGTAACTTTACCCTCGGAAGCCGAAGAGGAAGCGGGCTCTGCTGAGGAGCAACCTGCCAGCAATAGGTTTCTGCGTCACACTGAAATAGTGGGCACAGGCGAGGTCGGAAGGCTTCGCCTTTTATTTTAGGAGACGCCCATGGCTAAGAAAACCTATCCCGACGCAGGACATTCCTCAGGTTTATTCCAGGGATTACACCAACATCGTTTCTGTGGACCTTGTTGATTGTGAACGACTTCCGGAGTCTTGTTGCCAATGCTCATATGAGGTCGTTCGGTGTTGTAAAACAGAATGATACGTTCCAGCTCTTCCTTACATTTATTTATTGTCGGTATTTTCATTTTATAGAGCCATTCGGTTTTGAGTATACCGTTGGCACGTTCGGCAATGGCATTTTCAAGCGGATCTCCACTTTGTGTCATGCTTATATTGTGCTTTTTGAGTTCCGCCACGTATGCGGCGCTACAATACTGACATCCCCGATCAGAATGATGTATCAAAGAGGCGGCAGTCTCGCCGTCGATTGATTCAAGAGCCATTCTCAAAGCCTGCATCGGATAGATGGTCTCAAGGGTAGGACCGATTGCCCATCCAACGATTTTGCGGGAATAGGCATCGGTTATCAGAGAAAGGTAGCATACGCCTTCGTCTGTCTCCACATACGTTATGTCACTGACCCATATCTCATTCGGACGCATCGGGACAATCTCTTTTATCAGATTGTCATACTTGCGGTAATGATGGTTGGAATCGGTGGTCTTGTAGTGACGCCGGCGTTTTATCTGCACCATAAGGCCATTGGCACGCAACAACTCGATGAATGCGTCGCGCCCCGGCATGCAACCTGTTGACTCAAACAAATTCTTGATAATCAGATATAGCTTGGCACACCCCAGACCCGGATTGTCCTTGCGATAGTCTTTTGCCTTTTCGACAATCAACGGTTCTATGGCATTCTCAGCAAAGTCGTTGTCATCCACCCTGTTGTAGAATGATTGTCTGCTGTAACCAAACAGTCCGCAGAGAGACTTCAGCGATGAAGCCGGAGTCTCTTCGCGGAGCAGACTTACTGTTTGGTGCCAGATTTTTTTCTTATCGGAATGTTGAATGTTTCCTCGGCAAGATTTATCATAGTGTCGTAGGCATGAGCGCGAAGTTTCTCAAGTTCAGCCTCTTTGCGGGCTTGCTTGAGCTGCGCTTTCAACTCCCGGATCTGGTCATCTTTGTTTTTATTGGCCATATCTTCTTCGGTTTGTTCCTCCAAAGATAATGATTTTTCCTGACTTACGTACTTGCCAATCCATGTGTAGATGCTGTTGATTGACGTGATGTCATACTTTTTTCTGACTTCCTCCGCCGTCGTGGCACCTTTTAGGATGTCAAGGACGGCATTAACTCTGTCGTGCTCTTCCGGCTTATATACCGTTTTAACTCCTGGAGCCCAATACTGCTCGTTGGTTTCCGGATTCGTTTTCAGGATTAAATCCCGTTTGACTTTCTCTATCATTGTTGCTTTCAAGATTTGCCTCTCAAAAGTGTCAACTTTTTTCAGTTCAAGTCACCGAGCTGCTTGGCTTCCGCACCTTACATTATAATGTGGTGGCAGCCCAGATGAGTCGGGGAAAGACCGAACAGGCTCTTGCGGCTGCTCTTGCCGCTGTGGCGACAACCCTCGGACGGCTGGCCGGCGATGTCTGTCTGTTTATGTGCTCGAACTTTGCGTTTGTGTCGCTGTCCGACCGCTTCACCACCGGCTCGTCGATAATGCCTCACAAGAAGAACCCGGATGTGTTTGAGATTATGCGCGGACGCTGCTCGCGTCTGCAGGCCCTTCCCGGAGAGGTGGCCATGCTCCTGGCGCATTTGCCGCAGGGTTACAACCGCGATTTGCAACTGCTCAAAGACATCACCTTCCCGGCAATCACACAGCTCAAGATTGTCTGAATATGGCAATTTTCATCCTGCCTTATCTGCAGGTTAAGGAGGGCATTCTCAACGACGAGCGTTATGACTGCCTTTTCACGGTGGAAGAAGTGAACAGGCGCGTCAACGAGGGTACCCCGTTTCGCGATGCCTACCGACAGGTTGGCATAGAGGTGCAAAACGGCACTTTCAAAGCAAGCCGCGATATCTGCCATACGCATATGGGCAGTATGGGGAATCTCGCCAATGACCTCATACGTGCCAAAATGACAGAAGTTGTGGCCCGGTTTGACAGAAATTGAGCCTCAGACGGCAATTTCTACCCCAATAAGGGCGGCTGCTCTTGACAACGCATAAAATTTGTATTACCTTTGTGCTTTAAAAGGTGTTTGCGGAGCCGGAGCAGCTCGGAATCCTTTTTTACTTTATACACTTTTTTTTCCACTGAGAATATGTGCGGAATAGTAGGATATATAGGTAACGGCAATGTCTATGACGTGCTCATAAGAGGACTTAAACGTCTGGAATACAGAGGATATGACAGCGCAGGTATTGCATTACTTACTCCCAATAATAAAATCAACGTTTACAAGACCCGCGGCAAAGTGTCGGCGCTTGAGAGTTTCTGTCGCGACAAATCGACCGATGCGCGTCTGGGCATAGCGCATACCCGCTGGGCAACTCACGGCGAGCCCAACGACACCAACGCACACCCGCATTTCAGCGAGGATGGCAATCTGGCGCTGGTGCACAACGGCACGATAGAGAATTTCAAAGTACTGAAGGATGCTCTGCAGCAACACGGGGTGAACTTCCACACCGAGACAGACACCGAGGTGCTGGTGCAGCTCATCGAGTTCATCAAAGTGCAGAATGGCTGCTCGCTGCTCGATGCCGTGCGCGAGGCCCTGAAGCAAGTGGTTGGTGCTTACGCAATGGCCGTTATCGACCGCAATGAGCCTGACCAGATAATAGCAGCCCGCAAAAGCTCACCCTTGGTGGTGGGTATCGGCGAAGATGAGATGTTCTTGGCCTCAGACGCCACTCCGTTTGTGGACTGCACCAAAAATGTGGTTTACATTGACGACGAGCAGATAGCAATCATAAAGAAAGGTGAGCCTCTGCGCATAGTCGATTTTGAGAACAAGGAATCGAAGGTTGACGTAAAGCAGCTTGAATGGTCCATCTCGCAGCTGGAGAAAGGCGGCTATACGCACTTCATGCTGAAGGAGATTTTTGAGCAGCCTGACACGCTGCGCGACTGTATCCGCGGCCGCGCCGTTGCCGACCAGGGAAAGGTGATTCTCAACGGCGTGCTCAGCAATAAGGATAAGTTCCTGAACGCCAACAGAATCATCATAGTGGCCTGCGGCACATCGTGGCATGCCTCGTTGTTGGGAAAATCGCTGATTCAGGAGTTCTGCCGCATTCCCGTGGAAGTGGAATATGCTTCGGAATTCCGCTACTCCAAACCGGTGATAACAGATAAGGATGTGGTGATAGCCGTGTCGCAGTCGGGCGAAACCGCCGACACCCTGGCCGCCATTCAGATAGCCCGCGAAAAGGGAGCTTTCGTTTATGGCATAAGCAATGTGGTAGGTTCGTCGATACCCCGCAATACCGACTCCGGCACCTACATCCATGTGGGTCCCGAAATAGGTGTGGCCTCTACAAAGGCATTTACCGGCCAGGTAATGGTGCTGACGCTGCTGGCACTGACCATAGCTCAACTCAAAGGCTCAATCAGCCAGGAGAAGATTGACAGTATGCTGCAGAGCATTGTCAAGATGCCCGATTATGTGAGCGAAGTGCTGAAGCTCGACAAGCAGATACAGCGTCTGTCGTTAATCTTCACCTACGCCCGCAACTTCATCTATCTGGGCCGCGGGTATTCATATCCGGTGGCTCTGGAAGGCGCCCTGAAGCTGAAAGAGATAAGCTACATTCACGCTGAAGGCTATCCGGCAGCCGAGATGAAACACGGACCCATTGCCCTGATTGACCAGGAGATGCCCACGGTAATCATAGCACCCAAAGACCATCTCTACACCAAGATTGTGAGCAACGTTGAGCAGATAAAGGCTCGCGGCGGCAGCATCGTGGCCATAGTAACCAAAGGCGACACCATAATCCGCGGCATCGCCGACCATGTTCTTGAGGTGCCTGACGTGCCCGAAGCCCTCACACCCATCATCACATCTATTCCGCTGCAGCTTCTCAGCTATTATATAGCCGTGAACAAAGGCAAGGATGTGGATATGCCGCGCAATCTGGCAAAGTCGGTAACGGTGGAATAACCTCCATGCCGAAAAAGCAACGAAATTAAGAGAAGAGATAGGACCTTATAAGACGGCCGCAAAAGGCGCAGTCTTATAAGGTTTATCAAATCAGGGGAAAGCGGAGCAATAAAAATTCAAAAACGGGTAAAAATTTTTCTGAGGCCGAAAGTGCTGTAAATCAATAAGTTGCGACTTGTGTTTAGGTTTGCTGAAGAAATTTTTTAAATTTTTTATCCGGAAACATTTGGTGGGTAAGGAAAAACTTATTAACTTTGCACCCGTAATTGAGATGCGACCTACAAAGGGTGCCAAGAGAGGCTGAAAGAAAGCATCGGAACAAAAGGGCGAATACCAGAGTGGCCAAATGGGGCAGACTGTAAATCTGCTGGTTTATACCTTCGGTGGTTCGAATCCATCTTCGCCCACTAATTGGCCAAAGGGAGATGCGGAAGTAGCTCAGTTGGTAGAGCATTAGCCTTCCAAGCTAAGGGTCGCGAGTTCGAACCTCGTCTTCCGCTCAAACTGCCTATGTAGCTCAGGGGTAGAGCACTTCCTTGGTAAGGAAGAGGTCGCGGGTTCAAATCCCGCCATCGGCTCCAACTTTTTCGACTTAGAGATTCTCTCTCTTCAACCGGAGGAAGGGATTATCTCTCTTCTACCGGAAGAACATAAAAACAAAAATTACACCAACATACTATGGCAAAAGAAAAATTTGAAAGAAGCAAGCCGCATGTCAACATAGGCACGATTGGCCACGTTGACCATGGTAAGACTACCCTCACCGCTGCTATTACAAAGGTATTGGCAGAAAAGGGTCTGTCTGAGCTTCGCTCTTTCGACTCCATCGACAACGCTCCTGAGGAGAAGGAACGTGGTATCACCATCAATACTGCTCACGTAGAATATCAGACCGAGAATCGCCACTATGCACACGTGGACTGTCCGGGACACGCTGACTACGTTAAGAACATGGTTACCGGTGCTGCTCAGATGGACGGCGCTATCATCGTGGTTGCCGCTACCGACGGCCCGATGCCCCAGACTCGCGAACACATCCTTCTGGCCCGTCAGGTGAACGTGCCCGCATTGGTAGTGTTTATGAACAAGTGTGACATGGTTGACGACGAGGAGATGCTCGAACTCGTTGAAATGGATATGCGCGACCTGCTCAGCCAGTACGACTACGACGGCGACAACACCCCGGTTATCCGTGGTTCTGCTCTCGGTGCTCTTAACGGAGAACCTGAATGGGTAGAGAAAGTGATGGAGCTGATGCAAGCAGTTGATACTTGGATCCCGCTGCCTCCGCGCGACGTTGACAAACCCTTCCTGATGCCTGTTGAGGACGTCTTCTCAATCACCGGCCGTGGCACCGTTGCTACAGGTCGTATCGAAGCCGGCCGCGTTAAGGTAGGTGATGAGGTTCAGATTCTCGGCCTGGGTGCTGACCGCAAATCGGTTGTTACCGGTGTTGAGATGTTCCGCAAGATCCTCGACGAGGGTGAAGCCGGCGATAACGTTGGTCTGCTTCTCCGCGGTATCGACAAGAACGAGGTTAAGCGTGGTATGGTAATCTGCCATCCCGGACAGGTTAAGCCTCACGATCACTTCAAAGCTCAGGTTTATATCCTGAAGAAAGAAGAAGGTGGCCGTCACACCCCGTTCCACAACAACTATCGTCCTCAGTTCTACATCCGTACGCTTGACGTAACCGGCGAGATCAAACTTCCGGAAGGTGTAGAGATGGTAATGCCCGGTGACAACGTTGAAATCGACGTTAAGCTCATCACTCCGGTAGCATGCGACGCAGGTCTGCGTTTCGCTATCCGTGAAGGCGGCCGCACCGTAGGTTCAGGCCAGATCACAGGCGTAATCGACGACTAAGAATCAGTAAGGCACTAAGCCTTGGAAACAAATAAAGGGCTTTCCGGCCAAATGAAGTTGGAAAGCCCTTACTTACGGGAATAGCTCAGTCGGTAGAGCACTGGTCTCCAAAACCAGGTGTCGGGAGTTCGAGCCTCTCTTCCCGTGCCAATTATAATAAGAAATGAAACTGATACAGGACATAAAGGAATCTTATAACGAGCTTGTGTATAAGGTTTCTTGGCCAACTCAAAAACAGCTTATCAATAGCTCTGTGCTGGTGCTGATTGCTTCCATCGTGCTGGCTGTTTTTATATGGGCTGTGGATAAGATTTTTGAGCTTCTGATGGAGCTTGTCTACAGTGTCGCATAAGTAAAAGACCATGGCTGAAAAGAAGAAAAGATGGTACGTGCTGCGTGCCATTTCAGGCAAGGAGGCCAAGGTCAAAGAGATTCTTGATGCTGCCATCAAGAATTCTACTCTAGGTGACCATGTATCCCAGGTGCTTATACCCACTGAGAAGGTCTATGCAACGCGCAATGGCAAGAAGGTGTTAAAAGACCGTCTTGTCTATTCGGGTTATGTATTTGTAGAGGCTGAGCTTACGGGCGAGGTCATCTACGAACTTCGTAACACAACAAACGTGATAGACTTTCTGCGTGGCCGCGACAAGGGGAGTGCTCCCCAACCGTTGCATGAGTCAGATGTTCAGCACATGCTTGGACAGATAGACGAAGGCAACAGGCCTGTAGATGAGACGGCAGAGGAATTCCGTGTTGGTGAATCGGTGAAGGTAACATACGGACCCTTCTCAGGTATGACCGGCGAAGTAACGGAAATCAATGCAGACCGCCAGAAGATCAAGGTGGAGGTCAAGATATTTGGCCGTTCCACCGATGTAGAGTTGGAAACATCCCAAGTGGAACGCTTGGCTTAATGAGTTGGTTACGCGACCCGTTAAAGAGCAAGCCACTTAAAACTACGTTTAACAAACAACAATCATGGCAAAAGAAATTGCTGGACAGATCAAGCTGCAAATAAAGGGAGGCGCTGCCAACCCGTCGCCGCCGGTAGGTCCCGCCCTCGGCTCCAAGGGCATTAACATAATGGAGTTTTGCAAGCAATTCAATGCCCGAACTCAGGACAAAGCAGGCAAAATTTTGCCGGTAGTAATCACGTATTACACCGACAAGAGCTTTGACTTTGTAGTAAAGACACCTCCGGTAGCCGTACAGCTGAAGGAAGCCGCCAAGATAAAGAGCGGTTCTGCACAGCCCAACCGTACGAAGGTGGCTGAGATAACCTGGGATCAGGTAAAGGCCATTGCAGAAGACAAGATGCCTGATTTAAACTGCTTCACCGTAGCATCTGCCATGCACATGGTAGCGGGTACGGCACGCAGCATGGGTATAACAGTAAAAGGGGCCTTCCCCGAGATGAACTAATAAATCAAGCACATGGCAAAACTGACAAAGAATCAGAAGCTGGCGCTCAGCAAACTTGAGCCGGGCAAGGTTTACACACTTGCCGAGGCAGCTGAAAAGGTGAAGGAGATAACTTTCACCAAGTTCGACTCGTCGCTTGATATCGACGTGCGTCTCGGCGTAGACCCCCGCAAGGCCAACCAGATGGTACGTGGCGTTGTATCGTTGCCTCACGGCACGGGCAAACAGGTTCGTGTTCTCGTGCTCTGCAACCCTGACATGGAAGCCGCCGCAAAAGAAGCAGGCGCTGATTATGTAGGTCTTGACGAATATATCAACAAGATACAGGGTGGCTGGACAGACGTTGACGTCATTATAACTCAGCCTGCGATAATGGGCAAGATTGGTCGTTTAGGCCGTATTCTTGGTCCCCGCGGTCTGATGCCTAACCCCAAGAGCGGTACAGTAACGCAGGACGTTGCAAAGGCTGTGAAAGAGGTTAAGCAGGGTAAGATAGACTTCAAGGTTGACAAAACCGGTATTGTACATGCATCTATTGGCAAAGTAAGTTTCAACGAACAGCAGATGCGCGAGAATGCTCGTGAATTCATCAATACGCTGATAAAGCTGAAACCTGCCACCGCCAAAGGTACATACATCAAGAGCATTTATCTTTCTTCCACTATGAGCCCCGGCGTAAAGGTGGATCCGAAATCTGTTGCCGACAACTAATCATTAAAACGAAAGCACAGCAATGAGAAAAGAAGATAAAGCCCTTATAATAGATAACATCAAGGATACCCTTGGCCAGTATGCATGCTTCTACCTGACGTCGACTCAGGGATTGGATGCAGCGCGCACATCAGAATTGCGTCGTGCCTGCTTCAAGGCCGACATCAAGATGCTTTGTGTGAAGAACACACTTCTTCGCAAGGCTATGGAACAGTGCGACACGGATTACAGCGAGCTGTATGAACTGTTGAAAGGCGAGACGACGTTGCTTCTGAGCAACACGGGCAATGCACCGGCACGTCTTATCAAGGATTTCCGTCAGAAGAAAGAGACGCTTCCCGCACTTAAAGGCGCATACGTAGAAGAGACCGTATATGCCGGCGAGGATCAGCTCGAGACTCTGGCACACATCAAGAGCAAGAACGAACTTATCGCCGATATCGTGGCACTGCTGCAATCACCGGCCAAGAACGTTATCAGCGCACTTCAGAGTGGCGGCAACAAGCTTCACGGCATTCTGGAAACCTTATCAAAAAAAGAAGAAGCTTAACCAACCCAAGTTTAAAAACAATAAAATCCCTATAAAGAGATGGCAGATCTGAAAGCATTTGCAGAACAACTGGTAAACCTGACCGTAAAAGAAGTCAATGAGCTGGCCAACATTCTGAAAGAAGAATATGGCATCGAGCCGGCAGCTGCCGCAGTAGCAGTAGCAGCAGGTCCCGCAGCAGGCGCAGCCGCTGAGGAAGAGAAGTCCAACTTCGACGTTATCCTGAAAGCCCCCGGCGCAGCTAAGCTGGCAGTGGTTAAGCTCGTTAAGGAGCTGACCGGTCTTGGCCTGAAAGAGGCTAAAGCTCTGGTTGACGGCGTACCCAGCGCAGTTAAGGAAGGCCTTCCCAAAGCTGAGGCAGAGGGTCTGAAGAAACAACTCGAAGAAGCCGGCGCAGAAGTTGAGCTCAAATAATACATCCTCGCAGAGGTAAAAACGGGTTAAGAACGGCGCTTGAGCGTCCCGTTCTTAACCTTTTTATATCTTTTTGCGGCGGATAGGCGATATTGAGTCTTTTTTACCCGAAGAGGTAAAGTCATTCACCTTCGCAGACTGACAAGAGCTGTCAGTAGGAGAGTAAGGCAGGCAGAAAAGGTGTTCAGAAGCACAAAGAACATCTGAAATCTGACCGGAAGAAGGATATAAAGGCTTGATTGACCCTGGAAGCAAGGCCACGGGTGGTCCGATGTAACCCAAGTGACCGTGCTTTGCGTGTGAAATTTAGGTTGTTTATCCAAATGGCACCGCATTCTTAAACAAATTTTTGATTCCGGCGCAGTGCCGGGCACGAAATTTGTAATTCTATACTGACCGGCTTTGCTCAAGCCATCCGAAGTGAAACTAACAATAGCTGATTTAAGAAAACAGGATTGTCGTTGAGAAGGTGTTGAAATTGACTCTGTCATACCCCGGGTGCTAACCTGAAAATGATTTAAAGGGTTCAGAAAGTCTTTAATGATGTCGTACTGAAAGAAAACTCAAGTATAGACATTCAGAGAAGAAATTGGTGACAGCTGTACAATGAATCGGCTGACAGGAACAGAAAACACACAAAAGGTTTCAACGGAAAATTTTTTGAAGTAAAGGAGCACAGACCGGCCAGACGGGAGCCGAGAGTTCCCACCATTTTTACCAGACAACAAAACGTATCAATGAGTACCGCTATAACCGAAAAACCGCGCATTAATTTTGCGTCGACCAAGAATCCGATGCCATTCCCGGATTTCCTGGAGGTGCAACTGAAATCATTCCGGGATTTTCTGCAACTTGACACGCCCCCTGAGAAGCGTAAGAAACAGGGTCTGTATCAGGTCTTCGCGGAGAATTTCCCCATTACAGACACGCGCAACAATTTCGTCCTCGAGTTTCTGGACTACTACATAGACCCGCCGCAATACAGCATTGCGGAGTGTCTTGAACGGGGTTTGACCTACAGCGTCCCGCTGAAGGCCAAGCTGAAGCTGTATTGCACCGATCCTGACCATGAGGATTTTGCTACCGTGATACAAGATGTATATCTTGGTCCTATCCCTTACATGACGGACCAGGGCACCTTTATCATCAACGGCGCAGAACGTGTGGTTGTAAGTCAGCTGCACCGCTCGCCGGGCGTATTTTTCGGCCAAAGCATCCATGCCAACGGCACCAAGCTGTATTCGGCACGTATCATTCCGTTCCGCGGTTCGTGGATTGAGTTCGCCACGGACATTAACAATGTAATGTATGCTTACATTGACCGCAAGAAGAAACTGCCTGTAACGACACTGCTTCGTGCCATCGGTCTGGAGAGTGATAAGGACATCATTGAGAAATTTGACCTGGCTGAGGAGGTAAAGCTTACGCCGTCAAATATCAAGAAGATTCTCAATCGCAAGCTGGCGGCGCGTGTGCTGCACACATGGCAGGAGGATTTCTCTGATACGGACACGGGTGAGGTGGTAAGTATCGAACGCAACGAGACCATTGTGGATCGTGGTGAGGTACTCACTGAAGAAAACATACAGGACATACTGGAGAGCGGCGCCAAGACAGTGCTTCTGGAGAAGGAGAATGTGAATTCGGTGGATTATGCCATCATTTTCAACACTCTGCAGAAAGACCCCACGAACACTGAGAAAGAGGCTATCCAGCACATCTACCGACAGCTGCGCAACGCCGAGCCGCCGGACGATGCATCGGCACGCGAGGTCATCACCAACCTTTTCTTCTCGGAGAAGCGTTATGACCTTGGCGAGGTAGGCCGTTACCGCATCAACAAGAAGCTGAACCTGACCACCCCGATGGAGGTGAAGGTGCTGACGCGCGAAGACATCATTGAGATTATCAAATATCTCATTGAGCTTATCAACGCTAAGAGCGACGTTGACGACATTGACCACCTGAGCAACCGTCGCGTGCGCACCGTTGGCGAGCAGCTTTACAACCAGTTTGGCGTGGGTCTGGCACGCATGAGCCGCACCATCAAAGAGCGCATGAACGTGCGCGACAATGAGGTGTTCACTCCCATCGACCTTATCAACGCCAAGACCATTTCATCGGTCATCAATACATTCTTCGGCACGAATGCTCTGAGCCAGTTCATGGACCAGACGAACCCGCTTGCCGAGATTACTCATAAACGCCGTATGTCGGCCTTAGGCCCCGGTGGTCTGAGCCGTGAGCGTGCCGGTTTCGAGGTGCGTGACGTGCATTACACCCACTATGGCCGTCTCTGTCCTATCGAGACCCCTGAAGGCCCGAACATCGGTCTGATTTCGTCGCTCTGTGTATATGCCAAAATCAACAATCTGGGCTTTATAGAGACCCCCTACCGCACGGTTACCGACGGCAAGGTGAATCTCAACAACAACGAGGTTATCTATCTGGCAGCCGAGGTTGAGGAGGGCAAGATGATTGCTCAGGGCAATGCAGAGCTGAACGACGACGGCACCTTTATCAATAATAAGATTAAGGCTCGTCTGGACGCCGACTTCCCCATCGCCTCGCCCGAGCAGGTTGAGCTGATGGACGTCTCGCCCGTGCAGATTGCCTCTATAGCCGCGTCGCTGATTCCCTTCCTGGAGCATGACGACGCCAACCGCGCGCTGATGGGCTCGAACATGATGCGCCAGGCTGTGCCGCTGTTGCGCTCGGAGGCTCCTATTGTGGGCACAGGCATCGAGGGCCAGCTGATTCGCGATTCCAGAACTCAGATTATGGCGGAAGGTGCCGGCGTGATAGAGTTCGTGGACAGCACTACGATACGTATCCGCTACGACCGCACCGAGGACGAGGAATTCGTGGCCTTTGAGCCGGCTGTGAAGGAATATGCCATTCCCAAGTTCCGCCGCACCAACCAGGGTACGACAATCGACTTGCGTCCTATCTGCAAAGTTGGACAGCGTGTGGAGAAGGATGATATTCTCACAGAGGGTTACTCCACGCAGAACGGCGAGCTGGCACTTGGCCGCAACCTCAAGGTGGCATTCATGCCCTGGAAGGGTTACAACTATGAGGACGCCATCGTGCTCAACGAGCGCATGGTTCGCGAGGATATCCTCACCTCTGTGCACGTTGACGAATATACTCTCGAGGTGCGCGAGACGAAGCGCGGTATGGAGGAACTGACCTCCGACATCCCGAACGTTTCGGAGGAGACAACCAAGGACCTCGACGAGCGCGGCATAATCCGTGTGGGCGCCTACGTGAAGCCGGGCGACATCATGATTGGTAAAATCACCCCTAAGGGCGAAAGCGACCCGACGCCGGAGGAGAAACTGCTGCGCGCCATCTTCGGCGACAAGGCCGGCGATGTGAAGGATGCTTCGCTGAAGGCTAATCCGAGCCTTAAGGGTGTGGTAATAGGCACCAATCTGTTCAGCCGCGCCAACAAGAAGAAGACGGGCCGCAAGAGCAGCAATGAACAGCTGCAGCAGCTCGACGACGAATATAAGGCTAAACAGGCCGAACTGCTTCAGCTGATGGCATCGAAGATGACTACTCTTCTGGCCGACAAGACGTCGAAGGGCGTCAAAGACTTTATCGGCGATGTGAAGGTGGCTGAAGGTGAGTCGTTCAAGAATGTGAACTTCGCCACGATTGACTACGAGACCATAAACATCAACAACTGGACAGGCGACGAGCGCATAGACAATATGGTAAGCAAAATGATTACCAATTATCTGCGCAAGAGCAAAGAGATAGAGAGCCAGCTGCGCCGCCGCAAGCTCGACATCACCATCGGCGACGAACTGCCCAGCGGCATCATGCAGATGGCCAAGGTCTACATAGCCAAGAAGCGTAAGATTGGTGTGGGCGACAAGATGGCCGGCCGTCACGGCAACAAGGGTATCGTGAGCCGAGTGGTACGTCAGGAGGACATGCCTTTCCTGGAAGACGGCACGCCGGTAGATATCGTTCTGAACCCGCTGGGTGTGCCTTCGCGTATGAACCTGGGTCAGATTTTCGAGACCGTTCTGGGCTGGGCAGGCCGCGAGTTAGGCGAGAAGTTCTCGACTCCTATCTTCGACGGTGCCACGCTTGACGACCTGAACGCCTGGACCGACAAAGCCGGTCTGCCGCGCTATGGTAAGACTTATCTCTACGACGGCGGCACGGGCGACCGTTTCGACCAGCCTGCCACCGTGGGCGTGATTTACATGCTGAAGCTCGGCCACATGGTCGAGGACAAGATGCACGCACGCTCCATTGGTCCGTACTCGCTCATCACACAGCAGCCTCTGGGCGGTAAGGCTCAGTTCGGCGGCCAGCGTTTCGGTGAGATGGAGGTCTGGGCTCTGGAGGCCTTCGGCGCAAGCCATGTGCTGCAGGAGATTCTTACCATCAAGTCTGACGATGTTACGGGCCGTTCGAAGGCTTACGAAGCCATTGTGAAAGGCGACCCGATGCCTACTCCGGGTATTCCTGAATCGCTCAACGTGCTGCTGCATGAGCTGCGCGGCCTGGGCCTGAAGATTACCCTCGACTGATACTAATCCGCTCCCGGACCCGCAGCACAGTGTTTGTTGCGGTGTCCCGGACGAGTTCATCATATACCTAATTTTTTAAGGAAGGAACTTAAATGGCTTTCAAGAAAGACAACAAGATAAAGACCAACTTTTCCAAGATCACAATCTCGCTGGCATCGCCCGAGGAGATCAAGGCCAGGTCGAGCGGTGAGGTTCTCAAACCCGAAACCATAAACTACCGCACATACAAGCCGGAAACCGACGGCCTCTTCTGCGAGAAGATTTTTGGCCCGGTGAAGGACTATGAATGTCATTGCGGCAAGTACAAACGCATACGTTATAAGGGCATTACTTGCAACAACTGCGGCGTTGAGGTTACGGAGAAGAAGGTTCGCCGTGAGCGTATGGGACACATCGAACTCGTTGTGCCCGTGGCTCATATCTGGTATTTCCGCTCGCTGCCCAACAAAATAGGCTATCTGCTGGGGCTCCCCTCGAAAAAGCTCGACGCAGTGATCTATTATGAGCGCTATGTGGTAATCAACCCGGGTAAGGCGGCCGAAATAGACGACAAAGATATTATTGCTCCCGAGAAGCTCGATTTGCTGACCGAGGAGGAGTATCTCGACATAATGGACCGTCTGGGCGAGGAGAACGAGAATCTGCCCGACGATGACCCCAACAAGTTCGTGGCCAAGATGGGCGCGGAGGCTATTCTTGATTTGCTTCGCGACATCGACCTCGATACCCTGTCGTATGAGCTGCGCGACCGCGCCAACACCGACGGCAGCCAGCAGCGCAAGACAGAGGCTCTGAAGCGCCTTCAGGTGGTTGAGAGCTTCCGTGCATCGCGCAACATCAACAAGCCCGAATGGATGATTCTGCGCGCCGTGCCGGTAATTCCGCCGGAGCTGCGCCCGTTGGTGCCCCTGGATGGCGGCCGCTTCGCCACCAGCGATCTCAACGACCTCTATCGCCGCGTAATCATCCGCAACAACCGCCTCAAACGCCTTATCGAGATACAGGCTCCGGAGGTGATTCTGCGCAACGAGAAGCGTTTGTTGCAGGAGGCCGTTGACAGCCTGCTCGACAACTCGCGCAAGGCTTCGGCTGTGAAGAGCGACGTCAACCGTCCGCTCAAGTCGCTGTCAGACAGCCTGAAAGGCAAACAGGGCCGCTTCCGTCAGAACCTGCTCGGTAAACGTGTTGACTATTCGGCACCACCGTGCACAGCAGCAGGCCCAGCGTAGCGCCGCCC
>OHAJ01001628.1_pt1 | contig 16250 bp, 15 predicted proteins | sample 1577101 | NCBI WGS metagenome assembly OHAJ01 (sample SAMEA3541531, study PRJEB24748) | human gut metagenome | biome: human gut; feature: human-associated habitat; material: faeces | place: China | collected 2012
AATGACCCGGACGGTTCGTTCCTTTTCTTGAAGTTGTTCACAGCCTCGGATGGCAAGAAACTTTAGAAGAACTTAATTATATTGAAAGCATTGTATATGAACTAGAATCTGCTTCTTCTATTGAAGAATTAGCCAATATCTTTGATGAAATATCAGAAAACAATATTTTTAAAGATAAAACAAATAAAACTAAAAACATCAAATCGTCTAAAATAAAAAAGTCTAATCTAACCAAAAATAAAAATGTATCTTTTAATCCAATTAAATACACCATAGATAATTTTACCTTTTTAGTTGGAAGAAATAATAAGGAAAATGATTATCTTTCTTTAAAATATGCTAAAAGAACTGACTTGTGGTTTCATACAAAAGACATTCATGGAAGTCATGGAATTTTAATATTAGATGGAAAGCAACCCAAAGAAGAAATCTTAATAAGATGTGCCGAAATTACCGCTTATCATAGTAAAGCCCGACTTTCTTCAAATGTTCCTGTAGATTTTTGTGAAGTCAAATATGTAAAAAAACCAAATGGTTCTAAGCCTGGTATGGTTATTTATACAAATAACTCTACTTTATATGTTAATCCTAAAATAAAATAAAAAATAAGCAAATGTTTTTTATATCATTTGCTTATTTTTATTTACCAGAATATTAGTAAAGTCATTGCCGTTAATACAATAATTTCTGGTTTCGTCATTTCTTTAGGAATTAGTTCTATTTCTCCTTCTTCTTTATGGTCCACAATTGAAACCTCATATGATGTTACGTCTTTCAATTCAAAATACATACTAAAATCCTGTGTTGTATTATTTTGTGTTGTTGTGATATCAATATATTTTTTTCCAACTAAGACATTTCTTTTAGAATATAAATCAATTTTTAAGTATTTGCCTGTCAAATAATCTTTATCTGAATTTTTTATTGTTCCTTTTATTCTTCCATTTACCAGTGTAGCTTGTGCTTGTTTTATTTGAACTTGCTCTATTCTATCTCTTCTCTCTATGTTTTTATATGAAGAATTTAGTCCTACATTTATAATAAAATTAGAAAAAAAGAAAAAAAGTACAAACCATATTATATATTTTAAAAACGTTTTCATTCTATCCATATTGCTACTCCTTATCTTATAATATCTATATTATACACTAATTTTGGCTATTTGTAAATAACAACGGACTTACAATTGTAAGTCCGCTTAATTCGGAAATTCTCTTAACTCTTCCAGAAACTCTTTACTCTTTAATCCCAAAGGTATTATTTCTTCTCGCTTTTCAATATTTATTAAACCATACCTTTCGTTTTTCTCCACAATGGCAATGTTTCCATCTACCTCAATTATGTTATCATAACGCGATAGAAAATCCCACAATCCTTTTGGATACTTAACAGGTGCAATTTCTATACCTTTAGAATTAATAATTCCTTCGCATTCATTCTTTCCTACAATAGTGAAGTTACCATGGAATTCATATACATATTCATATGGCAACTCCTTAAGTTCTCCTGTATCATCTAACCGAATAGCTAATTTGGTTATTTGAATGATTTCTGGCATTTTATTCCCTTCTTTATTGTTAAAATTTGTCAATGTAGACATATTCATATTATAACACCATATTCTTATTTATGTCAATCGATTTTTCTATTTAATTTTCCTGAATTTCAATTGCTTGTCCTAAACAAGTAGAATAAATATATTTTTTAGAGACCTTTTTATTAAATGATTGTTCTAATGCCTCTTGATATAATTCTAATTGTTTTTTATATTTATTTACTAATTCATATTTTTTATTTTTTTCTATATAATCTGTTTTATAATCAACCAAAATAAGTTTATTATTTTTATTAACATAATACAAATCTATAACACCTTGTACTAAAATAGTTTCTTCTATTTCCTCATTATATATAGTATTCGCTGGAATATTTAAATAAAATGGTTTCTCTCTTTCAATTAGTTTTGCTGTCTTTAATTCTCTCCAAATCTCAGACTTTGTAAATTCTAATATTTTAAAAGGATTTATATTATCCGCTTCTATTTTGGTTATAATTTGCTTTTCTACTAAACTATTAATTAACTCTTTTACTTTAATTAAATTATAATCTACTTTTTCATCTAAATTTTGCATACACAAATGTATTAAAGTTCCCTTTTGAGCTCCTGTCAATTTGTTTTTTTCTTCTAGTTTCAAGAATTGTGGCTTCGGAAATTCTATTACATCTTCTATTTTATCTTCTAAATTTCTCTGTTTGCCTATTAATTCTTCTATACCGATATCTAACTTTTCTTGTTCTACCTGCTTTAACTTAGTTACAGACGTCTTAGTTGGAATAGTAGTTGCTAATTTATTTGGATATGTATAATTTAATATTTTTTCTAATGTTTTAAATTCTTCTTTAGTTATTTCTTTTTTATTAAGTTCTTCTATAACATTAACTTTTTCTTTTTGAATTTTTTGTTTAGGGCATACTGAAGCTGGTAGCCTTTGACATCTTTAACCGCATTCCAGCGAACAACAAGTTTTCTGCCTTTTTTATTCTTTGGCACTTGCAAAATAACCTTTGATAATGTTTTCTTACCTGATATCTTATCCGAGTTATCCGGCGTAACCGAAGGTGTTACCGTTGGTGCTATAGTCGGCTTTAAAGTTGGAATTGCAGTTGGAACAGCAGTCGGCTTGACCGTTGGCGTCACCGTCGGTGTTGGCGTTGGTGTGGCAACCGGTGCCACTTCCTTTTCCAGCACAATGCTATTATTCCAAAGCTCATATTCCGTTTCTTCCTGTTCTACCTCCAAATACAATATCTTCGTTCCGGATATGTCATTTCTTGTAGCTTTGTTCCATATCTCCACAAGTGAAATATCTTTCGATTGTCCAGAAGATAATGTTTTCAATGTTTCTGTATGTATTACATTACCGTTTTCCCCACCATCTTTAACAACAAAAGATACATTTTCTGCCTCATTACCACCATTATTGGTTACTGTTATTAAATCCTTATTTTTCGCTGTAACAGCAAGATCACTTGTTGTCGTTTCAATCGTTTGCTTCGCTGTCAATTGCTGTTCAAATGTTTCATCCGATGTAACGGAAGCCGTAATATCCGAAGTAGTAAAGTCTGCCGGAACAGAAATCAGTATCTCCTGTTCACTCTGCATACCAGCAGCTAGTTTGTCTACGAACGGCCCCTCATACAACACATTTCCGGAAGCATCTTTTACTGTAATTTTCACATGGTTCAAATCGGCTGTACCAGTGTTTGATACAGTGATCAAAATCGGATTTTCTTTATCCGTACCAAAACTTAGAACATCATAAGCAATATTGGTAACCTCCGCCTGACTCCGTTTGGTCTCATATTTATATTTTAATACCGTCGCACCATATGGATTTTCTTTTGAAGTATCCACTTCCTGCTCTGTATAAACAACTCCCGGTTCTTCACTATTTTTTAAGAGTGCAAAACCACTGACATAGCCCCCGTCTTCGGTAAGCGCAGCAGCAACGGATTCCTCTCCTATCTTTTGTTTATAAATTTCACTATTAAAGTTATCCTGCCCAATCCAGTAAACAACATCTTCATATACGTCATAAGATGAACCACATGCGATTTGTAAATCCTGTGTCTCTCCACCGTCATAGCGCATAAGCGTTCCATCCTGAATAAAGTAAATCTTTCCATCGATGCATTTTACTGCCTGCATTCCGGTATCCGCAGTTGCGATTGTTTCACCATTTACCAAAAGGGTCTCCCCCTGAACCATAGCCAGTGAAAATTCGTCTCCAACATAACCATACGCAAAGTCACTGATTGTATCATCGGTACGGTATAATTCTTCCGGAGCAGACCAACCGTCCTCAGTCAGTTTACTTCGATAAATCTTTGTCTTGCCTTCTTCCAACAATGCATCACCAGAAGAATTTTCGCCCCAAACGGCATACAAATCTGTTCCGTCTGACGCAAACTGGTATTTATAACTCCAATTTTTTCCCGCTTCACGCAATGTAACAACCTTATCAAAAGTTTGGCTTTCTTCATCATATCTTGCAACTTTTAATGCCAGGTGCTGCAGGATTTCCTCCTCGGACATACCTTCCGTGATTGCCACATCACTATTTTCGTACATCACATAAGTAAATCCATTGTGAGAAAACATCTGTGCTGCCGTATCCAGCCGTCCCGTCTTGTCAACCGGTTTGCCATCACTCCATGCACCATTCTGATACAAACGGTACATCAGTGTTGTCTGACCGCCGGAATTTTCCTCTGTATCATTCAAATAAGTCATAAGTGCTGTTCCGTCCGCAAATGTCGTTATTGTCGGCTTTGCATTTTCATAAACAAGCGCTTCCTGTGCCGAATCCAGGAGATTCTGACTCTTTTTAACCGATTGAATCTCTTTTTGAGTCACAGGTGTACTTCTCTTATACGTCATTTTGCTGATACTTTTTGTCGTCTTACCCAAGTTTGGATACAACTCCAATCGTGAAAACTTCCAGTCTTTATATCCTGACAATCCCGGCACTGTCGTATCTGCCTGAATATATAGTTTTCCGGTCAGATAAGCCGACACAGAATTTGAAAAACTCTTCCATGGAAAAGAGGCTTTTCCACCAATTTCTCCCTCAATACCACCTTTTATATTAATGACTACAGCGTCCGCGCCCAAGGCAATATGCGGCTTGATTGCAAGATTTAACTCTCCACTTGGTGTAATGACTTTTTGCGGATTCATCGTAAGACAGATTTTTCCATCAACGCTTCCGGAAACACCAAATTCCGAATACACAATCCACCAAAGCGGCACTTTTACACTTCCGCCGGCTTCCAGTGACGCCGTCATGCCACCTTCTTCAAAACCGATTACACTGCCATTATCATCTAATTTTAGTTTTACATACCCCACCGCATTACCATCTACATGAAACGCCGCACTTCCGTTTACTTTCTTTAACTTTCCTCGAAGTTTGGAAAACTGATTCCATAATTTCGTCGTATTAACTTTCCCACCACAAGATTTAACCAGTGATTTTACTTCCTGATACGATTCACGCCAATAAGTGTCATTCGGGTCTTTTTTCACAGTGGCACTATTATTCGACTTAATTCCTAATAATACTTCCGCCGTTTTATTCTTGGCATCAATATTTACCGTCATGTTTGCAGCATCAAAAAAGGATAAATCCATCGACATTTTTTGTTTAAAAATATTGAATGTATTGTTCCCAATACTGATTTCCGGTCCTTTTAATTCGGCTGATCCAAGGTTTGAAAAATTAGGCAAAGACTTTTCAATATTGGTAATGTATTTTTTATCTTCAGTGCTGATAACAGGCGTTGGAGTAGGTTTTGATGTCGGCGTAGGTGTTGGTGTTGCCTGTGACGAACCACCTCCCCCATTTGCTGTAACTTTTCCTGCATAACGCCAAAGAGTAGAAGAGGAAAGATTTAAATGCAAAGCGGGCCGAACCGCACGACCATCACTGTTGACAAAATTACCACCGTCATCGCCATAGCCATTGTTACTCACACTGGATGCAGTAAAACTATAGTAGCCCGGCGACCGCAGCCACCAATAGCCGTTCCCCTCGTACTCCGTACTCGTTTCTGTCCACGCTCCGCGCTCTTTTGCATATGCTGTATTTTTTGCTTCTCTGGTTTCACTTTCGGTTCTAAACTCGCCATTAAATCCATAAGCCGTATTACTTGCTTCTGCAATGGACAAAAGATACACTTTATCTGTGGTATTCTCTCCACCTTCTGTATCATAATATGGATTGTCATCATTCACAACTGTTGTATTTTTAATTGCTGCCTGTTCTGCCGATGTAAATGCCGTATTTAAAAATGTTCCATTCAACCAGGTACGAAGAGTACACGTTGCCCATGTTACATCCGTATCTTCCTCATTATACGGTTTAGCATCCAAGTTTTGGTCTGCAAGCAAAAAGGCATCATTTCCATGTACGGACAGAACCTGCCATTTAATTGGTTCTTTTGTTGAACTGTTACTTTGATAATAGTTTCCAAAATAGATACAATCCCATGTTGTTACACCATTTCCATTGGTAGCTGGATTTTGCAAACTAACTGCGGCCTTAGCCGGCGTAGATTGCCCCAGCGTAATCTCGCACAGGGATAACACCATTACCAGCGCAAGTAATCCTGCCAGCAGGCGTTTTGTTTTTCTTCTTTTCACAAAGATTCCTCCTTTTTTGCTTCGTTTGATTTACGTTCTATCGTTATAACGAATTGGCAAATTACGTTTACAAAATTTGCCATGTGGTATATGTCATATATTAACACATATCAAGTAATGTTTCAATAATCCACTTTACAAACTCCGCCTTACACCATCTCCTCCACAACCTTCCGCAGTTTTTCCAAACTCCCATCAAACAGCCGCTCTGCCAATGCATTTATTTCATAAACCTGTGTCTGCTCCTTTGTCACAAGGGGCTGGCAGACAAACTTTGGTTCAATCCGCCTTATGGCCCCCTTTTCCACACACTTTTTAATAATTGTATAAGTCGTATTGCGGTTCCAGCCAACGCGCGCTGACAAAATCGGAACAATTTCACCCGCGCGGAGTTCGCCCTCCTCCCACAAAAGTTCCATCACCTTAAGCTCGGATTCACATAACTTAATGCCCTCTTTTTTATTCATCAGTCTCTTCCTTTCTCATTGTGAAATCTGAAAATGCCGCCTGGCCTCCATGCTCTTTCGTCGCATAACAGAACAGTCCCGGACGCACACCACAAAAATGATCCAGCTTAAAATACAGAGAAAATGGCTCTGCAAGAATCTGCCAATTACCATCCTGCTTCCACTCAAACACTGCCTTATCTTTCATTCTTGTAAAATCAATTTTCGCACGAAGTGTAACTTTGGCAGAAGAAAGCGGAATTTTCTCCTGTACAGCCGGCATACTGTCATCTTCTTTCGGGTTCATCTGTCCATCTGCTACACCGTCTTTTGCCAGTTTCACAAGAAAATATTTTCCATTTTCCTTCGTAATTCCGGCTAATGCATAGTCGCTTTGCAACATACAAAGTCCCGCTATATCTCCATCGGATAACGCCGAACCATCCACGGTTACTGTTACAACACCTCCCGGATACGGCATCCTCTGAGTCAGCGTATTTGGTGCCTGTGTTACATTATTGCATATTTTTCCGGTCTGCAAAATCAACCGGTGATTTAAAAGTTTCCACCTGCTGTCATCCGGCACATGATTCCACTGCCAGTAATTATGAAGAGAAGAAAAATCTTCATCTCCATATAAAGGTGCATATTTGTGAGCCGGATTTGTATCCTCTAAAAGCAGTTTATCTTCTACTTTTCCATCTACGCCAAATACCGGAAAATCATTTTCAAAATGAACCGGAACAAGAACCGGCAGTCTTCCCACGGCACCGCTGTCACGGAACAGCATAGCATACCATTTTCCACTTGTTGTACTCACAATTCCTCCCTGAGCAACTCCCTGATTGCAGTAACCGCCGTCGGTATCAAGCACATCTCCACCGGTATAAGGACCTGCGAGCGAATCGCTTACATAACAAGCCTGCGAACGTCTCGTATTGTCCCCCTTGCGGTAATGGATGAAAAACAAATAATATTTCCCGTTGATTTTGTACCAATGGGTTCCCTCATAACCAAGATACACTTCATCCGGGTCCTCAACCAAAAGTTTATGTAAACCGCCCTCCTTCGGCGCCGTCATTTCTTCATTCAATTCCATCACATAAATCTGGCGGTTTCCGTAGGCAAGGAAGGCACGTCCCTCATCAAACAAAAGCGAGCAGTCATGGTAAAAGCCCTCGATTTCATTTTTCTGCCATGGGCCTTTTAAGTCCGGTGCGCGGAACAAATACGTTTTTCCCGTGTCATTGGCAACAAAAATCAGATAAAACATACCTTTTTCATAGCGGAGTGTGGCAGCCCACATTCCTTGTCCATAAGCATTTTTTCCATTCTTTAAGCACTCTTGATCCGTAAGTTCAAGTGTCTCATACACATAAGAATAAATTTCCCAGTCCGCCAGATTATAGGAGCGCAGAATCACACATCCCGGCATAAAATGCATCGTGGTACTTACCATATAATACGTGTCGTCTACCCGAATTACATCCGGGTCCGGATAATCCAACGGGAGCACCGGATTTACTTTTTTCCATTTTTCTTCCATTTCTGTTCCTCCAATTCATGTAATTTGCGAATTTCTTCTGTCTCAACCGACTCTTTCGCATATCTTGCCTTTTCATATAATTGAGTCAAATATTCATCCGCCTTTTCCCCGGATAAATAAGTCTCCTTTAGTTCCTGTGGCGTCTGTGAGCACGGAACCGAATTCTTTTGTGCACCGGCTTGAATCTGTTTGTAAAACGCCTTTCGGACAAATCCATCGTTACCTGCCGGGAACTGCTTTTCCCGTTTTGCCACCGGTACAAGCCGTATATGTTCCTCATCCTCTTTTGTAATGGTCACCTGTTCCACAAATTCATAGGAAGGCTTTTGGCGGTGAAATACCAGATAACAAATCAATTTAAAAATACCATAACCAGCCAGAATAACTACCGCCACAATCAGTACAATCAATACAGTATACCGCAGTAGTGTAAGCCAGAAATTACCCTTTTGCTCTTCCTGCTGCTGCCGTACCACAGTCTCTCTGGACTGGCTTTCCGGTCCCGCTGCCGGCTCTTCCTTCTCTTTTGTTTCCGCCACGGTAGTCTTTTGCTTTGAATCCCTTTCAAAATTCCATTCCGGTTTATATCCTGCCGCCACAAATAAAAGCAAAACCGTAAGAAATCCCGCAGCATAGAAAGGAATCCAGTCCTTCCTGCGATTCACATTTATGCGGCGTTTCGTTTCCTTAGAAACACTTGGATTGCAGCCTACTACAAGATACTGCCCACGCCAGTATTCACCGGCAAATCCAACAACAATCGCTGCCAGATAGAAAATACTGCACAGCCAGAAACTATCATCGGCCGCCTCTAAAATAGTTCCCGGCATCATAAAGAGTCCGGCTAACACAAGTGCCCCCACATGACAGGACGCAACTTTTCTTTCCTCCCGCTTTTCTTTCTGATAAAAATGCCGGTAAAATAATATTGGCACAAAAACAAAAAAGACAAAACGCCCATAAGAATACACATCGCCGGCATCAAACCAGTGAACCAAAGAGGTAACCACTCCAAGAATTAACAGCTCGTAATAAAGAAATGCCAAAAAACGGCACCGCCTGCGGATTTTCACTACATACCCCTCCATTTCACAAGACATTTTGCAATTGACGGAGGTATCTCCCGAAATTCATTATCCTCCCCATACTCGGAAAACGTTGGAGCAATCCACGTCAAAGATTCGTTCCGGTGCAGCATATCGGAAACTGCCTTTTGCATTGGCTTTTTTCCTGCCGCAGAAATGAGAATCACATGCTGCTCCCTGCGGATTTTTTCGCACTCTCTTATCACAAAATCTTCCCCTTTGCTAAGCGGGTGCTCATAAGAAATCAATGCCAGAGCACGGCGTGCCGCCGCAATCTGGGTTCTTCCGGTTCCTTCCATGGAATATTTCTCATCACCGGAAATAACTAACTTTGTTTCTACACCTTCTTTACTTAAATAATAAACAAAGGAATACGCAAGACGAATACTCTCTTCCATCAAATCAACAGAGACAAAAACACCGGGCGATTCCAGATTGAGCAGGATTACGACAGGAGTAGAAGCCGTATATTCCGCTGTTTTTACCTGCCAATTCCCCATTCTCGCCGACGCCTTCCAGTGGATTTTACGCATCGAATCTTCCGGCGTATACTCTCGGACACCACCACTTAAGAACGGGTCTTCAAACAGCGGCACATTCGTTTTACACGAACCTGTCATGTGCCGGAACACCGGCATCAATTTTCGAATATTCATACGGGACGGGTATACCAAAAGCGAAACTCCCACCGGAATTTTGTGGACAAACGTATGACGGCAGAACAAATCATAACTGACTAGTTCTGCCTCTTGAATCTGATAAAATCCACGTTTTTTGCAGGTAAATTTTAATTTTCGGCGCACTTTCTCAAAGCCATCCACACTCATGACATCATTCCGGTAAAAATGGTCTGAAACCGTTCCGTTCTCCGCCCCCTCAAACTGCAAAAAGCGGGAGGCTAAAAACTTCACACACATAATCGGCAGACCCATTTTTTTCTTATTCACTGCTGTTTCATATAAAAACAACGTATCGCCCTCTCCTGCCTGTTCCTGCGAAAAGGCAAGTGTCACTTCAAAGTTTTCCATCCAATGTCTGCTGTAATGAAACGTATGAATGAAATAAACGGTAAACAGCACAAGGGCAAGAAATAACATGATTATCACTTGGCAAAATCCTCCGTCGGTGCTGTTACAAAATGCGTAATTTCCTCAATGTAATCGGACGCTTTTTTATTTGTGCTGTACACGTCTTCCAAAATCAGCCGGTGTGAAAGCACAAATGGTGCCAGATACTTCACCGTCTCCGGTGTCACAAAATGCTCACCCTTTAATGCCGAATAACATTTTGCTGCACGCAAAAATACAAGTGCTCCACGCGGACTTACGCCGAGTGCAATGTTATTATGCTTGCGGGTAGCTTCCACAAGGTCTAAAATATAATCCTCAATCACGGGTGCCGCATAAACCTCTTCGCACTGCTTTTGCATCGCCGCCAATTCTTCTTTTGTGCAGACAGACTCAAGTGTCAAAAGCGGATTATCTGCTGCAAAACGATGCAGAATTTCACGCTCTCCTTCGCGGTTTGGATATCCCATCGGAATCTGCATGATAAAACGGTCAAGCTGTGCTTCCGGAAGTGGAAATGTACCGGAAGATTCTACCGGGTTCTGCGTCGCAATTACAAAAAACGGGTCCGGTAATTCCATGGTGACACCGTCAATCGTTGCCTGATGTTCCTCCATACTCTCTAACAGACTTGACTGCGTACGCGGCGTCGCGCGGTTAATCTCATCTGCCAGCAGAATATTCGTGAAAATGCCACCCGGACGAAATTCAAATTCTGAATTTTTCTGATTAAAAAAGTGGATTCCCGTCACATCCCCCGGAAGTAAATCCGGTGTAAACTGGATTCTCTGAAAATCCAGTGAAAGTGATGCTGCTAACGCTTTTGCAAGCATCGTCTTTCCGGTTCCCGGCACATCCTCAAGCAGAATATGACCACCTGCTAAAAGTGCCGTAAGAACCAAATCAATCGTCTCAGACTTTCCAACGATTACCTTCTCCATGTTCGACTTAATCTGATGAAAATCCATCACCCCTGCTGCCCCCTTTTGTTATTTCTTTTTATAACTCTTTCATTAAGTTTACCATCTCAATGGCAGAACATGCAACATCATATCCTTTATTTCCTGCTTTTGTACCGGCACGCTCAATTGCCTGCTCAATATTATCGGTTGTCAATACACCAAACAGAGTCGGTACTCCGGTATTTAAACCAACGGTTGCAACTCCTTTGCTTACCTCTGCGCAGACATAATCATAATGAGAAGTTGAACCTTTGATTACGGCACCAAGGCAGATTACTGCATCATATTTTCCACTTGCTGCCATCTTCTGTGCAACAATCGGAATTTCAAATGCGCCAGGCACATAAGCAAGTTCCACATCCTTTGTATCCACGCCATGACGTACTAAGGCATCCTCTGCACCGCCAATCAGTTTGTTTACAATAAACTCGTTAAATCTTGCTGCCACAATACCAACTTTGAGTCCTTTTCCAATTACGTTTCCTTCCAATGTTTTCATTTTCATTTCCTCACTTTCTTTTATTTATCTTTTTTCGCACGTGTTACATCATAGTGCGTCATATGCTGCATTTTTTCCTGCTTTGTCACAAGGTACTTGTAATCCTCCGGCTTTGGTGCAATTTCAATCGGAACACGCTCCACAATTTCAATTCCATAGCCGGCAAGTCCTGCAATTTTAGTCGGGTTATTCGTCAAAAGACGAAGTTTTTTTACGCCCAAATCATATAAAATCTGGGCACCGATTCCATACTCTCTTAAGTCCGGAGCAAATCCCAATTTTACATTTGCCTCTACCGTATCATATCCCTGCTCCTGCAGTTCATAAGCTTTCAATTTGTTCAAAAGGCCGATTCCTCTGCCTTCCTGTCTCATATAAAGAAGAATTCCTCTGCCTTCCTTGGCAATCATGCGCATGGCACTTTCTAACTGCTCGCCGCAGTCACAGCGGCAGGAGCCAAATACATCACCGGTCAGACATTCTGAATGAACACGGCAAAGCACCGGTTCACCATCCGACACATCCCCCATCGTAAGGGCTACATGATGCTCACCGTTTGTAATATTCTGATATCCGTGAATCCGGAAATTTCCATATTTCGTTGGAAGTTTTGCCTCGGCTTCTTTTTTTACAAGACTTTCTTTTTCCAAACGTTTCTTAATTAAATCCTCGATTGTAATTACATGAAGATTATGCTCTTTAGCAAATTCTAAAAGTTCGGTTGTACGCATCATCGTACCATCCTCACGCATAATCTCACAGCAAAGACCACATTCTTTCAGACCGGCTAACCGCATCAAATCCACCGTTGCCTCTGTGTGTCCGGCACGCTTTAACACGCCTCCTTCTCTTGCTTCAAGAGGGAACATGTGTCCCGGTCTTCGAAAATCTTCCGGTTTCACGTCATCTTCGACACACTTCATTGCCGTCAGCGAACGCTCTACCGCAGAAATACCGGTCGTTGTGTCCACATGGTCAATCGAAACGGTAAATGCCGTCGAATGATTATCCGTATTCACCGCTACCATCTGGTCAAGTCCCAGTTTTTTCGTCATCTCTTTACTCATCGGCATACAGATTAATCCTTTTGCCAGACTTGCCATCGCATTTACATTTTCTGTCGTAGCAAATTCTGCGGCACAAATTAAATCGCCTTCATTTTCACGGTCCGGGTCATCAATTACTAAAATTAATTTTCCATCTCTTAAATCCTGTAATGCCTCATCAATCGTTGCAAATCCTGCCATTATTCTCGTTCCTTTCTGTATTAAAATCCGTTTTCTGCTAAAAATTCTAACGTAATCTTACTTTCTTTTTCAGGAGTTTTTTGCGGCTGCAAAAGTTTTTCCACATACTTTCCAATAATGTCTGTTTCCAGATTTACCACATCACCGGTTTTCCGGTCAGAAAGCACCGTATTTGCCTGAGTGTGCGGAATAATTGACACCTGAAAATCCGTATCGGAAACTGTCGCCACGGTAAGACTGATTCCATCAATTGTGATGGAGCCTTTTTCTACAATGTAGCGAAGCACTTCCGGTGCCGCCTCAATTCGGTACCACACCGCCGTTTCGTCCTTTTCTATTTTGACAATAGTTCCTGTCCCATCCACATGTCCTGCCACGATATGTCCGCCAAATCGTCCATCCGCCGGCATCGCACGCTCTAAATTCACACGGCTTCCCGGCTGCAGTAAACCGAGGGAACTCCGGTTCATCGTCTCTGCCATCACATCTGCATCGTAACCATCACTTCGCAGGCTTGTCACGGTCAGACACACGCCATTCACAGCAATACTGTCACCAATCTGCGTACCCTCTAACACTTTTTCACAGCGAATCGATAAGACCGCCGACTGGCTTCCCCGTTCAATTTTCTGAATGGTTCCCATCTCTTCTACAATTCCTGTAAACACCGCTTATCCCTCCTTTTTTTGCTTCACATGCCCGCTCACACAGATGTCACTGCCAAAATTTTGTACCGTAACATCCGTAATTTCCACGGCGTCACTCATTTTTTCAATTCCTTTTCCCAAAACCGGCGATAATGCATCTTTGCCGCCAATCATCTTCGGCGCAATATAACAGTAAACTTTCTGCACCAAACCGGATGTCAAAAAGGAACCATGGATGGCGCCGCCACCCTCTACTAGAACACTGTCAATTTCCATACTGCCTAATTCCATCATCAGCTTTTCCAAGTCCACTTGTCCATCTTTTTCAGCCTTAATTAACTGAACACCCACCTCCATAAGTGCTTTTTGCTTTTCTTCATTTTCCTCGGCATAGCAGACAATCGTTTCGATATTCTTTGCCGTTTTCACAAGCTGGCACTCAAGTGGAATCTGCAAATGCGAATCACATACAATCCGAACCGGGTCCACACCATTTTCAATGCGGCAGTTGAGCATCGGATCATCCGCAAGCACGGTTCCGATTCCCACTAAAATTCCGCGGTATTTTTTTCGCAAAAAATGTGTATGTTCTCTCGCCTTTTCTCCGGTCACCCATTTGGAATCGCCGGAAAACGAAGCAATTTTACCATCTAACGTCATCGCATACTTCATCGCCACATAAGGCATTTTTGTTGTAATATAATGAAAAAATATTTCATTTAACGAAAGGCACTCTTCTTCTAAAAGACCGGTCTCTACTTCTACGCCATGGTCCCTTAAAATCTGTACACCTTTTCCTGCCACTTTCGGATTCGGGTCCATCGAGCCAACATATACTTTTCCAATGCCACGCTCCAATATAATATCCGTACACGGAGGCGTCTTTCCCTGATGACAACACGGCTCTAACGTCACATACATTGTGGCTCCTGTTAAATCTTCGCTGCATTTTGTGAGGGCGTTGCGCTCTGCATGATATTCGCCGCACCGCTCATGATATCCTTCGGTGACAATCCTGCCATCCTTCACAACCACGCAGCCGACCATCGGATTCGGGGAAGTATATCCCATCGCTTTTTTTGCAAGTTCCAGGGCACGTTTCATGTAATCTTGATTTGTCATAACAGCCTCCTTTCTAAATTAAAGAAACCCTGGGTACCAAAAAAGATACTCAGGGTTTTCTGACATTCACAAATCGTTTATCTTCTTTCATCCAGACTATACTGTCGGCTTCGGAATTTCACCGAATCGGCAACCAAGGTCGCTCGCGGGCTTTACCGCCGGTGGAGAATTGCACTCCGCCCCGAAACAGATAAAATGTATTCGGCGAAACCTCGCCGTAATTACATTATATACCCGCCGCGCGGATTTGTCAATAGGCGGACGAAAATTATTCCGGAGAAGCCTCCGCCTTCATGCAGAGTTCGTAGAACGGCGCGAGCTTTTTGAAGTCCCTCGCGACGCGCTGGGAAAGCTTGTCCGAGAACATTATCTCCGGGTCGCTGGCGTCGAATGAGAACCCTATGCTCTTGCGGTCGAGCCAGCGGCGCAGCTCCTCGGGCTGGTCGGGAAACTTGCTGCGCTTGTAGAGGTCGCCGAACATTTCGAAGCCCTTCAGCTTCTCCGCCGCCAGGAAAGCCTCCTTGAAGCAGTCGTCCCCCGCCAGAATGAGCCTGCGCAGCTTCTGCATGGACTGAGCGGAAGCACAGTAATATCCGCAGCCGTAGCTTATCCCTCCCGCGCCTATCGAGAAATAAAATCCCGGCAGCGCATGATACTGCTCGCGCGTGCGGCTGAACGTATACCAGATGTGGTCGCGAAAAATGGAATCCGGATTAAGGCGCATGTCGCGGTATATCCTTGAGATACGCGCGGGGTTTATCTCTATGAGCGGGTCGATCTTCAGTACGGCAGGCGCAACGTCAAGTATCAGCTGCTTCATCGGCTCCGTTACCTGCTCGGCGTAGGTCTGCTTGTGGTCGCGGAACCACTCGCGGCTGTCGTGCAGGCGGTTTTCAAACAGAAAATCAACTGACTGCTGTGAAAATGGCATGTTTTTTCTCCTTTGCAGTAATTTGCACCTCCTTTCCTGATATCATCAGCATGCAGGAATATACCCTGTAGAAAGGAGCTGTTTATGGCTAAAAAAATCACTTCGGCGGAGTTCTTCGACAAGAATAACGCCGCTTTTATGAAATTCGGCAGAATGTTCACCCGAAAGCTCACCGACCAGGAACTTATCAACGCCCTGGCTGAAAAAGACCTCGAAAAGCTCGCGAAGGTGTTCAAGCTGGTGTTTGAAATGCTGGAGGAAAACTCCCCTGACAGCAACGCGCAGCTTGCGGCAATGATCTCCGCATACTCTGAAATGGGCGAGCTGGGAGAGACAGACGGCGCCGGCGAAACGGAGGACGGCGAATGACCGACGTATTTTCACCAAAGCAGAAATCCGCACTGGGGCTTGTGAAGTCCGGCGGACTGCGGCGTATCAACCTCCTTGAAGGGAGCGTCCGCAGCGGAAAGACCTGGATCTCCATGATAATGTG
>OHAJ01001631.1_pt1 | contig 16223 bp, 10 predicted proteins | sample 1577101 | NCBI WGS metagenome assembly OHAJ01 (sample SAMEA3541531, study PRJEB24748) | human gut metagenome | biome: human gut; feature: human-associated habitat; material: faeces | place: China | collected 2012
GGAAATCTGTATTTTATATAATATAAATAGATTAACAGCCCTAAGAATTGCTTTCGGTCTACCATATTTAAAGAAAGGCTTATCGCAGAGCGTACTGGTGCGATAAGAGGTAAAAACATGTCCGCTCTTACTATGCATACCAAAACAGCGTCTCGCTCTGAAACCAAAGCGGCAAAAGCGGAGAGACGTCACAAAATCAAAAAAAAGATGAAAGAGATTATTTATATATTTATCGGAGGAGGCATGGGCAGTGTAACCCGCTATCTGACACAAATCGCCGTCAACGAACGGCTTAGCCCGGCTCTCTTCCCATTTCCATGGGGAACATTTGCCGTAAATATCATAGGCAGCTTATTAATCGGTTTTTTTTATTCATTTTCGGAGCGTTTCAATCTATCTTTTGAACTGAGGCTATTTCTGACCGTTGGTTTCTGTGGCGGTTTTACCACATTCTCCACTTTGGCCAACGACAGTCTGAGTTTGCTGAAAGGAGGTTTTTATGGTATATTCACCTTTTACGTATTCACCAGCATATTGCTTGGACTTTTGGCTGTATTGGCCGGAGGATATCTTGGCGAACAATTTAAATAACAAACGAATCATATATGAAGCCAACAATCAAAAAAGTACAACCCGTCAAAGTCGTAGCTCCGTTCCTTAACAGTCAGTCCGAAAGTCCGGTCCCACTGGATGCACTTACCGACCAAGAGAAAGTTTCCGATTTGTACTTCCTTAAGGGAACCGTACATCAAATAGCTAAACCTTATCTAAGTATTAATAATTGCACTTTCAAACAACAAATATTCAGCGAATGTCAGTTTAAATCAGCTCAACTGTGCTCCGTTCATGCGCCAATCCTGATTCGGGATGGGCAAAATCCCAAAAGTAACGGAAAGTTTGCTTCTGGACAAGGGTCATGAGTTCATCATCGGAGAGTTGCTTTTCTGTCACACCAGATGGTGGATTTATGGCATTTACCGAGCACGAACAAACCCCCAAAAACAAGAAAAAAAGAAATATATTTTTCATAATACCTATTTTAAACATTTTAATCACATAAGAAGTAGGAGTAGCCTTAGGCTACTCCTCACACACCTTATTTATTTTGCTTCAATATTCCTTGAGAAATATCAATCTGCTTCTGTGGAATGTAGAATGTGGAATGCTGGCTCATATTGAAGTTTGTCTTTCCATGGGCCTTCAGCATCTTTTCTGCATATCCGGGAACAACTTTATCAGCCCGAATCAAATCAAAGAAACGGTGTCCTTCCATTGCTAATTCAATGCGGCGCTCATTCCATATGATTTCACGCAACTTTGCCTTATCCCTCTCTGTTATTTTAGGTAATACAGTGGGATCATCACCGGACTTACGAGCACGGTCTCTGACCAATTCCAATTTAGCCAGGGCGTCATCTACTAATGGGTCGCTTTCACCATTTGCCAACTCATTGCAGGCCTCAGCATACATTAACAGTACATCCGCATAACGCAGAAAATACAAGTGGCAATTTTGTTTAGCAAAATTATTGGCATTCCAATAAGTTGTAGGCCACATTGTCTTTTTATTGGCACGCGGTTGTACTCCCGGTTCGTCCTTGAAGTTTATAACCCCAACTCCTTCCATATTTTCGCCATCGTAAATGATAGTAGCCTCCCGTCTCGGATCACCTGATTCATAAGCCTTATCCAAAGATTCTGACGGAGAACAGAATCCCCAACCTTTGAAACCTCTGACACCTTGCCACTTCACATATTCGGAAGCCTTATCTCTCGTCTTGTCTGATCCCCACAAATACTGGTCGGCCAGCATCACTTCATCAGAATAATAAGAATCCGGGCTAAACAAATCACGGTAATTGTGATGCAGGTTATATTCTCCCCTACTTATTACCTGCCCTGCATATTGTTTTACACTTGCATAATCTTGACGGAACAAATAAACTTTAGCCAACAAGCCTTCTGCAGTTCCTTTCGTAACTCTTCCTCTCTCAGCAATCCCCCATTCATCACGGGTTGGCAAATTCATTGCCGCATAGGACAAGTCATCAATAATCTGCTGATAAATAGCTTCTTCAGAAGCGCATGGCTGATCATATTCATCGGGATTCTGAACTTTAGTAACCAAAGGTACGCCACCGTAAGTTCTCACCAAGTTAAAGTAAAAGAAACCACGGAAAAAACGTGCCTGTGCAATGCTTCTAATCTTTAACTGCTCATCTTTCAACACATCCAAGTTATCCAATGCTACGTTACAGAATCCGATTCCTTTATAATTTCCGGTCCACCAGCCGTTCAATTCAGAAGTATAAACATCATAAGTAAAATCATTCAATGAATTCACGCGAGCATAACTACCATCTGCCGGTGAACTTCCTGTATCAGAATTGTCACTCGGCACCTCCATAATGCCAAACCAAGAAAAGCCGATCAAGTCCCAACTTTTCATTTGAGAATATATAGCATTAATTCCCATCAAAGCACCTTCTTCTTCCCCGAAGAAAATATCTTGCGTCAATTTCCCTTGCGGCTTTGTATCCAAAAAATCAGAACAAGAGGTAAAAACCAATGCTGAAGCTAATAAAAGTGAATATATCTTTTTCATAATCATTTCCTATTTTTATTTTCCATTAGAATGTAAGATTCAAGCCAAAACGGCAGGTAGCGGTAATCGGATAAATATCACGGTCAAGCCCCCCTAAGATTTCAGGAGTAAATCCGTTATAATTCGTAAAATAAAGCAGGTTATTACCTGAGAAGTACAATCTCAAATTCTGGATATGCACTTTTTGCATCAAGTTTTTTGGGAATGTATATCCAAATTCCACAGTCTGTAACTTCACATAGTTGCCACTCTCAACATAACGGTCGGAAACAAAATAATTGTTACCCTCAAATGTCATGCGCGGAATGGAAGTATTCCTATTGTTTTCAGTCCATCTATCCAAGAACGAACGATCCCAGTTATCAACACCAGCATTTCTTTCAGCTTGTTTGGCATTATAAATCTTATTACCAAAATTACCCTGCAAATCAATTGACAAATCAAAGCCTTTCCAAGCGGCAGTTATGCCCAAACCACCGATAAACTTCGGAGTAGGAGAGCCTAAATCCGTACGGTCTTCAGCAGTTATATATCCATTGCCATCCGTATCTGCATAAATCAGATCACCCGGAGCTACATTTGCCTGATACTTCTTCTTCGCATCACCGGAAGCAGCCGCAGCCATCGCATTATACTGCTCAATCTCCTCATTACTTTGGAAAATACCAATAGTCTTGTAACCATAAAAATACTTGATTGGCATTCCTTCTTCTGTCATATGAACACTTTTTCCGGAACCTATATCCCCACTGGTGATACGTTTACCTCCCAAATTAGTCACCTCATTCTTAATTGTAGTTCCAGTCAAGCGGATGCCATAACGAAAATCCTTAAACGAGTCTTCCCATTTCACCGTAAAATCAAGTCCAGAGTTACGTACTGATCCCACGTTTGTTTCTACAGAGGCAAGTCCTACAGAAGCAGGAACATCCACATTTACCAACATTTCTTTTGTATCTCTTCTGTAATAGTCAAACTCTAAAGAAAAGCGATTATTGAACAAGCCTAAATCAAAACCAAGATCCAACTGCTCTGAACGTTCCCAATGGATTTGTGTATTATAAAGAGAAGTTACAGTACCACCAGAATAATAATCACCACCAAATACAGCATCATAAGTAGGGTCTACATTAGCCAATGCATAATATTTGTCATTACCAATCTTATCATTACCAATTTGCCCCCAGCTACCTCTAATCTTCAAGTTACTCAACCATTCAACATTATCTTTAATAAAAGCTTCTTCAGAAATCCTCCATCCGGCAGCTACTGACGGAAAATATCCCCAACGGTTATCCGGTCCAAACTTCGAAGAGCCATCGGCACGTATAGAAGCCGTCAACAAATATCTGTCCATTAAAGCATAGTTGGCACGGAACAAGTAAGACATCATGGCTTCATGTTTTCCATTATTCTCAAGTCCACGTGTATCGCTTGAAGACTGATCCAAATACCAATAGTCTTCCACTTCTGAGAAGAAATTACGTCCTGACCCGCCTAACTTTTCATTAGTGTATTTTTGAGCAGTAATACCACCCAAAAGATTCAGACGATTTTTATCATTGATTTGCCAATCATAAGTCAAGATATTCTCCCACAGCCAAGTAAAATCTCTAGTCCATGTTTTAGACAAGCTGTTCTCATCTACCTTTTGATACTCCGAGATATAATACTTAGGAGTAAAATTACGACTTCTACCATTAATATAATCAATGCCCAAGCTGGTCTTAAAATTCAACCCTTTAATAACTTCCCAATTCAAGAATGCACTACCCACAATTCTATCTTTCCAATTATCACTATTCATATAATGGAGGGTAGCAAGCGGATTAGCAGTAGATGCCACCTGAGGATCGGAGAAATTACCATTCTCATCATAAGGAGTAATGATAGGGCTCAGTTTATAAGCGGATTTTACAACTCCCTTATTTTCATTTTTTGTATGACTGAAAGAAGCCGATAAGTTATGCCCGATAGTCAAATGTTTGTTTATTTTATATGAATTATTGGCACGCAAAGTAAAACGGTCATAAGAATTTTCCTTTATGATACCATCCTGTTGGAAATATCCGGCACTCAAATTATAACGTACCTTTTCTGTTCCGCCACTAACAGCAACTTGATAATCACGGACAGACGCTACTCGGAAAATCTCATCGAACCAATTGGTCCCTTTTCCGAAAGAAGCCGGGTCATCATAAACAAGACCGCCATCTGGATTAATATTCAAGTTAGCTTCATTTTGCAGCATAGCATATTCAGAAGCCGTACACATCTCAAATTTACCGCTATTTTGGAACTGAAATCCTTCACTGGCAGTAATGTTCACCTGTGCTTTACCTTCAGCACCTTGCTTGGTGGTAACAATGATTACACCGTTAGCACCGCGAGAACCATACATGGCAGTAGCAGAAGCATCCTTCAATACCTCCATGGACTCAATATCATGGTTACTCAGGAATGATATATCGTCCATAAACATTCCATCAACCACATAGAGCGGATTGCTATTATTAGTAGTACCGATACCACGAATGCGCACTTCAGGAGAGCTACCCGGAGCACCGCTTGCAGAGATAAATACACCGGACACACGACCTTGCAACGCGTTAGCCACATTAGGTGTAGAAATCTTTTTCAAATCATCGCTCTTGATAGAACCAACAGCACCGGTCAAGTCTGATTTACGCTGTACACCATAGCCTACAACTACAACTTCATCGATCAACATATTGTCTTCTTGCATTACTACATTAATAGTAGTACGACCATTCACTGCTATTTCTTGGTCTTTCATACCAATATAGCTATAAAGCAAGACAGCGTTACTGGGAACATTGGTAATCTTATAATCACCATCAAGTCCAGTAACGACTCCTTGCTGAGGAGCCCCCTTTACCGAAACTGTAGCACCAATAACAGTCATTCCCGTCTTGTCGGAAACGACACCCGAAACCGTAATTTTGTTCTGCGCCATCGAAACAACGGCAAACAGCAACATCACACATGTAATTAATAAATTTTTCTTCATTTTGTATTGATTTAAAATTCTTTTGCAAAAGTATAGGAGCAATTGATGTATGTCAAAAAACAAACTATCACAAGATTACCACAACCTGCTCAAGCACTACAACGTAACTACTACAGCATTGTATAAAATACTAATTTCCAATAATATACACTAGGAAGTTATTTAAAAAATTATTCAGACTGCAGGCCTATCCAAATAGAAATATGCTGTTGAAGTTACATGATCTTGGCGGTAGAAATTAACAAATCCTGGCGGAAAGTCTTTATCCGTGATATGTAGGTCTGAATTTTCATCTAATAAACGATAGAATTTCAGTTTACCGCTTCTATCTATAGTAACCGGTACAAGAGGAACCTTCGCCTTGTACAGTTCGAGTACCTTTTGATATGGAGCACCTCCAATCTGCTGCAATGTAACTCTTATATCATGATGAAAATAAATCGGGTCCTGCACGTGGAAACGATACATACTCCACCAACAACTGTCCGCATTTGCAATCGGACAACCTTGATAACGGTGGGAATACTCGCCCTGCCCCCAAGCCGTACCAATATAGTCTTCAACTCCCGTACCACTCAATGTGGGAAATTCCTTATCTCCGTCAATGTAGAACTTGATTTCACCTTCTCCCCACCAAGTAGTTTCATACGCCTTATTGGCAAAGATACCCAAGCTTACCCCCAAAAAGCGCCCCCTGCCCGATAGTTGGGGAAGAACAGTATAATCCACTCCCAACTTGGTGGATTTGTCTTCACGCCAGACAGCATGAAAATAGCTCATCTCCGAATCCCATTCCGGCAATTTAGTAAAGTTAATATCATAAAACAAGTGTGTCAGGTCCTCATCCGAGGTATTCACAAACACCACTTTGGCACCGGTGCGGTAAGGCATCGGAATAGAACAGTTAAAAGAACGCTTCTCCGGATTAGAAAAGAAACAGTTCTCAAAACGAGATGTACGTGACAGCGGATTCCCAAAAAAATCTCCCAATGGGACATCCACTGCCGGAACAACAGAATTATCCCAATAAAACTTGATACGCAACGCACGAAGCATCTTAGGGTTACGTTTGCTGACTGTCAGCCAAATACGGTTAATGATCCCGGGTCCTTGCTGAGACAACAAAACACAGCTGTCTCCCGCCATGATTCTGCCGAAAGCACTTCCTTTTGCACCTTTATTGACTTGAGCTGCCGTTCCCTTGGCACCGGTAGGATTTTCAAAACTTGTCCACCGCGTTTCATGACCTTCAGGCACTTTCCATATTTGGGCATGCCCCAAAAGAGTAAATGCTAATAAAACAGATATAACTAATAATGTCTTCATTTCATATCCTCCAGCAATTTATTCATTTCCCCAAAGGTCCGCTTTGTTCCCCTTGTTCTTTCTCCATTCATGACGCCATTTGTGCATCATCACATTGTTTACCATCGGCTTCAGCTTACGGCCCTCCTTGTCGGGAATGGCCGGGACAGCCGTCGCCTTGTCCTGATACCAGTATGCAACGGTAGCCAGGTCGAGCGTCAGGCAATTGTTGTGTCCATGCTCGATGGTGGCTTTCAGCCCTTTCTCGAAGAAGACGGGATCCTGAATAAAGAACCGATAGACATGTGTACGCCCCAAGAATCCGACATCATTATTCACACGTGGATAGCCGAAGTAGATATGCTGGTAGGGCTCTTTCGGGCACCAGGCGGTGTTGAACAAGTCTTCCGTACCGGTGCCTATCAAGGAAGCCTGTTTTTCACCGTCGATGAACCACATGTCATCGCCTTCACCATACCACATGGGGGTAGGGCACTGTACATAATAGTTCAATCCCACAAAATGGCCCTTTCCCTTGATATCGGCAAACACATAATTGTCGGCTCCGTCCTTATTCTCCGTCTGCTTACCCACGGAACCCCACTCGGTCTCCCCTTCGGGAAGCGCTTCGGTAATCTCACGGTTAAACCACGCATGGAAACGTCCCATGTCCTTGGGCAGTTCCTTCATCTCCACATAGTCTATGTAGTAGTAGAAGGCGCCGATGTTGACATCCGTCTGATTCTCTATCTCAATGCGCGCACCTTTGGCAAAAGGCATGGCGAAATAGCTGCACAAACCCGTACCACCGTTGGGACCGGAAGAAAGGGCAAAAGAAGCATAGTTATACTGTTCGTTCCATCCCTGGCCGAAAAAGGGACCGATGGGGGACACGACAGAAGGCTCGTCGCTGCCGTCCCAGTACATCCGAAGGATGATGTCGTTACGGGAAAGCTGGCGCGGTCCCGGAGACATCGTTATCCAGATATGGTTGATTACGCCTGCCCCCTTGATGTCGGCCAAGACAGCCGTTTCGCCCGGCTTGATGGCCTTCAGGTGGTCACGGTTGTTGCCCGTACGGTCATAACTGCTGACACGGCGGTTGCGCAAGCCTTCCTTCATCTTGGCAAGGTCATACATTTCACTAGACATATTGGTCTGCGCAAAAGCGCTGCCTACTCCCATCAAAAGGGAGAATAAACCTACAAAAAACTTTTTCATCATGGTATTCTTCATTTTTCAAATTATGTTTTTCATCAATCTATCGGTTGTCACTTTCTTGTGGCATCCGACTTCCTTATCTTCTCCTCCAGTATCCGCGCCAGCCTGCGTGCCACTTTGGGATGCTGTTCATACACATTTGTGGTCTGGTATGGGTCTTCCTCCAAATTATAAAGCTGCACAGAGGGTGCATCCGGCTTTATCCGGGCATTTTCTATATCGCTGTTCACCCGATGGGTGAGCTGGAAAGCGGATGCCCCGCCCAAGTCATGGTCACCGACATTCTTTCCGGTAAATCCACCGCTGTTTTGTGCCGGAATATAGACCCACTTCCCTTTGCGAATGGAAAGATGGCTCTTTTGGGAAGGACAGATAATAATATGGTCCCGAATCATTTTCCCGGGATTTCCGATAAGGGCAGGAAGCATATTGAAACTGTCCGGCCCGTCCTGCTCCTGCAATTCATATCCTGTGAGGGCAGCCAAAGTGGCAAGCATGTCAACATTGGACATCAACTGGTTGGATACGCTGCCCGCAGGAATCCTGCCCGGCCAGCGGACAATCATAGGAATGCGATGCCCGCCTTCCCAAGCTCCGAACTTGAAACCAAGAAGCTTGCCGTTGATATGGTGTCCTGCCTTCCAAGCTCTCTGCCCTCCATGATTCAGCATTCCTCCGTTGTCACTGGTGAAGATGAGCAGAGTATTTCCCGCCAGCCCTTCCTCATCGAGGGTACGCATAATCTCGCCTACCACCCAGTCCAATTCATGGATTGAATCACCGTAAGGTCCTGCCTCACTGGTACCTACAAAGCGTTCGGCCGGTGTAAAAGGATGATGGATGTTGGTGGTAGCATAATACAAGAAGAAAGGTGAATCCTTATGTTCCTTTATCCACTGCACGGCCCGGTCTTTCAAAGTAGTGGCTACAGCCCTGTCTTTGTACAAACGGTGCGCAGCCGTGGCTCCACCAATAGAGTTGATACCGAATTTTTCATCGAACTCCTCCGTTTCTGCCCTCTTGCCTCTTACAAACGGGTCGTTGGGATCATAACCCACCACATGATGGTTCTCCACATAAACAAAAGGTGGATGACTGTTGAGAATAGGCACACCGAAGTAATAATCGAATCCCAATTCAAGTGGTCCGGGAGCCAGTTCCTTGTTCCAGTCCATCTTTTCGTCCGTACGGAATCCAAGATGCCACTTCCCCACGATGGCAGTGGAATAGCCGGAACGTTTCATCACATCCGCAATTGTGGTGCGTGCCGTATCAATTTGCAGAGTCTGATTCAGGAAGATTGCCCCCCAAATATCCTCACGGCAAGGATATTGACCGGTCATCAGTCCATAACGTGAAGGCGTGGAAACAGCCGAGGATGAATGAGCGTCCATAAAGCTACGGCCCTGCGATGCCAGACGGTCTATATTGGGAGTCTTGACCTTGGTGGCACCGTAACAACCAATGTCGCCATAGCCCAAGTCATCAACGTTGATAATGATTACATTGGGCTTGACCTCAGTGGAAGCCGGAGATTGCTGCGCGACGGCAGGCAAAACGCTGAATCCCATCCCTACTGTGAAGGAGAGAGACCCGGTAAGTAATTTGTGTTTCATATTTCACTCAATTTATCGGTTAATACAACATTATTAAGAATAGAACATCAATGAATCCTGAATATCTTTATCCCATTCAAGAACGTCATCCCTTTCACCGCCTCAAAGTTCACCGTAAGGTTTCCACCGGTTACGGCAACATGCAGTTTCTTGGATATGCAACGGTTCCCGCCTACTTCTATCGCCGGAGAGAAATGATTCAGCCAAGGTCGGTTGTTGACAGAAACATTGAAGACACTGCCGCGGAAATCGGCATTGTCTAGGGTAGCGACAGCTCCCAAATCGTAAGTCACCCGCTCGGAACGTGCGTTCAGGTCAGCAAAAAGAAGTTCTACTTCATAGTCGCCGTCGGGCAAGTCGAAGCGATAGGCCCTGATGTCCTTGCGTTTGGTCTGGAGCAAAGGAACATTACGGGTGTCTTTCACCTCGGCAGTGGTTCCGATACGTCCCGGAGAACGGCGGAAAATCTCTCCACCTATGTAGCCCCAACTTCCAGGAGTATAAGCTTGGTCGGGAAGCCAGCAAAGATCACTCTTGTCATCCGTAAAGAAACAGTTGCTGCCCACGTTCACTGCAAGTTCCAGCTGTCCGGAGCCGACTGCCGCGATATGGCGAGGCTGCATCTTCACAAAAATGTCCGAAACCTGCTCCACCTTCTTCCCATGGCAGATACCTGAAGCCACAAGCGTGTTTCGCCCCGCAACGAGAGGCACTTGCCACACTGCATGGCAATTCTCGATGCCTTGCACGGAGAGCTTCGTGCCGTTGACAGACAACTCCACCTTATCCAGATTGGAATACACTTTCACCGGATGTTCCACCGCTTCACCGTCCGAAACCACAGTCCGATGCTTCCAGTCATCCACAGCAATGTGCAGCACCGGAATATCCTTGCGCAGGAATGCCTGGAAATAATAGAACACATCTTTAGGACGGCGGTCATTGTACATCAGTCCTTTATTATTGATATGCGGCGTAGCCTCCTGGCGACTGGCAGAACTGAAATCAATGAAGTTCCACTCCGTGGCGCCCACTATGAACGGTCGCTTCATGATAGCGGGCAGATAGTATTCGAGGTACAACTGCTGCCATTGCATGGAGAAATCGAATATCTGCGGATCGAGCGACTGCAAGCGCGGGTCGGAACCGGCACCGAACTCACTGATTATTAACGGACGGTGCGGGTATTTACGATGCTCTTCGTCCACAAAGCGGTCGAAAGACTTGAAGTCGTTCTCATACCAGCCCTGATAAAGGTTCCAACCGGAAATGTCGGTGATATTGCTGAGACCGATTTTATTGTAAATCTGATTGCCGTGGTAGGCCATTGTACTCAGACGGTAGGCGTCTTCCCTCTTCAGAGTTTCCTCCAGATGCCGGGCAAGCGCCAAGGTATTCTCGTAGAAACCGTTGAGCCGTTGTTTCTTCACCCGATACTGCAGCTGGATAACAGCCTCGTTCATATACCCCCACATAATGACGGACGGATGGTTGTAATGCTGGCGAATCATTTCGCGCAAGGCGCTTGTGGCATTCGCGCGGAACTCGTCACCCAAAGCTATCAAATCTACTACCGGAATCTCCTCCCATACCAGCATGCCGAGTTCGTCGCAAGCACGCAACACGGCATCGTCCTGTGGGTAATGTGCCAGACGGACAAAGTTCACACCCATGTCTTTCAGCAACTGCATATCCCTGCGGTGCATCTCATCCGAAAGCGCTATGCCCATCGGCATCTGGTCCTGATGACGGCAAGCTCCCATAAGTTTCAGGGGTTCCCCATTCAACTTGAAGCCTTCCTGCGCATCCACGCTGAACCAGCGGACCCCCAAAGGGACACGTGTCTCATCTTTCAACACCTTGCCACGCACATCTTTCAAAGAAACTTTCACGCTGTACAGATAAGGGGAATCGGGCGACCACAACTGTGGCTTTTCCAACTGTAACCGTTCCTCGAAGGCGAACGCCCCGTCGGCATCTATCCGGACGCTGCGCAAAGATTGGGCTACGGTCTTCCCATCTGTATCCAGCACCTCGACGTCCAACTTCAACACCGCACGCCGCACATCACGGTTCACCAAAGTCCCACGCACACTGATTTCTGCCCTATCCTCACTCACGGAAGGCAAATCGACATAAATGCCCGTAGAGGCATAGTCGGTAAGGCTGATGTGCTGCTTTGCAGCACTGATGAGCCACACATTGCGGTAGATGCCGCCAAAGATGGTGAAGTCGCCGGACAAAGGAGGTATCCGGTCGTTCTGATTATTGACGTGCACCATCAGCAGATTCGGGGCATCGGTCCTTACTTTATCCGTAATGTCTACGGTAAAGGCAGAGTAACCTCCTTTGTGGGTAGTGAGCAGCTCGCCGTTGAGGTACACATCTGCCAGAGAATTGACACCATCAAATTTCAGGTAAAGCTGTTTATCCCGCATCTGCGCGGCATCCGTACGGAACTCTTTCTTATACCAGGAAGAAGCCCTGCGGTAGTTACGGGTAGAATAGGCATCCGCATTCCAGGTATGCGGCAGATGTACCTGCTGCCAACCTTCTTCATGGCGTTGCACTTCCTGCAACCGATTGTCATCACATGCGGCATAATACCAGCCGTCATTAAAACTCTGAACCACCCGCCCAGCATTGACAACCGGGTACATGGTGGACAGACACAATATTAATAAAAATATTTTCTTCATGTTTTTCAATAGATCATATTATCTTACACAAGTCAAGCAAATACTGCAAGAATACTGCATATAGTTTGCAGTGAAAATGCAGACAATATGCAGCAACAATGCCATTTCAACGCAGTGACTCGAATGCTGCATATTGCCGCCTTGGGAATCAGTTAGAGTAACTTGAACGCTGCTTTTTTTACGTCCCGGCAACTTCTGCCAATCATCACCTCAAAGTCACCCGGCTCGCATACAAAATCAAGATTGTAGTTGTAGAACTTCAGCAATTCGGGGGTAATCTTGAAAGATACTTTTTTAGATTCGCCGGCTTTCAGGAAAATCTTTTCAAAGCCTTTCAACTCTTTCACCGGACGGGTTACACTTCCCACAAGGTCACGAATATAAAGCTGGACCACTTCGGCACCGTCTCTCTTGCCGGTATTGGTCACAGTCACGGTAGCAGTCAGTTCGCCCTTATCCGTCATGCTAGTCTTGTCCAAAGCCACGTCGCTATAAGAGAATGTTGTATAGCTCAAACCGAAACCGAAGGGATAAAGCGGTTCATTGTCTATGTCTATATAGTTGCTGCGGAATTTCTGGAACCATGCACCGTCGGCAAGAGGGCGACCCGTGTTCTTGTGGTTGTAGAACAAAGGAATCTGTCCCACGCTCTTCGGGAAAGTCGTAGTCAGCTTTCCGCTCGGGTTCACATCACCAAACAGTACATCGCCGATGGCAAAACCTGCCTCACTGCCCGCAAACCATACATTCAGAATGGCCGGCACGTTTGCCTGCTCCCAGTTCAGTACCAGCGGACGACCGGTAAACAGCACCAGTACCACAGGTTTTCCCGTTTTCAATAATTCCTGTAACAGTATGCGTTGGGTGTCCGTCATTTCAAGATTCGTGCGGCAACTGCTCTCTCCACTCATTTCCGAAGACTCACCGAGCGCAGCCACAATAACATCCGATTTGGCAGCCACGGCAAGAGCCTCGTCCAGCAACTCCTTGTCCGAACGATTGTCACGGTGTAAAGAACGTCCGAACATAGTGGCACGTTTCTCATATTCGGCATCACTCATCAAATTACAGCCTTTCGCAGTCAGTATTTCGGCTTTACCGCCTGCTACCGCCTTCAAACCTTCAGCCAAAGAAGTAGCATTCTTCAATACGGCAGCCACACTCCAAGTACCCGGCATATTACTGCGGCTGTCTGCCAACGGACCTACCACAGCAATAGTGCCCTTCTTGGCCAGCGGAAGCACATTACCCTCGTTCTTCAGCAACACCAAGCTCTCCGAAGCAATCTTACGCGCAACGGCACGATGCTCTTTGGTAAAGATTTGCTTCTTGGCACGCTTCACATCACAGTATTTATAAGGATTATCGAACAAGCCCAACTTGTACTTAGCTTCCAAAATACGGCGACAAGCCGCATTAATAGCTTCTTCTGTCACTTTTCCTTCTGTCAATGACTTCTTGAGCGTACCTACAAATGCATCGCTCACCATATCCATATCGACACCAGCATTCAGCGCCAACGCGGCAACAGTCTGCGTATCGCCCATGCCATGGTCGGTCATTTCTGTAATTCCGGTATAATCTGTCACTACAAAACCGTCAAACCCCCACTGCTTACGCAATACATCCGTCATCAACCACTTGTTTCCAGTAGCGGGAATGCCATCGACCTCATTGAAAGAGGCCATCGCACTTCCCACACCGGCATCAACCGCCGCTTGATAGGGCAACATGTATTCATTGAACATGCGCTGATGACTCATATCTACTGTATTATAGTCACGTCCTGCCTCACCGGCACCATACAAGGCAAAATGCTTTACACAAGCCATAATCTCATCATTACGGTTCATATCCTGTCCCTGATAACCACGTACCATGGCCTGCGCAATGGCTGCTCCCAGAAACGGGTCTTCACCGTTGCCCTCGGACACACGCCCCCAACGGGCATCACGGCAAATATCCACCATCGGACTGAATGTCCAGCAAATACCGTCAGCACTGGACTCAATGGCTGCAATACGTGCCGATTCTTCAACCGCCTTCATATCCCATGTACACGACAATCCCAAAGGAATGGGAAACACCGTTTCATATCCATGAATAACATCCATACCAAATAAGAGAGGAATACCCAAACGACTTTCTTCAACCGCCTGCTTCTGTACATCGCGGATACGTTCCACGCCTTTCAGATTGAAAAGCCCGCCCACTTCACCGGCACGAATACGTTTGGCCACATTACTACTTTTAGCCTGACCGGTCGTAATCTCACCGGTAACCGGCAGATTCAACTGACCTATTTTCTCTTCCAGGGTCATCTTCTTCATTAAATCGTCGATGAAACGATCCATATCAACCGGAGATTTCTGTGCATACGCACTAACGGCAGTAAACACCAACAAGACTAAAAATAATTGTAACTTGAAAAGTAAATGCTTCATGTCTTTCATGCTTTTAATTGATAGAAATATTATTTTACTGCAAATAAAAGAAAAGCATGCGACAATCTCCACATCCCGTACTACAACAAAAGTACAACCATCACTAAAAAACAAAAGAGGAAGTACAATATTAGTACTTCCCCCATTAACATTTCACTGTAAAACAGCTATTTAAAGTTTATAAGAAAATCAGTCAGACTTTCTTCCGGAAGCAGGTTAAATTTCTTGCGCAACCGGTATCTTGCAGCATCAACCCCACGCGTGGAAATGTTGAGCAACTTCGCTATCTCCTTTGTCGGCATATTCAAGCGAAGCAATGCGCAAAAGCGCAAATCTCCTGAAGTCAAATCTGTATATTGAAGTTTCAGATTACGGAAGAAGTTTTCGTGTATACGGTCAAAATTAGCCTGAAACATAGTCCAATTCTCTTCATCGGACACTATATTGCTATTAACTAAAGTGAGCAGCTTATCCAAGTTTTTACGGCTATACTGTCCTAACAACTTTTGCCGCTGTATCTCTTCTTTCAAAGAAATCAGAAATTCCTGATGAGCAATATTTGTCATTACCACACCGGACAACTCCTTGCTTTTAAAACGCAAATCGGCCTCAAGCTGCTCCTTTTCCAACTCAACAATCTTCTTCTCCTGCCGCTCAAGCTCTGCCTGATGGGCTACGCGCTGCCGTTCAATCACACGGTCTTTCTTTTTCTTCACGAAACGGTAGACCAAATATTGCAACAAAGCCAACAGACACAATCCTGCCAAGATATAACTTCCCACAGCCCAATAAGACAAATACCACGGACGCAAAATCTCAAAAGGAAGCTCTACCGATGCCAAAACTCTATCGGTATCATATATCTCCACCTGAAAAACATAACTTCCATAGGAGAGCCGAGAATACTTCTTCTGCAAATAGCGTCCACCCGGTACCCATTGGTCAGAATATCCTTCCAACCGATACCTTACCTTATAAGTATAATTACTATAAACCGGATAACACAATGTAAAATTCACCGTATTAAACTCAGGCTCCACCTTGGCTCCCGGCTGCACGACCAATGTTTTCCGCTTACCACTGAATTCATCAATGACCCGCATTCCCGAAATCCATAAAGAGCGTCTGACCCGAGATTTATATAACGAGGAACTGTCCGTCTCAATACGGGCAATGGCATTGTTCAGGCAAAGATAGGAACAGCCATTCCTCACGTCATAAGCCACGCTTCCCCGTTCTTCCACCGTCAGACCGTCAAACAAAGAATATGGAATCCGGAGTTCGATATTGAAAGTATTTATC
>OHAJ01001635.1_pt1 | contig 16187 bp, 8 predicted proteins | sample 1577101 | NCBI WGS metagenome assembly OHAJ01 (sample SAMEA3541531, study PRJEB24748) | human gut metagenome | biome: human gut; feature: human-associated habitat; material: faeces | place: China | collected 2012
CCTGTTTCATCTAAAAACAAGCCTTTATTCAAAGTGCCACAAATCGGGCACATAAGTTCGTGTTTTTGCCATGGTGGGTACGCTCCGTTTTGTCATTTGAGGGGCGGTGGAGTAGTCATAGTGCTCGCACTGCCTCAATGCTGGGGCCGCCGTCCCTTTCAATAAGGTCAGCAAATGCCTGCAGCCGCTCTTTCGAATACATGATCGTGCAGTTGATGTGCATCACCATGTCGCCGGATTCTTTTTCGACGACATGGATGTGTGCATTGTATGCCTGCCCAACAAAGAAGTGCGCTGTTTCAACGATTTCTCCCTTGTCAGGCAGGTTTTCCGGATCAACGTCCAGATACATTTCATCTACATCAACATGCCCTAATACACGTTCCATCTGCCATCCCTCCGTTCACTCCAGATCCTTGAGCACTTTAACCGCAACGCCTTGAATCTCACAGTTATCAACGTAGATGTCGTCCATCCGAGAATTCTCCGGGTGCAGACGGATGCGATGCTTTTTGGGTTCTGGATAAAATCTTTTGAGTGTCGCTTCATCCTCCATGAGGGCAACGACAATCTGACCTTCGTCTGCGTAGTTTTGCTGCCGAATCAGAACGAGATCGCCGTTATCGATACCTGCTTCGATCATTGAATCGCCATAGGCGCGGAGAATGAAGAAATTGCCTTTGCCGAATAGTGCGACAGGAAGGCGGACGTATTCCTCGATGTTTTCCTCTGCAAATTTCGGAATGCCGCAGGCAATGGTGCCGAGAACGGGGACTCGGATTGCTGCTGCCTTCGTTTTCGTAGAGGTCATCGTGCGGTAGCCGGAGTAGTCAAGAATGCCATCATCACACAGCTGGGCGATGTAGCGCTGCACCGTGGCCTTTGACGATCCGACCCCGTCTGCGACTTCCTGCATAGTGGGCGAGATACCGTTACTGTCCGTGTAGTCACTCACGAACTTCTCGATAGCCGCCATCAGGGTCTTATCTTTGCTTCTCATGCGAAATTCCTCCTAAATGAAACCTGTGTCTCATTTACAACTAAATTATACTCACGTCGGTAGAGCGCGTCAAGGGGTTTGAGACAAAATTCCCGGTTTGCAGCTTTGGAGTAATGATTTCGTTACACGCATTTTTGAAAAGAAATCCCTCGCACCTTTGGTGGGGTACGAGGGATGTGTGCCTTTATGCTTACCCTATGCTGTAAACGCCTTTGTTTTTCAGAATGAATGAAAGCTGGATCTTCGTGTCTTTACCGGCATCCTTGCCGCTGGTAACATGCACTTGAACGTAAGCGTTATCGCCGTCCGTAGTTACGTTCGTGACGGTGCCGACGAATCCATCCTTTCGACGGATGGTCTTACCAATGTAGCCGGAATAGACGGACATGCCAGATTTTTCGCTTTCGTTATCCGCGCTGACCGGTGCCGGTGCGGCTTTCTTGGAGCTCTTTACTTCCTCCGTAAGCCTCATCAGCTCTCGAATCTCGGCAAAATGTGTCTGCGTAAACCAAAGCTCATCGTCATCGTCAATGGCGATCGCCACATAATCCCCGCTTTCGATATCTGTGTCCTTCATCGTCAGGAATGCCCTGCGGACAGCCTCCATGAGATCCTTGTTTGATCTCATACGACGATAGGACGATGCGCAATTGGGACATAGGCAGAGATTCACGGGATCCAGTTCCGTCTCCGGTTTCAGGAATATCTCCGTTGCCTCGAACGAAGAACAGGTTTCATGGCAAAGCTGGCATGCGAACTTGAATCGATTGTTGCCCTCATGCCGGTACATATTCGACAAATACGCCTTCGCTTCTCTCAGATGATTGCTGACTCGAATGCTGCGGACTCTTTCCTCATAGGTTACCGGGTCGGCATAGATAAGCATCTCTGCCGCATGTTTTCGCAACGCATCCCAACTACGAACGTGAAGCGTCGGGAACGGAAGCGGCGCGTCTTCTTCGATGCTCTCATAGTGGCCGGACGAGCCGTAGCGTTCATTGAGATCAGCAGTAGAAATGCCGTAGCGCTGGCGCAGCTCGCTCTCGAAATACGCTTCCAGTTTTTCCTGCGGGATGGTCTTCTTCAGTTCGTCCACTTCGTCCGCATCAGTCTTTTTGAAGCCAATGAGACTGAAAATCACAGAGTCCAGCTTGATCCTACCGTAGATGGAAGTACTGATATCATGCTTTGAAATCGCCTTGGGCGAAACGAGCTCGCCGGATTCGGTATACAGCCATTTGCCGTCCCATCCCCAGATTCTTTCGCCGCGCAGAATGTGAATCATCTCGCACGGCTCATTCTCCTTGTTCGGGACGGTGCTGCCGCCAATATGCACAAGCCCGCAAAGCCTACTTTCGTTGCCGGTTAACACCTTCATGATCGCCTGCGATTTCAGTATCGAATCTTTAGCCGAGGGATGCGCCGATATGTACTTGAGAACATCCTTTAACGCATCCGTTGAGAATTTCCAACGGAAATCGCCGGTTGTCCACCATTCCGGCTGTTTCCCGCGAGACCCTGTTTCGTAGGTGCCCGATACGGTGTTATCTCCGATCGTGATGGAATTACGCACGCCGAGCGCCAACAGCATCGGCGTTTCAATACCATGGTTGTTGTAAAAATCTACATCGGCGAAGAACACGTTTTGCCCAAGGTTTCTATAGTAGCTCTCTACGTTGATCCCTTCCGTGCTGATCGGGAGAAAAATCCTGAAGGCGTAGCAGCTGCGCATTTTCCCATCGGTGCATCTGAGGGCAAGGAGCTCTCGAATGATCCGATTAACTTCATCTTCGTATTCTTCACGTTTTGAGTATTTGAAAAGCGCCTTGATGTCTTCGATATGCTGATCATCATCATAGATGTGCCCGCTCTCATAGCGCTTCTTTATGTCTTTGATCAGGAACTCATATTCGTTTGGTTTCTGTAACTGGAGGATGTCATCGAAGAAATGGCGGCATCTTTCGTACAGCGTTGCATCCACAAAATTGATGTCCGCGCTGCGGATTTTGTGGGACGGAAGGAAAACGTTCGGAATGTATGTTTTGCCTTCACGCCGGAAAGGAGCAACGAATGTGCCTGTGGAGGTCTTCACGATGTCTGCCGTGGTCATATTCGTTTCATACCTTGATTTTGAGAACGCACCGGGTATATTTTCAAAAATGCCGTACAGATTGACCAGCCAGTCGATTGACTGCGCCGGAAGGAACTTCGGATTCGAGGCAAAGAAACCTCGGAGATCCTCCGGGCGAATTACCTGTACGCCGAGTTCTCCCGTCATATAATCGAGGACGTGCTTGTACTCTCTGTTCGTTTCCGTAAGGAACGTCGGAAGCCAGCAGTATTTGCCGCCGTCGTTTATCAGCTGAGTGAGCAGCTCGTCCGAAAAGACTGTCGCCAGTCTTTCCTGTCTTGCAATCTTTGCATATTTCGGATGAACATACTTGCCAGCCTTTGTAGGAATAACGGCGGTGCTTCGGAACAAATCCCGGACGGCTTCGTAAAGCGGGAGGAAGAGGCCGAACGTATCAAATCTGTCTTCGTCTATGGGCAGTGCCTTAACGAAGCTCATGTTCAGCCGTCCGTCTACCTTCATTTCGAGAATGCTTTCCCGAAGCAGGATTGCCGTTTCTTTTGCCAGATAAACATTATCGGCATCATCCGACGGAATGCTGCTGCGGTTCGGAGTAGTACGGAACGGGCCCTGCACGATGAAATCCAGCTTGCTTTCTGTCTCGGTCGGGAAATACACAGAGACGTAGGGATTTGGTGCTTTTATGCATTGGTATACGCCGCGCTCTTCCTTTACCGGGAATGCTATATCTACGGTTCTGAGCGGGTATTTGTCCAGCTTGCGGGAAAACATCAAGTAAGAGATTATCTCCGCATCATCCGGATCGGCCTTTTCTTTTTCAGAAACGCCGAGTGCAGAAACGAGGGACGAATGATCATTGATTCTAACCTTTTCCAGAAGGTATTCGCCCGTTATGGGCTCTTCGTCCGTGTCTATCTCATATTCGATCGATTCGAGGTGCTTCATGAAGAGAAGCGTCGTAATGCCGAGATTCTGCAGCTTCCTCGCAAGCGTGTCCACGAGCGCGGGCAGCGTTTTAAATCCCGAATAGGTGTGCCCCACCGCAAAAGGAAACACAAAACGAGTGGTATAAGTCCTCGGCATTTCCTCCGTCGGGATATCCTCCGGCCTCGTGAAGTCCTTAATTTTCACAGCGAAGGGGACAGCATCGCCGACCATTTCCCCTCTGTAATGAGCCGGTTCACTATACAGCCGAACTGTGTCACAGATGCCGAAAACCGATTTAAATCCAACACCGAATTCGCCAATCTGATTCAGATTATCTACTTTGTCAGATTTTCCGATGTCGCAGATCCCCTGAAGGTTTGCCGACGTGAATGGCTTTCCGTCATGCAATACTTCCAGCCGGTCTGAGTGTTGGATAAATCGAATACTTGTGGCTTCCGCGTCCTCTGCGTTCTGCAGGAGCTCATATACAAAGTGCGACTTATCCGTATAAAGCTGAATGATGCGTTCCAATGCACGGCGCAGCATTCCGTCCTTATCCTGTGCTGTCCTGACTCTGTCAGCAATGTTGCTCATGATTAACCCCTCTTGATCTCGATGATGCCGTTTGCAATCAGAGATGTGTGGATATCCGCGCGGGAAGCGCGGTCGTTAATTTCGCCAACTTTTATCTGATATTTTTCGGTAGCGGTGCCGAGCTCGCTCTGGTACATCCTGCGAATCTTCTCGTCGAATGCGTCACGGATTTTCTGCTCCAGCGTTCTCTTCCGGTTCCTGTAGTTACTGCTGATGCTCTCTAGCTTATAGTTTGCAGTGCTCTGGATTCCGGCGAGATACGTCTCTTTTTCTCGCTGCCATAGAGCAATGTGCATACCTTCCAAGCCAGCCCACGTGCCCCTGTCAACAGTAATGCTGGTTGTGGAAGTATCCGCGTCCTGTAGGATATCCGTGAGCTCTGCCGCCAGCAGTTCGTTCTCGCAAATCGGCACGACGCGGAACATCGGGTTCAGCCCAACATAGCTCCACGCGTAAATGGAGAACGGATATGTACCCTCCGGCAGTTCCTCGGAATAGTATTCCAAATGGATATACGACACCTGACTGGTGGCGTAGTATTTGGCTGCCTGCTTGACTAGCGGATGCATGGGGGTAATGAAGAACGCCCGCCGTTCTTTCGACGCGGTCTCCGATGTAAATGTCAGCCGGTGCATCGGCTCGGAGCCCTTCAGGTAATTCTCCCATCTGCGCTTCAATGCCGATTTGATATTTGACAGCCTGCGGAAATCTTCAAGAAGCGTTAACCGAGCTTCACGGCTCAGACGAATCTGCTTGAGTTCAGATGCGCCGATGATGTACTGGCCTTCGCCGAGCCGGTCTCTCAAATAACGTTCAACAAGCCGCTGAATGCTGAGTGGCGAAATCCACGGGCTTTCTGCGTCCTTAATTTCCTTTGCTGCTGTGTAGTTTGAGAGATCGAAACCGAACAGCGCCCGCTCTTCATCCTCCAGCTTGCTGAGTTCCTGCATGCGGCGGATTTCGTTATCTGCCATCTGCTCCAGCTTGCGACGTCGCTCTTCATCGGTCAAAGCGGTATTTACAGCGATCTGCTCGATCTGCGCACCGATTGCGCCGAGTACTTCTTCGCATTCGCCGATGCTGCGCTCGAATATGCCAATTCGCATCAAGCAGCGGGAGTAGATGTCCGCGTCCACGGTGTCCGCCGTGATAATGTTATAAATGTTGACCGCTTCGCTCTTCTGGCCGCGACGGTCGATTCGACCGATACGTTGTTCAATGCGCATCGGGTTCCACGGCAGATCATAGTTGATCATAGTGTCGCAGAACTGGTAGTCCAAACCTTCTGAGCCTACCTCTGTGAAGAGCAGGATGTCCAGTGCATCCGGGTCTGCTTTGTCCAGCTCAAACCGTTCACGCAGTGCGCGACGGTCATCGTCCTTGACGCTGCCGTTGATCTGCGCGACGCGATAATTGCGGCTGCGCAGTTTCTTTTCCAGATAGGCAAGTGTATGCCGGAACGAGCTGAAGAGGATGATCTTGTTGTTTTCCAACTTCTGCTTTTCGTCGATCACCGTGCAGATGCTGTCGAACTTCGGGTCGTCTTCCGGCAGCAGATCTGCGAGCTCCAGCACATGATGAGCCAATGCCATCAATGTGGACGTAGCTTTTCCGTCCAGATCGTACTCATCCATGTCTACATCCGGGTCTTCAACCATCTGTTCAAAGCGCCGTGTGATCAGATCCCGGATGTGGGGCGCGAGCCCGAAGATGCAGCTTGCCGCCTGACGTCGGATCGTGCTCATCATGAAGGGAATGCAGCGCACATTGTGGAGCTTGGAAAGCGCTTCGTATTCAAATCTCAGCAGTTCGTTATGCAGGTCGTACTGCTGCGGGGTGAAGCTGGTTTCGACCGTGTAAGACCGGCGGATGCAGAAATCCTGAATATCCTTTCTGCGTGTCCGGTTCAGCATGGTGTTGAAGCTATGGAGCGATTCCACGTCGGAAACGAGTTTGACGCGTTCTTCGCGTGTAATGTCCGGCCTTGCCAGTCGTGCCAGAATGTCTGCGTACAGTGGATTCTTGGCAATGATATTTTCGCCCCACTGTGTGGATCGGACATTCTGCAGCTCGGCAATGGCAACTTCCTGCCATCCTTCGCCCGCTCCGCGTATCGCGTGGGAACACCTGTAAATGAATTCGTTGGGTCTGGACATCATGCGGAACACATCTTTGTCCATGATGACGTCCGGGCGCAGCAGATTCATCAGCGTGAAAAGGTCGTCATCGCTGGTCTGCAGCGGGGTGGCGGTCAGCATGATGACTGCATCCGCGTGCTCGCAGAAGTACCGGACACACTTATATGCGTATGCCTTGTCTTTGTCCAGACTGCCGTTGCGGATATGATGCGCTTCGTCGATGATCACGAGATCAAAGTGCGGCGCGGGGTTGAGATTCAGAAGCCCGTACTGCTTACCTCTGCGGTGATCTTCGCCCTCATATACGCGGCTGTCCAAAATAGAATACGGAATGATGGCCTTGTTATAGCGTACCGGCCATTCTTCGTCTCGGTGGGTGTCGGATATGGCCTGCCGGAGGATTGCGCCGTCGAGCGGGATGAAATCCTCATCGAAGCGCTTCATTTCAAGCTCCCATTTCCGTTCTGCTACCAGCGGCTTCGGGCAGATGATCAGGATATTGTCCAGCTCGCTTCTGGCTTCCAGTTCCTTCACGATCAGGCCGGCTTCGATCGTTTTGCCGACACCGACACTGTCCGCGATCAGGATCTTCGGCTCATCCGATTTGATAAGCTTCAGAGCGGGGCGGAACTGATACGGCACGAAATCGATTCTTGCCGCGTTCAGCGAATATAGATTGCCCGCCGAAGGGTTGTTGATTTCGTATGCCGTCAGGTTACTTTGCAGTGTGCTCAAATCCACCCAGCTGTAGGACGGCGCGGAATCGATCTTCTGAATCTGTCCTTCATAGAAGGTTTTGATTTCGCCGTCGACGAACACTTCGTATCGCTTGGTGCCGCCGATGTCCGTGACGGAAAACACCATGCCTTTGGTATTTGGATCTCCGGTGAGATAGACGCGATCCTTTTCCTGAATGCCGCCCGTGCTTGTCTGCACCGGTTCCGGTGCTTTCACTTTGACCGGCTCGGTTTCAAAGACGGCGGAGAAATCGGCATTCTCAACTTCGCGCCGGAAATCTTCGATGCCCTGCGTGTATTTATTGGTTACCATCACGTTCTCAAAGAACGCCAGAATGGTATCCAGATCACGCAGCACGATATCCTTGTCGGCGATGGCTCCGGCAAGATGCGCCCAGTTGTTGCGCACCTTCACCATTTCCCGCACACACTGACGGTCGCGGGTAGGAAGATAGGCAAATGAACGCATGTCGTACCATGATTTGTCGGCAACACGAAGCATGGCTGCAAGATCAATATCCTCCAGCTTCGAGTAGCCGTTTTCTGTGGCGTATTGTTTTTGAGCGAATGACAGGTTGTCCATCACGCATACCTGCCACCAATCCTCGCCGACGCGGGGCAGCATTTTGGCAAGCCATGCACAGAGTTCTTTTGTGGCCGTGTGCAGGTACTCATGCATTTTGCTGACGATTGCTTGTTCGTTCATCTGCTTTTCTTCCTTTATCTCTTATTGAAAGAATCCGTCGCTTTCAAAGATGTGATTCAGCTCGTCGTTGCTGGCGCAGCGGGAAACCTTATCACGGATGGAGCTCTTGGACATATCCAGCCGGAACGCCCGCTCTCTGCCGACAGAGTCGCGCTGCATCCGAATCAACTGGATCCTGCCGACGCCGGGGTTCTGCCGCGCGTATTCTGCGAAGCCCTTCGCTTTTCCAAGGTTATCCTGCCGTGTCGGATCGTGCGGCTCCAGAATGTCCACAACGTAGTCCGGGCCATCGCGGCGAATGATCAGGAAATCCGGGTATGTTGGCTTCTTTTCACCGTCGATCTCATACGGAATACACAGCGCCCATGAGCCTCTTGACGGATTGCGGAGCCAGCAAACAAAATCTTCATGCTGTTCCTCTTCCGCGATGACCTTGCGCTCCCAGCCGTTCAGATTGATGAGCGCGGTGCCGGAATCGTCTACGAACAGATGGTTCCTATAGAGGACGCCTTCCATTTCATGCGGAACGCGAATGGTCTCCGGCAGACGGAAGTTATGCTTACTGATGATATCGCCGTCCGAAACGATGTCATCATACTTCTTTTTGAATTTCTCCGGCAGGGAGACCGTGCGGCGGCGATTCGCGTCGTTCAGATCATGGAACTTCTGCTGCGCGTAATCGTTCAGCGCGTTCATGCAATCCACGTTCGCCGCGAAGATGATGACCTGAATCTTCAGATTCAGAACGTCATCCTCATCGTAATACCGGTTCACATAGGCGTTCCCGACGCCTTCATTGCCGAGGCGCGTTTCCGCCAAGCGGAACTGCCGCTCGATGTCGGTATCCGTGGTAGAGAAAAGATCGTGGATCGCGTAGTCGTCGATCGACCGTCCAAACACATCAAATATCTGTGCGCTCAGTTTGAACTGAAGCACCTGTCCGGCAAGGTCGTCATATACGCCCTGACGTTTCAGCAAGCCGATGTGCTCATGAATCTTTTCGACGATATCGGAAATGACCGTTTCCTTCGCGTCCATGTCGATACGGGTCTGCGTCAGGAAACGAGCCAGCGCGTACATGGATTTGAGATAATCGGTGATGCGCACTCTGCGCACGTTGTATGTCAGAAGGCCTGCGTCATTGATGGCCTTCACCACAGCTTCACGGTCAATGTCCGGGTAATCCTGCGGCGGGGTTGCCGGGGCAGGAGTAATCGGAGGAGGCGTGACCGGCTGTGTAACCGTGGTCGTCTGTGTCGGAGCAGTGGGTGCTGCGGGCGCTGTTCCTGCCGTTTGTGCCGCAGGCATCTGTGATGCGGGCTGCTGCGGTACCACAGGAGTTACCGACGTTGTTTCTCCGCTCGGCTGCTCCGGCGGATTGTCTCCAAATCCGGGCAGATCAAACAGTGTAAGCTGATTGGGATCCGTAACGCGCGTCCTACCGGGCTGGCGCGGCTGAGACTGATATGTAGGCCGAAGGCTCAAGGTATCGTAGTTATCGTAGCCCATTTCTTCGGCTTCGATATCTGTAGGGATCGTTGCGCCTTCTTCGTCCTGCAGCGCCTTCACGACATCATAAACGGTTGCCTCGTTAAACTGCGGCAGATACAGATGTACGTCGTTAAGCGTCTCGTCCACGTTGATGTGCTGCTGGGTGGGCGTGCGCACCATTCTGCCCAGAAGCTGCGCGATATAGGTGTGATCCACTGCACGGCGGAAGGACATCATAACCTCTGCTCTGGGGCAGTCCCATCCTGTGGTCAGCGTCTCCTTAAAGAAAACGACCTTGATGCGCTTGTCATCGGCGATGCGGCTCGGCTCGCAGTAGGGCACATCCAGACCGCCGATCTGAATCGTCAGCGTACCCTCGCCAAAGGCGTGGACGACCTGCCCCTCGAGGAAGCGGTCGCCAAGCCGCTCTTCCATGATACGCAGGCATTCGTCCAGATCGGTTGCGGAAATCTGATGCCCGCTGCCGTTTTGCACTTGGATCACAAGAATTGGATTTACCTGTCCATAATGCTGCTCGTAGCAATACTGATACCAGTGCTGACATTTTTGCTGCCATTCGTCGGTAGCTGCCTGCAGCACTGCCATATCATTTCCGCTCTGCTCGGGGTAGGTGATGATGATCCGATCCTTCAAAAGCCCGGACGCACGCACCTCATCCGCCGTGGTCTTCACATAGTGCGTGGTGGACTGGATGCCTTCCGCCAGCCGGTTGAAACGCTGCGGTGTAGCCGTCATTCCGATGACCACCGGCATTGGCGGCAGACGATCCGCTTCAGAGCCCTTCAGGAACTTCTGCATGATCGTGGTGTTTTTCGTAAGATCTCTTGCACCCTGCGCACCGCGATGGGCTTCGTCGATGATGAAGTACAGCCGGTCGCCCTTTTCGCGCACGGTGTTTGAGAGTGTCTCCCAGATGGTGTACTGCCGTCCGTCGGAATGCTTTGTCAGGTTGCTGGATTTGGAGAGTTTCTGCGTGTTCAAAAAGTAAATGTGTCCATCCTCCAGTGTCTCCATATCAAAGGCGTCGTCGCTGATGACAACGCACTGATTCAGCCGGATCTTGTCTGCCTTCAGGTCGATCTTCAGCCGCGACTGCTCATTGAGCTGTGGGGAATCCGAAAGCCAGATGAAAATTGCTTCGTTCTGCTCGGGGTACAGCTCGTCTCCGTAATAAATATCCTCGATCAGCGCTGACATGACGATGGTCTTGCCGGCTCCTGTGGGCGCGGTGTAGGACACCACCTGCGGCGTGTGCGTGCTCCGGTAGTTGCCCAGCGCGGTTGCTACACTCTGACGCAGTCTGGCAAGCGCTGTTTTCTGGAAGGGGAATAATTCAACTTTCATGTCCGCTTACCTCCTGACTGCGTTGATACGGAAGTTGTCGAGATAGTCTCTGTAGAGCTGGTAGCTCTCCTTGACATTCAGCCCGGAGATCATGTCCCGATAGCCGCTGTCGGAATCTGTCACGAGGAACACCGTTTCGATCTCCGGATGCTCGTCCAGCTTTTCCACGAATGCCATGTATGCTCTCTCGTCCACCAGCACCGCGAATTTGTTATCTGGCAGGATGAGCATCTCCGGCACAGTCTTGCCGATGTTGGGGCACGCGCCGTGTGCGCCCGCCTTCATCCACAGCGTCGGCAGCATTTCCTTGAACTGCCTGCCCAAGGCGACGGCGTTCTTGTCGAGGAAGCCCAGCTTGAAGAACGCAGCATTTGCTTTGAAGCCGTCCACCATAGGGATATCACTGCCAATGTAGTTGCCCTTGAGCGGATTGCCGTTTACATCGTGACCCTCAATCGAGCAGACCGTGCGCGGCCAAGTGACATAGCGGGCGATGCCGAGCTTTTCCCATTCTTCATCGCCGGGCTTGAGTCCGCGCTTGGACATTTCCTTCGCCTCCGCGTCGGAAACCTCGTTGTTGGTCACCATGATGCAGCGTCGATGCCCGCCATCCTCGGCGTTGAGGAGATTCACGGCATGCATGGTCGTTCCGCTGCCTGCGAAGAAGTCAACGATGAGGGCGTTGGGCTTGTTGGAAACTGTAAAATTGATGGTATCATGCACAGCATATAGAGATTTTGGAAAGGAAAATCGGGATTGCACGAGTATTTTACTAATGAGGTTTGTGCCATACGCCGTTGCATCATGACTTGTCCTGTTCCAGACCGACTTTGCTGCGACATTTTTGCTGTCGTTTCTTTCAACCATAAGAACTCCGTTTTTATCTCGGCCTGTTACGACAATTGAACCATCACCGATTTCCTTCAGGGCACCTTCGTTCAGATATTGAATTATCCACTCTGCATCCGATTTTTTTGACGCACGGACAGTCCCTTCTGCAACTCTTTTTAAGACTGTATCCGCTTGAAGCTGCCAACGACCTTCTTCACCGGAATTTTTTATTGGCCAAATTTCAACTGTATTATCACTTATAGCAAAATTACACGATATATGGATGTCGTCCGAGGGAGCTACCCCAGCATTAATAATTTTTTGACTTTCCAAATCTACATAGATTGGATAAAAAAGTTTTGGGCGATCCTTTCGAAGAGAATTTGTGCCAGCTCTTCTCATGGGTAACCATGTGGTTCCACTAGCCGCCTTGGTTTCTCTACTACCTTCGTCATCCAGCATGTTATCTTTCGTGAGCGCAGGCCCAGCTTCTCCAAAAAACAAGAAAATCAAATACTCATCGCATCTAGAAAACTCTTTTGCTTTTGCAACGCCTTTTCGATTGATTACATTGCTAATTGTCTGCATCCTTGCTTCCGGGAACATCTCCTCCAGCAAGCAGCCCAAATGCAGATACTCCTTCTCATCAATGGTGACGATCAGCACGGAGTCCTTCGGATTCAGCAGCTTTTTGGCGAGCCTCAGACGCTTTTGCATCATGGACAGCCACTTGCTGTGGCGGTACTGGTCGTTGTTGTCCACATAGTCGTTGTTGTATTTCCAATCGCGAGCGCCCGTGTTATAAGGCGGGTCTATGTAGATGCAGTCCACCTTGCCGGCATAGAGGTACTCCAAAAGTTGCAGTGCGTGGTAGTTGTCCGCCTCGATCAGCGTGTGCCACAGGTCGCTGTCCGGCGCGTTGCAGACCGTGTCGATGGGCTTGAGATAGGGGTAAATGGGCTCGCCGAATTCCGCCACGCAGACAAGCTCCTCCACAGGAAACTCTGCCGTAGCGCTTTTGTCCTTATTGAGGCAAGTGGCAACACCGTCCTCGATCTTGAGCACGGTATAAAAATCGTTGACATGGCCGGTCTTGAGCGCAGCCTTGCGCCCCGCCTTCACCGGGATATCCCACAGCGGCGTACACTCCGGCAGGTGCTCTTCAAACACCAGGCCGAATTTCTTCTGCTTTGCGAGCTTGTCCACCTCGGCGGCAATCCGCGCACGCAGATCCGGGTTTTCAATCTGAGTTACCAGTTCATCTAAAATTGCCATTTACTCGTTCTCCTTCTCTGCGGCATCATCGCTGTCCGCGAAGATGGTTTTGATATGATCTTGATACTGCCGAATCACACTACCCGGTGAAATGACGCGCATCCTACTTCCAAACTGTGCCAGCCATCCGAAAAAGGGAGGGCTTATCTGCACATGTACGGTTGCCGCGCAGGTGGTGTCGTTCACAGCCATCATGGGTGTGTTTTCGCCGAATTTATCAAACACGGGGCCGATAAGCTGCTTGCTGAACTGTATCACAACGTCCTCCAGCTCGCCGCTGAACATTTTGAAAACCTGCTCCGTATACTCTGACACGCCATCGATCCGGGCTACAGCCTCATCCGACATTACCGATTCTTCTACAACGGTAAGATGATCTATGCGATCAATGCGATAGTTGGCGGTGCTGTCCGGATGTTTGGTGCTGTATGCCATCAGATAGTAGTTGTCTTCATTGAAGATAAGCGCGACCGGCTCCACGTAGTAGTGTTTCTTGCTGCCGTCGCTGGCGGTGACATATACACGCTCCGCCTTTTCATTCAAATGGAAGTAATTGAATTCGATCTTCTTCTTTCGAATGATGGCATCCTCAATGCCATCCACCGTGTAGAGAATGGCCTCATTGGTGTGCTTCCGGGTGTTGAAGCATACCATGTTTTCTTTTAGCAGTTCAGCTTGATGTGATCCGCCGAGAGCGGCAACCTTTTCTATCAGCTCGGCTGTTTTTTTCTCTGTGATAAAACTGGCCGCTTGTACCGCATCAATCAGTATTTTTATCTCCGGCACGGTGAGCTCATGCTCCGGAACATAGTAGAACTTTTCCTTGTCCTTCAGGTAGCTCATGATCTCGAAGCCATTTTCCTGCATCACTTCGATATCCAAACTCAGCGTCCTGACATTACTGGAAATGCCCATCTCATTCAGCCGTCTGCAGAGCTCGACGCGGGAGATGGGATGTGCTTCATCCGTCTCTTTACGCAGCAGCTCATAAAGCTTCAGCAACTTAATCTTTTGCATATTGGCAGCCATGCTGTGCCTCCTCTTTGAAATGGGTACAATTATACTGATTAAGTATAACACAAAACTTCCGATTTTTCAAGGCTTCCGCGTAATTATATCATTACCTGAACTAAATTTTTCGCAAACATCAGCTTCAAGTCCTATACCCTAAACACATTTAATAGTTGCTTGCAGAGCAAAGAAATTCTATTTGTACAACAGTGATTTCGGTATTCTTTTGCTGCTGAACGCAAAAAACGGGCTACGGAGTAACCAATCGACCGCTCCGAAGCCCGGTTTTCTATTATTCGCCCTGTATTTTGCCCAGAAAGCAAGAAAAAACCTCTCTTGTCTTGGTAGACAAAAGAGGTTTCTTTTATGGTGGACGATATAGGACTCGAACCTATGACCTTCCGCACGTCAAGCGGATGCTCTAGCCAGCTGAGCTAATCGTCCGTCAGCAAGGCATAGTATACCAGAAGGCCGCCTTTTTGTCAAGCACTTTTTTCTTTTTTTCCGAAAAAGGACGCGGACCGCAAGGATACGACATGGGCCTTGCGTATCGGCGGGAATTATGCTAAAATATATAGAATCAAGTGCCCTGGGCACAACTCTGTTTTCTGAGAAAGAGGCGTGATCTTATGACAGAACAGACTACGGAAAGAACTGCGCCGCGCAAGCGTATGCTTTCCGGCATCAAGCCGTCGGGCGACCTGACGCTCGGCTCCTACCTCGGCGCGATCCGGAACTGGCGCGACCGTGCAGAGGAATTCGATTGCTATTACTTTATGGCGGACCTTCACGCCATTACCGTCCGGCAGAACCCGGCCGACCTGCGCCGCCGCACAATGGAGCAGCTGGCGCAGTATATCGCCTGCGGTCTGGACCCGGAGAAGAACGTGCTGTTCATCCAGAGCCATGTGCATCAGCACGCGGAGCTCGGCTGGGTGCTCAACTGCTATTCCATGTTCGGCGAGCTGAGCCGCATGACGCAGTTCAAGGATAAAAGCGCGAAAAATGCCGACAATATCAACGGCGGCCTGTTTACCTATCCCGCGCTGATGGCGGCGGATATCCTGCTGTATCAGGCGGATCTTGTTCCGGTGGGCGAGGACCAGAAGCAGCACTTTCTGCTTCTCGGCTTCCAGTACCAGTTCCTCCTCACTTTTCCGGAGGATGGCGGAGAAAGTGGTATCTCGATAGACGGTCTTCAGCTCCCAGTATTGCTTGGGAACAAAATTCTGTATTTCCAGCTGACGGTTTACAATCAATGCCAGCGTCGGTGTCTGCACACGACCGATAGAAAGCACCTGCCGGTTCTGCCCGTATTTTATGGTATAAAGACGGGTGGCATTCATCCCCAGCAACCAGTCGCCGATGGCACGCGACAAGCCTGCTTCGTACAAAGGCTGGAAATCCGACGCATCGCGCAGCTTGGCAAAGCCCTCGCGGATAGCCTCCTCCGTCAACGAAGAAATCCAGAGGCGTTTCACCGGGCAACGCGCCCCGGCCTTCTGCATCACCCAGCGCTGTATCAATTCTCCCTCCTGACCGGCATCACCGCAGTTTATAATCATATCGGCATGTTGCATGAGGTTCTCTATCGTATGGAACTGGCGCTCGTATGTGGGATTACTAATCAGCTTAATGCCGAAACGGGGAGGTATCATGGGCAGGCTTCCCAAGCTCCATGACTTCCAATTAGGGGTATATTCATGCGGCTCTTTCAGCGTACAAAGATGACCGAATGTCCAGGTCACCTGGTATCCATTTCCTTCGATGTATCCATCTTTCTTTTCTCTCGCTCCCAATACATCGGCTATGTCACGCGCCACAGAGGGCTTTTCGGCAATACAAACTATCATTCGCTATTTTATTTAGTGGGACAAAGGTAATAAAAAGGGGGCAAGAACGAAACGATAAGCAAGGAACGATAACATAGACCTGGTAATTTTTTCTCCCCAAAAGCTGACATATGAACATAAAAAAAGGAGTACCGCTGTACTCCAACCTTTGTTAACCTTAAATCTAA
>OHAJ01001637.1_pt1 | contig 16185 bp, 19 predicted proteins | sample 1577101 | NCBI WGS metagenome assembly OHAJ01 (sample SAMEA3541531, study PRJEB24748) | human gut metagenome | biome: human gut; feature: human-associated habitat; material: faeces | place: China | collected 2012
AGTGCGGCGCATGCTCCGGCAAGATGGATCTGGCCAAGAAGGCAAAGGCCCTGAACCTGGATGCGATCCACGATACCGTCCACGAGATGGCAAAGGACGAGGCTCGCCATGGCCGCGGCTTCGAGGGCCTGCTGAAGCGCTACTTCAACGTGGAGCTGTAATTTCTGCATTTTTCTGAACCTGTTATCATAAAGCTGCCGTGCGGTTCCAAAGCTGCACGGCAGCTTTTTTTGCTTGACGGGATCCATGGCAGGGCGTACAATGAAAAAAACATTCCGAAAAAGGGGAAGTCTTATGAAATCAACTTCCACACGCTGTGCGCTGCTGGACGAGCTGCGCGGACTGGACCTGATCAGCATGATGCTTTACCATGGCATGTGGGATCTGGTTTATCTGTTTGGTGTGAGTGCACCGTGGTATGGCAGCTGGCAGGGAGAACTGTGGCAGCAATCCATCTGCTGGGTGTTCATCCTGCTGTCCGGTTTCTGCCTGCCGCTGGGCCGCCACCCGGTCAAACGAGGCGCGGTGGTGTTTGGGTGCGGCGCACTTGTCACGGCGGTCACGCTGATCTTCATGCCTGCGGATGTCGTTTGGTTCGGTGTGCTGACGCTTCTGGGATCGGCTATGATCATCACAGGACTGCTGGAAAAGTGGCTGGAAAAGGTGCCGCCGGTGGTAGGCCTTGCAGGGAGCTTTTTTCTGTTTTACTTCACCCGCCATGCAGCCGATGGCTATTTGCAGCTGGGCCATTGGCTCATCACACCGCCGGGCTTTCTCTACGCCAACTACTTCACGGCTTATCTGGGCTTTTACCCCTTTGGTTTCTTCTCTGCCGATTACTTCCCGCTGATCCCATGGCTGTTTCTGTTCTGGACCGGTTTCTATCTGTACCATCTGGTCGGGAAGGAACGGCTGGAACCGCTTCATCGTTCTGTCTGCCCGCCGCTGGGGTGGCTGGGGCGGAACTCGCTGATGCTATATCTGCTCCACCAGCCGGTGATCTACGGCGTGCTGACGGTGGTGTTCCTGTTGCTGCGCCGGGGTGGAGGAGCGCTCTGAAAAATTCTGCAAAAGGTTCTTGACAAGGAGCCCGCCCTGTGGTATTCTTTTGATGGTTAGAAAAGCCTAACCAAATTGCTCTGTCTTATGTCAGGCAGAGCAATTTCTTGAAGATGAAAGTTAGAATATACTAACCATTACTGAAAGAGAGGTTCTTCATTATGAGTAAAGTAGCAGTCGTATTCTGGAGTGCAACCGGCAACACGGAGACCATGGCAAACTGCGTGGCAGAGGGTGCAAACGGCACCATCGTTCCCTGTGGCGAAATGAACGCCGCAAAGCTGGCAGAGTTTGATGCAGTTGCATTTGGCTGCCCCGCAATGGGCGCAGAGCAGCTGGAAGAGAGCGAGTTTGAGCCGATGTTCTCTGATCTGGAAGGTTCCCTGAACGGCAAGAAGATCGCTCTGTTCGGCTCTTATGGCTGGGGCGACGGCCAGTGGATGCGCGACTGGGTCGAGCGTGCACAGGGTGATGGCGCACAGGTGCTCAACGGTGAGGGTCTGATCTGCAACGAGGCACCGGATGAGGATGTTCAGGCCGCCTGCCGCAAGCTGGGTGCTGATCTGGCTGCATGGTAAAGCGGAAACTTGACAAAAGAAGTTTGTTCTGATAAACTGACCGGCAGAGTGTAAGAATTCCGGCACTCTGCCGGTTTTTGTTTTGTCAGGAGGAAAAGAATGTCAAAGACCACCCCGAAAGACCTTGCCAAAAAGAGAAACGATGAAAAACTGCTGGTCAGTGAGATGATCGCACTTTACTGCCGCAAACAGCATCACAGCCCGAAGGAAAACCTCTGCCCGGAGTGCCAGCTGCTCCATGATTATGCACTGGCCCGGATCGAGCATTGCCCCTTTATGGAGACGAAAACCTTTTGGCCCGCGCCGGGCACCACCTGGCCCTTGGGCACGGGCATGTCGGCCTGCTTCTGGGGCAGCATCAGATAGCTGATGACCTGCTTGACGCCCTCCACCTGACGTGCGGCGCGGATGGCCAGCTTGCGTTCGGCCTCATCCTTGACCACGCCCAGCAGCACCACGCGTCCGGCATTGACTTCCGTGTCGATGCGGGTGGAGCTCAGGCCCGAGGTGCCGATGAGTTCCGTGCGCAGCTTGGTGGCCAGGACGAAGTCGCCGGTCTCGCTCTTGGCCGGGGTGAACCAGTGCGAGGTGACGGAGCGCACGCCCTTGTGACGGCGGGCGATGCGGATGGCCTGGGAGCGCATCTTCTCGGGGGCCTCGCCCACCAGGAAGACATGGCCGTAATAGCAGTAGACCTTGATGCCCCAGCCCTGGGAAAGGTTGGCGTCCATAAGGTCGGACTTGATGCCCAGGGAGATCTCTTTGTCATCGGTGATGGTGCCGCTCAGGCGCTGGTCGTCGTACACGCCGTAGAGCGAGGCACAACCGCTGCTGAGCATGAGGCAGCAGAGGAGCAGCAGGGGGACGATGTAACGCATGGATCCTCCTTGCGCCGGAGCGCTATTCCTTTTCACGCCGGATGCGGGCACCCACGGCGTTGAGTTTGTTCTCGATGCGTTCGTAGCCGCGATCCAGATGGTAGATGCGCTGCACGTGGGTCGTGCCGTGCGCGGCCAGACCGGCCAGCACCAGCGAGGCGCTGGCGCGCAGGTCCGAGGCCATGACCGGGGCGCCGGTCAGACGGCTGACTCCGCGCACCATGGCCGTATGGCCGGAGATCTTGATGTCCGCGCCCATGCGCACCAGCTCCAACACGTGCATGAAGCGGTTCTCGAAGATGCTTTCTTCCACCATGCTGGAGCCTTCGGCCAGGCACATCAGGGCCATGATCTGGGCCTGCATGTCGGTGGGGAAGCCGGGGTAGGGGCGGGTCTTCACGTCCGCGCCGCGCAGCACGCCCTGGTAGCGGGCCAGCACGCCTTCGGGGCGCTGTTCGATGGCCAGGCCCATGCTTTCCAGCTTGGCGATGACGGATTCCAGCTCGGTGAAGGGGCAGTTTTTGAGCAGCAGCTCGCCGCCGGTGATGCCGGCCGCCACCAAAAAGGTGCCGGCCTCGATGCGGTCGGCCATGATGGCGTATTCCGTGCCGCGCAGGCTGCTGACGCCCTTGATGCGGATGGTGCTGCTGCCGTGGCCTTCGATCTGCGCGCCGCAGGAGATGAGGAAGTTGGCCAGATCCACCACTTCGGGCTCACGGGCCGCGTTTTCCAGCGTGGTCTCGCCGTCGGCCAGCACGGCTGCCATGAGCAGGTTCTCCGTGCCGCCCACGGTGGGCATGTCGAAGGTGATGTGAGCGCCGCGCAGCTTGTCGCAATGGCCCATGATGTAGCCTTCTTCCAGCTCGAAGGTGGCGCCCATGAGTTCCAGGCCCTTCAGGTGCTGGTCCACGGGGCGGGCGCCGATGGCGCAGCCGCCGGGCAGGGCCACGCGGGCCTGACCGATGCGGGCCAGCAGCGGGCCCAGGCACAGCACGGAGGCGCGCATGGTGCGCACCAGGTCATACGGGGCCTCGGGCAGCAGGCTGCCGGGCGTCAGCTCCACGCGATGGTCGTCATAGCCGCAGGGGCAGCCCAGCACGTTCAGGAGCTTGATGGTGGTATGGATGTCGCGCAGGTCGGGTACATTGGTGTAGACCATGGGCGCGTCCAGCAGGATGCCGGCAAAAAGAATGGGCAGGGCGGCATTTTTGGAGCCGCTGATATCTATGGTCCCTTTGAGCGGCGTACCGCCTTCGATAATGAGCTTGTCCATCAGGATCCTCGTGCGGCCTGCAGGCCCTGGCCTGCGGCGCATGCTGGGGGTTGCGGCACCGGTTCCGTCCCTGTGGGGACTGGCCCGTGCTCCGGCAAAACATGGTGTTTGGAGCCGGTATCGGATGCTAGTTTTTTTTCTAAAAAAAATCCAGAAAGAGAAATGTAAATTTTTGCTTGCATATTTTTCGGGATGTGCGTATACACGTCTTCGTTACGGCGGAAGTAGCTCAGTTGGTAGAGCACCTGGTTGTGGCCCAGGTGGCCGTGGGTTCAAGTCCCATCTTTCGCCCCATAAGGAAATCCCCCCGCTTTCGAGCGGGGTTTTTCTTTTTCTGCCGCCAGGTTGCGGTCTGGAAAAGGGGCCAGCGCTCACGCCGACGGCCGTGGCCGGGAGCCCGGGCACGGATGAGCCCTTGGGCAGGTATGGCCAGCTCCTTTTTGGGGGAAGGAAGGGCGCCCCTGTCCGCAGCCGGCACCCGCCCGGTGTGGAAGAAGGCCAAGGGGACTTCCTCTGCAGGAGGCGGTCCCTCCCTCATGGAGGCAACGGCCCTTGCGGTCTCCGGACGGGCCGCCCTTGCCAAAGCAGGGCCTTTTGCGTACAAAACATCCCATCACGGAGCGTGGCGCAGCATGGTAGCGCACCTGCTTTGGGAGCAGGGGGTCGCTGGTTCGAATCCAGTCGCTCCGACCATAAAAAGATCAAGAGGTCATACCACGATGTGGTGTGACCTCTTTTTGTTTTTGCGGCCAATGGCGGCCATGCCGCAGGGCGTCCCCGCAGGCCTTGGGAAGCGCGTCCAATCTTTCCCTGCGGGCGTGCCTGGGGCGGAGAGGACGAGGCAGGGCGGCAAGGCCCCCCATCTGCAAGGATAGGCAAGGCGGGGGCATGGGCCGTCAGGACAGGGCGCCTCATCCCCTCTCCCGGACCGGCAGCCTTGCCGGGGCGGCCGTCCCCACACCGGACAGCCCACGCCGGGGGGGAACGGGTTTAGCGGCAGGCGGGTTTCTTGCGCCCGGCGATGATACGGTAGAGCTTTGCCCGGGAGATGCCGAGCGAAAGCGCAGCAAGGGCCTTGTTGCCTTTGTGCTGTTCCAGGCTGTCCATGACCGCTTTGAATGCGTAGTCCGCCATCATGTCGTCCAGTGTCCGGGAACCGCCGGAAGGATAGGTCGAGGCATCCAGAAGATACTGCGGAAGGTGGCGGCTTTCGATGATATTGCCGTCGATGATGTTGAACGCGTATTCGATGATGTTGCTCAACTCTCGAACATTGCCCGGCCAGTCGTAATTCATGAACAGATAGTAGACTTCCTTGGAAACGCCGCTGATATTTTTTTTGAATATCTGCGAATAGAGCCGCAAAAAATAAATGATGAGCGACTTGATGTCTTCTTTTCGTTCGCGCAATGGCGGGATGGTGATGGAGACGACGTTCAGGCGGAACAGCAGGTCACTGCGGAACCTGCCCTGCTTGACCAGCTGGAGCAGGTCCCTGTTCGTGGCCGCAACGATGCGGACGTCGAGCTGTTTGGAGCTTTGTCCGCCGATGCGCTGCACCTCGCGCTCCTGGATGATGCGCAGCAGCTTTGCCTGGAGGGAGAGGGACATCTCGCCCAGTTCGTCAAGAAAGATCGTTCCGGTATGTGCCTGTTCGAACAGGCCGGGGTTGCCGCTTTTCTTGGCCCCGGTGAACGCGCCGGAATCATAGCCGAACACTTCGGCTTCCAGCAGGGATTCCGGCAGGCTGGCGCAGTTGAGCTTGATGAACGGGCCGTCGGCCCGTTCGCTGAGTTCATGGAGCGAGCGGGCCAGCAGCTCCTTGCCCGTGCCACTCTCGCTTTGCAGGAGCACGGTCGAGGAGGAGGGCGCCACCTTCTTGATGATGGCCTTGATGCGCAGGACCGATTTGCTTTGGCCGACGAAAGACTGGATGGAGGGCTTTTCGGCCCCTTTCCTGTTCCCAGCGGGCGGGTAGCGCAGTTCCGAAAGGGGTGTCTGGGCTGTTTTCAGGCTGTTTTTCAGGGGCTTTCCTTCCTCCGCCGATACGGCGGAAAAATAGATGAGGAAACCGTGCAGCCTCTCCCCTGATATCATGAGCTTTCTTTTTTCAGCCAGGAACGTCTGGCCTGTCTTCTCGTCCCTGTAGGAAGATTCCGACAGGGACGCCCCCTCTTCGTTCTCGGAAAATATCCCCAGCAACAGTTCAAGATCCTTCAGGGTCCTGACGTCGTATTTTTTGTGCTGCGACGAGATGATGTCGTGCATGGTCGCGTTCATGAACACGACGCGTTCGAAGGCATCCGCAACGACGATGCCGTCGGTGATGCATTGCATGGACATCTTGAAGCGCAGCAGATGGGTGAACTGCTGGCTGAGGTCTTCGGCCATCTTTTTTACGTCGGTGATGTCCGAGAGCAGGATGACGAGATCTTCCCCGTCAAAAAAAGAGTCGATGATATAGGTGTGGTCAGCGATGTTCAGCTTGCGCAACTTGATCTCTGTCGCATCCCTTGCCTCAAGGACTTTGGGCAGGGAAAGCTCGGAAAACAGGATCTCCTTCAATTTCTTGACGGATCTTCCGGTCAGCGAAAGGAGCTTCAGACCGGCACTATTGACGGCAAAAAGCTCTCCCTTGCGGGAAACGACAAGTATGGCTTCGGAAAGATGGTCAAGGAGAGCGCTCTTTTGCAAAGATACATGACGAGAAACAGTATCATTCATGGACTGTTACCATCCGCAAACAATATCATCGTCCCGGCAGGACGACATTCCTGATCGAAAGCCCGGCGGCCATGAAGGGGCCCTTCAGCGGAACCGGCATGGTCCGGGACAGGAGTCCGTGCACGGTTTCCCTCCCTGTGGAGCACGCCATACCTGACTATTACATAGTTATCCGTAATAACAAACAAAAAATTCCCTGCCGTCTGAAGGGACGGAGTGTTTCAGAACAAGAAAAATGCTGTCTTAAAAATAAAGATATAACATATTGATATAACATATTTTTTGATATCAATATCTTTTTTGATCTCAAAAATGAGACAGCATCATTTTATTGTTTTGCTAATATAACGATATTTTTTGATATTTTTCATGGCATGGCTCTTGCTAATTAAATCACAAACGCAAGGAGCTGTAATGGAAGATACCACCCCTCAATTCATAGTGATCGGAGCCATGGACGGGGTCTCCTCCGGGGCCCTGTGTTCCGCGCTGGAGGAAAGTGGCCATACCGTGATCTACGCCATCAACCAGTTTTTCGTTTGAATGACCGCAGGCGCTATGGATCTGGAAGATCAATGGAAGCTGGCCAAGGTCATCGAACATGGCAACCATGCCAACCTGTACGTCCTTATTGGCTGCCCGGATGCGGAAAGCAGCCAGATCCAGGCGGAAACGGTCTCCACCGGGGACCCCTCCCTTTCGGGACCGCTGACGGGGAAGCAGTTGCGGCTCAAGGTGATGCATATCGTGGAGCCTGAAGCAGCAGCCTTTTTTTCTCCCCAGGCATTCGAGAAGTACATCCTTCCGTTCATCCACAGATTCGACAAGGAGGCAATCTGTCAGCGGATGAATGATCTCCGCAAAAAGAATATGTGACATATGCAATAGTTTTTCATGCATGCGTCAAGTGAACACGAGTGTGCATTTTGGTAAAGGAGTCAGTGATGGAATTGGAATTTTTTGATTTTCCTGTTCAGAATGTCGTATTCGGGGAAAAGACGGCTCTGGAAGGGACAGTGCTCACCATCAACCGGGAAGAGATGGCCCGGCAGATCGATCCGGACGGTTTTTTCTCCGACGTGCAGATAGACATCGCCCGTCCCGGTGAAGCCGTACGCATCATCAACATCATGGATGTCATGCAGCCGCGCTGCAAGGAATCGGATGCGGAAAGCCCCTACCCGGGCATGTTCTCTTCCATGCAGCTTGCCGGTACGGGGCGTACGTATGTCCTCCAGGGGGTCAGCGTCATGCAGACGGGCAGACGCCAGGGCATACAGGAAGGCATCATCGACATGTCCGGGCCCGGCGCGGCGTATTCGCTGTTCAGTTCGCTCTGCAATGTCGTCCTGCGCTGCACGCCGGCGGATCCCAATGCCAGCAACAGTGATTTCGACGCCGCCACGCGCAAGTCCCTGCTGGCAGCGGCCCTGTATCTGGGGAATACCGCCCGGGGGCAGCAGCCGGGGAGCGTACGTACCTTCAGCACGGATACGCCCGTGGAGCCCCATCTGCGCAAGGTCGTCTACATCTATTACCTGCAATCGCAGGGCCCGCTGCGCAATACCTTCCTTTACGGCAAGGACGTCACCAGCCTCCTGCCCACGCTGCTCCATCCCAACGAAGTCATGGATGGTGCCATCGTCAGCGGCAACTACATCATCGCCTGCCAGAAGAACCCCACGTATCTGCACCTCAACAATCCCGTCATCCGGGAATTGTATGCCCGCCATGGCAAGACCCTGGATTTTGCCGGTGTGGTCATCGCCAACGAGCACAGCACACTTTTCGACAAGCGGCGTACAGCCGAGTTCGCCGCCAAGCTGGCCCGCCAGATAGGTGCCGAGGGCGTCGTCATGACCCAGGAAGGCGGCGGCCATGCCGACTCCGACCTCATGTTCTGCACCCGGGCCTGCGCTGCCCAGGGCATCCCGTCAGTGATGCTCATCAATGAACTGGCCGGGCCCGAGGGGGACCAGCCCTCGCTGGTGGATACCACGCCGCTGGCCCGCCATGTCGTCAGTACGGGGAACAATGACCAGGTCATCGATCTGCCCGGCATGACCACGGTCCTTGGAGGGGACTGCCTGCTCAGGGTGCCGGATGCCTCCCGGCCGTTCTCCACGGCACTGGGGCGGATGTACACGGCCACGAACCAGCTGGGAGCCTACAGACTTTCCGCCACGGCATTTTGATGCTGCGGGACGCGCTCTGCAGAGCCGGCATTTTCAAGGCAACCCTTCAACCCACTGAGAGAACGCCATGATAAAGATCGTCCACTATCTCAATCAGTTCTTCGGACAGATAGGGGGAGAAGACAAGGCAGACATCCCGCCGCTCGTCAGACACGAGCCCGTCGGGCCCGCCATGGCTTTTGCCGCGCAACTCAAGGACATCGCCACGGTCTCGGCCACCGTCATCTGCGGTGACAACTATATCGCGGGCAATCAGGAGCAGGCCATCGAGACCATCATGGGCTTCATCCGCGAGGAAAAGCCCGACCTGTTCATCGCCGGCCCGGCCTTCAATGCCGGACGCTATGGCCCGGCATGCGGCGCCGTTTGCGCGGCCGTGGCGGCGGAACTCCATATCCCGGTCATCACGGGCATGTATCCGGAGAACCCCGGCGCCGAACTGTACCGGGACAAGGCGCTCATCATCGAGACCGCCAATTCCGTGGCCGGCATGCGCCAGGCCGTGGCCGCCATGAGCGCGCTTGCCAGAAAGATAGCCACGGGCGTCCCTGTCGGCCCCGCGGCGGCAGAGGGCTACCTGCCCACCGGGCATCGCCGGAACATCTGGAGCGACAGGGACGGCGCCGAGCGCGCCGTGGACATGCTGCTTGCCGTGCTCGACGGCAAGGCCGAAGAGGTGGGCACGGAGCTGCCCATGCCGGTCTTTGACGAAGTCGCTCCGGCAGCGCCTTTGGCCGACCCCGCCAAGGCCCGCATCGCCCTCGTCACCGAAGGCGGGCTGGTGCCCAAGGGGAACCCGGACGGCCTTGAATCGTCCCGGGCGAGCAAGTATCTGCGGCTGTCGCTGGAGGGGCTCCGGACCCTTGCGCCGGAATCCTTCCAGACCGTCCATGGCGGGTACAACAATGCCTTCGTCAATGCCGCGCCGTGCAGGCTGCTGCCCCTCGATGTCTGCCGTGAACTGGTGGCCGAGGGTGTCATCGGCGAGCTGGCCGACTACTGTTTCACCACCACGGGCAACGGCACCTCCTACAACAACAGCAAGGAATTCGGGAAGGCCATCGCTGCCGCTTTGAAGGCGGACAACGTGCAGGGGGTCATCCTTACCTCCACCTGAGGCACCGGTACTCGTTGCGGCGCAACGATCACCAAGGAAATCGAACGCATGGGCATCCCTACCGCCCAGATCTGCACCATCACTTCCATCGCTGCCTCCATCGGCGTTCCCCGCATCGTCCCCGGGGAGGGCATCCCCTTCCCGGTGGGCAATCCTTCCCTCGATGCCGCTGCGGAAAAGAAGCTGCGTAGGGGCCTTGTCTTGAAGGCCCTGGAGGCCATCAGCCAGCCGGCTTTCGGTCCCAGTCATCCTTAATCAGCAACCTTTGTGGGGGATCCCATGACTACTCTGCAAATATACGCACTGGTCTGGCTCGCCTTCGTCTTCGGCCTGAGCCTCTGGCAGCACATCAACCTCGGGCTGATCATGATCCCGGCCAGCTTCCTGCTGGCCCTGTTCACCGGCCTGCCCCTCAAGGAACTGTACGCCGCCTTCCCGGCCAAGCTCGTCCTGCTGGTCCTGGGGGTCATGTATCTATGGAACCATGTGCAGGAGAGCGGTTTTGCGGGCATCATCGTCAAGAAGGCCGTGGCCCTGGCCAGGGGCCGGGTCTACCTCCTGCCCTGGATCATCCACGTACTGGCAGCCCTCATCTGCGCTGTGGGTGCCCTGCCGGCCGCGGCCTTCGCCATCACCGTGCCGGTGGCCCTGGAGATCGCCAAGCGTGAGCGTATCAGCCCGACCATGATGGGGATCATCCTGATCCAGGGCTCGTGCGTGGGCGGTTTCACCCTGTTCAATCCCTGGGGCAACCTTGTGGCCGAACAGGCCGCGCATGCGGGCATCCCCATCGACCCGACCTGGCTTTTCCTCTCGCAGGGCGTGGTCGCCATCGCCGTAGCCGTGGTCGCCTTCTTCGTCTTCGGCGGTATGGAATTGATCCGCCGTCCCGTGCAGCAGAACCGTAGCGGAGAAGAAGGGCAGGAGGCCACCGGGCCCCTGACGCCGTACCAGATCTGTTCCTTCATCGGCATGATCCTGTTCATCGTGCTGGCGCTCCTCAAGTATGACGTGGGTCTGACCGCCTTCACCATCGGCATGGTCCTGCAGATCGCTTTCCGCATCAAGTCCAAGGCCGCCCTGAGCAAGCTCCCCTGGGGCATCGCCATCATGATTGCCGGCGTCCTCATCTATGTGGGCCTGCTGGAAAAGCTGGGCGTGCTGCGGGTCATCGGTGACTACCTTGCCAGCATGGAAGATCCGTCCCTCGTGCGCTTCAGCGTCGCCATCGTGGGCACCATCCTGGCCAACTTCGAATCCTCGTCCATCGCTGTCCTCGGTCTGGTCATCCCCGTGGCCGTGAAGTCCATGGCCGGTTCCACGGCTGTCCTGGCCAACAGCATCTCGCTGGGCGTCTTGTCGGCCTGCCTGGTGGTCATGTGCGCCAGTCCCTTCCATATCGGCGGGGCGCTCATCCTGTCCGAGGCGGAAGATTACGACAAGACCTTCCGGCACCTGTTGTGGTGGGTCCTGGCACTGACGCTGATCATGCCGTTCCTTACCTTCCTGTTGTGATCACTGCGCGGGGCTGTCCGCGCCATGCTCCTCCACCTCCCCACGGTCGTGCCGGGTACCACATCTCCTCCGTCCTGCCCGGCACGGCCAGCAAACCAATGAGGCTTTCATGGAAAGACATGAGCTTGTCATCATAGGTGCAGGTCCTGCCGGTCTTTCGGCCGCCATCTACGCCAGACGCGCGGGTATCGAGACCCTCGTCCTGGAAAAGGGGCGCCCCGGTGGGCAGATCCTGACGACCAGCAGGATCGAGAACTATCCCGGTCTGCCCGAAGCCACCGGGGCTTCCCTTGCCGAGGCGCTCCGGGCACATGCCCTGAGCTTTGCGCCCCGGTTCATGACCGGTTCCGTGCAGAAGCTGTCCTGTTGCGGCGATGACAAGGTCATCGAACTCAAGGACGGCAGCCGGATCGCGGCCCGGGCCGTCATCATCGCCAGCGGTGCGGGTTTTCGCAGGCAGGGGTGCCCCGGTGAGGGCAAGTATACCGGTCTTGGCGTATCCTATTGTGCCGTATGCGATGCCGCTTTTTTTGAAGGGCTGGAAGTCGCCGTCATCGGTGGCGGCAATACCGCCGTGGAGGAGGCCGTGTATCTTACCGGTTTCGCTTCCAGGGTCTATCTCGTCCACCGGCGCGACACCTTCCGGGCCGACAGCCTCGCTGTGGAGCGGGCACTGGCCAATCCCCGGATCGTTCCGGTCATGGAGAGCGTGCTCGAAGCCATCGAGGGCAGTGATATCGTCGAAAAGATCCGGGTCAGGAACATCAAGAGCGGTGAACAGCGCTGCATCCCCGTCAGCGGGGTCTTCATCTTCATCGGCACGCTTCCCCATACGGAATTTCTGGAAGAGGGCCTGCTGCAGACGAAGGAAGGCGGCTGGATCGTCACGGACGAGAGCATGCGCACGTCCGTCCCCGGCATTTTTGCCGCGGGTGACGTACGGGACACCCCCTTGCGGCAGGTGATCACCGCGGCGGGGGACGGGGCCCGGGCCGCCATGGCCGCCTACGGCTATCTGCACGGCTGAGCCGCCTGCCGCCCGTAAGGACGGCTCTGTCGCAAACTTCCCAACGGAAACAAGGAAGGCACCATGAATACTGTCGGCATCAAGGCCACGGCCTACTGCCTGAATTTTGCTCCCGAGCTGGCGCTGCACTATGGCGGGACGCCGGTCCAGGAACGCCGCTCCGGGCGTGATCCGGGCTTTTTGCAGGCGCTGGAGGCGCAGGCCCAGACCTATGAACAGGCGCAGGCCTACGCGCCCAACAAGACCTATATCGGCGCCATGAGCATCGATGAGCTGCAGGCAGCGCCCCGCCCCTGGACGGAACATCCCTGCGAGCCTGCCCGCTTCGGAAAGTTCGGCGAGATCATGCCCGAGGACGAGCTGCTCGGGCTCATGGACATCTGTGACGTCTTCGACCTCATCTGGCTGGAAGAAGGCTTTGCCGCCCGGATCGCCCAGCGTCTTGCCCGGGATCCCGTGCTGGGGCCGGAACAGCTGGGACGGCTGGAAAAGGGCCATCCGGCCGCGGAGATCGCGGAGATGGTGGAACAGCACCATGCCCTGCCGCTCTATCATGAAGGCCGGGTCGTGGGCTGCTGCCGCCGCGCCCATGACACGGACGAGAACCTGTCCGCCGACATCATGCTGGAGAACCTGGCCTGCAAGGCCAGCGGCGTGCTGTCCCTGCTCCATCTGATCAGGAATGCCGGCCTTGCGCCCGGTGACATAGATTTTGTGGTGGAATGTTCTGAAGAAGCCGTGGGCGACGCCCTGCAACGCGGCGGCGGCAACATGGCCAAGGCCGTTGCCGAGATCTGCGGCTGCGGCAATGCCAGCGGCTTCGACATCCGGGGCTTCTGTGCCGGGCCCGTGGCTTCGGTCATCGCCGCCGCCAGCATGGTGGCCAGCGGGACACGGGCCAATGTGGCCGTCATCAGCGGCGGTTCGGTGCCCAAGCTGTACATGAACGCCCGGGACCACATCAGGAAGGGGACCGTCCCGCTGGAAAACTGCATCGGCAGCTTCGCCCTGTTGCTCACGCCCGATGACGGGACGTGCCCGGTCATCCGCCTGGACTGCCTGGGCAAGCATTCCGTGGCTGCCGGTGCCGCGCCGCAGGCCATCACCGCCGCCCTGACTTTCGAGCCGCTCGCCCGCGCGGGCCTCACGCTCACCGATGTGGACAAGTATGCGCCCGAGCTGCACAACGCGGAGATAACCCTCCCGGCAGGCGCGGGCAACGTGCCGGAAGCCAACTACAAGATGATCGCGGCCCTGGCCGTCATGAAGGGCCAGCTTGCCCGTGAGGATCTTGGCCGCTTCGTGGCGGAGCGCGGCATGCCGGGTTTCGTCGCGACCCAGGGGCACATCCCCTCCGGCGTCCCCTATGTGGGCCATGCCCTGGAAGCTTTCAGGGCCGGGACGCTGCGGCGGGCCATGATCATCGGCAAGGGGAGCCTCTTCCTCGGGCGCCTGACGAACCTGGCCGACGGTGCCTCTTTCATCATGGAACGGCCCTGTGACAGGCAGGCGGACCAGGGGGCCCCCGGCAGAGAGGACGTGCTGGAAGTCCTGCTGGGCGCACTGGAAGATCTGGCCGTCACCCTCCAGAAGGCATAGGAGGCCCTATGGCTAGGCAAGACAATACGCGTGCCGCCATCGGCAAGGCCCTTGAAGAGGTCGTCATGCGGGCCCGATGCGGGAAGAAGCCCTGCCGCCTCGGCCTGATGGCCGCCGGCAGCGAGTTGCCTCTCCTGGAATTCCTTTGCGCGGCCCGGGACGCCATGGAAGCCGATCCCGCCCTGCGTATCACGGGCATAGGCCCGCTGCCTGACGGGCCGTTGCCCGACGGCCTGGACTGGCAGGAGACGGAAAACAGCGGCGATGCTGCTGCGGCCGTCATGGAATCCCTCCTCGACGAGGGCAGGATCGAGGGCGCCGTGGCACTGCATTATCCTTTCCCCATGGGCGTGACCACCATAGGCCGCATGCGCTGCCCCGCCAGCGGCCGCCCCATGTTCATGGCGTCCAGTACGGGCATGAGCGCTCCCCGGCGGGCCGAGGCCATGCTCCGCAACGCGGTCCTCGGTGCCGGTGTGGCCAGGGCCCTGGGCCTGCCGCTGCCGGTGCTGGGAGTGCTGAACCTGGAGGCTGCTCCCCAGGTGGTCCGTGCCCTGTCGCACATGGTGGACAAGGGCTATCCCGTGCGGCTGGGCGAGAGCATCCGCCGGGACGGCGGCGCCCTGCTGCGCGGCAACGACCTGCTGTGCGGGGCCGTGGATGTCTGCGTCACGGATACCCTGACCGGGAATGCCCTCATGAAGGTCTTTGCATCCTTCACGTCCGGGGGGAGCTGTGAGACCTGCGGCTGGGGCTATGGGCCCTCTGTGGGCGAAGGCTGGGACAAGGTCATCAGCATCGTTTCCAGAGCGTCGGGTGCGCCGGTCATCACCGGGGCGCTGCTCTATACGGCCCGGGCGGTGCGGGCAGGTCTGCCCGGGAAGATCCGGGAGGAGTTCCGCCTTGCCGCTGCCGCGGGCCTGGAAGCTGAGATCGCGGCCCTGGCTCCCGCACCTGTGCAGGAAGAGGCCGGGCCGCCGCTGGCCGTCCCCACCGATGCGGAACTGCACGGCATCGACGTGCTGGATCTTGAGGCGGCCGTCCACTGCTTGTGGCGGAACGACATCTACGCCGAGGCGGCCATGGGCTGCACGGGGCCTGTCATCAAACTGCCCGCCCACAGCCGGGATGCTGCGCGGCAGCTCCTTACGGACGCGGGCTATCTGTAAAGCATAGCATTCTGTCAATCCCGAGACGAGGTGAACCCATGATCAGCGTGAACAAGGAAAATTTCGAGGCTGAAGTCCTGCAAAGCGATATGCCCTGCGTCGTGGATCTTTGGGGGCCGCAGTGCGGTCCCTGTCTGGCCCTGATGCCCGAGGTCGAGAAGCTGGCCGGAGAATTTGAAGGCCGCATCAAGTTTTGCAAGCTCAATGTGGCCGAAAACCGCCGCCTGGTGATCGGGCTGCGCGTCATGGCCGTCCCCACCATCCTGTTCTACAAGGGGGGCGAGAACACGGCCCGCCTGACGGGAGAGGGCGTCTCCATCGAGAGCATCAGGGAAGAAGCCGAAAAGCTGCTGTGAACGCCGCCGTCGTGCTGTGCGACTGTCATGCGATCACTACATACAAACATGTTGAGGTAATATCATGAGCAAGCTCAAGGGCAAGAAGCTTCTGCTGCTGGGTGAGCGGGACGGTATCCCCGGCCCGGCCATGGCAGATGTGTTCGCCAATTCGGGCGCAGAGGTGCTGTTCTCTGCCACCGAATGTTTCGTCTGAACCGCCGCCGGTGCCATGGATCTGGAAAATCAGCAGCGCGTCAAGGACGCTGCTGAGAAGTACGGTGTGGAAGACCTGATCGTCGTTCTTGGTTCTTCGGATCCCGAAGGGGCCGAAATCTATGCCGAGACCGTCACCATGGGCGACCCCACCTTTGCCGGACCCCTGGCAGGAGCCTCGTTGGGGCTCTGCGTCTATCATGTGCTGGAACCCGAGATGAAGGCCGAGGCCGATCCCCAGAAGTGGGAAGAGCAGATAGGCATGATGGAGATGGTGCTCAATGGCGATGCGCTGGCGGAAGCCGTGCGCAAGATGCGTGAAGCCAACAGCAAGGTGACCTTGTAATACGGAAAAGGCGGGAGGCTGTCCCGCCGGCCCCCTATGGACGAAGTACGGCCCCGGAACGGATGTTCCGGGGCCGTTTCGTATCCGGCAGACGGCTCCGGGCCGGCCCGGTGAGGATGTAATTTTCGTAAGAAAGGAGAACAGCTGAATGAAT
>OHAJ01001643.1_pt1 | contig 16138 bp, 7 predicted proteins | sample 1577101 | NCBI WGS metagenome assembly OHAJ01 (sample SAMEA3541531, study PRJEB24748) | human gut metagenome | biome: human gut; feature: human-associated habitat; material: faeces | place: China | collected 2012
AAGGTTCTCTCCCTCCGGCCCTGCGGGGCCACCTCCCTCGCAGAGGGAGGCAAGGAGTATCACAAAAACGCGCAGTACCATTCCAAAACGGGCCCGCCAAACAGCATCGCGATCACGATGCCCGCACACAGAAACGGGCCGAAGGCGAAGTGATCTTTCTTCCCTGCCTTTTTGGTGGCCAGCAGGTATATGCCGTACATACCGCCAAAAACAATGCCGAAAAACATCGCCAGCAGCGTATTCTGCCAGCCCAGGAACAGCCCGGCGGCTGCCATCAGCTTGATGTCGCCGCCGCCGAACGCGCCGTCGATGACAAGGCAGAGCAGAAACATCGGCACACTGACGCAGAGCGCACCGATGACGTGCGGCAGCCAGTCGGCAGGGGAGAGCAGCACGCTCACCGCGCCGCAGACCGCCAGCGCCAGATTCAGCCGGTCCGGGATGGTCTGCGTCTCGGCATCAATGAGTGAAACGCTCAGCAAGATCCCGCAGACCGCCAGCGCCAGCAGCGCGGCCCAGCTCATGCCGAACAGACCGCCCGGCAGGGCGTAGGCAGCGCCGTACCGCCAAGTGCAGCCCAGCGCCAGCACGCCGCCCAAAAGCTCCACCAGCAGGTACCGCGCCGGAATGTGCGCACCGCAGTGGCGGCACCGCCCGCGCAAGAATAACCAGCTGAACACAGGCACTAAGTCCGGCGCACCCAGCGTGTGGCCGCACTGCGGGCATACGCTGCGGCCCTTCAGCGGGTCCATGCCCCGCGGCAGCCGCCACGCGACGACGTTCATAAAGCTGAACAGCGCCGCGCCCAGCAGAAAACGAATGAGTCCCAACAGAAGCTCAAGCAGCAGCATGGCCCACCCCCGCGCCGTATTGCAGCCGGTTCTCCGCGCGGAAAACGCGGTAACCGCCGTCGGCATCATAGATGGCGTACATGCCGTTCTCCTGATACAGGAGCCGCTGCACGGTGTAGCCGTTCGGGTCGATCTGCAAAAGCGTCACGGTGCCGGGCAGTGAGCCCAGCGTGCGGATTTCCTCGGCGATGCCGTCCGCAAAGCCGTCCGCGCTTGTCTGGTCGGCGAACGTCTGCCCGGCGGAGTAGCACTGGGCAGACACGGCACTGGCCGCCAGCCGCGCAGCCTTGACCTGAGCCAGGGCCTCCCGCGCACGGGCCTGATAGCGCAGCTCCGCCGCGCCGGTCACAATAGTATACAGGACAGCGCCCAGCGCCAGCAGTACGGCGAGCTTTTCCGCAAACGCAGCTTTGGCCCAGCGTTCCCCGGTATGGCGCAGCCATGCGCCCAGTCGTGCTGCCAGCATTGTTACACATCCTCTACCATATAATAACACGCTATTTAGTATAGCGTGCCGGGCCTGTATTTGCAAGAAATTTCACGAAAAAAACTCTGTTTTTTGTTCAAAGCTAACGGAAATTATGGCGAAATCGTGCACAGCTTGCCGCTGACCCACTATATTTGGTGTAAATTTGCTGAAATCTCGCGGAATTTGTTGCGAAAACGTCACATTCCGAGTATAATGCCAATATATATAATCTGATATTGTGTCTAATTGTAACCTTTCACCGGAGAAACGACGGGAGCATCTATGGTGCAGTACAATAAAATTATAAAAAACAAAAAGAAAGGCTTTACGCTGGTGGAGCTGATGGTCGTTCTGGCTATCACGGCCATTCTGGCGGTGCTGGTCGGCGGCGGGCTGATCGCCTACACGCGGCTGGCCCGGTTCGAAAAGAACGAGGCCAACGCCCGCACACTGTTCCAGACGGCGCAGATCTCCCTGACCCGGATGGAGACGGCGGGGGAGCTGGATGCGTTCCGCCGGCAGGTCATGGAGGAGGGCAGCACGGGCGACCACTTCCAGAACGACGTCACCGTGACCGACGCGGACGGCAAAACCCTTGTGAGCCGCACCAAGACCGAACTGAACCAGAACGTGGCCGCGCTCTACTATGACCGCACGGGCGCTGCCGCGGGCAACCATAACGCGCTGGTGGAGCGGCTGCTGGGCGATTACATCTACGACGCCTCGCTGCTGAATGCCTCGATCTGTGTCGAGATCGACGTGCAGAGCGGGCAGGTCTACTCGGTCTTTTACGATACCAAATCCGATAAGCTCCGCTTCAATCAGGACGGTGCTACGAATATTTATGACCGCAGCTATGACCACCGCCGCAATGACAGCCTTGTCGGCTACTACTCTGCCGAGGACCGCGTCAACGTTGTGCAGCTGGTGCAGACGAAGCTGAAGGTCAAGAATCCCCGCCTGACGAACGGCGAGACGCTGACCCTGAGCTGGAGCGGCAACTCCAGCCTCGGTGATCTGGACACCTCCTACACGGCCACGGCCTACGATGCCAAGGATACCGGCAAGACGAAGTCGCTGTTTACCATCACGATCAAGCGCGACACCGCGGGTGCGGCGGATGATAACAAGCAGGTCATCACCAAGATGCCTGTCACGATTTATACGTATGATAATGCGGGCCAACGGACGGAAACCAAGAAAGAACTCTACTTCCCGTTAAGCTACAACAAGGGCAGCTTTGTGCTGACGCTGGACGCCATGGCGGACGCGGCGCTGCTGCGTGCGTGTGAGAACGACGAGGTTGCCGCCACGAGCCTGTACAGCATCACCCGCCTGCTGAACGACCCGAAGGACATCTACATTGCCATGCGCGCCGAGCCGCGGGAGAACTACAGCGATACCTACACAGCCAGCAAAGAGGAAACGACGAACGAGGAAAACACCCTGCTGGCCAAGGGCGGCACGGCGGATAAAGCAGAACTGAAATATTTCCGCCATCTGTACAACCTGCGCTGGTCTGCCGATTGGAAGATTGCCGGCGAGGGCACCTACACGCTGACCCCCCAGGCCAGCAACAGCACCGGCCTGAACTGGACGGGCGGCGGCGTCACGGTCTACTGCGCGTCGGGTGAGCGGTACCCGGCGGCCAAGGTGCCGTCCCTCAATGACCCTGTCGCCTGGCCGACGATCCCGGAGCTGGGCGAAAAAATCGAACTTACGAGCAAAACAGCGGGCGTTACAACACAAACGACCCGTGTGCCCATCTTCAATCTGCAATTGAGCAGCAAGTCCGTTGCAAAAACCGGCAGGGCAAAGCAGGACGAGCTGGCCGACCACTATGTCGGCCTTATCGGCGAGAACAAGGGCAAAATTTCTTACATCACACTGCGCGACCCGGACATTCAGGTCAACGTCAAGACCGAGACCGTCGCCGCCGGTGCGCTGCCGAAGGCAGACCAGCTCAAGCTGACCGCGACCAAATTCGTCACGGCGCTGGCGAAGGACGACGAGAACTGGCGCGATGTGCGTGCCGTCGGCGCACTCTGCGGCGTCAACACAGGCACGCTGGAAAACTGCGCCTTGACCCGCGGCACGAACTCCTCGACGAGTGCGCTGGTGGCCGCGGCGCTGGCGTTTGACAACAAAACCACCGCAACGCAGCGCATAGAGCAGACGCCGGACGCTGGCAGCAACAGCTATACCTATTATACAGACGAGCCGCGCGGCATTGGCGGTCTCGTCGGCGTTGCCATACCCAAAGCCGAGTCCGTCATGCAGGACCTGACCGTTGCGTCGGACGTGACGGTGGCGGGTCTGCTTGTGGACAAGGGCACGCAATCCGTTACAAACACAGCGCCAGACCAGCAGACCGAGAAGGCCCGCTACGCTGCCGCGGCAGCCGGGCCGGATGGCGAGAACTCCCTCTGGCGCAGCGTCGGCGTGGGCGGCGTGTTCGGCACGGTGGACGCCGCGAAGATGCAGACGACGGACAAGACGAACATCGTCAACAACGGCTTTGTGACCGGCAACGGCTTTACGGGCGGCATCGTCGGCAACCTGTTTACGACAGGCGCAAATACCGGCACGCCGCCGGTGCTGACGGGCCTGAGGAACAACGGCACGGTCAGCGCGGGCGCCAACTATAAGGGCGATACCGCGGGCGATGCGCGCAGCCTGGTGCTGGGGCAGTTCTTCGGCGGCATTGCGGGCTACGGCAGGGGCGTGACCCTGCAAGGCTGCGAAAGCGTGACCCGCAGCGACCTGACCGAGACCCAGCTCAAGGAGCAGGTCAAGGCGGGCTTCGACGAAACCGGCACATTGACCGACGCCAGCCCCCTCAAGGGTGATTTCGTCGGCGGCCTTGTCGGCTACGGCAAGGATATTGTGCTGGAGGACTGCAAGACCGGCAAGGGCTACGTGCTCGGCAGCCGATTTGTGGGCGGTCTGGCCGGTGGCTTTACCGGCAGCGGCGTAAAACAGAACGATACGAACAGCAGTGACGTCTTTGGCAGCCGCTACGTCGGCGGCATCGTGTCGGTCAACGGCGGCAACAGCAAAATCAGCGGCATGACCAATACGGGTCTGGTCGCGGCCTTTGGAAAGAACGCGGCCTACGTCGGCGGCATCGTCGGCGTCAATGATGCCGGCTGGGGCGGCAGTGAAGACAAGACTGCCAAAGCCACCGTGCAGAACTGCGCCAACCGTATGTCCGGCGACAACGCCACCGACACCCGCCGCATCAGCCTGCTAAAGGAACTGAACGGCTACGCCGACTACGTCGGCGGCATCGCGGGCTGCAACGGCAAAAAAGGCGTTGTGACGTGGGATAAGAACGGCACCCCGACGCTGGGTGCCATTCTGTACGGCAACAACTACGTGGGCGGCGTGGCCGGTTATAACGATGAAAATGCGACGATCTCCAACACCTCCACCCAGGACCTGACCATCAGCGGCCAGATCGTGGCGGCGGGCAAGGCTGTCGGCGGCATGATCGGCCTGAACTGCGCCTCCACGCTGCCCTCTGCCACTGTGAAGGTCAGCCGCGTGGCGGGTCAGCAGCTTGTCGGCGGCGTCATCGGCGCCAACCTGCCGGTGGGCGGCTTCACTGTGACGGGCGGCGCGTTTAACACACATGTGGCCTCGGGCCGCGTCGAGGCCGACGCCGTCGCGGGCGGCATCATCGGCTACAACCGTCTGCTGGCGGCCAAGCCCACAAACGTTACGCTGGCGGCGCTGCTGCCGACGATTGACCAGAACACCGGCGTGCTGACCGACAGCACCGACGCGCAAACGGCGGACGGCACAATCACCCTTGCTAACTTCCAGAACAAGCTCAACCTGCAGGCCGACATCTACGTCGGCGGCATCGTCGGCGCAAACGACGCCAATACGAAGCTGACGATTCAAAAGGCAACCAACGGCGCAACGCAGAACGCCCTGTCCGTCGGCGGCCTGAACCCGTCCAACAACGGCGCGTTTAAAGGCGGCGTATCGCTGAACGCGCTGGCCGGTGGCCGCTATGATTTCGACGACGTGCACGGCGCACTGGCGGGCGGTATCATCGGCTATGCCACACCCAACACGGTGCTGAAAAACTGCATAAACTACGGCACAGTGGCTCACAAGTGCGCCGCAGGCGGCTTTGCGGGCTGGAACGAGGGCATGATCACCGGCGGCAGCATGGCGGCGTCCCTCGGCAACCGTGAAGCCGGGTATACCTATCTGGGCGGCGTTGCGGGCGTCAACGGCGGTCTTATTCAGTCTGCCTACCCGGCTAAAGACTGCGCCGTGCGCGGCGACAGCTATGTCGGCGGCATTGCGGGCGTCAACCTGGGCGTTGACGCTGCGGCAAGCAAGGGCCTCATCATCTGCACGGGGGACAACAGCAGCACTGGCACGGTGGAGGCCAACCAGTACGCGGGCGGCGTGGCCGGTGCCAACGTCGGCAGCGTTTCGCTGTCCGGCAAGCTGCAAAGCAGTGTCACCGCCACCGGCTATGCGGGCGGCGTGGCCGGTATCAATACGAAGAACGGCATATATACAGGCCGCATTTGCGGCGCTGAAAACCCCACCGGCGCGGTCGGGGGCAGCGTCACTGCCGCCAACTACGCGGGCGGCGTGGCCGGTACGAACAGCGCCGAAATCACCCGTGTGGATAACTACGCCTCGGTGCGCGCCAGCACAAAATATGCGGGCGGTATTGCGGGCGAGAACTACGAGGGCGGCAAAATCAGCGCCTGCGTCCATGCCCAGAATCAGGTCTACGCCACCAACGGCGAGGCGGGCGGCATCGCGGGCAATAATAATAAAGACGCGCTGATTGAGAATGTGCAGGTCAGCGCCGCCGTCACCGCGGCCAACGGCACGGCGGGCGGCGTCACGGCCACGAACTTCGGCATCATCGGTCAGGAGACCGGGCCGGAAGATAACAGCAGCGTAAGCGGCTGCACGATCACCGGCACGTCGGAGAGCATCGGCGCTGTTGCAGCGTACAACGGCAAGGGCGCGACCATCCGCAACGTGAAGCTGGCGGAAAACGTCAACGTGCGGTTCAGCACCCCGGCGGTCACGATTGGAGGCCTTGCGGGCATGAACGATGGTGCCGTCACCGGCTGCCGCGTTGAGAACGGCGCACTGGCACTGAACGACGGTCTGCGCGCGGGCACCAACACCGTCACGCTGGGCGGCGCGGTGGGCTGCACCACGGAGCACGGCACGGTCAGCAGCACCAACGTTCTGCTGGACCTTACACAAAATCTTGATAAATATACAAATTTGGGCGGCGTCGCAGGCCAGAACGACGGTACCCTGGATCAGTGTACCTATTCCGGCACGATGGGCGGCAACGCGGACACGGACGGCCTTGTCTCCGTCGGTGCGCGCAGCACCGGCAGCACGGTGGGCGGCATTGCCGGTCTGAACAACAACACGATCACCGGCTGTGAGGTCAAATACATCAAACTGCAGGTCAGCGGTATCAGCAACATCACCACGACCCAGACCGCAGACGAAAAGCTCGCCAGTGCCAGCCATGTGGGCGGCATTGCGGGCCGCAACAATGTCGAAATAGTCAACAGCTATGTCGCCACCGAGCGCAGCGGCAACGCGGGCAGCATCATCACGGCGCGTTACGGCTTTGTGGGCGGCGTCGCGGGCTCCAACAACGGCACTATCAAGGGCAGCGGCAGCAAAACTGTGCAGACCGATTTGATGCCCGAGTTGAAAAAGAGGATCGCTGACGGAGACACCAATGCAATTGTCGCTGCGCTGCGCGGCAACCCGGTAAATGGGACGGGCGCTACAGTTAGCTATGTGTCCAACTTTGTGGATCTCAAGGGCGTTGACACTGTGACGAATAAGGGCTACACGAACGTTTACAGCGACACGGGTCTGGCCGCTAACGATCTGCTTGTCGGCTTGCGCGGCAGCAATAAGGATATGAACAACCTTGCCAGCGGTCACTTGGGCGGAATTACCGGATTCAACGGCCTGAACGGCAGCATCAGCAGCACGGCCAGCGGTAAGTGGTTCGTCTATGCGGATAACGCAGCCCGCGATGATACCACCGTTGGCGGCATCGTAGGACAGAACGAATCCAATGTGACCGGCACAAGTGCGCTGGATACTGTGGTAAACTGCGCTGCCGTGCGTCGATTCAGCCGCCGGACGTTCTGGAAAACGGGCAATAACGCGACCCAAAGGGGTGATATTTCCCAAAGCGATGCCAATGACCGCGATGATGTTAATTACTATGATTCCACAAACCGCTTCAATGTGCAGGTTGGCGGCATCATCTGCAACCAGAACAACCGCAGTGGTGACCGGTGGACGCTGACAAACTGTATTAACTTCGGCTCTGTCTATAACAGTCGTTCCGGCAATGCGGGCGGCGTCATTTCGCTTTGGACGAACTACGGCGGCACGCTTCAAAACTGCTACAACTTCGGCGACCTGAAGACGAACTTCAACGACGGCGGCAGTGACTGCGGTACAATGGGCGGTATTGTGGCTTACTATGATGCGCCTGTCTCCAACACGTCGGTCAACGTCCTGTCCTGTCAGAACCATGGCTCGATGAAGTCGTCTATTGATGGCTGGAGCAGCGCAAACGACATCGGCGGCATCTTTGGCAAAGTGCAGATGAAGAACGCCACCGACATTATGACAATCGATCTGTATGACTGTGTCAACGGCAGCACTGTAAGCATTCAAGCCAGATCGATGGCTGTCGGCATTTTTGCTTACTTGGGCCCGTGGGATGGCGTGGACAATCCGAATGTCAGCAGCGTAAAAAAAGGTAACGGCTACAATGGGAATGCCCAGTTTAAAACCATCCCGTATGTTACCATCAATATTGACCGGTGCCGCAACTTTACCACCAATATGACGACCCAAACCGGAAAAGGCGATAATGACAGCACTAATAATGGTAAATATTACTGGATTGCCGGTATTGTCGGCAGCCGGTCCATGGGCGGCTACAGTGTAGCCCCCACAACAATCACAAACTGCTTCTCTGTCGTTAAGGACGATTGGCACCCTGTTGCCTATGACAAGCGTTCGTCCACAGAATTGACAATGAAAGACGGTACGGTTGTTTATGGCGAACACATCGAGGGTCATAACAACTACTATATCGATTCCGGCGCGGCCTTTGCCAATAGCTACAAGAAAATACAAGGTCAATCCCAAACCGCTACGGGCGTAATCGACAGAACCCTGAAGCGCATCACAACCGGCTTGTCCACAAGCATCAACTGGGGCACGCAGAACAGTAACTTTACCGAGCGGCAGGAAAACACCAAGTCCGGCAGCCGCAGACTCTTCATCGGTAAGGATACAGGTGGTGGAACGGACGATGCCTATTTTGCTATGCTGCCCACAAGCAGCGACGGCAAACAAATCAGCTACGACATTACAAAACTAACAGGCAGCACGGGCTATATTGGTGTCAAGACCGGGCAGTCTTTTGGTGAAAAATCGACGCGGCGTTATATCTACGATGCCAACGGCGTTGAGCGCGGGCAGCTGCTACTGGTCTACGGTGAAAACGCACAGACGACCAAGGACAACCGCAAGGGCGAACCGGACAATGAGGACATCACGGACGAGGTCATCCAGAACTACTATAAGTACGTGCTGGACAGCACCAAGCCCGCCAAGCCGGGAGAAATCAACGTCAAGGCCAGCCAGGTGCAGGACGCGGACAACAACGTCTATGGCCGTTATGAAGTGACGTGGGGCGAGCCGAACGACACGACAGCCAGCCCCGCCGCTTACTACCGTGTTGAAATTCTGCCCTGCGACGATGCGGGTATTGTCGCACCGGATGCAGTTCCCTATCTGAAAGCGGACGTCTACCAGCGCAGCTATACCTTTGTGGCTGATAAAGCGTGGACGGGTAACTTCGTCGTGCGTGTAACGCCCTACAACACAAACGACGACCCGAATCAGGCTGACAACCCCAACACCAGCGGCGTGCAGACCTTTATGCACGCCCTGCCGAAACCGGAACTGGAAGTCCGCCTTGTAAAGCGCTCGGAATTTAACTGGAACGAATGCACGAAGGTCGATGGTAACGAAGAATTTAAATATGAGCAAATTCTTGTGTTGAAAAACTATGAGGACTACCCCAAGGATGAAAACTGGACAGTAACCGTAACAAGAAACGGTGTAACGAACCCTTATACGTTCAGCAGGCAGAATGGGAAGAAGTATATCCGCATAGCGTGGAGTATTGGGGTGACCAAGACCTTTACAGCGCTGGCAACTCCGGCAGCGGGCAGCACCAGCTATTTACGCTCGGCGGAGTACAAGGTCGAAACCTACGTCCCATCCCAATGGCGTGATGTTAACAAAGAAGATGCCAAGAAGAATGAAGACGGTCTGCCTGCGGGCACGCTGACCAAAGCAGAAAACGCGACAGAGTACGTGACCTGCACCGGCCAATCGGCGGAAAACTTTACCGCAACGGTGACTTTCGGCTTCACGCCAACGTTGGCAGACCCGACCCACGGCAGCCCGACCTACCGCGTCATGCTGCTGGCAAAATATCTGGGCAATGACACGGTCAACGGGCAGTCCCTGAACGGCCAGTACATCACGCTGGCCGCGCGGGAGGGCATCGTCACCGAGACACCCGTCACCTTCAACCTGAACAGTCTGCCGTCGGATGCTATGTCCAACTACACCGACTTCCTTGTCATTGCGGTGCCCATCACCAGCGGTAAAGGCGATGTGACCACACGCTGGGATGCCACGGCGGAGGAAGTGTCCGCAGCCATCGCCAGCCATGCGAACGAGACAAACGACACCGACAAAGAAATCTGGTGGAAGAACGGCTATGAGATCGTTCGCACGGGCGAGCACAGCTATACCTATGCCCATCTGACGCCGCTCTGCTTCTCCGACGTGAACCGTGATAAGAGTGGGTGGGCAGAACAGGCCACGGTAACGACCCCGCAGATCATCTTCAAGCAGCTGAACCTGAATGTTCTGAAAGCCCCGACGCTGGACAAAAACACCGAAGGAAAAGTTGACGAGAAAACCAACGAGTTGACCTATACGTTCAACTGGACGCAAGAGAACATAGGTACGGAAACGCCGACCTACAGCATCAAGCTCTACGGCCTGTTGACGGACGAGAACGGCAATGTGACCGGTCAGGAGCAAATTGCGCTGAAGGATGGCGTAAATCTGGCCGATAAGGTTCAGCGCAGCGGCAGCAGCAGCTTTACCCTGCCTGTCAACGTGGATACCATGCTGGCCAACGGCAGCGACAGCTGGCGCTATGACAAGGTCCGGCTCGAGGTCACCCGCGTGGCGGCAGCCAACACCACCGAAATCGGCGCGTCCGCTGTGGCGGATTACAGCGTTAAGCAGCGCCTGCCCGGCATCAGCGCGCCGAGCTCCATCACCCGCGTCAACGGCGAGACCGACAACGCGGATGCCCTGCTCTACACGGTCAGCTGGTCGCCGTCCGACGACGCGCGCATTGACCACTATGACCTGTGCGTCGTCGATGCCGGCGGCAAACCTGTGCTGACGCTGCCCACCACGGGCAACGTCGGCAGCCTGACGCTGGATCTGGAGCAGTATCAGGACGCCGAGATGCGTTTCCGCGTCATTGCCCGCCGCAAGGCTGATAACAATACCTGCTTTGACGGCCCGGACGGCGCGTTGAGCCAGCCCGAGGCCATCGTCAGCCGCGCCGCTGCGCCCAAGGTTATGGCCAGCAGCTTTGCGCCCGACAGCCCGAATCAGGAGACGTTCCTGAACGATCTCAAGCTCAACATGACGCTGAACGCAGCCGCACAGGGCAATGTCTACTTTACCGGCTATATCTTCAGCAGTGTGGGCAATTACAATACAATTGCCGATTTGGCCAGGACATGGCAGAATACCCCCACCGGACAGGCCAAGTACACGGCCCAGCAGAAGTTGACCCAAGCACTGGACGAGATGCTGAAAAGTCGCGACGCCGAGCTGGTCATCCCGAAGGACAGCCGCACGGTGGGCGGGAGCGCCAGCGCCAACGACACCACCGCCAGCTATACCTTTGTGCCCGACGGCAACGGCTTTACGCTGACGCCCGACCATGCAAAACAATACCTGCTGCCCGCGGTGCGCGTTATGCCCACCGACGGCACGACAGCGTCGAACTGGTTCTACTACATCCTGCAGGATGCCGCAAAGGCGCAGCTGCCGGCCATCACGCTGGACGCCCCCGTGGACGCTGCCGAACCGGAACGCGCACTTGGCAATGCCGTTTACAAGCAGGAAGTCAACCTGTACAACGACCCCGAGTTTAAGAGCAATCGCGGTACGGCCCCGCTGGAGCTGCGCCGCTTTACGGTGGAGTGGACCGCGGTGAACAAGTACACCCAGGCCGACGGCACGGTGCGCAACCTGACCGACAGCTATACCTTTACCGTCACGCCGCTGGACAAGGACAAGGACAAAAAGCCCTACAGCATTACGGTGACGACCTACGACAGGGACGAGACGGACGAAGACGGCACCACGCATAAGCGCGGGGAAATCAAAACCGTTACCAAGACCTATGACGGCAAAACGACGGAGATTGCGAAGCAGACCGACGATGTGGACAAGGAGACCGGCAAGACCCGCATCTGGTACGACCTGAGCGTTGAGCCTGTGACCGACGAGAACGGCAAAGTGACCGGCTGGGAACAGAAACCCTATGACGTCACCGGCACGGTGGAAAAGGACGGCGGTACGCTGTACTACAAGGCACAGACGGTTCCCATGCTGGAGCTGGTGCAGGAGGACGGTGCCGAGCCTGTTTACCGCATCACCCTGCCCGAGCTGCAGGAAAAGGTACAGGACGATTCGCTCGAGCTGCAAAAGTTCACCGCAAGTGTGACGCTGCAGACGCTGGCGCACTCGGATAACAAGGGTAAGACCGTCGAATCCGGCAGGGTCAAGGTCACCGTCAACGGGACGAACACCGCCGATGCGGCGGAGGATGCCCAGAGCATGGATTCCGCGGAGAGCGTCGCGCCCGCCGAGACTGCAGAAAGCACGGCGGCGGAAAGCGCCCCCGCAAGCGTGCCCCCGGTCCTGATGCGGGCCCGTGCGGCACTGCCCATGGCGACCCCGGAGACCGCCGCTGCCCCGGATGAGACGGACGCGGCGGAAACCACGCCCCCGAAACAGACGGAAACAAGCGACGCATCGTAATTTTATTTCAGGAAAGAAGGTGGCATTATGCACCGCAGGGCACGCAGCATTCTGCGCGGGGAGCAGGGACTTTCGATGATACTGGTCCTCTGCATCGGCGCGCTGTTTGTGGCGCTGTCGGCAGCGCTGGTCTATGCGGCCTCCGTGCTGACGGCCAATGCCAACCGCCAGCTGCTGGAACAGGAAGCCTACCAGCTGGCAACCAGCTTTTCCGACGTGCTGGAAGGGGAGCTGAATGACTATGACCCAAATGACCGCGACAGCATGACATTTGCTGGGTTCGTCAACAATGAATTTATGTTCTCGGTGAGTTACGGCAAGGACATCTATGATTTGGAATCCCAGCCATTCGTGTTTGAGTTAATGAAGGGCTCCACCGCGGCGGCAGATGGTGCTGATTCTATCACAATCACATTACGCCGCCGCCCGGGCGAGGATGTAGATGATTTGAACCTAGGCGGACAGGGACAGTATGTTACGACAGACAAAGAATGGCAATCATTCCTGAGCAACTGGCAAAGCACGGACTATAAAGTAATAGATTTGCAACTGGATGTAACTGTTACAGCGAAGAAGGGGGGAGAACAATTCTCCTTTACACGAGTGTATGACAGACACATCCATTACCCGATTGATTACTATACGATAGACGGGCAAACAGCTCATTATAGTTGGACTTTTGGCACGAACCAGTTTACAGTTCCCGGTGGTTCAACACTTGTCATTGATAAAAATGACACAACGGTTCATACAATTGTGCCGCACTATGATACGCGGCAGCAGGACAAAACGACCATTACCTACACCCGCGGTGTTAAACAAAACGCCAGCAAAACACAGGAGTGACCCGCTATGAAACACATTTTCAAAAATCGGCAAGGGGAAACGATTGTGGAAGTGCTTGTGTCGTTCCTGCTGCTGATGATTTTTACGTCGATGTTCGTCGTTTCGCTGCGGTACGCCCGCGCCATGTCCCAAAAAGCCGAAACGCTGCGGGAGACAGCCTATGAGCTCTGCGCAAAGTTATACGGGCCTAATGACAAAGAGCCGAAATGGAACGATGACGGCGCGGCGCAGGATATGACGTTCGGCAACAATGACTTCACGGTTAAAGGTGTGCAGCTACAAAGCACAACGCCAGAAGTGAAAGTGAGCCAAAACGGCACAGAAAAGACTGAGAGATACGTGTTCCACCGTTACTGCAACAAGGAGGAAGAAGGGACGACCAACCCATGAAGCAGCGTTTGAAAAACCAGAACGGCACAACGCTGGTGGAGCTGATCGTCTGCATGGTGCTGCTGTCGCTCTTTACGCTGGCGGCGGTCACGCTGATACAGCCCAGTGCGCAGGCGTACATGGACATCCAGCAGCAGACGCGCGCGCAAAATCTGGCCGATGCGCTCATTGAGACGATCCGCGGCGAGGTGCTCGAGGCGAACGGCTATATCCGCTTCACCGACGGCGCAACAATCCCCAATGATACTGATGAAGATAAAGGATATGACAGCATATTTAAAGAAAAAACAGGGGTGAGTGACGGTACAGCACTGGAATTTAGTGTTTATCCCAATCACATCGAATTGATTGATAAAGACTATGTACCGCCATTAACAAAAAGTGACGGGACACAGCTGCTGAAACAGGAACAGGCAAATGCGCTGAACGGCTACCTGCACATGCGGTTTTATCAGCAGAGTGGTACAGATAACAGCCCGCAGCACACTGCAACAGATGAAAATACCAAACAAGTGACGCAGAAATACGTTGCTTACGCCTATACGACGGCGTACCCCAAGGACGCTTACATGGGGTTGTACATCAAAGACTTGCACTTTTATGCTCGCAGTTATCAAAAACCCAAAAATGGAAGTAAATATGCGCGTGTCACCGCAATTACGGTAGTGCTGACGATAGCTAAAAAGGATGCAAACGGTCAGAGTGTGACGCTTTGTACGCAAAAAGCAATTATTGCACTGCCGGGCGAACCTGTGTATATTGAGAAACCCGGCACCTGGGACGGCAAGGCATCGTCGGAGTCGTGAGCGGTGCCCTCCGGGTTGATTTTTGAAAAGTTTATTACAATCCCGGCGGATGTACTGGACAAATTCAAATGGACTTGTTATACTTTAAAACATGAATACCTGTGTGCCGGACAAAATGCAGGAACGTCATGGGCATCAGAGCAGAGAGGATGACTAGGATGGCAACAATTGAAATCAAAATGCTGGGCGGCTTTGAGATCCGTGTGAACGGCAAGCCCGTGCTGGCACAGCTGGCGCAGTCCCGCAAGGCAACGGCGCTGGTGCAGTATCTCGTTTTGCGGCGCGGGGAGCGCGTCTCCCACAAAGTACTGACCGATACCCTGTGGGCAGGGGAGCGGTCCACCAACCCGGACATGGCCCTGCGCGCCATCTTGCATCGCTTCCGCCTTATGATCGACGCGGAGGGTCTGGATGAGATGAAGGGCTGCATCGTGACCAGCCGCGGCTACTACCAGTGGAACCCCCATCTGGACTGCAGCGTGGATGTGTTTGAGGTCAACGACCTCTCGGAGCTGGCCCGCAAGGAGAGCGACGCCGAGAAGCGCAGCCGCATTTATGAACAGATCGTCAACCTGTACGACGGGCGCCTGCTGCCGCAGTCTGCGTCCGAGCCGTGGGTCGAAAGCGTCAGCGTGCGTCTGCACGGGCAGTACCGCACAGCCATTTTAAACCTGCTGGAGCTCTGCAAAAAATGGGGCGAGAGCACCCGCATCGTTACGCTGTGTACCCGTGCGCTGGAGCTGGACCCCTACGAGGAGCGCCTTTATCTGGAAAAGATCGTCGCGCTGGAGACGCTGGGCCGCCACGAGGAGGCGGAGGATCTGGCACGCCGCGGCAGCGCCATGGGCTGCCTGCATCATGCCATTGAGCCGGGCCGCGCAGGCTCTGCCTACCGCCAGATGCGCCAGGCAGACCGCAATATGGAGAGTGAGGTCTCCAAGCTGATCTCTGCCCTGCCGGATACCGAGAACACGGGGGCCTGTATCTGCGACTTTGAGACGTTCAAGGAAATTTACCGCGTACAGCGCGGCGTGCAGGTCCGCTACGGTCTGCAGGTATTCCTGGCGATCCTGACCGTGGCTCCCAGCCAGAACACCGATGCTGCCGAGACCGCTCTGATGGTGGAGCAGCTGGGCGATCTGATCCGCACGAATCTGCGCCAGTGCGATGTGGCCGCCCGCTACACCGATATGCAGTATGTTGTTATGCTGAGCGGCAGCACCGCCGAGAGCGGCACCAGTCCGCTGGAGCGCATCAAGGCCGCGTTCTACCGCATCCCTGCCCATGGCCGCTACCTGTTGAGCTATAGCCTCTATGTTCCCGAGGCCAAGGCCGACAGCGGGCGCGCCCGCCGCCGCAAAAAGACGGCGAAGAAGGAAAAATAAGTGAGCCGTTAAGCCGTACAGTGAAAGCTGTGCGGCTTTTTCATTACCCTGGCCCCCTCTGCGAGGGGGCTCCGCCCGCAGGCGGTGGGGGAGAGAACCTTGCGATAATCCGACATATTTCGGGCTATGGAAAGGTTCTCTCCCTCCGGCCCTGCGGGGCCACCTCCCTCGCAGAGGGAGGCAAGG
>OHAJ01001645.1_pt1 | contig 16134 bp, 12 predicted proteins | sample 1577101 | NCBI WGS metagenome assembly OHAJ01 (sample SAMEA3541531, study PRJEB24748) | human gut metagenome | biome: human gut; feature: human-associated habitat; material: faeces | place: China | collected 2012
ATTCGGAATGACCGAGGAAGCAGTAAAGCATGAACCCGATCATTGCCACAATGGGGATCAGCGCCAGAATAAAACTGGGCTCCCGTGCGACTTTCTTTTCGTTTGCCATTTTGATATTTACCTCTCTCTTCATAAAAATACTTGCCCGGCAAGAAGCGGCGAACCGCTCCTCCCCCAGACGGGCCTGTTATCACCGCACGAGGGGACGTGCGTTTTCTGCGGAGGGGCCCCGCAAAAAAAACAGACGCAGGATAGAGTCACAGCACCGTCGGGCAAACGGTTCCTTGCACGCTGCACATCTATCCCTAATCTATTTGTGAACTAATTGTAACATACCACTTTGGCAAAAGCAATAAAATCTGACAAAATTTTAAAAATAATTTAGTCATTTCTCATATATCTGGGTGACACGGTGCCGAACCGATGTGGTGATGCGGTATTATAGTAAAGCATGACACAGGAAAAAGAGCAGACGCATCGCGCCTGCTCTGCCCGAATGGAACGGGGAAGTTACTTCTCTTCCTTCGCCCGGTCAAACAGCAGTTTGTAGCCGTCTGCCCCGTAGCAAAGGCATTTGTTTACGCGCGTGATGGTCGTGGACGAAACGCCGATCTTCTGCGAGATCTGCGTGAAGGTTTTGCCATCGGCCAGCAGCGACGCCACCTCAAAACGCTGCGACATCGCCTCGATCTCGCTGAAGGTGCAGAGATCGTCGAAGAAGCGATAGCATTCTTCCACCGTCCTCAGAGACAGGATCGCCTTGAACAGATGATCGGTCTCCTCACTTTTCATTTTGCTCTGGTACATCCAACGTTCCTCCTCAACGATGCTGAAAGGATTGGCCACTGTCTGCACGGTGCATACCGCAGCGGACGCCGAATGACGGCTGCCCGGAAGCCGTTTTTTGCAGGTGCGATCCCTCCGCAGAGGTATACCTGACTAAAGTTAAATATATGGTAGCAAAAAGCGGCGATTCCGTCAAGCGCAATTCGTGCTTTTTGCGGGAGAACTTCTCTTTTCGCCGGTTCTGTCCGGCAGGGGAGGAAAATTTTTGCACCGGATCCGGGGAAATCTATGGCAATCCGCCGCGGAAAATGCTATACTGAGCCAAAAGTGGAAGGATCGCAGCGGCAGCGCTTGACAATTCACGCGCCGTACCGTAAAATATCTCCCAACCACTCTGATACGCTGCTGTGCCACCACGGTGCAGTGAGCTGTCCGTACATTATATCACGAAAGGACACACACTATCATGGCAACGATCAAAGCTCACACCTTATCCGGCTTTATGGAGCTGCTTCCCGCGCCGCAGACGCAGATGGAACGCCTTCTGGAGGTGCTGCGCTCGTCCTACGGCGTCTATGGCTTTACCCCGCTCGACACCCCCATCATCGAAGCGAGCGACGTGCTGCTCGCCAAGGGCGGCGGCGAAACGGAAAAGCAGATCTACCGCTTCTCCAAGGGCGACAGCGACCTCTCCCTGCGCTTCGACCTGACGGTGCCGCTGGCAAAGTACGTTGCCCTGCATTATGCCGACCTCGCCTTCCCGTTCCGCCGCTTCCAGATCGGCAAGGTCTACCGCGGCGAGCGCGCGCAGCGCGGCCGCTTCCGCGAGTTCTATCAGGCGGATATCGACATCATCGGCGATGGCGAGCTTGACATCACGAACGACGCTGAGATCCCCGCCATCATCTATACGGTTTTCTCCCGTCTGGGCCTCAAACGCTTCCAGATCCGCATCAACAACCGCCGCATCTTAAACGGCTTCTACGCGATGCTCGGGCTTTCCGACAAGGCGGGCGACATCATGCGCACGGTCGACAAGATCGAGAAGATCGGCCCCGACCTCGTGCGCGCCATTCTCGTGGACGATTACGCCATCGAGGGCGAAAAGGCAGACGAGATCCTTGCCTTCATCGGCATCAAGGGCACGAACGAAGAAGTGCTCGCCGCGCTCGCGCAGTATCGCGGACGCAACGAGGTCTTCGATCAGGGCCTCGACGAGCTTTCGACCGTTGCAAAATACCTCGGCTCGTTCGGCGTGCCGCAGGAGAATTTCGCCGTCGACCTGACGATCGCGCGCGGCCTCGACTACTACACCGGCACCGTCTATGAAACGACGCTGCTCGACTACCCCGAGATCGGCTCGGTCTGCTCCGGCGGCCGCTTCGATAACCTCGCCGAGTACTATATCGACCGCAAGCTTCCCGGCGTCGGCATTTCGATCGGCGTGACGAGACTTTTCTACGTCCTCGGCGAGCAGGGGCTGCTGAACGACGAGGTCTGCACCGCGCCGGCGGACGTGCTCATCCTGCCGATGACCGAGGACTTGAGCGAGGCCATCGCGCTGGCGACGGATCTGCGCGCCGCGGGCGTCAGCACGCAGATCTACACGGAAAAGAAAAAGTTCAAGGCCAAGATGAACTATGCCGACAAGCTCAAGGTGCCGTATGTCTACTTCCTCGGCGAGGACGAGATCGCCGCGGGCGTCGTGTCCTGTAAGGACATGCGCACGGGCGAGCAGGTGAAGCTCCCGCGCGCGGAAGCGGTTCAGAAGGCAAAGGATTTTGTCGAAGCCGACCGCTGCAAGCCGGTCATCTGCGAAAAGTAAGAAAACAACGAAAAAGAGAGCAGCCGCAAGGCTGCTCTCTTTTTTATTCTGCTTTAGTCCACGGTGCGCATGAAGCTCGTCGAGCCCTTCTGGAATCGCACGTCCAGCTTGACGCGGTCGGCGCGCATGTAGCTTGTCGTATATTCGTAGATGTGGCCGTTTTCGGTCGTGGTGCGGCGCTGATGGAAGAACGCGGCCGAGCCGGGCGCGCAGTGCAGAAGCTGCGCCTCGTGCGGCGCGAGCACGACGGCCTCATACGTGTCCGACGCGGAAAACGGGATGACGCCGACGTGGTAGAGGAGACTGTAGAAGCTGTGCGTCTCCAAAAGCTCGCGCGTCAGGTTCGGATAGATGTACTCTGGGTAGTACGACGTCTCCAAGATGAGCGGCTCGCCGTCGACATTTCGCACGCGCGTGAAGCGATAGACTTTGACACCCGGCTCAAGGCCCATGAGCGTCACGATCTTGGGAGAAGGCGTGATGACCGCGAAGTCGACCAGTGTGGACGACGGCGTTTTGCCCAGCTGGGAAATTTCCGTCGTGAACGAATACTGCACGCCCTTGCGGCGCGTGTTCGGGTCAGTGACGAACGTGCCCTTGCCGCGCTTTCGCACGACGAAGCCCTCTTCTTCCAGCGCGCCGATGGCCTGGCGCACGGTGTTGCGGCTGATATCATACGAGCGGCAGAGCTCGGCCTCGCTCGGCAGCAGGTCGCCGACCTTGAGCGCGCCGGAGGTGATGCTGCGCTTGATGATGCCCATGAGCTGGGAATAGAGAGGAATTTCGCTGTCGAGCGACAGCGGATTTTTAAGGACCGGATTGTGTTCCATGGTGGGAACCTCCCGAGAAATACGTTTTGGAATATTCCCATCATACCACATATCTTTGAGATGTTCCAGTACCTTTTTGCAATTTCTCCCTCATTTTGCGCGAAAAGACAGGGAAAAAGGCGGCCTTCGGGCCGCCTTTTTGAAATTTGACCGCTTCAGTCCAGAATTTCCTGCGCGCCGGTCTTCAGATTCACGCGCACAGAGTGCGTCACGAGCGGGTCGCTCGTCTTTTGATGGTCGATATCGTAGACGGCGGTGGTGTAGACATAGCCGTCGCGGATCTCAAGGGCACCGGGGAAGTAGCTGATGCTGCTGCCATCCTCCGTGACGCTGCCGTAGAAGTAGTCCGCATCACCGATACTCGTCCAAGTCTTGCCGCTGTCATAGGAAATGGACAGATTGTTCTGCGCGGGCGGGAACTGTAGCGTCTTGACAATATTGCCGTGGTTATCAAAAGCAATGGACTCGTAGCCGTCGATCTTTACGTACTGCTCGCCGTCAGGATTGTAGAGCTCCGTAACATACGTTCCCATCGTCGCGCCGCCGATATGATAGTTAAGCGCCACTCTGCTGCCTCTGATCGAAAGTGTCGCGCGCACAGGTGAGTCAGTCAGAGAGTCGATCGGCAGGGTGCAGATGGTCTCAACTGCGCTGCCCTCGCGCCAGCGGCAGAGCTTGCCGCCGGAAATGTACCAGAGATAGTCATCATTGTCGACATAGCTGTCGGCACTTTTGGTGATGGAGGCACGGCTGAGAGTATCCGTCGCGGTGGTGGTTACGGCCTGCTTGCCGCTGTCCGCGGCGGTTTTCTCGAACCATTTGCAGAATGCATCCCAAACGGCAGTCTCCATACCGGCATCGGTGACCTCATAGCTGTAAAAGGTGGCTTCTCCTTGACCGTCGCCCGTATCGAAGAAATTGAGCGCATTTTTATGATTGCTGATAAGCACAAAGTTCCATCTGCCGCAGCTGACAGTGAATCTCTCGCGGTAATTGCCAGCCAGGTTGAGATCACGCGATTCTTTCCAGGAATACCGGCGGAACTGTTCGGCCATTGTTGTGCGATAGTCGATGTTCGTGTTAGTGTGCTCTTCGATTTTAGGGCCTGACGGTTCGGCCAGATCGTGATATTGTAAAGTATCGCTGAGAACATTCATATCGCCCAGCGCGTCGAGCGCGGCGTCGAGCGCGTCAAAGCCTGTGGAAGCGGCGGATGCGTCCTCCTGCGTGAGCAGGATCTTGCCGGTGATGGTAAAGCTGTCCGTCATTGCCTGCAAAATGGCCGCCTCGCCCTCAACGGCGCGGTCGCGGTTCCAGCCCCACTGATTCTCTTCCGTGCTGCCGTCGAACGTCCAGTGCGTTGTGACCTCGTAGCAGGTGCCGTCCGGCGCATCAAAGAGCGTGACAATTGTGTTGCTCATGCCCTCGTGCGTCACAAAGCGCCAGCCCGCGTCGGTCTTCTCGGCCTTTGCGCCGGTGCTTTCCCATTCCGCCTTCGCTTCGTCAAGGCTCTGCTCGAGCTTCTTTGCGTTGAAGTAGGAGCCGGTGTCGTAGCGGGAGTACCAGAACTCCGTCCCCGGATTGCACGCCCAGGCGGTGATCGGCGCATAGAAGTAGTAGCTGCCGTCGCCCGAAATGAGCCGCGCCTCGCACTGGTTGGCGCGGCCGTAGCCGTCCGCCGCCGTGTCGTTCAGCAGGTCGGGAATGAACATCTTCGGCAGATCAAGCCCCGCGTAGTCGATATAGAAGTCGTGCAGGTAATACTTGAGGTCCACGCCGTAGCCGCAGCCGTTGTACCACAGCCCGTCGTTGCTCATCGAGGTGCCGATGATCTGATAGCCGGTCTTCTCGCCGTAGGTGTAGTGCAGGACGGTGAGATAGTGCGTCCAGTTCTCGTTGAGATATCCGTCGTCCGTCAGCTCCTGCCCGCCGATGACGTCGATCTGCATGCCTGCCTCGTTCGTGGGCTTCATCTCATACTGGAAGTACCACAGCTCCAGCACCGTGCCGTCGGGGGAAAGGTTGCCGAGCGAATCTGCCTGCTCCAGCTGCGTCACGCGCACGTCGGCGACCGTGTCTTCGATCGAGCGGGACGCATATTCATTGTTTTCCGACACGGAATAGGTCATCGTGCCTTTTTTGAGGTCTTCCACGCACGCGGCGGCATAGTCGTCCATCGAGGCGTAGATCGGATTGACCTGTTCGTTCAAGCGGAAAACCGAACAAAAGAGTTCGCTGCCGTCTTCTTCGTAATCGCCGGCAAGGCCGAGGTAGACCGAGCCGTCCTTTTGCTTCAGAAGATAGACCTGATTCGGTTGACCGTCACTTGCCTCTTCGCAATGGCCGCTCCAAGCGGACTTGTTGTTCTGTATGAGATCGTCGACCGGCGAAGCTTTGGTGCTGCCGAAGAGCGCGTAGAAGGACTGCTTTTCCAGCGTGTATTCCTCCATCGGGCCGTAAATGGATGTGGAGCCCCAGGCGTCGCACAGCGTCACATACTTTTCTCCGGCAGTATTTGTCGTGGTGCGGAAGGAGGGGTAAGTGCCGTCCGTAAAGCCGTCCGTAAAGGCGGGCGCTTCATATAAGAGTATGTCGACCGTATAGCTCTTGTCGGCAAACGGGTCATCATTTTTCTGCGTCTGTGCGCGCTCGCCCCAGCCGACGGCGCAGCCCGCCGTCAGCGTCAGCGCCAGCACGAGGGCGACAACGCCGAGCCCGCGCTTTTTCTGCGCGCCCAGCACGTTCGTGATGCGGCGCTTCAGACGCTCGACCGTGCCGCCGAAGCACGTCGTCGCGGGCAGCGCCCGCACGCTGGACTGCACGGCGGCGAGCAGTGTCCGGCTGTAAGCCGCGCGCTCGGGGAGTTCGAGCCCGTCGGTCGCCGCGCTGTCGCAGGCGAGCTCGATGTCCTCGTCCGCCTGACGCAGCATCAGATACACCACGGGGTTGAACCAGTGCATCGCGTTGGCCGCGAGCAGCACGAGCTTTAAGAGCATATCGCGCCGCTTCAAATGGCACAGCTCATGGCGCAGGATGTAGCGCAGCTCCTGCACGTCATAGCGCTCGTGGGGCAGGAGCAGCCGCGGGCGAAGAAGACCTGTCACCGCGGGGGTGGAGATGGCCTCGCAGACGATCATCTCCGGCGCGCTCACGCCTAAGTCGCGCGCCGTGTCAGAGAGCATCGCGGCGTAGTCCGCGCGGGCGACGTCTCTCTTCCAGCGGCGCACCGTGCGGCGGAAGAGGGCGTAGGAGACACCCTGATACAGCAGGAACGCCGCCGCGCCCGCGAGATAGCCGTAAAACAAGATCGTCGTCACGGGGATGTAGCGCGTCGTCTTCTGCTCGGGATTCGTCACAGGGCGCTGGATGATCGTGTCGCGCACCGCGGCGGGGGACTGGCCGCTTTTTTCGGCCATGTCGCCAAACAGGTTGTCGGTCGATTGGATGGTCGTCTTATCCGTGCCGACAAAGAGGGTGTAGTCCTTCGGCGGCTCAGCCTGCACCGGCGCGTTTTTCACCGAAAAATCGACCGGCAGCAGCAAAAAGACCGCCAGCGCCAGCCACAGCCAGCAGCGCGTCTTCGCGCGGTAGCGCTCGCGCCAGAGGGGTTTGAGTACCAGCATCGCCAGAATGGCGAGGGAACCTAACAGGGAAGTTTTCAACAGATTCAGCAGAAATGTTTCCATGGTGCGTCCTCCTTATATTTCCGTTTAACGGCTCATATCGTCCAAAAACTGCCGCAGCTCGTCGATCTCGCTCTGCTCGAGCGGCTTTTCGGCGTTCAGCGCCGCGACGAAGCTGCCGAGCGACCCGCCGTAGAGCCGCTTCAGGACGCTGCGGCTCTCAAATTCGAGGTATCTGTCTTTTGAGACGAGCGGCGTGTACAAATTGTTCCGCCCCTCGCGGCGGCTCGAGAGGAATCCTTTTTCGCACAGGCGAGTAAGGTAGGTGTTGACGGTGTTGGCGCTCCAGCCGTGGCTCGCGAGCGCGCCGTCGAGATCGCCGCGGCTGACCTCGCCGCCGACGGCCCAGATGGCCTGCATCACGGCAAGCTCCGCGTCGGGCAGTCTCTTCTTATCGTCCATGGGTTGACCTCCTTAGATGATCTACTACATTTGTCGTTGATAACTATATACTACATATGTAGTAGTTTGTCAAGCGCCTTTTATGTCCTTTTTTGTTTTGCAGCGAAAATTGCAGAAAACAGGGGAAAGGCATGACGGCAAATCGTCAAAATGAAAGATGCTGTTCAATTATTTGAATAAGTTCTTGCAAATCTTTCTGAAAATCGCTTGCTTTTGTGCAAAGCGCAAGGTATAATGAAGAAACCGTATGAAATCATTTGGCAATTCAATAAATAAAAATTTGAGAGGAGATCTTTATCATGGCAAAGTTCAAAGTTTACTACACCATCGAGCTGAACGAGATCGCTACCCAGATCTTCGAGTCCAACGACTTCGAAGTTAAGCTGTGCAGCCACAACGACGAGGAGACCTACGTCAAGGAGCTCGCCGAGTTCCAGCCCGACGCCATCATGTGCCGCACCGAGCCCATCACCGCCAAGATGATGGATACCTGCACCAACCTGAAGGTCATCGGCAAGCAGGGCGCCGGCCTCGATAACATCGACATGGACCACGCCCACGCCAAGGACATCACCGTCGTCTACGCGCCCGCCGGCAATGCCAACGCCGTCGCCGAGCATGCCGTCATGCTGATGCTCATGTGCGCCAAGCGCTTCAACTATGTTGACAAGCAGTTCCGCAGCGGCAACTTCCTCGTCCGTATGGGCATGGAGCATACCTACGAGCTCGGCGGCAAGACCCTCGGTATGATCGGCTGCGGCCGTATCTCCCAGCTCGCCATGCAGAAGTGCAAGTACGGCTTCGGTATGAACGTCATCGGCTACGACCCGTACCTTACCCAGGACAAGATCGGCGATCTGTGCGAGCTGAAGGCCACCGCCAAGGAAGTCTGGGAGCAGGCCGACTTCGTGTCCGTGCATCTGCCCGTCGTTCCCTCCACCGAGCACTCCATCGGCCGTGAGCAGTTCAGCTGGATGAAGCCCACCGCTTCCTTCATCAACTGCGCGCGCGGCGCCCTCATCAAGGAAGATGAGCTGGTCGCCTGCCTGCAGGACGGCACCCTGTTCCAGGCCGGTCTGGACGTCTTTGAGCATGAGCCCATTCAGGAGTCCAGCCGTGCGCTGTTCGATCTCGACAACGTGATCATGACTCCGCACATGGCCGCCACCACCGAGCAGAGCGTGCTCAACTGCTGCACTTCCGTCGCCAACGACATCGTTGCCGTCTGCAACGGTCAGGAGCCGCAGGTCAAGGCCCAGAAGCCCAAGTTCTAAGCGGTCGCGCTTTTGCGCGGCATTGAAAACCGTACATAAGGAAGCAGGCGGCCCAATCGGGCTGCCTGCTTCCTTTGCTGTGCGGTGCGTGCCGCCCTTTTCCGATTGGGCAAAAGGGCAAGAAAACAGACGTTTTTCCGCCGTTTTGCTGAATTTGCGGAAAAAGTGCCGTAGGGACTGGAATGTACCAAATGTTTGTGATACAATCGGCACCAATAGGACAAAACGGGATGACCCGATTTGTGTCCGGGGAGGCAGAAATGGAAGAAAATCCGATTTTGAAGGCTTCGCTCTCGATGGCGAGCGATATTCCGCTGTACGCGCAGCTGACCGGCATCATCAAGAATACCATCACGTCCGGTACGCTGCGGGTGGGCGATCTGCTGCCGAGCGAGGCGGAGCTTTGCGATAAATTCGAGATCAGCCGCAACACCGTGCGGCAGGCCATCGGCTCGCTGGAGGAGGCCGGCTTCGTCGTGCGCAAGCGCGGCAAGGGCACCTTCGTCGCCGATCCGAGCACGCGGCGCAAGGGCGTGCAGTATTCGTTCACGACGGAGATCTCGTCGATGGGCAAGCACCCCTCGTCCACACTGGTGAGCTTTGATATCATCGACCCCGCGCCGAAGATCAAGCGTCTGATGGCGCTGGAGGACGGCGTGAAGGTCTACTGCTTCACGCGCGTGCGCAACGTGGACAACGAGCCGCTGATTTTGGAGACCTCGTACTATCCGCAGCACATCTATCCGAATCTGACGCGCGAGATGCTGGAAACGCACAGCTTTTACAGCCTGCTCTACCACGTCGGCGTGGTGCCGTTCGCGGCGGAGGACAGCTATGAGGCGGTGACGCTCGGCGAGTACGAGGCGAAGCTGCTCGGCTGTGTGCCGGGGGCGGCGGCCTTCCACCACCAGCGGCGCACGACGATGGAGAACGGTCTGGTGTACGAGTGTACGTCGAGCTATATGCGCGGCGACCGCGTGCGGCTGGACGTGTGCTTCCAGAAGAGCGGCACGAGCTTCACGAGAGTGGTGGACTGAGAAGTGAAAAAAAGAAAGCGGCGGGGGACTGCCGCTTTCTTTTCTGCCGATCAGGCGGTAGCAAACGTATGGAATATTTCAAATTCCTTGTACTATCCATTCGTGAAAAGGCTGTGAAAATCGGCAAAAATACAACTTTTTTTCGTCATGCGATTTGTGCAAAAGGGGGTACACAAAGCTTCCAGCCTGTGTTACGATAGGCTTACGAGCGAGGCGGCGCGCCGCCGGAATACCCGAACGGGGATATTAGGAGGAAACTCAGCTATGGCGATCAAAGTCGGCATCAACGGCTTCGGCCGAATCGGACGTGTCGTCCTGCGCATCATGATGGAGCGTCCGGAGACGTTTGACATCTGCGGCATCAATCTCCGCAAGGCGGATGTGGATTACATGGTCTATATGATCAAGTACGATTCCGTGTTCCGTCAGTTCATCGGCACGGTGGAGCGTGAGGATCAGAACCTCATCGTCAACGGCCACAGGATCCGCGTGTTCAGCGAGGCGGACGCCGCCATGATCCCCTGGGAGAGCTGCGGCGCGGAATACGTCATCGAATCCACCGGCGCGTACAACAACACCGAAAAGGCGTCCCGCCACTTCAAGGGCGGCGCGAAGAAGGTCATCCTGACCGCGCCCGGCAAGGATGAGGTCACCCCCACGTTCGTCATGGGCGTGAACCACATGCTGCTCCATTCTGACATGAAGGTCGTCTCCAACGCCTCGTGCACCACCAACTGCTTAGCGCCCCTTGCCAAGGTCGTCAACGACGAGTTCGGCATCGAGCAGGCGCTCATGTCCACCATCCACGCCGCCACCGCCAAGCAGAAGGCGGTCGACTCCCGCGGCGGCAGCGACTGGCGCACCGGCCGCTCCATTCTCAACAATATCATCCCCTCCTCCACGGGTGCCGCCAAGGCCGTCGGCCGCGTCATCCCCGAGCTCTACGGCAAGATGACCGGCATGAGCTTCCGCGTCCCCACGGCGGACGTCTCCGTCGTTGACCTGACCGCCCACCTCAAGGTCAAGACCACCTATGCCGATATCTGCTACGCCATCCGCCACGCCAGTGAGACCTATATGAAGGGCATCATCGGCTACACCGCGGACCAGGTCGTCTCCACGGACCTGATCGGCAATTCCTGCCCCTGCATCTTCGACGAGACCGCCGGCATCATGCTCGACAACGACTTTGTCAAGCTGATCGCGTGGTACGACAACGAATGGGGCTACTCCAACATGGTCGTCCGCCTGCTTGAGCACATGGTCGCGGTGGACGAGGGCCGTGTAATGCCTGAAAAGCGCGTCGTCCCCAAGGATAAGCCGAAGGAAGAGCCCGCCGCCAAGAAAGCGTAACAACGAAATAAAAAAGGAAGGACGCTGCGCGTCCTTCCTTTTTTATTCGTCTTTTTTTTCTGCTGCTTTTGCTTCGAGCTCGGCGACGGTCGTGTTGTCTTCCATGCCGCGGGCGTGGAGGACATCGTCGCGCGTGAGGGTCATCAAATCATCCTTTGTAAAACTCTTCATCTTCGCGAGGCGGTTGGCCTGCGCGGTCAAGATCTGCTCGAAGAGGTTGCGCACGCCGCGCGCGTTGCCGAACGTCACACCGTCGGCGTTCTCATCGTAGATGAAGTCCTTGACGTCCTGCTCGGCGTCGGGAGAGAGGGCGTACTGCGACTTGCGGCACTGCATTTTGAAAATCTCGAGCATCTCGTCGAGCGTGTAGTCGTCAAAGTGCAGGTAGCGGTTGAAGCGGGACTCAAGGCCGGGGTTCGATTGGATGAACTTTTCCATCAAGCCATCGTAGCCCGCGACGATCACGACGAGGTCGTCGCGGTGATCCTCCATCGCCTTGAGCAGCGTGTCGATGGCCTCCTGACCGAAGTCGTTGTCGCCCTTGCCGTTGAGTGCGTAGGCCTCGTCGATAAACAGCACGCCGCCGAGCGCCTTTTCGATGACCTTGCTCGTCTTGATGGCCGTCTGACCGACGTAGCCCGCGACGAGCCCGCTGCGGTCGACCTCGACAAGCTGACCCTTGGAAAGGATCCCGAGTGAGCGGTAGACGCGCGCCATCAAACGCGCGATCATCGTCTTACCTGTACCGGGGTTGCCGGTGAAGACCATGTGGAGCGAGAAGTCCGCGTTCGGAAGCCCCGTTTCCTCGCGCCGCTTGAAGACAGTCGCCATGTTGATGAGGTTATTCACCTCGCGCTTGACCTCGCCAAGGCCGATGTAGGTGTCGAGTTCTTTTTTAAGGTCCTCGATCTTCTCGGGCGGGGGAAGCGGCGCTTCCTCTTCCTTTTTCTCGTCCGCGCCGGTGGAGGCGGCGGGCTTGTTCGGCTTTGCGCCGTCCGCGCTCTTCGGCGCGTTTGCTTTGGGTGCAGCTTCCTTCGGGACGGCGGATTTCGGCGCGTCCGGCGTCAGCGGCGCGCCCCAGAAGTCGCTGCCCATGCGGTTTAAGTTGTTCTGCGTCATCGTGCGGATGACGTCGAGCTGCTGGAGAATGATCTCGTCCTTTTTATCCATGTTGATTCTCTCCCTTCGTTCCGTAGGGCGTGTGCACCATTGCGCGGAACAAGAATGCAGTGATCAGGCCGCTGAGCGCGCCCGTGAAGAGCGACACCAGCAGCAAAAACGGCAGATAGTAGAGCGGCGCGGTCGAGCCGAGCGTGATGAGCGCGGCGCAGACCTGCCCGCAGTTGTGCGCCGCCGCGCCCGCGATCGAGACGCCGAAAATGCTGAGCTTTTTCGCCCCGCTCAAAAGCGCCATCACCAAAAGCGCCGACAGCCCGCCGAGCAGCGAGAATAAAAGCGCCGAGGCATTCCCCGCAAACAGTGCGCCGAGCGTGCAGCGCACGAGCAGGATGGCGAGCGCGCTCGGAAATCCGATGGCATAGAGCGCGTAGAGCGTAACGATATTCGCAAGACCCAGCTTGACGCCCGGCAGCGGCACAATGAGCGCGAGCGGAAAAAACGATTCCATATAGGAAAGCGCCAGCGCCAGCGCGGACAGCACCGCGCAGAGCGTCAGCTCTCTTGTTTTGATCTTCATGCGCTCACCCCGCGATCAGATCGTAGTCGGACGCCGCGCCCTCGAGCGTGACGGCCACGCGGGCGGGCAGGCACACGATGCTCTGTCCCGCGCGCGAGATCGCGCCGGAGTGCACGCAGTCCTGATTCGGGCAGTCGCTTTCGCTCACGCGCACCGCACCGTTTTCCACAGCGACGGTGAGCGTGTAGCCGCGGCTCTCATACGTGCCGCCTTCATAATTGCTGAGTGCGCAGCGCTCGACGGTCTCGCCGTCGATGGCGATGCTGATCGTCAGCTCGCCCGCCGATTTCGCCGCGAAATACGGCCTTGCGGCGAGCCCGAGCGTGAGCAGCAGCACCGCGAGCACGACGAGCGCGTCCCACTTCGTCGGCTTCAGCTTAGGCGAGCGCTTCATACGTGTACCCGCTTTCGTCGTTCGGCGTGAAGGCGCCGGCAAGGCCGTCGGTGTAGAGCACGCGGCCATCGTCGGTGGCTAAAATGAGCTCAAAATCCGTCCCCTGGTCGGCAAGATCATCGCGCAGCGCAAGCGCGCCGTCGGGGCCAAGGACGAAGCACGCCGTCGAGAGCGCGTCCGCCCACGCGCCGTTCTCACACAGCACGGTCACGCTGACGAGCCCGCTTTCCGCGGGGCAGCCGGTCTTGGGGTCGAGGATATGGTGATAGCGCACGCCGTTTTCTTCAAAATAGCGCTCGTACACACCGGAGGTCACGATGAACTTATCCGCCGCCGATACGACGCCAAGGTAGCTCTCCGTGTCCGCAGGGTCCTTGACGGCGATGCGCCAATCGCTGCCGTCGGTCTTTCGCCCCATGACGAACACATCACCGCCGAGGTCGAGTGTCGCGGACGTGACGCCCTCCTTTTCAAGCTGCGCGCGCAGAAGATCCGCCGCGTAGCCCTTGGCGATGCCGCCGAGGTCGAGCTGCGCGCCGTCCAAAAGCGTGACCGTCCAGCCGTCCGCCGTTTTTTCGAGCGCGACCTTGCCGCAGCCCGTATGACTCAGCAATTCTTTGAGCTCGTCTGCGGACGGCACACGGCGCTCGTCCTTCGTAAATCCCCACGCGTCGAGCACAGGGGCGAGCGTCGGGTCGAATGCACCGTCCGTCGCGTCAGAGATCGTCAGCGCCGTTTCGATCAGCGCGGGTAAGATATCGTCCGCGCCGCATTCGACCGTCTCACCGTTCGATGCGTTGAGCGCATAGAGCTCGCTGCCCTCCGCCGTGCGCGAGAGGACGGCTTCGTCCAACGTGTGCAGTTCCTTTTCCGCGCTCTCCAGCGCGGCAGCGGCGTTCTCGCCGTAAACCGTCAGGTTCATCACCGTGTCCATCGCGTACACCGTGCGCGTCTCGCTCTCGGCAGCCGTTTCGCCGCAGGCAGTGAGGGACAGGGCAAAAATCGTCAGCAGCAGCGCTGCAAGTTGTCTTTTCATAGGTTCTCCTGCGAAAACAATTTATCAAGCGTAGCTTATCAAATGTATTTTACCCGCGTCTGTGCGGTCTGTCAAAAGAAAAAATTTGAACCGCCGTGCGGAACGTTTATAAAAGGGGAGAGCCTCTTCTATAATAAGAGGCTCTCCCCGATCTGCGTCTGCGCGCAGGCAAAATTATTTTCTCTCGAGCGAGACGCGGTACGTGAGCCGCAGGAACGTGGCGTTCAAAATGACGCTCACGACCTCCGCGATCGGGAAGGCGAGCCACACAAGCTCGAGCCGTCCCGTGAGCGAGAGCAGATACGCCGCCGGCAGCAGCACGACGATCTGGCGGCAGACGGAATTGATGAGCGCATAGATGGGCTTGCCGAGCGCCTGACACGCGCTGCCCGCGATGATGCTGAAGCCCGCGAGCGGGAAGTGCACGCCGATGATGCGCAGCGCAACACGTCCGATGGAGAGCATTTCGTCCGTCGGCGAGAACATCCCCAGCAGCGTTTCGGGGATGAGCTCGAAGAGCGCGCAGCCGACGCACATGATGCCGATGGCCGTGAAGACTGTCAGGCGGACGGTCTTGCGCACGCGGTCGAATTTCTGCGCGCCGTAGTTGTACGACACGATGGGCACCATCGCGTTGTTGAGGCCGAAGCACGGCATGAAGATGAAGCTCTGGAGCTTGAAGTAAGCACCGAACACCGCGGTCGCCGCCTCGGTGAACGAGATGAGAATTTTGTTCATGCCGAACATCATCACCGAGCCGATGGACTGCATGATGATCGACGGAATGCCGATGGCGTAGATGTCCGCCACCGTCGCGCGGTGGGGACGGATGTCCTTGAGGTGGATCTGCACCTCGGGATTTTTCTTGAGGTTCAGGAAAAGGCCGAGGCCCGCGCCGACGAACTGGCCGACGATCGTGGCGACCGCCGCGCCCGCGACCTCCATGCGGGGAAAGCCCAGAAGGCCGAAAATCAAAATCGGGTCGAGCACGATGTTGCACACCGCGCCCGCGATCTGCGAGATCATCGAAAGGTCCGTCCGCCCCGTGGACTGGAGCAGGCGCTCGCCGTAAATTTGCAGGAACAGTCCGAGCGAGCCGCCGATGCAGATCATCACATAGTCGCTGCCGTAGGCGATGATCTGCGCATTCTCCGTCTGAAAGCGGAAAAACGGCGTGGCGAGCGAAAAGCCGAGGACAGCAAAGACGGCGGCGGTGCAGAGCGTCAGGAAAAGTCCCGTGCCCGCGGCGCGGTCGACCGCCTGCATGTTCTTTTCACCCAGCGAACGCGCAAGCATCGCGTTCATACCGACGCCCGTGCCCACGGCGAACGCGATGCACAGCGTTTGCAGCGGAAAAGCGAGCGATACGGCGTTCATTGCGTCCTGACTGAGCCGCGCGACGAACACGCTGTCGACAATGTTGTAGAGCGCCTGAAAGAGCATCGATATCATCACGGGCCCCGCCATGTTGGCCAGCAGCTTGCCGATGGGCATCGTGCCCATCTTGTTTTCTCTGGTATTTTCTGCCATGTTTCCTCCCTGTTTACCTTTTTCGTTCCAACATATAAAATTCCGGCGCCGCAGCGCCGGAATCAAAATCAAATCATTTTTTCCAACGACATGTGCGTTGGAAAAAATACCCCTTAGAGCGCAAGCGTGCGAACGGAGTGAGTGCGACGCAGCGCTCGGCAAAACCCAAATCAAAAATGCACCGCAGTGCATTTTTGAATTACTTTTTCAGCTCCCCGTTCGCGGACTTCGTCAGATACGCGTTGATGAAGCCGTCGAGGTCGCCGTCCATGACGGACTGGATGTTGC
>OHAJ01001670.1_pt1 | contig 15993 bp, 7 predicted proteins | sample 1577101 | NCBI WGS metagenome assembly OHAJ01 (sample SAMEA3541531, study PRJEB24748) | human gut metagenome | biome: human gut; feature: human-associated habitat; material: faeces | place: China | collected 2012
TGGTGAGCTCGGGGTCCATGAGGGCGAACTTCGGGCGGCTGATGTCGTCGTTGTAGGCCCGCTTCTGGTGGGTGCCGGTTATTGTGGAGGCTGCCCAGATTCTCGTCAGTCGTGGTATTACGCCGAAGTTCACTTTGATTGGTAAAGGGCAGGACTATGAGAAGGTTCGTTCCATCAGCAAAGGCATGAATAACATTACTTTCCGTGAATGGGTAGAACCTGAAGAATTGCCGTCTGTGGTCGCGTCGCACGCGATTTCGTTGGGAATTTTCTCCACTACGCCTAAAGGTTTGCACGTCGTGCCCAATAAGGTGTACCAATCCATGGCCGCTGGTTGCGCTGTCATCACTAGCGACACTGCTCCGCAACGACGTGTTTTGGAGAACGGCGTGGTGTTCGTGCGTCCAGGTGATCCCAAAGCGCTCGCTGATGCAATCGAGTCATTGATCGCCGACACGGAATATCTAACACGTAAACAGCATGACGCTCGGACCGCAGCTCAACGATTCACTAGTGACGTAATCGCGCGAGACCTTGCCCAGTGGATCAGCAATAACAAGTAGTGCCAAGGTGTTATGAACAAGCTGAAAAAAATTATTAACTCGTCTATCATTCGATGGTTCTTCCTAGCGGTCGCGCTTGCGGGATTGCTTTGGGTGATCATCAAGAACTGGGGGTCGCTGACCAAGTCGCTGGCGACTCTTCCTTGGCAAATCGCCGTAGCTAGTTTCGTGCTGGCTGTGGTCTATGTGTTCTTTACCATGTGGTCCTGGCGAGTGATTCTGGCGGATTTGGGATCCACGTTGAATTGGAATACATCTATTCAGTTGTTCGGTCTCAGTCAAATCGGCAAATACATTCCCGGCGGTGTGTGGAATATCGTGGCTGCGGCGGAGATTGGCCGAGATCACGAGATTCCAGCACGGCGTTCGGTGACGGCTATGACTGTGGCCGTGCTGATTTCCCTGCTGTCTGGCGCCGGTATCGGCGTAATCACCGTGCTGAGCACGTCAGTATCCATTCAAGTACCGACATGGCTCATCGTGCTTCTGTTGGCTATTTTGGTTGCGCTGCTAATGCCGCCGGTGCTGAATCGTCTTATTGGTTTAGGCTTCAAGCTGCTGAAACGCCCAGCGCCAGAACGACAGATAACCTTCAAGGGTTTAGGCTTAGCTACGTTGCTCGCTGTCATTGCATGGATTATCGCAGGCGTGCAAATCTGGCTACTTGCATGTGGCTTCGGCATGCAGCCATCAGCATACGGCATGGCATTATCCATCGGCGCATACGCATTGGCCTGGATTGTTGGTTTCCTGGTTGTTTTCGTACCTGCCGGCACTGGCGTGAGAGAAGGTGTGCTAGGCCTCTTCTTCACCAGTACATTGACTTCCGGTGGCGTTCTCGCAGTCGTGCTCGTCAGCAGAATCGCCATGACCTTCGCGGATTTACTGTTTGCTGCAGTAGGTGCTTTATTGAAACTGAAAAAAACAAGAGTTTAGCTATTTTCAATCTTTGATGCTTTTAGAAATGCAACATCGCTGACTCCGCGAATTTTACAGTTTATCGGTGATTGCACGGGCTGAGTACATGTATGGAACAGTTGCCGATTTCGCTGTTAATTTCGTCAGTTATGTTGTGTCGTCGCATCTTCCATAAAATATCGGAGTCAAGCCTGAATCTGATTGCCGGGTAGATCGTGATTGAGTAAAATAAAATATTGGTAAAACATAGTCCACTAGGAGAGAAGGGCGATGGACATGAGATTCCTGAGAGGATTTGTGGCGTCAGTTGCAACTGTTGCCACATTGGGGTGCCTTGCGGTGGCAAGCTCCGCATACGCATTGGACGGTTCGGCTCAACAAGGGCAATCGGCGACCGTGCAGGCTGCATCCAACAGCACTGCTGAGACGGCGCGGCTCATCAAGGTGAATCAAGATATTTCCGACACTGTTCATGAGGTAAATTACTCATACTATAACTGGTACAAGTTTGTTGTTCCATTACGTGGCTATGTCCAATTGAACATGCGCAATTCCGTCACGTCGGAAAGTCCGCATTGGGACATGACGTTGTATAAAGAGAATGACACTAGAAGCAGCATCTTCTCTTGGAATCATGATGGCAGTAAGAGCAATGAATCCTCCCAAAAATATGGACTTTCGGGTGGAACGTATTATCTGCGCATCAATGGCGCTGAAGATGTAGCGTATACGCTCAAAATCATTTACGAGCAGCGCAACGATTGGGAGTTGGAGCCTAACAACACTGCGGGAACGGCTAATTCGGTGCAGCCTAACGGAACCGTTCATGGTTCGTTTGATTCCTATTACAATGACGATTGGTATAAGTTCACACTGGCAGAAGATGGCATTATCCAACTTAAATTCACCAATCAGATTTCTGATAGCGGTTCCATTTCTGTGAGACTATATAAAAGCAATGACATGCGAAATGAGCTCTTTAATAGCTACTACTATGATTGCGACAATTTTGATTTGACATCGGCAAATCATTCATCTCTAAAAATCGGTCTTTCCAAAGGAACGTATTATGTTGATGTATCGTCTGGCACTTATTCCGAATATTCAATGACGATTGGTTTTACAAAGGCTGATGCGTGGGAGAAAGAGTCCAACGATTCTTCGAATCAAGCTGACGACATTGCCATAGGCAAAACCTATACGGGGAACATCACCAAGGGCTATGACAAAGATTGGTACCGTTTTTCTCTAGACAAGAAACAGCAGATCCAGATTCAGTTCACCAGCAAAAAACAAAGCCAGAACTATGGAAGTTGGAAAATCTACCTATACAGTAGCAGCGATATTGATAAAGAGCTAACCAAGATCGAGAATCCTTGCAGCCAAGCATCTTCGAATTCGAAGGTACTGACGTTGGATAAGGGCTCATACTACGTACAGGTAGACTCGGCTTACCCTGACCTCGAAGAGGGTTCTGAATACTCATTACTTGTGACAGATCCGGCTAAAAGCCCCTCGGTGACGATGTATCGTTTGTATAACCGTTACACGGGTGAGCATTTCTATACGTCGGATGTGTCGGAGCGTGATCGTCTGGTCTCCGTGGGCTGGTCGTACGAGGGTGTGGGCTGGGTGGCCCCGGTGTCGGGTGATCCGGTGTACCGTCTGTACAACGGCCATGTGAGGGGCGGTGACCATCATTACACGACGAGCGCGTCGGAGAGGGATTCCCTGGTCCGTGCCGGCTGGTCGTACGAGGGTGTGGGCTGGCGTTCGGGCGGTTCCGTTCCGGTGTACCGCCAGTACAATCCGTACGCGAGGACGGGCATGCATAACTATACGGCGGACGGGTCGGAGAACGATCGTCTGGTCTCCGTGGGCTGGCGTGCCGAGGGCGTGGGCTGGTACGCCGTGTCCGCCAAGTAGGTCCGGGCTCGGCCTGAACCGGCCGTGGCACGACCAACACAACAACACCGGTGACACAAAGGCCGTTTTGAATCGCGCATAGTTCGTAAAAATGGACATGGTCGATTCAAAACGGCCTTTACTTATCTGACGAATGCGATCTCGAGATCCGAAATCACCTCTTGCCCTGCACCTTGCGGGCCACCACCTTCATCAGTTCGCGCTGCTTGGAACCGGTCGGGGCCAGCACGTCCACGTACTTGCGGATGGGGCTGTCCTCCGCGATCGCACGCTCATGATGTTCCGGCGGAGCGGGACGTTCCACACCACTCATTGTTGCGATCATCTGCGCCACGAAAGGCGTTTCCTGCGCATAACTCCAGTACAACGAGGCGAAATCGCACCACGGATTCTTCCACGGTTTGTCGAAACCGGCGTAATGCACGATTTTCGGAGCCTTACGCGACGTCATGTATGCCTTGTACACATTGGCTGGCGCGAAATCGAATACGCCATTGACGCGTCCGGCGCAGTTGTGCATCACATTCCACGAATAATCCAGGTACGTGACCAGGCCTTCGCATTCCACGTTCAAAATATCCTGGTCGTTATAGATGTATCCGGGTTTGGAGGCGATTTCCAGCCATTCGTGGACGGTATGGATCTTGCGCATACGGTCGAGGTTCATCACCAGCACGCCGGCCTGGAAGTAGCCGTACGCATCGCACATATGCAATTGCTTGCGCACGTATCCGGCCCGTTCGCCGTTTTTCATATTGAGATTGCCGATGAAGTCGATATCAGGCACGGCGGCGATCGCATTATCTCCAAGTTCGGTATCGAACAGTTCGGCGACATCGCCATTGACCACCAAATCGCAATCCAGATACAGCAGCTTCGAGTAGAACGGCAACGCCTCCTGGATGATGAAACGGTAATACGTTTCGATGCTGATATGCGCATTGCTGGTGGTGAGATTGAAGCCAGCCAAGTAACGGCTCACATCGAAGAAGCGGATCACGGCATTTGGGAACCGTTCGAAAAACTGACGTATGTTTTGCTTGTTCTCGTCGGAGATATTCCGTTCCAATACGATCACATCATATGAACGATCTTTGGAAGCGTTCTTCAGCATCGAATAGATGGTGGTGGTGAGCATCGGCACATAGTTGTTGTCTGCGGCGAACACCACCGGCACCACGTTCTTGTATCCGGCATCAAGCGGCTTGAGAACGGTGGCCGGTTCCGGATGCAGGAAATGCACGCACTGCAGTCGCTTGATCTTCCAATGCGCACCGGTACGCTGCTTGTGCGCAATGAAGATGTTGAGCAGCCGTTCCGAAAGATGCCCCACCGTACGTGTGGTCTGCACGTCCATTCTGCTGAAATCGGTTGCCGCAGCGAACTCATCAAGCAGTGGGAACAGCCATTCGTTGTATTCGAAGAAGATGTCCTTCCTCATGATGAACATGTTGCAGAATGCCGCGGTTCTCCCATTGAGCACGGCATCGGCGTCCACCTTGTAGTCGGGATGGCGCGCGCACAGAATGTCATACATGTGGCGCAGGTCCTTCAAGCGCAGGTGCTCGTCAGCATCCCAGTGCTGCTTGAGATTTGAGAATCCGCCGATACGGCGAACGTCATTCAACGGCGTGGTGATGACGTCCCAACCGTCCACGGCACGAGCGATCGCATCATCGTTGATACCGTATTCGGCGAGCGCGTGATTATCGATATACGAATCGATAATCTCTCCGTAATCGTTCTCTTTGTGCGGAGTATCGGTGAAATCGAAGTACCTGCGGTAGTGGCAGAAGCCGTAATAGTCAGCATCCTCGTTTTTCCAGGCCCAGTATTGCGCGGTTAGCTCACAATACCGCGGGTTTTCCGCAGAAATGTTCACACCTTCGTCGTCATGCAAAGTGTTCGTGAAACGAGTCGCAGCATTCGCCGCGCCCACCTGCACCGGAACAATACTGTTCCCCTCAGGGAACGTGGCCTGCTTATGTGCCGACACAAAGATTTTGATATTCGGATGGTGCTGTTCCGCTGTGAGAACCATGTGAGATATTCCGCCTTACTAAGACAAACGTCCTTTCCTCAATAGAATATATGAGAGTACTGCCGAAGAGGGACGCTCTACGAGCTTTTGCACCCAAATACTTCGCACGAGTAGGATAGGACGTTTGTGAAAGACTTTTTCGAAAGCCTCAAGAAGAGGTACCACTATGCGATGGTGGTTTTCAAGGAACTGGTGAAAACCGACTTCCAGCTGCGATATCAGGGCTCATTCCTGGGTATGGTGTGGTCCGTGCTGAAACCGCTGATGCTGTTCGCCGTGATGTACGTGGTGTTCGTGAAGTTCCTGAAGTTCTCGGATGGCACTCCGACTTTCCCGATTTCATTGCTGTGCGGCACCTGCCTGTGGAGTTTCTTCTCCGAATCGACCAGCATGGGAATGCGCGCCATCGTCGATCGTGGCGATCTGCTGCGCAAGATTCATTTCCCGAATTACATCATTGTGGCGTCCACCACGATGGGTTCCATGATTTCCCTGGGCATCAACCTTGTGGTGGTCATCCTCTTCGGTTTCTTCGCCCACGCACACTACACCTGGCGCATCCTACTGGTTCCGCTCAGCATTATCCAGCTGTATTGCCTTGGTCTTGGCGTTGCTCTGCTTCTTGGCTCGCTGTATGTGTATTTCCGTGATGTGGCCCATATCTGGGAAGTGGTGCTGCAGGCCATGTTCTATGCCACGCCTATCATCTACCCGATTTCCATGGTGGCGCAGAACAAGGAGTTCTCCTGGGCTGCCGACATTCTGATGCTTAACCCGACCACGCAGACCATCATGGATATCCGCCATAACCTGCTGTCTCCGGAATACGTGCCGACCGTGTGGACCATGGTGGATAACAAGCTGCTGTGTCTGCTGCCGTATGTGCTGTCCGCTGTGATTCTGTGGCTGGGCATCCATGTGTTCCGCAAGTACAGCGCCAAGTTCGCGGAGGTGCTCTAAAGCCATGAGCGAGGTTTCGATGACTGACAACAACACTGTTGATGAACGTCCGGTCGTACTCAAGGTCGACCATGTGGCCAAGTCCTTCCGTCTGCCCACCGAACAGGCCACCGGTCTGAAGATGGCTTTCCTGAACTGGACGAAGGGCATCAAGGGCTACACCGAGCAGCATGTGCTGCGCGACATCAATTTCGAAGTGCATCAGGGCGATTTCTTCGGCATCGTCGGTCGTAACGGTTCCGGCAAATCCACGTTGCTGAAGATCATTTCGCAGATTTACGTGCCGGAACAGGGTTCCGTGATGGTGAAGGGCAAGCTGGTGCCGTTCATCGAGCTGGGCGTCGGCTTCAATCCGGAGTTGACCGGACGTGAGAACGTGTATCTGAACGGCGCGCTGCTGGGATTCACGCACGAGGAAATCGACGCGATGTATGACGACATCGTGGAATTCGCCGAGCTTGAGGACTTCATGGACCAGAAGCTCAAGAACTATTCCTCCGGCATGCAGGTGCGTCTCGCCTTCTCCGTGGCCATCAAGGCGCAGGGCGACATTCTGGTGCTCGACGAAGTGCTCGCCGTCGGCGACGAGGCGTTCCAGCGCAAGTGTGACAACTTCTTCGCCGAAATCAAGAAAGATCCGACCAAGACCGTCATCCTTGTCACTCATTCCATGGATGCGGTGAAGAAATACTGCAACAAGGCCATTCTCATCAAGGATGGCGAGATCATCGCCAGTGGCGACAAGAACGATGTCGCGGATCGCTACACGCTTGAGAATCTCAAAACGAACGAATCTAATAAGCATGATTCTTCCAATGAAGAAATTTGTGAAGAAATGCCGATTCTGCGTGTATATCCGAACGAGCTCCCTGTATGTGAATCTGGAACCAATTTTAAATTTACCGTTGAATATAACAATGTTGCTGCCGATAAAAAAATCTATCTTAATATTGTTTTGCTTGATATTTCAAGGGGTGGAATAGCTTTAGCGCAACGTTTTATGACTGTTCCTGGACATCATCGTGTGAATATGATTGCTCCAACTGCAGATTTTAACGATGGTGAATATCGGATTATTCTTTCGGCTCATATTGAAGTGGATCCGAAAGATTCTTCTGTGGACAGGATGATTACGACAACTAATGAAAAGGAGTCATGCACTTTTGTGGTACAAGGAACATATGGTTCCGACAAATTCGCTCTTATGAATTATCGGCGAATTCAATATCAATGTGAAGATACCAAGGTTCTGCAGGCTAAAGATTCTTTCTGAGGCCGATAGCTACTATTGCCGATGTGTGAAAAGACTTTTATTCGGCTTCTCACACATCGGCAATTGATTTTCTCACCAACGAATCTTGTAGTGCCCGTCATACTGGTTGAGTTGACGGTTGATATATTTGCCTCGAGCGCCAACGAGGGTCTTGTCCCAACGTGCATAGAAACGTGCTTGTTCGTCGATGGCGCGACGTTCTTTTTCCACATCTTGCTCATCTCGGCCACGGCTTGTGTGCTCGCTATGGTACAACTTCGCCTGTGGGTCGAATACAGTAAGGTACCCTTGTTGACCGATTTTGAGACAAAGATCGACATCGTTGAGTACGACAGCGAGATTCTCATCAAAGCCGCCGACGGATTGGAACGCTTTACGCCGCACCATTTGGCAGGCGCCGGTAACAGCTGCGCAATTATATGGATAACGCATGGTTTCCATATAACCGCCATCTTTGTCGGACAGCATATCACTCAAATAACCAACATGGTCTGCGGAAACCCATACTCCGCCGTGCTGCACCAAATTATCGGGGAACAGCAGTTTGGCGCCAACGATGCCCACTTCAGGACGGGCGAAGAAACCGACCATGGAGTCAAGCCAGTCACCATTGATTATGACCGTGTCATTGTTCAGGAACAGCAGTATCTCACCATCGCAATGCGCGGCACCATAATTGCAGATTGCGGAATAGTTGAAACCTGTTCCGGGCCAAGTCACAACCTTGATTTTTTCATTTTGATCTTGAATTCGATCATAGTATGCAAAGGTTTCCTGCTCAGTACTGTTGTTCTCGACCAAAGTAATGTCGTAATTCTGGTAGGTCGTCTTTTCCAGTACCGAAGTAAGGCAACGCTGCAGCAGCTGCGAATGGTCCTTCGTGGGGATGACAATACTCACTTTAGGCGTAGCCTCATTGATGTAACGATTTCTGTAACGGAAAGGCAGCTCGGAATCTGACACGTCTACTTGTAACCCTGTACGTTCGAAATGTCGTTGCAAGACAATCTTGCCGGCTGTCTGGGCATAAGGTTTACTGTCAGGATTTGTGCTCGTGGAATTTTGATGCACGCGCCAGTGATATAACATGTAGGGCACATTTGCGATTGAACGTGCTTTTTCGCAGCATTTCAACGTTAAATCATAATCTTGAGCGCCGCTTACATCAGCAGGAGAAAGTTCCACTTGACTAAGTACTTGACGGCTGACCATTAGCATATGGGTCACATAGTTGTATGCGTTCAAAAGATCAGGATTGTAATCTGGCTTAAATGTTGGCAGCGTGTAATGGCCGTTTTCAAGGCGGTCTTCATCGCAATACAGGACATCTGCGTCAGATTGGTCATGCAGAACGTTGACATAGCGATACAGTGCATCTGGTTCGAGGACATCGTCATGATCGACGAACGCTATATAATCGCCTTTGGCTTCTTTTAAACCAACATTCGTGTTCTCGGCTATGCTTTTGTTTTCCGCTGTAATAATTCGGAATCGTGGATCATCGATATGAGCTAACGTATCGTTGATTTCTCGCGCTTCCTCACCGTTGCCACTTACATTAACGAAAAGGACTTCAAATTTTTCATATGATTGAGCGGCGATACTTTTGACGAGAGCCTGCAGATATTCGACAGGAGGACGGAAAACAACTGTAACGATACTAATAAGTGGCTTATCTTTTTCTGTCCAAGAATGACAGACTCTACGTTGATTTTGGATATCAGCTGTGGTTGCGCGATGCTGTTCGTACCAGATCTGATAGCCACCATCATTGAATGCGTGCTTTGTCATGTCAAGTGCGCCGTTGACGAATCCATCGAACATCGGGGGAAGGATACAGGTGAAGCAAGCGTCCTGACTGGCCGGTTTCGCCTGGATGCATAGTGTTTTCTGTTCGGCTGTGACAATAATGGAGTACACGAGCTCATGAATATGCTGGGTTGGATCGTGAGGATCAGAAATCAGTGAGTCCTCAAGTACGATTGGCTTGAGCTCAAGTTTGTGCGCCGCAGCATCATACACACTTATGGTGCATGACTCTTTCTGGCCAAAATATGGATAACGCACGTGGAAACGACATGAATAATGCTGTTCGTCGATGGGGTAAATTCCGGTAACGTACGTATGTGGACTACCGGAAATTCTCCGTTGTTCAATTCCTCGGATCTGTGACGCAAATTCGGGACGTTCATGATATGTCAGTCGAGATTTAACTTTCGAAAACAGAGGGTGGAAGAGGAAAGTTCCTATTTCCTCATGTGTGTTGCGATTCTTTATGTGCACCGTCAGTTTAGTGTTGTCAAGCAATGGGACGGCGACTACGGATTCGTAGCTATTTTTATGAGAAAAATCGCCCCATTCCTCACATGCGGATTTATCTTCACCGGGGAAACCTATGGATATTACCGGACATTGGATTGAATCATTGTTTTCCGTATTAATAAACGCGGTAAGTTCATCAGGATTGGAAGACGTCTTAATCTTCACATATCCTTTGCCGTCGCCACGACATAGCCCTATGATCTGTAATGTCATTTCGTCTCTTTCGTCAGAATCTCTATTTGGTGAGATGCGTTCTTCTGTCTGATATGTCCTAAGATGTTGCATTTTATCTTTTTAGGCGTACATGTATCTGGTGCATGTTGGCGATTAACGAAGAAGAAATGGATAGCGGTATGAGTGTTGCTATTACCGCTAGAAACGTGTTTATATGGTTTTCCCTTTTTCGGTGATGGATTGGAGGGGGTACAATCCATAACAGCGAGGGTTGTTCCTTGTATATGAAGAGAAAAGAACCTTAGGGGTTGCCATGTCGAATCATCGGACAGGATTGAAGAGAATTTGGGCGGCGCTGTGCGCATTCGCGATGTGTGCCACGGTGTGTGTGGCGACGGGGCATGCGGCGTTAGCCAAAACCGCCACTGATGACAGCAATGTTGTTGCGTCGTTGAAGTACATGAGCGAGCTCAACAGGTTGCGCCAAACGAACAGAGCAAGATTAACCGCCCAGCAGATCGCCGACGCACAGAATGAAGACAACGGAGCCGATATGAGTGCCGATCAGGTGCAGTCGAACGCTGCTGATGGGTATAAGGTTCCGGAACTTAAAGTCAATTGGGACTTGATGAGTTGGGCGCAGAAGCGTGCGGACGCCCTGGCAGAACGTGCCGTGGTCAACGAGGATGGCCCAATTAGCCATGATGACATGTATACGGGGAAGCCCGACTGGCTGGACAAGCACAATCTTGGCGAGAATCCGGATTATCAGGATGGCACGTATTATTTCGGTCCTGAAGCGCTGTTCATCGGATATCCGGAAACCGGACTTGATGATCATAATCCCATCAAATCCTGGTACAGCGAGCTTACCGCAAAGCCAGGAAGCGACAGGCAGGGTTATGGGCATTATCTCACTGAAGTGAGCCCGTTGGCGGATTCCGCGGGCATGGCTTCCGCGCAGGTGACGAGCGGACGCTGGAAGGGCGCCACGATTGTGGTGCTGGAAATCGGTTACGTTGGATACCGTGGGGGTCGTGGAACCAATGAAACCGTGAAGGAAGCGCTTGAACGATACGTTGGCACAACGTACACGGTGAAGTACCATGCGAACGGTGGAACTGGAACCATGAGCGACCAGAAAGTGGAAGCTGATTCCTCTTTTTATCTGAGCAACAACCATTTCACGCGCATCGGATATGGATTTAAGGGATGGAACACGAAGCCCGACGGCTCTGGCACATCATACTCCGAATATGACGGTATCTACAATGCCGTCGATCCCGGCGAAACATTGGATTTGTATGCACAGTGGACGCCGAATACTTACTATGTGGATTTTTCCTCCAATAATGGATGGGGCGGAGATCGCCGATCATTCACTTATGATCAGGCGCAAAAACTGCCCACTCCCGAGGAAGTGGGAATATCCAAAGAACACTATAAATTCTCGGGGTGGAATACCAAGGACGATGGCACGGGAACGTCATACCAGGCAGGGCAATCGGTAAAGAACCTCACGACGCAGCCCAATGGCATCGTGACGCTGTATGCGATGTGGAAACAGATGTACACAGTATATTTCCGCGCCTATGATTCGGTACCGGAGTATTCCGAAGAACAGCAGGTCTTGGATGGCGATACCGCCAAGAAGCCGGCCGATCCCACCCGACCGGGATTCGTGTTCCGTGGATGGACGGCTGGTTATTCGAATGATTCGCCATTGTACGATTTCAGCACTCCGGTGACCAGAAACCTTTATTTGTATGCACAGTGGAATTCATACCCTTACGTCATCCATTACGATGCCAACGGTGGCACTGGTTCCATGCCGGATCAGAAGGTGGGTTCGAGCTCGAGTTCCAATGAGGCTACGCTGAAACAGAACGAATTCAAATACAGCGGCAGGGTATTCACAGGCTGGAATACCAAACGTGATGGCACCGGTACCGCATATCAGGACAACGCGTTGCATGGCGATTTTGACGTTACTGGCGCCAACCAAGTGATTACCTTGTATGCGCAGTGGACAACAGCTAAGGCGAAGTCCATTGAAGTGGATAAAGGTACGATAACGTGCAATGACTATTTTGGCTGCTCTGCGCAGCTTCCCTCCACAGTGAAGGTGCATTTGACCGATGGCAATACCGTTGAGGCCTATGTGGATTGGAACCGGCAGCAGCTCTCCAAGGTCTCGGATAAAAAGAAGGGGGATATTCACGTTGGCGACGAGTTCTACATTGACAGCACCAACGTCGTTGGATTCCCCGGGCAGAAGGTTCGTGTAAAAGCGGTGATGAACGATACCACTCCGCCGGTCTTCAATGGCGTGGATGACATCGCCGCGAAGAAAGGCGATACCTCGTTCAGCACTCTTTCGGGCATCAGCGCTACAGATGACCATGATGGTGATGTGACAAGCAGGATCAAGGTCTCCGGTAAGTTCGACATCAATACGCCAGGAGACTATCCGCTCACCTACATGGTGAAGGATGCCGCTGGCAATGAGACAACCGCCAACCGTACAATTCACGTGACGAGCGGGAAAGTGGTGACTGTGTCCTTCAATGCCAATGGGGGTACTGGTTCCATGTCCGCTCAGACGTTCAGCGTCGGCGATTACCAAAGATTCCGTTCTGCCGGATTCACTCGAGTGCACTACTATTTGATGTCTTGGAACACCAAAGCGGACGGAACCGGCACAAGCTACGATACATACGGAGCGATGTTCGATGAATCCGATGTTCCCGCGAATGGGAAGATAACGTTGTATGCGCAATGGGAGCATGCTACGTACTACGTAGGTTTTTATGCGAATCTTCCAAATAATGGAGGGGGCTCCGCCTGGCAGGATATCAAGTATGACGAATATGCGAATCTGCAGGCCAGTACCTTCACTGCAACCGGGTATACATTCGTCGAGTGGAACACCAAAGCAGATGGTTCCGGGACCAGTTATTCCGATAAGCAGCAGGTCAAGAACATCTACGATGAGTACGGGTATGGCATTTCCTTATACGCGCAATGGAAGGCAAACACCTACACGGTGAGGTTCAACGCCAATGGCGGCACCGGCACCATGGCCGACCAGAAATTGACGTACGACAAGACCGAACAGCTGAACCGTTCCACGTTCAAAGCGCCAACCGGCAAGATGATTACTGGATGGAACACCAAAGCTGATGGCACCGGCACTAAGTATGGCTACTGTGATCCGGTGAAGAACCTGCTCGCTAGTGGTTCGATGACGCTATATGCGCAGTATGGTCCAGCGCAATACAGCTCCATCGTTGTCAAGACTCCTCCGACTAAGGTTTCATATAAGACCGGAGAAACGTTTGACAAGGCCGGACTTACAGTGTCCGCCGTACAAACCAACGGAGATGTCACGCAACTGTCAGGCAACGAGTACACGCTCTCCCAGCCGGCCATGGGATCCAACGGAACGAAGCGTGTCACGGTAACGCTTAAATCGAACACTGCAGTGAAGGCTTGGTTCGAGATTGCCGTGGGCACCTCTTCGCCGACTGTGCAGGAAAGCGATTCCGTGGAGAATTCCGACGAGGCTGTAATGAACTATGTGGTCAACCTTAAGGAAGACACTGCCGGCGATGTGTTGGACAAGGCCGTTGCCGGAGCGGAATCGTTGCAGGCGTACAAACTGATGGCCTATCCGGAAATCAGCGTGTTCTTCGTGCAGGCGCATACCAAGACATTCGCCACTGATTTTGCGCAATGGGCGGCGAAGAATGGCATTGCGGTGGATTCCGTTGCTCCGACTCGCGATACGTTACGTGAAGAGGAGATTCGTTCCGGAAGCGTCGCCTCTTCGGAAGTGGCTTCTGCTCCCAAATGGAATTCCGGCAATGCTTTCCGTAAGACTCAGAAGGATTCTTCTGATCCTGATACCAATATCTACGATGCTTGGGGCATTGTGGCGACTGGTGCTGACCGTGCCCAGCGCACGGATGTCGCCTATAAGCCGACGTTGGCTGGTGTTATTGATACTGGTATCGAAGACGACAATCCGGATTTGCAAGGGAAAGTGAGCAGCACATACTCTGTGAATTGCGCCGCGAACGGTATTCCGCAACAAGGCACTGATACATCTACGGGCCATCCGGTATGGTGGCCTACCGACAAAGGCGGGCAGCATGGCACCCATGTTTCGGGCACTATCGCAGCTGCGCATAATGGTACCGGTGTTGATGGCGTGAATCCAAATACCACGTTGGCCGCGATCCGTGTGTTTGAGGATAAATGGACATATACCGAGCGGGAAGTGTGCGGGTACATGTGGGCGGCGAATGTTAGTATGGACGTCACCAATGCCAGTCTTGGCAATAACGCGCCAGTGTATCCTAGTGAATCCGCGGACGCTAAGGCGCACGCTACTGCATTGCAGCGTGCGGTAAGCTATGCGAACAAACGCAATGTCACCAATATCGCTTCCGCGATGAATTCAGGATTGGATCTCGATAACCTCCACAAGACAAAATCCGGAAGTCGTATGCGCAGACTCGTTGAGAAGCATCAGCCTCCTAAAGCGACTGTACAGACGGGCGATACTATCGACGTCGCAGACAAAGCAGCCAAGGATAATGCCTTTGATCCGGCAGACGGTCTTGCTGAAACACAGGTTCAAGGATTGGCAGTCAATTCCGGTACGACATTCCCAACCGATAAAGGATATATTTTCCCCGCCATGCTGGATGGCATCATCACGGTTTCCTCAGTTCGGAAGCAGAGCAATCATTCGGTGGCAGCGTTGAACAGATCAGTGGATACCTCGCACTACGATTCCACAGAATGCGGTGACAGCGACAACGGATGGTGCTCGAACTATGGTGTGAACACCATCGATGTGACGGCTCCAGGGTCAAACATCTATTCAACTTATGGGACCGACTATCAGTACATGAGCGGCACGTCCATGGCTTCCCCTCATGTGGCGGGCGTGGTTTCACTGCTCAAATCAGTGCATCCGGATTATTCACCAGCTCAAATCGAGAAACTGCTGAAGAAGCAGGCCAAGGAGCTGTACGGTAATTTGGTAGCTCCGACCGATGGCGCGGAATACCGCGGTGCTGGTTTGGTCAACGCCTATGCAGCAGTGATGGAAGACCAGGAGAAGCCTGTGGTTTCGGCCCAGTATTCCACCGACGGTGGCTCCACTTGGCGTAGTCTCGCCAATGCCAAGGTGCCAGGCAAGGCAACCATTCGGGTCACGGTGACCGGACCGGTTTCCAGCGCTTCGATGAGTTTCGGCGGACAAACCAAGCAGGTGCGTGGCGGAGACAACTACCACGGTAATGTGAGTATGACCATGGATGTCGACTTCTCCAAGCTCACCAGTCTGCAGAGTGAGTTGCTTGCCATCAAGGCATATGGCCTCAACTACAGCGTTTCGAACGATGATGTGAATACTACGGTACAGTTCCAAGGCGGGCAGTTCGTTAACGTCACAGTGTCGTTTGATTCGAATGGTGGTTCGGTCGTCTCCTCGCAACAGGTGAGGTACGGTTCGAAGGTCGTGAAGCCGGCCGATCCGACGCGTTCGGGTTACACGTTCGATGGCTGGTATACGGCGAAGTCGGGCGGTTCGAAGTACGACTTCAACCAGCCGGTGACCGGCGCCCTGACCTTGTACGCGCACTGGACGGTGAATTCGTACACGCTCACGTTCGACGCGAACGGTGGCAAGGTGTCCCCGGCGTCCCGGAAGGTACGGTACGGCGCGAAGTACGGCGACCTGCCGACGCCGACGCGTTCGGGTTACACGTTCGATGGCTGGTATACGGCGAAGTCGGGCGGTT
>OHAJ01001673.1_pt1 | contig 15986 bp, 19 predicted proteins | sample 1577101 | NCBI WGS metagenome assembly OHAJ01 (sample SAMEA3541531, study PRJEB24748) | human gut metagenome | biome: human gut; feature: human-associated habitat; material: faeces | place: China | collected 2012
CGCCCAGAGGGGGCTGAAGAGGGTGCAAGTCTGGACTTCAGCCTCCTCTGGACTCCCCCCCGCCGTAAAAGTTTCTTGCGGGAAAGAGTGGCGGTTGCTGCCCTGCTTGGCTGCTTTTCCTTGCGTTCTGGTTTCCGAAACTTTTTTGCAGAAAAAATCGCCCTGCCGGAATTTTTCACCCCGGCAGGGCGTTCGTTTTCCATTTTGCCAGCATCACGACAGCGGTTCGCCGTTTTCGGTCTCGATTTCGCGGCAGAAGAAGTGCAGCGCGCCGTCCTCGAAGTCGCTGATTTCGTAGCGCTGGTCGGCATCCCAGCCGTCCGCGCGGTGGTCGCGAATCTCGAAGCCGCAAATCTGCATCGGGATGGCGGGAAAACGCAGCGTCACGTCGCTTATGGACAGGAAACGGAGCGTTTGCGCTTTGCCATCAGCACAAAAGGAGAGTGTCAGCACAGGTGCGCCGCTTGCGGTGTGCAGGCGAAAGTCCGTGATTTCCACGTCGCAGGGGAACATTGGCACTCTCCTTACCTGCTTCCCTTGTCGTATGGGATACCCTCGGCCTTCGGTGCGCGGGACTTGCTGCTCGTCAGCGCCAGCACAAGGAGCGAAATGATGTACGGAAGCATGTTGTAGAACGTGCTGGGCAGGTTCAGCTGCGCGAGGAAGTCAAAGCCGGTATAGACGTTGCTCAGGCTGCGGAACAGCCCGAACAGCAGCGCCGCCAGCGCAATCCGCAGGGGCTTCCACTGCCCGAAAATCATCACCGCCAGCGCAAGGAAGCCGAAGCCCGCCACGCCGTTCTCGAATTTCCACTCGCTCACGCCCGCCGTGATGTACACCAAGCCGCCCAAGCCGCCGAGCACGCCGGAAATCATCACGCCCGCATAGCGCATTTTGTAGACGTTGATGCCCACGGAATCCGCCGCCTGCGGATGCTCGCCGCAAGCCTGCAAACGCAGACCGAAGCGCGTCTTGTACAGCAGGACATACGAAATCGCCAGCAGCATCGCCGCCATGAGCATGAACCAGTTGAACTCGAAGCCATTGATATCCACCAGAAACGCCTTTTTAACGTTGATGTAGGTAATGGCGGAGGACACATTCGACACATCTTCGGCAATGTTGATGGCCTTGACGATGACCGTCGCCGCCGCCGTGCCAAGCAGATTCATCGCCGTGCCGACGAGCGTCTGGTCTGCCTTGAAGTTAATCGCCGCGACCGCCAGCAGAAGCGAATACAGCATCCCGAAAATCATCGCCATCAGCGTTGTCAGGAGGATGACCACGACGACCGCTGTGCCGTCGGGCATGTACTTCATCATCAGCGCACCGCCAAGCGCACCGAAAACCATGATGCCCTCCAGCCCAATGTTAATCACGCCGGAATGCTCCGAGAAGCAGCCACCCAGCGCCACCAGCAGCAGGACTGATGCAAACATCAGCATATATTGCAGCAAGAGTGTCATTTGAGATTCGCCTCCTTCCGCAGGTTCGCTTCCGCTTTGCGCTCCGCCAGGCGCGTCATAACCTGCCGGAAGAACAGCACGAAGCCGCACATGTAGATGATGACCGCCGAAATGAGGTCGGAAATCTGCGAAGAATAGATGGCGCGGTCAACATACGCGCCGCCGAAGGTGATGTGCTGGATGAAGAAGGATGCGAAAATCGTGCCAATCGGGTGCAGACCGCCGAGGAACGCCGCGGCAATGCCGTTGAAGCCCATCGCCGGAACCGCCGACTGCGCCACTGCCCATTCCTCAAAGCCAGAGAGGAACATGAAGCCCGCGCCGATGCCCGCCAGCGCGCCCGCAATCCCCATCGTCAGGATGAGATTCTGCTTTTCGCGCATCCCGCAGTATTTCGCGGCATTCTTGTTCAGCCCGGTCGCCTTCAGCTCGTAGCCCAGCTTCGTTTTGCTCAGCAGCACCCAAATCAGCACGGCAATGACAATCGCCAGCGGAATGGCAATGGTCACATAGCGGTTGTTGGAGAACAGCTTTTCCAGCCCCAGCGACGGAATCAGCGCGCTCGGATTGCCCACGCTCAGCTTGACGGTGTAAGGGGTGTTGCTGTCCTTCACGAGCGACAGCAGGCTGTTGACGGCATAGAGGCTGATCCAGTTGAGCAGAATGCAGGAGATGACCTCGTTGACGTTGCAGAATGCTTTGAGCGCGCCGGAGATGCACGCCAGCAGCGCACCCGCGAGCGCCGCCGCCAGCAGGCACACATACCACGGCATGTTCCACGCCAGTGCACAGTACAGCGCCGCACCCGCGCCCACGACGTACTGACCCGCCGCGCCAATGTTGAACAAGCCTACCTTGTAGGCGAACAGCACCGACAAGCCGCACATGAGCAGCGGCGCAGTCTTGACCAGCGTGTTGCCCAGATACTTCATCTGCGCAGTGCTGCTGCCATACTTCCAGAAGTTCTTGATGATAACCAGAATCGCATCAATGGCGTTGAGGTTGCCCGTCTTTTCGCTCACGCCGTGGTCAATCAGCAGCAGCACGACGAAGCCAACCAGCAGCCCCAGCACGATACACAGCAGTGACGAGAGAATCGTTTGCACGCCGGGAATTTGCAGCATTGACCTGCGCTGCCGGACTTTCTTGGGTTCGTTTGCCATCTTTACCGCACCTCCCGTTTCGCGCCCGCCATATACAGGCCGATTTCTTCCGCCGTCGTCGTTTTCGGGTCAAGCTCGCCGACGATTTCACCTTCGTACATCACGAGAATACGGTCGGACACGTCCAGCACCTCGTCCATCTCCAGCGAAACCAGCAGCACCGCCTTGCCCTCGTCGCGCGCGGCGATAATCTGCTTGTGGATGTACTCAATCGCGCCCACGTCCAAACCGCGCGTGGGCTGCATGGCAATCAGCAGGTGCGGCGAGCGGTCGATTTCGCGCGCGACAATCGCCTTCTGCTGATTGCCGCCGGACATGCTGCGGGCGATGGTGGTTGCGCCCTGCCCGGAGCGGATGTCGTACTGGTCAATCAGCCGATTGGCATAGGCGCGGATGTTCTTGCGGCGCAGGAAGCCCGCGCGCGTGAATTCCGGGTCGAAATAGCGCTGCAAAACGATGTTGTCCTCCAGCGAGTAATCCAGCACCAAGCCGTGCTTGTGGCGATCCTCCGGGATGTGGCTCATGCCGTCCAGCGAGCGCCGGCGAATCGACGCGCGGGTGATATTCTGCCCATCCAGGTAGATTTTGCCGCTGACGAGCGGTTCCAAGCCCGTCAGACCGTACACGAACTCCGTCTGACCGTTGCCATCAATGCCCGCAAGGCAGACGATTTCGCCCGCGCGCACCTCCAGCGACACATTTTTGACAGCGTTGTTCTTGTGCACATGGGACGCGACGGTCATGTTTTCTACCTTCAGCACGACCTCGCCGGGCTGCGCCGGTTTCTTCTCGACGTGGAAGTTGACGTTGCGCCCGACCATCATCGCGGACAGTTCCTCCGGCGTGGTGTCCTTCGTGTTCACCGTGCCGATGTACTTGCCCTTGCGCAGCACCGTGCAGCGGTCGGAAACCGCCATAATCTCCGCCAGCTTATGGGAGATGAAGAGGATAGACTTGCCCTCCGCTGCCAGATTGCGCATAATCTGCATCAGCTCGTCAATCTCCTGCGGCGTCAGGACGGCGGTCGGCTCGTCGAAAATCAGGATTTCGTTGTCGCGGTAGAGCATTTTGAGGATTTCCGTGCGCTGCTGCATCCCAACGGTGATATCCTCCACCTTCGCGTCGGGGTCGACGTGCAGCCCGTAACGCTCGGACAGCGCCAGCACCTTCTGCCGCGCCTCTTTCTTTTGCAGGAAGCCGAATTTTGTCGGTTCAACGCCCAGAATGATGTTGTCCAGCACGGTGAAGCACTCCACCAGCTTGAAGTGCTGGTGTACCATGCCGATGCCCAGCGCGGTGGCGTCGTTGGGGTTGCGGATGGACACCGTTTCGCCATCCTTCCTGATTTCGCCTTTCTCAGGCTGATACAAGCCGAAAAGGACGCTCATCAGCGTCGATTTGCCCGCGCCGTTCTCACCCAGCAGCGCGTGGATTTCGCCGTGGCGCAGCTGGAGGGTGATGTCGTCATTGGCAATGATGCCGGGAAAGCGCTTGGTGATATGCAGCATTTCGATGGCATAAGGCGTGCTTTCGTCCGGCGTTTGAACGCGCTGTTTCTCCATGAAGCATTTCCTCCTTGATGTTCTGTTTTCCCCATTGATTTCGCCGATTTTGCGGCGGATGATTCCCCGTGTGCGCCGAAAACGCGCTTGATTCTGACAAAAACTTCCGCGCGGCAGAGGATTCCCCCGGCGGAAGCTCTTGTCAGAATCCGGGGAACGTTGCCATCCCCCGGAAGGTGAGATTACTTGATGTTGCCGTTGTAGTTGACCGCAATGGTCGTTTCCGGACGCACGGTAATGTCGCTGGAAACGGTCACTTTGCCATCCACCATCGCCTTCACCAGCGCGGTGTAGTCATCCACGGTGAAGGTGTCGTTCCATTCCGTGGTCTCCACGGGCAGGCCGACGTAGTTCAGGGTCAGGTCGTCGCCGGACACGAGGCCGAGGTTCTCCACCTTGCCCGCGTGCAGGTCGAAGTTGCCCGCAACGGTATCGGTCAGCAGCGTCTTAACCGTCGCCGCCAGACCCTTCATGGCGGAAGTAACCGTCATGCCGTCCGCATACTGGTTGATGATGGGAGACTGGTCGGAGTCAACGCCGATCAGCTTGCCGCCGACCTTCGCAGCCGCTTCCGCCGCAGAGGTGTAGATGCCGCCGCCGCAAGCGAACACGACTTCCACGCCCTTGGTGGCGTACCAGTTGTCCATGTACGCCGTGATGTCAGCATCGCCCATGAACTTGCCGCCGTAGACGTACTCGCAGGAGACGTCCGCCGCGATGCCCAGTTCCACCGCCGCGTCATTCGCGCCCTGCACGAAGCCATAGCCGAAGCGCTGCACCGCCGGAACCTCCATGCCGCCGAGGAAGCCGAGCTTCTTGTAGCCCATCTTCACTGCCGCATAGCCCGCCATGTAGCCGGAAAGTTCTTCCTGATACACAGCAGAGAACAGGTTGGACGCGTTGCTCAGGTCAACGCCGTTGGAGGTGAGGTCAAACTCGCTCACGTCCAGCGCGATGAACTTCACGTCCGGGTACGTCGGCTGGCACTCGCCAATCGCCGCCGCGAACAGGTAGCCGGGCATGACGATGACGTTGTAGCCTTCGTCGATAGCCGCTTCGACCTGCGCGATGCGCTCCGCGTCGGAGTCACCGGTGGGCTTGAAGTAGTTGAAGTCGACGCCGTTGGCCTCACAGAACGCCTTGCAGGCCTCGTAGGTCGTCTGGTTGAAGGACTGGTCGGTGATGTCGCCGGAGTCGGTAATCATCGCCACGCGGTAGGTTTCATCCGCAGACGCGAAGGAAACCACGCACAGCACCATCGCCAGCGCCAGCGCCAGGATGAGAGAAACGAGCTTCTTCATGGATTCATTCTCCTCTCGTGATTTGAGCATCTTCTGCTCTTATATTATTGTAACAGTTTTTTGCCCGTTTGAGAAGAGGTCAAGCGGCATTTCTTTAAAAAATCTCCCCCCAATGCGCAGAAAATGTGGCAGATATTTTTCGATAGCTGATTTTCCCCTGCTTCGCGCCCTTGCGGATACCTTTCCGCTTTCCTTTCGATCCCCTTCCCGCGATTTTTCCGCATTTCCGCTTGACAATCCTCCCCTGCTGTGGTAAAATAGTTAAGCTGATGAGCGCCCGTAGCTCAGTTGGATAGAGCGTCAGACTCCGACTCTGAAGGTCACAGGTTCGACTCCTGCCGGGCGTACAGGAGAAAATCCCCGGAAGTGTAAGGCTTCCGGGGATTTTTGATTGGATTTTTGATGATGAAAACAGACGGATTTTTGCCATTAGAATGGGGCTGACTACCGAAATTGGGCGAGGGCGGTAGTCAGAATGGTAGTCAGGTGAAGGGGCTGGAAGTGTGCGCAGAGTGGATGACGTATACACGACAGCAAAAAAATCAGCGGAATTTCCGCAAATGCTTGCGATTCCCCGCCGCGTATGGTATCATCAAGACAGCGGCGCGCAGGGCTGTGCTGACTTTCATCAGAAGGAGCGAAGAAAATGGTAACATACATCGAGGGGAACATTTTCAGCAGTCCCGCGCAAGTCATCGTGAACACGGTCAACACCTTGGGCGTGATGGGCAAGGGGCTGGCGCTGTCCTTCAAGAAGCGTTATCCGGGCATGTTCGAGGTGTATCGGCGCACGTGCGAACGGAAGCAGCTCACCATTGGCAAATTGATGCTCTACTATGCGCCCGACCACTGGATTCTCATGTTCCCGACGAAGGAAAATTGGCGGAATCCTTCCAAATTAGAGTACATCGAAGCAGGATTGCAGAAATTCGTTAGCACTTATGCGCAAAAGAACATCACTTCTATCGCCTTCCCCAAGCTCGGCTGCGGAAACGGCGAACTTTCGTGGGATGCCGTCAAGCCGCTGATGGAGAAGTACCTGAAACCGCTGCCGATTGCGGTCTATATCTATGTCGGCATAGATGCCGCCCAGACGCCGGAGCATCTGAAACAGGAAGAAACCGCCGACTGGCTTCGCGCCCATGCGCGGGACATGTCCTTCGCTGGACTGTGCGACGATTTGAAGCTCGGTCAGGCAATTCTCCCCTATCAGCTGGAAAAGGACGGCGTGCATTATGCTGTGCGCTGGGCGGATGGCTTGGTGTATTCCGCTGATGACGGGCAGACGTTTGCGCTGACAGAGGACGACCTCTTTGCCCTCTGGGATGCCATCCGCCGTCAGGGTGTATTCGCCGCGGATGCGTATAGCACAGAGCAGCAGATGTTTTTCCTTCTCCTCTGGCAGAAGGGGTATCTCTCGCCTGTGCAGATTGTGAATGGGCAGGACAGCCTTTCCGCCGGTTATCAGACCAACGAGGGGCTGGGGCGATTCTACGCGGTGCGAGGTGAAGAAGCATGACGTTCGCCGAAACGATTGCGCGCAACTGTGCCCATGTGCAGCCCGGCTGGTGGGCGCGCTATGCGTATCATTACACTGACCTCATCAACGCAATCAGCATCTTAACCTCCGGGCATTTGTACAGCCGCATTCAGGCGGACGGCAAAGGGCTGATGCAGAATGACAATGCCAGCCGTCAGGTTATCGACATGACCAGCAGCCGCGCAACTTCCTATGTGCGCTTCTACTTCCGCCCGCTGACACCCACGCAGTACCATAACGAGGGCTACAAGCATCCGGCGATTCGCTACTGCGGAGATGAGAACGCCAACGTTCCTGTGCCGATTTTCTTCCTCTTCGACCTCGAAATGCTCCTCTCGCGCCAAGAAACGTGCTTTTCCGCGCTGACACAGGCAGGACACGGCAATCCTCTGCAATCAGGTGAAGAAGCATTCGCCGCATTGCCTTTCGAGCAGATTTACAGCAGCGGTTCCGCCAATCGCGACACACTGAAATATCGCCATGCGGAGCTACTTTTCCCCGTCGAATACCCGATTGGCGAATCGCTGCGGTGCATCTACTGCCGAAATGAATGCGAAAGGACAACGTTTCTCAACTATCTGCGGCTGGAAAGCCCGTCCGCCTTCGCGCACTATCAAAACAGCATTCGCGTCGCTGGCGACGGGCTGTTCCAGCGCAACGGACTGTTCGTCGAATCTGTTTCGCTGCATGACAACATCGTCAGCTTTTCCTTCGCGGATACGCCCGAAAAGCGCGACTATGCCCGCAGATACAACCGGGGCAATCAACCCTTGACCTTGGAAGCCAATTTCGTTTTTGAGTGGCTGCGCGGCAGTGCGACAGTTTCGGCCAGCTTCGCCGATGTGCGGATAGATTACCTCGCACCGCGAACCATTGCGTTCAAGCTGCCGAACCGTGCAGTTGATGCTGATACCCTGCGCGTGGCGCTGCGGATTGGCGGACAGCTGCTGTGTCTGTTCGAGCAGCCGCTTTCCTCGTATGAATTGATGTGATTCACAGAAAAAGAGCCGGAACAGCCGCAGAGGATTTCTCCCTCCGCCGCCATCCCGGCTTTTCTTACGCCTCCTGATGCTCGTGCAGCGTTTCCCGGATCTCGTCAATCCGGCTGAACGCGGTCTGCACGTTGTTCTCCAACTGGAACGTCCGCTCGACGACGGCGTTGTGCTTCTCCACCTTGCGCTCCAGCTGCTCCAAGCGGTAGGACAGCAGGGCGATTGTCTTGCTGTTGGCGAAGCAGCTGCCTGCCAGCGTGCCCAGCAGGGAAATCACGGCGACGACGATGGTATCAAGGCTCATGCGTGTCCCTCCATGTTTTTATGATGCGGCGAAAATGTCATTCAATTCACTGACGGCATCAGCATCAATGCACTTGTTGTAAATTCGGATGTCCATAATCGTTCCGCTTACCATGCCCCAACCGCTTTCCCAGCCGCCGATGTAGAGCGTTTTTTCTCCCGTCTCTGCCTGCGGATAAGTGAGTTTGTTGCCGTAAATCTTGCAGTTATCGAGGTAGAAAGTGTAGTCGTCCCCGTTTTTCGTGACGATAAACGTGTGATAGCCGCTATCGTACACAGTCAGCCCCATCTGTTCGACGTTGATGCCGAAACCGCCAGCGTTACTCACAGTAAGCATAGGGATACGTCCATCATCCGCAAGAATATGCGAAAACGTACCTTCCACGGCTTCCATCGTTAAACCGCTGATTTCGCCGCCTTTGAATACCTGCGTATACGCTGCAACAGTTTCAAACTCGCTCGCCGTCACATACCCCTCCAAATCAATGCAGTTCGCGCTGATTTTGACCGCGCCCGCCGTCTGATTGATGACCGACACCACGTCGTCTTTGCTGACTTTCGTCCCCAGCGTGCCGCTCATGCCGTTCATCGTCTGCTTGACGATCGTAATCTCCTGCGTGTTCTTGTCGGTCGTCTTGACGTAGCTGGTCAGCGTACCATTGCCTCGATGACCTTGCCATCGCCGACGTACAGCCCGACGTGGTGGCGGTCGCTGCCCTTGGTGAGGAACACCGCCGTGCCGGGCTTGAGCGGCTGACCGTCGGTGCGCTTGCCGCCCTGCAATGCCCCCTTGGCGGCGGCGTACTTGCGCCACATGGTGTTGCTGCCGTGGTACATATACCCGCCAAGCTGCTTATACGCCCACCAAAACAGCCCGGAGCAGTCCGCAACACGCCGCCCGACCCACTGCTGCCCGTAGCGTATCGTCTGCGCGCGGGTGGCGCTGTCCTGCGCACGCTGCGTGTGAACCTGCCCCGTGCCGCCCCAGATGTACCCCCATTTTTCCGCCAGCGCGCGGCGGAAGAGGGCGACCACCTCCGCCGCGCTGACCGTTTTTGATGCCATCGTCAATCACCACCGGGGTCAATTTCCGCTTTGCCGAGCTGTTTATACACCTGATTCACGCCCGTCGAGGCGAGCCCCGACACGATGCCGACCGCGAGCGCATTCAGCACGTCCTTCGCCGGGAAATCCGGGATGACGTACATGCCCACGATGCCCAGCACGCCGCCCGCCGCGCCCACGATGACCGGAATCAGCTCGTCCTTGATAGCGCTGATGGTCTTGCAGAGCAGGCCAATCAGGTAGGTGATGACGACAATCGCCAGCACTGTGCCCATGGTAGAGATGTCCATGATACCACTCCTTTTCGGAATTATTGTATGAAAAAACAGCCTGCACGAGGTGTGCGGCTGCTTTTCGCGGATTAAGTTGATTGCAAGTTGATGGTAAGTTGATGGTAAGTTGCAATTTCTCTTTGCAACTTGCAATTTTTAGTTTCAAACAAGGTTCAAAGATGGTTCAAAGCCGGTTACCGGATATGCCCACCATTGCGTTCCACCATGATGTCGCTGAGAAACTCCCGATCCACGGTGATGTTTGGCAGCTCATTCGCCTTCATGGTAATGACCACCTGCAAGTTCGTCGGGCAGGCATAATCGCCGTAGATGCTTTCTGCCTTTTCGGTGATGGTCTGCCCGCAGTCCCTGATTTGCTGGATTCGCTCCTCTCTGGTCATGGTCACGTTTAGGCACTCCTTTCAACGTATCAAAAAAGCACCTTGCGGGGGGCAGGGTGCTTAATATTCTTCCACGATTTCAAAGTCCTCCGGAGAGTACAGGAACGTTTCGCCGCTGTCATCCGTCACGCGGAAAAGTCCCGTCACCGAATGGTATGCGCTATATACCTTGCCGTTTTTCAGATAGATGTGGTCTGTGTCATTTACGCAGCGCACCTTCATTTCCGGCTTTTCAGGAAGTGGTGCGGCAGCTTCTTCAAGCTGACGGAGAATCATCACGTCATCTTCTTTCAGCAGCTTGTCCAGATCTTCGCGTGACATAGCGGCATACTTTGCGCGTTCTTCGTAGTCAATGTTGTCATTTTCGCGGTAAACTACTCGTTTTGCCACGTTACTTCACCTCCCTGAAAGAAAAATCGTACAACTCCGACAGATATTCCAGTGCCTTACGCTGTGCATCACCTTCATTGTAACCTGTTTTTTTGAAGCTGTCAACACGCTTGTTATAAATTGCATCAATGATTTTCGTTTTGGGTGCGCTGTACTTGTAAATCGTCCCATCATGACACAGCACATAGCCCGCCGAATACCCATTTTGCAATGCAGCGTTGATGTCTGCCGCGCTCGGCGGCATACTGCCGGGGTGGTTGTGGAACGCTACCACTTGCTCGCCTTTCTCCTTCGCCTTTTTAATGGCGTTGAAGATTTCCTCCGTGTACTCCGGCGTTCCCGGCTTGCTGCCTGTGACGGACTTCACCCACGTCTGCCTATCGCGGTTATACAGGTACAAGTCCTCGCCATTCTGCCCGGAACGATGCTGCAGCAGCTCCTTGGCGGCTTTCAGGAACTCGCGCCGCTCTTGCGGGCTGTTCGCCATCAGGTCGAATTTGTCCGCGTATTCTCGGCTTTCAAGTACCTTGGAATCCACCGCGAACGCGCGGCTTTTCGTAATTCGTTCCTGATTGTAGAATACTTTTTCACTTTCCTCGGCGGCTTTCAGATACTTTTCCTCAAACTCCCTGAACCCCTCCGCCTTGTCCAGCCCGAAGAACTTTGCCCTGTCCTTCATCGTCTGCAATTCGGCTTCATCCAGCCCCCACTTCGCCCTTGTCAGCGCCACGCACCGGCAGTTGCAGTCCTCTTCCGGTCGCCCGAATGCGCCGGGGTATTCCGCCTTCTTGCCGTCTATCTCGAACGGCTCGCCGACTTCGCGAATCTGCCCGTCCAGTACGCGGTGATCCGTGCGCGTGTTGCCGTCCAGCACAGCGTCCCACTGCTTGACCACTTGGCAGCCTTGACCCTTGGCGGCGTTGCGCGCGTCATCAGCGGATTGCTGCTGAATGCGGTGTCCTTCGGTGCGGACAATCGTTTTGGCGCGTTTGAGCGGAATGCCGGAAGAAATCTGCACCTGACGGGCAATGAAGCTGTAATCGCTGCCGATGGAGATGCCGATGGAAATCTCCCGGCGGATGGTCTTCTTCAGCTTCTGCATATCCACGCCGAGTTCACCGTACAGCCGCCCGCTGAGCTTGCTGTCCGTGCGGACGGCGCGGGTGACGGCGCGCTGGTCAATGGGGGCGAGAATCGGCATTCCCTGCTTGTGCAGGCTGTACATTGTGCCGACGTAGCCATGCTGATAGCTGCGCGTCAGGTATTCTTCGATGGTCTGATTGCTTTTCTTGTGCAGTTCGTCCAGCGCGGCGTTGATTTGGGCTTTCATCGCCTCCTGATAGCGCTTTTGGTAGATTTTCGATTGCGTCATTTCGTCGCTTTCGAGGATGCGAATGTGGTTGTCGATGCGCCGGAGCGCCCGCTGGTACGCCTTTTCCAGTGCCTTGATGGTCTCCTGTTCATCATCCAGCATGGCTTGCAGGGCTTCCTTCTCGCTCTTGCGCATACGTCCTCCGTCAATACGTCCACTTCTTCCCCACAATGAACTTTTCCAGCCCATACCGCATGGCGTCCATCAGGTGGTTGAAGTCGTCAATGGGGCTATCGAGCATCTTGCCGAACTTGTCTTTCGCCCAGGTGTAATTGCTGATTTCGGTCAGGAAGTTTATGCAGCGCGGGTGGATGATGATTTCGAGGTTCTGAATCCACTGGATGCCGCTGCGGATGCTGTCCGCGCCTTTCGCCGCGCTGTGCACGCGCAAGCCCATGCCGCGCAGTTCGGCAATGGATTTCGGCTCTGCACCGTCGGCGGTGATGTTCACTTTGCCGTAGCCCATCGCCGTCACGCGCTTGGCAATCATGTCGTTCGTCAGCCCACGTTCGTACAGCTCGTCAAAGACGTACAGGCGGCGCGCCGGAATGTCCAGCAATCCGCAGAAGAGCGCCGTCGGGTCGTTGGTGAAGCCGAAGTCCAAGCCGAACACGGATTCCAGCTTGCCCGTCCGGCTGATTTCCGCCGGGTCGAACGGCGCTTCCTTCCAGTTCTCGTAGATGAGCCCGTCCACAATGCCCCCGTTCCCTAAGCCAGCCACGGCGTAGCGGCGCGGGTTCGTCGCTTTCATCCGCTCAAATAGGCGTAAATCCTGCTTGTCCAGCCACTCGTTGCACTGGTAGTTCGTTGTGATGGCGAGGATGTCCGGGTCTTGCACGTCAAAAAAGCGTGCTTTCAGCCAGTGCTTCTGATTCCACGGGTTGAACGTCAGCGTGATTTGCTTGAACAGCGGCGGCGCGCATTCGCCGCGGATGGATTCATCCAGCGTGTTGAAGTCGCTCTCGTTCATGATTTCGTAGGCTTCTTCAATCCACACCCAGCACAGCACGCCGCTCTGCGCGGTGATGGAGGTCAATTTCAATGGATCATCCATGCCGCGAAAGTAGATTTTCTGCCCCGTTGGCTTGTAGGTGATTTCCAGCGGGCTTTCCTTCCAGCTCCAGAACGCCTCCACTTGCAGGCGGTGAATCGCCCAGAGAAGCTGTGTGAAGCAGCTGTCGCGCAAGGTGCGGTACGTTTTGCGGATGACCAGCAGGTTTGCGCCGGGGTACTTCATCATGCGGTAGATGAAATTCAGCGCCGTCGTGGTGCTTTTCTTGCTTGCGCGGCTGCCTTTGCACACGCGGTAGCGCCCCGTGAAGCGCCAGAACGCGCCGTAGCCGCGCCCGACGACATCCGGCAGGTAGATTCGCGGCTGATTAGTCGTCAAGCGCATCCTCTCCCGCCAAAATCACCGGCAGGCTGCCCGACACATCCACCCTGTCCGTGAACAGCCCGTAGCGCTTGCCCAGCAGCTCCGCCGCCTTGTTCGCGTCGCACAGCCGTGCAGGAATCTCGACGACCTTCGGTTCTTCCTTCTTCGTCGTGCGCCGGGTGGGCTTGCTGCCGCCCTCGCCGGGGATGACTTCCGTCTTCTCCTCCATGCACGTCACGACGACAGACTCCTTCATCTCCCGGCGCATCACCGCCGTCAGGTATTTCAGCACTTCGTCCTGCTTGGCAATCAGCGCATCTTCCTTTTCGTCCATGCGCTTTTTGATGTTTTCAGTCACCTTAGGTTTTGTGAGGTTTTCTGCCGCAATCGTCGCCGCTGTTTTCGTGGAATATCCGGCGCGGATGGCGGCTTGCGCCGCGTTCAGGTCAATCAGGTACTCGTCGCAGAAGCGGCGCTGTTTCTCGGTCAGTCCAGCCAAGTCCACCATCCTTTCTGGAATGCGGAATGAGGAATTGCGCCACCACGCGCGGGGATTTCGTCTCCACACGCGGGGCGCAGCGAATTCGGGGCACAAAAATACCCGGCGGAGACTGGCGCGTCCGTCGGGTGAGGTGATTGGAGGTTTCCATGTGCAGTATAGCATGAGTGGGGTATGAAATACTATGATATGTTACCGTTGTTACCCCCTATGTTATTATTGTAGTTACTCCGATTTTCGCAGTAACTTTGCATTTTCCCCGCTTTGCCGGGGGAATCAGGCGGAAATTCAGGGGAGAAGAAATTGATTTTGTAGGCGGGGGCGCGTTTGTTCCTGCTGCCGGGGATGAAGTCAATTAAACCGCGCTGCTTTAAGCTGTTCCGCGCCATGATGACGGCGCCCAGCTGCATGGGGCAGAGCGCGAGAAGCCGGTCATTCGCAATGCGGATGAACCCCTCCGGCCAGATGCTCCCTTGTGCGCGTCCGTTGATGATGTGCATCAGCGCATACCACACAAGGCGTTCTCCGGACGAAAGTCCTTCATCAGACGCATATTCGATGAACCGCATATGTTCCCGCACATAGTTGACAATCGGCATGGTGCTGCCCCCTTATTCTTCGCCACCGGGCGTATCGAGGCTGCTATCGAGGCTGCTATCAAGGCTGTAGCGCAGTACGTTGCACGTTTCCCCGTGGCGGTTTGTGACCTTCGCCCAGTCCCGCCGGATGGGGACACCCGCCTTCTTCAGCTCGCTGATGCGGCTTGCAAGGCGCAGAATGCCAAGGTCAAGCATCGCGTCCAGCGTGGTGATTTGTGTATTTTTTTCTGAAAGTGCTGCTGTCCACTGCATATTTTCCAATTCTTCACGGAAAGCTGTGGAGAGGAAGCATTCATGAAAGCAGGCATGGTTTTGCTCGCTGCTCCCGTCGCGTCTGCGGACGCTACGTTGTTACTTTCTGTTGCGACAGAAAGTAACCAAAGAACGCCCAGAGGGGGCTGCCGAATGTCGAGTCTGGGCGGCAGCCCCCTCTGGACTCCCCCCGCCGGAAAAGTTTCTTGCGGGAAAGAGTTGCTTTCTACTACCTAACTTGAACTCTTCTTCCTTCCCCCAAAGTTTCCGTGACGCTCCTATTTTCCTGTCCCCATGGAAAAAATCCGCCCATACGGCATATTTTCCTCCCTGTCTGCACATCCTATTCCGACAGGACTTCGCCGCGGTGGAAGGAGATGAACGCATGGGGTTTATCGTTTTGGGGATTCTTTGCGCAGCTGCTGTGGTGGTGACCTTGGCGTGCCTGTGGATTAACCGATGAGGGGCGCTGGTTCTTCATGGGGCTCTTGGGCGAAGGATTTGCTTGCATCCAGCCGGATTTTGTCAGCGCGTTCACGTTTTTTCACCACAGAAAAAACAGCATACGAAAAATCCCGGAAACGCAATGTTTCCGGGGTTTTTGGTGTGATCTTTATCATTCTTGGTTCCACTCTTGACAAAGCCGGTTTCAAGAGTACAATGAAAAACAAATTTGGAATTTAGCCAAATATTTAATTATACACAAATGACAGGTGGTTCTTGAATATCCGCCTGACTTTCAAAGAGGAGATTTTATTATAATGTCAGATATTATTTACACATTTAAAAACAATGCATATTTTAACATCACCAACCGCTTTTGCAGCCTTCTTAAAATCAATCTCCGCTTCGATCGGGAGCACGAACACATAATGTTCACCACTTTTTCCAGTTGTGACAATGGTCTTGTAAACCTGTTCGTGAGGCAGATTCAGCTTGTCGGCGGTTTCAATTCCGTCCGTGAATTCATCGCATTCATAGGTCTGATATTCGTAAGAAATTTTCTTTCTGTCTAAAATTCGCATTGCATTTGTTTTGACTTCTTTTTTACCCATGTAAACTTTCCTCCAGTGTTTTTCGGAGTTTCTTTCGTGTAATTTCCACCAGCTGCAGTTTTGTCATTCCAATCACATTTCCCGGATTTGGGTCCTTCTTTAATTCCAGCTGCAGATACGCAAGAAGTTCTTTCTTCTCTTCTGCTGATTTCATGTTGATAAAATCATGATACCGGAAATATTGCGGAGCCGGATCTGGCGGACTGCTTCCCTTGCTGCCTCCCGGTTGATCTCCGGAAAATGAGAATTCTTTTTCAGACATTTTCCAGAATTGACATCGATTACAGTCAGCGCCTCGGTTGGCTGGATCACCAGATAAGCCCCGGATTTCATCCACTACCCCTTCGACGGCAAAGTCGTAAACCAGGGATATGCAGTA
>OHAJ01001678.1_pt1 | contig 15968 bp, 7 predicted proteins | sample 1577101 | NCBI WGS metagenome assembly OHAJ01 (sample SAMEA3541531, study PRJEB24748) | human gut metagenome | biome: human gut; feature: human-associated habitat; material: faeces | place: China | collected 2012
AAATTACGGCGTACCGGTTTCGGCAACGATTTAATCAGAGCAATCACCAATTCGCGGCGCAGACCGGGGATCTGCCATTCAAACCCGCTTTCCTCAACCTGGTTAAGTAACGGCAGCGGAATATGTACGGTCACACCGTCCGCGTCTGCGCCTGGCTCAAACTGATAGCTCAAACGCAGCTTGAGATTGCCCTGATGCCAGAAGTTCGGGTAATCCAGCTTGCTGATTTTTTCCGCCCCTTCTTTGATCAACATGCTCTTTTCAAAGTTGAGCAAATCAGGCGTTTCGCGGCTGACTTTTTTCCACCAGCTATCGAAGTGACGAGCGGAGATTACATCGTGGCTGATGCGCTGGTCGTAGAACTCAAACAGCGTTTCGTCATCAACCAGAATATCGCGGCGACGTGATTTGTGTTCCAGCTCTTCCACTTCGGCCCGCAGTTTCAGGTTTTCACGGAAGAATGCGTGACGCGTCTGCCAGTCACCTTCCACCAGAGCGTGGCGAATAAAGAGTTCACGACATAACGCCGGATCGATCTGGCTGTAGTTGACCTTACGCGCAGCAACAATCGGCAAACCATAAACAGTGACTTTTTCCGTTGCCATCACCGCGCCCTGCGCCCGTTCCCAGTGCGGTTCGCTGTAGGTGCGTTTAATCAAATGCTGAGCAACTGGCTCCACCCATTCCGGGTCGATACGCGCAGCAATGCGCCCCCACAGGCGGCTGGTTTCTACCAGTTCCGCCACCATTACCCATTTAGGCGGTTTTTTGAATAAACCAGAACCGGGGAAGATGGAGAAACGCGCGTTACGTGCGCCGGTATATTCTTGTTTATCGGCATCTTTCATGCCGATATGGGAAAGCAAACCGGTCAGCAACGCAATGTGAATTTCGCGATACTCCGCCGGTTCGCTGTTAACCGGAATGCCAAGTTCTTTCACCACCTGACGCAACTGGGTGTAGATATCCTGCCATTCGCGCACGCGCAGATAGTTGAGATAATCGGTACGACACAGGCGACGGAAGGCGTTGGAAGAAAGCGCCTTTTGCTGCTCGCCAAGATAATTCCACAGATTCACAAACGCGAGAAAGTCAGACTCTTTGTCGTGGAAGCGACGATGTTTTTCGTCCGATGCCTGCTGTTTGTCCATCGGACGTTCGCGCGGATCCTGAATGGAGAGCGCGGACGTGATAATCATCGCCTCACGCACGCAGCCATGTTTTTGCGCTTCCAGCACCATACGCGCCAGACGTGGGTCGACAGGCAACTGCGAGAGCTGGCGACCGAGCGGCGTCAGTTTATAGGCGCTGGCCTGTTCATCAGTGGTGATCGCGCCCAGCTCTTCGAGCAGACGCACGCCATCCTGGATATTGCGTTTATCCGGTGCTTCGACAAACGGGAACGCAGCGATATCGCCCAGCCCCAGCGCGGTCATCTGCAAAATAACCGAGGCTAGGTTGGTACGCAGAATCTCCGGATCGGTAAACTCCGGGCGCGAGAGGAAATCGTCTTCGGAATAGAGACGAATACAGATCCCTTCGGACACACGACCACAGCGGCCTTTACGCTGATTGGCAGACGCCTGCGAAATGGGTTCAATCGGCAAACGCTGCACTTTGGTGCGATAGCTGTAGCGGCTGATACGCGCTGTACCGGGGTCGATGACGTATTTAATCCCCGGTACGGTCAGCGAGGTTTCCGCGACGTTGGTCGCCAGCACAATGCGCCGTCCGCTGTGCGACTGGAACACGCGGTTCTGTTCGCTGTTCGAAAGCCGCGCATAAAGCGGCAAGATTTCGGTATGGCGTAAGTTCAGCTTGTTCAGCGCATCGGCGGTATCGCGGATTTCCCGCTCGCCGCTCATAAAGATCAGAATGTCGCCATGGCTTTCCTGACTCAGTTCGTCTACGGCGTCAAAAATCGCCTGCAACTGATCGCGCTCGGTGTCATCGGCTTCTTCAACAATCGGGCGATAGCGCACTTCCACCGGATAGGTCCGACCGGAGACTTCAATAATCGGCGCATTATTAAAGTGGCGCGAAAAGCGTTCCGGGTCGATAGTCGCGGAAGTGATAATGATTTTTAGGTCAGGACGCCGCGGCAGCAACTCTTTCAAATAGCCGAGCAAAAAATCGATATTCAGGCTGCGTTCGTGCGCTTCGTCAATAATGATAGTGTCGTACTGCATCAGCAAGCGGTCTTGCTGGATCTCCGCCAGCAGGATACCGTCGGTCATCAGCTTGACCATCGTGTTATCACTTACGTGATCGCTGAAACGCACTTTGTAACCGATGCAACCGCCCGGCTCCGTTTTCAGCTCTTCCGCAATACGGTTCGCCACTGTTCTTGCCGCCAGACGACGCGGCTGGGTATGGCCGATCAGTCCTTTAATCCCGCGCCCCAGCTCCATACAGATTTTCGGTAACTGAGTCGTTTTACCAGAACCCGTTTCCCCGGCGACGATCACCACCTGGTGATCACGAATCGCTTCGAGAATGTCCTGTTTTTTCTGACTAACCGGTAAATTGTCAGGATAAGTAATTTCCGGTCGTGCCGCTTCACGCAGCAGGACTTTCCCTGCCGCCTGGTCAATCTCTTTCGCCATCTCCTGGAAAATGGCCTGTTGTGCATCAGGATTTTTAACCTTCTTCACGCCGTGCAGACGGCGAGAAAAACGCAGTCTGTCACGCAGCATCAGCGAATCCAGCCGCTGCTGCAAGGCCGTAAAGGTCAATTTTTGTTGTTCTGTCATAACGTTAGTGGGCAGTAGTCTGCCTGATTAATTTTCTTTTAAATGATAGATATAGAGTACCACATCGCGGCTTTCTATGCGTTGTTCAATAAATTCGAACATAGGCTTCGATTTATTGCGCTATCTCTGTGGCAGGATTGTGAATAAAGTGTCAACAAGCAACGGGGCATCGCCCATTCAAACATCTATAAGGAAACACCATGAGCAAGGTATTAGTTCTTAAATCCAGCATCCTGGCAGGGTACTCTCAGTCTAATCAGTTGTCCGATTATTTTGTTGAACAATGGCGCGAAAAGCACTCCGCTGATGAAATCACCGTTCGCGACCTGGCTGCAAATCCGATTCCGGTACTGGATGGCGAACTGGTTGGCGCTCTGCGTCCGAGCGATGCGCCGCTGACTCCGCGTCAGCAGGAAGCTCTGGCACTTTCCGATGAGTTGATTGCCGAGCTGAAAGCCCACGACGTTATCGTTATTGCGGCACCGATGTATAACTTCAACATCTCGACTCAGTTGAAAAACTATTTTGACCTGGTTGCCCGCGCAGGCGTTACTTTCCGCTATACCGAGAACGGTCCGGAAGGTCTGGTAACGGGTAAAAAAGCCATCGTTATTACCAGCCGCGGCGGGATCCACAAAGATGGACCAACGGACCTGGTGACGCCGTATCTGTCCACGTTCCTCGGCTTTATCGGCATTACCGATGTGAAATTTGTCTTCGCCGAAGGGATCGCATACGGTCCGGAAATGGCAGCGAAAGCACAGTCTGACGCAAAAGCAGCCATCGACAGCATTGTTTCTGCATAACCGGACACGGTCTTGATGTGGACTGTAGATATTCAGTCCACATCTCAATCCACTTACCTGTTTTCCCATAATCTCAGCATCGCTTTGTGCTCGTCTGTCAGCACAATCTGCGGGCGTCTGGCTCGAATATAGCTAATCGCTTCATTAACGGTTTTACAGTGTCCGTAACATAACAACCATGCCGCCACCACCAGCGCACTGCGCGATAATCCCAATGCACAATGGACCAGAACGCTGCCTTGCTCTTCGCGTAATGTTTCCAGCATCGCCACGGCCTGTCGGAGCTCCCCCTCTTCCGGAACCACCAGATCCAGCATCGGTACACAAAAATAGAGTCGATCTTTTGTGGCTCGTCCGCGAGGGAATTCAAAGGTGACGTCCAGAACCGCATTCTGTGCCGGAATATGTCGTGGAAACGCCCCTAAATAAACACCAGCAGTAATTTTGCTCACCGGCTCCAGGCGAAGACAAGACCAACGCATAGACAGCCACATCCCGATACGCCAGGGCAATGTCAGCCAGTAAACGGCGGGCGGGAGTTTCCCCTGACTATCTTTCCCTGTTGTTATCGCGCCAAGCCCACCGTACCCACGGCCAATGATGAATAGCGATAATACTGGCCAACATAACCAGACTGACCACCATAACTGAAGCATTATCATTAGCTCCATCAACACAATGCACGAGCCCGCGCCTACGACATATGGCAGTGCTATTTTGATTCGACGTTGATCAGGTTTCTGATAATTCCAACGACGGTCGACGGGCACCATCCAGTCAATTAACATACCTACCGCCAGCCCCGTGATGACATCAATAAAATGATGCTGCCAGGTCGTCAGCGTCGAAATGGCGATGAGTAAAAACCATCCGCCGCAGACTTTACGCCACCTCACAGCCAGATGCTGACGAAAGTGACGCCAAAGTAGCCAGCAGAGAATAATATGCAGCGAAGGAGACTGGTTATAAGGCAGATCAAACAGTTCAAGTTGCGAAAATAGCCATCCTGTCACCCCACTCACTTCAGGACGGATAAAACTAAACTTCAGCGGGTAGAGAAAAAAACCGCAGCAGGCCATTACCGTTGCCAGAATAAGCCGGTGGACAAGTCGGCGCTGTTCGAATGTCGTGCTACAAACGAACAGCGAAAATCCATATAAAAGATCCAGACTCCAGTAAGGAACAATAGTCCAGGGAAGAAAAGGGATCGCCGTTTCCCAACCGAATACCTGACTGGGAATATCATGGCTGTTAAGGTCCTGAACCGCGGTGAACTGATTAAGAGATCCATAGGTGAAGAAGAAAAACGGGGCCAGCAACAATAACCAGCCAGCGCCTTGTAGCAATACGTTCCGACGTTCAGTTATCACGACGCACCGCCATCGAAACCGTAAAAATACCCCACTCATCAATCCGTTGTGTGCATTTATCAAATCCGGCATCACGCACGAGTGAATCCATCTCCCCTTGCGAACGCACGCGCATTACCCACGGTTTACCATCTTTATGACTGGTTAACACCCCGGCAATCATCTCCAGTTGAGGGTGCCACGGCTGCCCGGTGTAGATGAGAATGCCGCCCGGTTCGATGGCATTGGCAAGACCTGCGAGTGAGTTTTTTACCTGCTCATTTTCGGGAAACAGCTCATACAGTCCAGAGACAATCGCCAGCGTAGGCCGCGGAGTTAACGCGCTGAGTTCCTCCGGGTTAAACGCATCGCCCTGTTCAAAACGCACCCGCCCAGACATTCCCCGTTGGGCAATCATCTCTTGCCCCTGTGCAACATTTAACTCACTGTAATCACGTAATAAAATATCGCTTACGGCAGGCTCGTTTGCCAGTGCATCCAGTACATAGCGCCCATGCCCTGCGGCAATGTCAACCACGCGGACGGCTAAACCTTTGGCGTGGAGATCGGCAACGGCTTGTTTAATCAGTATTTGTAAATGGGTTTTGCGCTGGCGAATACCGCGCCAGCCAACACTGTTCAGGTAGATTTTGTCGATTAAGCGCCCGAATGCGTTACTACCTTGCGGTTGATTTTGATAGACATAATCCAGCGAACTGCCTGAATCAAAGCCGGTGCTCATTCCGAGATGCAGGCCCGAAGAGTGCGTCCCGAACAATTTCATCGCCTTTCGCATAAAGCGATACGCTAAATCAACCGGCGATAATGGCACGGGTCCACCAGAAAGTAGCCGCCATCGATCCGCTGATGGTCCTGTGCAGTCTTCATGCTGATAATCAAATTTTTGCGATTTGTTAGCATATAAACGACTAATAAAGCTTTGCATTTTTTCAAATGCCAGCGCCCTGTTCTCTTCACCCAACGTGTCGTGATAAAAGCCTGGCAGCAGATGCAGCTCTTTCAGAGGGCTACGTAATCTCTGATAAAAATCAATCTGCGGTTGGCGATGCACCACATAGTCATCGCCTGATATCAGAAGTTGCGTGGGGAGCGTAATCGCCGCCGCATCTCTAATAATACGTTCAGACGTTTTGTAGAGATCGAGCAAGATATTAACGGCAATCGCCCGTGTGATCAGCGGATCATTATTGAAACTCGCCCCCCGTTGCCGATCGTGGGTCAAATAGCGTCCTTTCACATAGGAATTAATAAAAAACAGACCACGCAGACGATGCCATAACGCCAGCGCAGGACGTGCCAGCGGCACATACAATTTAACCTTAAAGGCCGGAGAAGCCAGCACCAGCCCGCGAATTGCAGGTGCATAATCATGAATCCATGTGGCAACCAGCACTGCGCCGACGCTTTGCGCGATCACTACCACTTCTTCCAGTCCAACCTGGCTGTCGCTGGCAGCAAAACGGACAAATTCATCGACATCCCGCACTGAACGCGCAAGAGATGGGCTATAACCACGCGGCCCCGAACTTTTTCCATGCCCTCGGGCATCCCAGGCATAAAAAGCAGTATCTGGCATCGCCAGTTCATCAACGAGATGTTGTAGACGACCAGAATGTTCATGCCCGCGATGAAATAAGACGATGACCTTTTTCGCCCCGGGCTGTAAAGCGGGCCAGTGCCGATAAAACAACGCTGTATTATCACTGGTGGTAAAAAAATGTTCCCCAGGGATGCGTGAATTTTCCATTTTCTCTATTTTCCTTCAGTAACAGCAGTAGCGTATAAAATAAAAAAATACCGGAGCGGTGAAAATTAATGAGTCAATCCTGTCAAGGAGTCCGCCATGTCCTGGCAATAGTTTTCCGCTATCTTTAACACCAATATCTCGTTTGATGGCTGACATCACGACATCGCCGCAAAAACCACTAATACCAATTAACAAACCCGCTAATAATGCCTGTAATGTATTTAGCGGTGTCAGTAACGGTCCGATAATCAGTGACGCAATCATGATGGTGATGACACCGCCCATCAGACCTTCCAATGTTTTTCCCGGGCTGACTTTAGGGACCACTTTTCTTCTGCCGCAGGATTTTCCCCATAAATACTGTGCAATATCGTTTGACTCGGTTAATGCCAAAAGAAATAACACCAGTAACGCCCCGCCCTGGATATTTGTGGTTGGCAACATTAATAACCAGGCGGCATGACTCAAGGCGAAAACGGTCATTATCCAGCCCCAAAAAATGGCGCTCACGGTATGCAGAAAACCAGAGGGGTCACCCACTAAAACTTGCCCGGTGGCTAATATCAGAAACCCAGCCAAAGGTATAAATAACAGAAACAGCTCAAAGCAATTAAAACCGATAAGCAAATAGTTAAGAGGAATACCCCAATATAACCAACGCGGAAAATGTACAGATATAAGCGTACAATATTCTTTCAATGCCAGAAAACTTATCAGCGCAAAAAACGTCAACGTCATCCAGCGTGGACCTGAAATCACCATTGAAAAACAAATGACGATGCCCCACCAGGTACGAATACGTAATGTAACCTCACCCCCTTTTCTCTCCGGTAACCGCCATAGCAGAAAACGGTTTATCAGCGTTGCTAAAATTAACAACGCGAAAAGTGTTGCCAGAGATTTTTCCAGCATTATATTTCAGCGCTCATAAGAAGCACACTCCGACAACGATTAATCGCAGTCCAGAGAAGCAGAATTGAAGCAATGCTCCATAAAAGATTATTCCACTGCATCCACTGTGGATAAATGGCAACGGCCAGACCCCACAGACCAAATATTAACGCGCGATCGCTTTTGCCAAATGGACCGGCATAACTGCGAACACCGTTAATCGTCTGCGCGAGTAAACCGCAAAACTCGGTCAATATGGTGCAAAATAACATGAGTATCACGAGTGATGCGTTACTTTCCGGTAAAAATAAAAATGTTAAATAGAGCGCAATATCGGAAATAACATCACCAGTCTCATTCAAAATTGCCCCAAGCCGTGTTTGCTGATTGCACTCACGCGCCAACATGCCATCCAGCGCATTGAGCGCCATACGGATAAAAAGCACGATGGGCAATAGCATAAAGAGGATGGGTTGTGCCACCAACATCAACAGCAATCCGGTAAGAAGAGAAAGCGCCAGTGCAGCAAGAGTGATGTGATTCGCTGTAACGTGGTGCTTGTAAAGCCAAAACATCGTCGGCCTTAACAGCGACTGAAAGAGCGGTTTTATCTGGTAGAGCGTCATTATCAATCCTTGATAATTCGGTTTGCGCTATGGTGCATCAATTCCCCTGACGGAGATATCGCAACACGCCGCTTCATTAAAAATTCAGAATATATCAAGGTATTGGGGACTCACTGTCAGGAATAATTATCCCCAATTAATCAAAGGGTTAAGAAATATTGCGTTGTGGATCAATACAACTCATCAAGTTTTCTCATCGCTTGTTCCCGTATTGCGCGCGTCTTACCGTTAAGCGCCAGCTGGCGGACTAAATCCAGTTCAGGGTTAACAAGCTCTAACGCCAGCAAAGGATCACGTTTCAGTCTCGCCTTTAATACATCAACTGGAAAACGGGGATTATTCATCGCCACAATCCACCACTCGGGATCAATTTCTGCCGCCAGTACTGCAGGCGGTGTGTGGCGGTTGTTAAGTGCGCCGAACTTGAAAAATGTGAGATTGCTTTTCGCCAGTGTACTCCACCATATACGATCCGGTTGTTTTGCCAGTACATCCAGTTGTGCTAACGCATCGGGGTCGAGTGCATAATAGACGCGTAATGCTTCATCAACCTGCGCACGGGAGCTGTTTTCCTGCCTCAGAAAAAACTTCGCCCAAATATCATTGCGTGGCGTATTTTGCTGTAATTCCTTGAGGACAACAGCGGGTAAATTATCCCAACTAACTAATGCACTCTCTAAAAAGTCCCAGTCTTCCAAACGTATCAGGGCTGTGGCATTTAATAGCATCTGATCATCAACTTCACCGTGGCTGATAAGCTCAGACAAAATCATATCAGCGCTGGTTTCATACGCAGCTGAATCTGCTTTCGGATTATTTTTCCGATGCGATAAAGCACGTTGCCAAATTTTTTGTTTCATCGACGTGCTCAGATACTGATTTTTCGCCAGATTACTCCACCCCTCAGGATCGTTGAAACGTGTCAATAACCGTTGTAGAGCAGCGTCAGAGTGAATTACCTGCATATCCCGACAGCAAAAGTAGGCAGGGGATTTTTTCTCCATCCTTTTAACAAAATTAAACTGTAAGTTATCTGGCAATGCTAAAAATAACACACGTATTAGATCATCGTCATTCTCGAATTTTTGGTATAAATAGGCTGCAACTTTGTCACTCTCTTGTGGCGTCATCCGCAATAATTGACCATGGTGTTTCATCTCTGCCAGCTTGAACGCTAAGCTTGTGACAACATTGTTTGATGAATCGTTCGCCAACTGCATTGCCTGATTGTAGGTGAGTTGTCCTCCAGCACCGACCTGACGAATAGAGGAATCATCACTGCGGATATAGCCATCAATAATGGATTCAGGCAATAACCACGCATCTTTATAAAGCTCCTGAATGATCATATCCCAATCTCTTTTCGCCAGAGTCATTACGATATCCAGAGGGAGATTTTCACGTAGCGCAAGATTCAACGGACCGACACCATCAGGTAGACGACTCATTCGCGTCATTATTTCGACAGAGAACGGTTCACGGTCGAGCAACCCCAGAACAACAGGCTGGTAACCCAATTGCTGATCGGTCAACTCCAGAATCTCATTGTCAGGCATATATCTCGCCATACTTTCAATCGTTTGTTCATCATTGCTATTAATAAGTTGTTTGCGTAGGTTAGCTGAAATTCCTTTAAGCCTTGGGAGAGTTCGGATTATGGCAAGATCAAATGTCGCAATATCTCGTCCTTCAAATGCAGCAACGTTGCCTTCATCCAGCATTTGCAATTCCTGCACTAACTCAGGAGAAGGCTTAGGGCGAAACAGCGCTTCTTTTTTCATCTGATTACAGACATTCCCTGCCATGCGAATATTGCTTCGCTTAAAAATTTCTTTCAGAGCATCTTCATCATTTATTAGACCCCAATAATATGCATCAGGATTTATTATCATCAGCGCTTTTTTGACATTTTCAGTGTCATTTTTGTCACTCGCACGGACCATGAATTCACTATTTGTCGAAGACGCAACAACAGGTGCAATTATGTCATTGATAAATATCCCACGCGCATTAATACTCCCCTTAATCGTAGACGGATTATCGTAATATGAGTCGATAAATACCAGTCCACTTGCATTTATCGAACCGGTAATTAACAGTGGTGAATCCGTAACTATATTCGTTGCCGTCACGTTACCGAGAATAACCCATGGATTAGAAAGAGAGAAAGTGGAAATATTTCCTTTGACTGTCAAATTGCCAAGAACAATCAATTTTTGATTACTCTCTATATTACCTTCTACCACTAAATCGCCACGATGCACTTTCCAGTCCGATGCAGATAAACCGAAGGGGACAAGATTCACGCTACTGTTGATAGCTTGTTCAACTTGTTGTTTATCTTCAGCGGTAGCCGCAGAAAAAATTGTTCAATATCAACTGCATTTGCAACACATCGAAGTTCCGCCTGTACTGGAAGACTCAGCATAAACAGGGGAAGTAAACCTATCCAGCCGCAAATCCTGGCCTTAAACATATGCACTCCATGCCATTAAAAAAGAAACAAAAGGGAAATGCATCTTTCCCTTTTGTATATTCGTTATTCTCGCGAAATACCATCCAACGTAGACAACACTTCCTCAGAAAGTTGCAATTTTTCAGCAGCCATATTCTCCCGTAAATGCGCAACCGAAGACGTCCCTGGGATCAGCAAAATATTCGGTGAACGCTGTAACAGCCACGCCAGCGCCACCTGCATTGGTGTTGCACCCAGGCTCGCAGCAACATCGGAAAGTGTGGACGATTGCAGCGGTGTAAAGCCCCCGAGCGGGAAGAACGGCACGTAGGCAATGCCATCGTGGGCCAAAGCATCAATCATTGCATCATCAGCACGGTGCGCGATGTTGTATTCGTTTTGCACACAGACAATTTCGGCAATCTTGCGCGCCTCTGCAACCTGCGTCGGTGTGACGTTGCTCAGGCCAATATGTTTTACCAGGCCTTGTTGTTGCATCTCTGCCAGCACGGTCAGGCTGGCCTCAATCGATCCTTCCGCTGGGCCATGACCATCCCCCATCATAACGCGCAGGTTAACCACATCCAGCACGTCCAGCCCGAGATTACGTAGATTATCGTGCACCGCTTTTTGCAGCTCTGCCGGAGAAAATGCGGGCAACCAGGATGCGTCCTCTCCACGCCGCGCACCAATTTTAGTGACAATTGTCAGGTCGTCAGAGTAAGGATAAAGCGCTTCGCGGATAATCTGATTGGTGACGTGCGGACCATAAAAGTCGCTGGTATCAATATGATTGACGCCCAATGCCAGCGCCTCACGCAGCACGGTTATAGCGACGTGGCGATCTCGTGGGGAGCCAAAAACTCCAGGACCTGCCAGTTGCATCGCGCCATAACCAAGACGGTTAACGGATTTTGTACCGAGAGTAAATGTATTGCTGCTCATCGCACCCTGCCCTGTAATAAAACGGATTAAGAAAAATCAGTATAGAAACGAAAAGAGATAAATAATGCGAAGGTGTAAACAAGATTACTGGATGAGTTGCTCTATTGTCCTGAAAGACACAAAACAAAACGCGTCACGTACCACATCCGGCAATAAAAAAACCGCAACCTGTATCAGCGTTGCGGTTTAGGGATCACATGCTAAAAATTAGAACGTTTTCTTGAAGTTCAGCATCACGCCTTTATCGCTGATGCCATCCTCTTTCCAGTTGTACGCATCCAGATTCAGCGAACTTTCTTTGCTGCTGTACTTCACGCCGACGCTTGTCAGGCTATTGATGCCGCCGCCCTTCTGACCGTCATCGACGTTAAAGTGCTGACTGCCTGCGCCTGCCAGGCTTGCCGTACGCTGGCTCTTCGCGTAGCTCAGGTTCGGCCCGCCTTCCAGCGTAGCGCTAGCGCTCCAGCCGTCTTTACCTGCGTAGTCCAGTTTCAGCCCGACGATGCTGTCCACCGCCGTTTCGCTGCCACTGTTCATATTCAGGTTAAAGTCTCCGGCATTGCGCTCCTGATAGCCACCTTCCAGTGTGTGACGCAGTTTTACACCCGCATATGGCGTAACCTTCAGTCCTTCGCTCGGTTCGAAAGTCTTCGCCCCTTCGCTGCGGAACTCCAGGTACTGCTGTTTCACGTCGGTATCAGCCGTTTTGTTCGTGTTGCCAAATGCAATCGAGCGGCTGCTGTCAAGGTTGTGAACGTCGTAACGCAAGGCGTTATTCCAGTTCATGCCGTTATCGAACGACATCTGATGTTTCAGGCCAAAGAACTGGCTATAACCGCCTGTAACGCCATTATCACCCGCTTTCTGCGCACCATCACCATCGAGACGAGCGATACCGTACTCCAGACTCATCGTCTGGCTTTCGCTCAGGTCGATAGTTTTACGCAATGCCAGCATGTCGTATTCGGTATTATTACCTAACTCGGCACGCGGATCGCCTTTCGCGACAACGTTGAACGCCAGACCGTTACCCACTTTCGGCGCGGCATCTGCCAGCATACTAAAGCGGTTGCTTAACACGCGCGCTTCGCGGAATACCGTGGTCGCCTGGCTACCGCTGACCTGTTTCAGAGCACTGTTCAGTTCAGCAGTCGTGCCGACGTTCAGGCTGGTAAACAGTTCGTTGTTGGTGTAACCCGCATCCAGTGCTTTCGCGATGTCATTCACCGAGGCATCTGTTGCCACATCGGTATAAGCGTTTTTGCTCATGGTGACGTCAACGTTACCGCTGGCATCGGTGCTGCCTTTGGCAGTCCATACCACGGACGTTGAGGTGATGGCGTCAGCGTCGGTCAGGTTGCTACCTTCCACTACGTTATCAAAACTCACAATGGTGTCTGCCGTACCAGCGGTAAAGCCCGTGTTAATCTCCACGCCGTTCATGCTGGCATTGTTAACCTTCAGCTTCCCGGCGCTGCCGTTAACGTTGGTACCGACGACATAGCCGTTGAGGTTGTTCATGCTGCCACCAGCCTCATCACTTCCCGACGTTACACTAACCGTATTGGGCTTCGGCACATCCGGCAACGTATAGTCGCCATAATGCACTTCGCTGCTATTACCGTTGTTACCGTTCATACCTTCAACATTGATGCTGTCGCCCTGCTTGATCAGGCCAGAACCCGTAACCCCATCGGCAATCACCACCGTGCCGTTGTTAACCACATGACCTACTGTACCCAGTACGCTAAATGCAAACGAGTTATTAGCGAAGATATTGATGGTGCCGTTGTTCTCGATCACCGCATCCGCCGTGGCGTTGGCATTGAGTTGCATACCGATCATATCCGTGTCAGTAGTGCCTGCGGTACCGAGGTTGATGGTGCCATTGTTAACCAGCTGCGCGTTCTTATCACCTTCCATAGCCACAGCACCGGTGCCGCTGATGTTCATGATGCCGTCATTCTGGGCAATAAAGTTGCTGTGGGTGACTTTCACGGCACTGGCGCTGTCGTGATCGAAGTTGATGACCCCGTTATCCTGGTTCCAGAAGAAGGCATTCTGATCGCCGGCATTATTAGCGCTGACTACCAGTGACTTCGCAGAAACATCAATCGTTCCGTCATTGATAAAACGACCATTTCCGCCCCACATATTAACGGCTCCGTTGTGGGAAGAATTACTGATGTTCATGTGACCGGTATTATAAAGCGTACCGGACTGGTTGATGTGCACAGCATTCTTGTCGTTATCAAGAATAAACTCGCCGCGGTTATTGAAAGCAGAATTATTATTAACTTCCAGCATCCCGGTGTTGTTACCCTCACTGCTACTTCCGAGGTTCCAGGTTCCTTCGTTATTTGCCACTGCAGTACCTGTCAGCGCAGCACCTCTCATAATCGCCCCGTCAGTTTGATTATTAAAGACCCCGCCAGCCGACATCATCCGCCCTGTTACACTGCCACTATTATTGAATACCCCCGCGTTCTGCACGATTTTATTGATAGTTCCGGTGTTGTTCACTAACGAACTATCAGCACCAGCATTCATGGTAATTTGCGCAGTCATTTCTCCGGCATTATTGAGGGTTCCACCGCTAACATCGACGTTATTCGTCATCACCCCGGTATTTTTAATGACGGCCCCCTTGGCAAGTGTTACTAAGTTATTGATGATGCCACCGCTGGTATTTTCCAGAAGACCGCTTGATACCATAATTTGATCACCGGAAAGCGTTCCGCTGTTAACAACATTCCCAGCCAGCTTATCAGTCACAGCAGCAGATTTATTTAGCGTTACAGTTTCTCCGCTTCGTGTAATCGTATCGCCACCGGTATAGATCAGTGAGGTGAAATCATCTGTGTTATTGTACTCATTCCCCGATTGGCACACGCCGAAAGTGCAGATTGTACCATAGTTAACAATTGTTCCTGTGCCATCGTTATAAAACGCCTGACTAGTACCAACATTGATATTGATAACACCCGTCTGGTCGTTGATAGCAGTACCATGCTCATAAACAGCCATCCCTACCAGAGTATTTGCTGCCAGACTATCGTCATAATTACCATTTTTTTCGAGGTTAATCGTCCCCTGGTTAATAACTGTATTGCTGGCGCCATAGGCCGCCATACCTGCGCCGGCGTTATAAATAGTTATAACACCGCCCAATTGGTTAATTGCTGTTGCATTTTTCCCTGCACCACTATAACTATCAGTACCAACTCCCACACCTGTACCGAAGTCAATGGCGCTGTTGCTAGCTATATCTCGCATTGCGGTAGTGTCATTTGCATCTACCCACATAGAATCCAGTGTAATTTTACCCTGATTTTCTGCTGTTGAATCTGCTATAGCAAGCATGCCGACACTACCACGACCATACAAATCAATGATGCCGCTGTCAGTATTGATAATTGTGCTATTCGATTGAGCGACTAACCCTGTTATGCTACTGACATCGTTATTAAAAATAAATGAATTCGATGTGCCCGTTGAATACTTGTTAAATACGCTATGTCGTTCCGTCACTTTACCTGTGATCGTACCTGCATTAGTGGCGCTCCCTCCGTTAGTAGCCAGTAAAACAATGGGAGACGGTGCCGGATCTTTACCATTTTGTAATAACGAGATCGTGCCACTATTTATACCTGTTGTATTTTCACCAGTAACAAAAGCAAAACCTAAATTCTGAATTTCAACAGTACCTTTATTAACAATTTTCGCACCGGAATCAGCATAAGTAAGTTCTGGGGTTCTTGTCCCATGATGTTCAAAACTGTCAATATCCTGCATTGTTAGCGTAGCGCCACTGCCAATTTCCAGCAAAGCTTTATCCTGTACCCGAATAACCCCGGCAAACCCCAGAGGGAATTCTCCGCTGATTGTCGTATCTCCATTCAGATATACCGACGACTCACCACTAACGACAATAACGCTGGTATAACTATATCCTGTGCGCAAGGAAGCAACCTGCGACCCATCTGCAAGCGCGTTTTTCTCTCCAATCAGTTCAAGTCCACCATTCATATTAACGGTATTGCCATCGCCAATCACAACCAGACCTGACGTTTTCTCTGCGCTGCCATCAAATAAATTACTCTGACGAGAAGTAACCTCACTGTCTGATACAACAGTTAACTTTCCATCCAGCGTCACGTTATTATCACTGCCGTAAACGTTGATACCCACGGATGGATCGAAGAAATATTCCGCCGCATTGTCTGCGGTTTTATCCTTATCAACCAGAACGTTACCAGTGATATTCACTGTATTCGCATCGCCAGAAACGTTTATGCCCGTCGCTTTCTGCCCGACCACTTTTAGATCTTTTGCCGCCAGCGTCACGCTGTTATTGTTGTCATTAAGATCTACC
>OHAJ01001680.1_pt1 | contig 15939 bp, 10 predicted proteins | sample 1577101 | NCBI WGS metagenome assembly OHAJ01 (sample SAMEA3541531, study PRJEB24748) | human gut metagenome | biome: human gut; feature: human-associated habitat; material: faeces | place: China | collected 2012
AGCAGCAAATAAATCTCCGCATATGTCTCGCCTCCTCTCATCTGCCGATAAAAAAGCCGAAAGTATTAAAAGTAAGGCGCAGCCGATCCGAACCGAATCCGCTTGCAGCGCACATTGCCGCAGCTTACTCTACGACAACACCCTTTCTGATGATGATATTAGCATAAAGAGCGGTCTCACCGGAGGTAACGACTGCATACGCCTCCTTGGCTCTTTCATAAAACTCAAAGCGCTCGATCTGAGTGAGGGGCTTGTCGGTATATTTACCGGTGATAGCCTCAAACTCCTTCCAGATAGGAGTCTCGACATTGTCGCCGGGCACCTTCTGCATGATGTATACCGGGTCGGAATAGGTGTCGAGAGGGTAGAGCTTGAGAATAGCCTCGAGCAGCTCGGGTACCGTGTGTCCGTCCTCGCGTACAAGACGCTGTGCAACTCTCGCTGCGGGGAAGTTACCGTCGCCGATAACAAGCTCGTCGCCGTGTCCCATTTCCATAAGGATCTTTAAAAGGTCGGGTGAAATGATTGAAGGAATACCTTTAAGCATAATATGCCTCCGGAAAAATTATTTTTTTAGGCGGCAAGCCGCCATATGCACTTGATTACGGAGTATGTGCCGATACCGTATAATGCATGTTAAGTATAACACATTGCACGAATTTTGTAAAGAAAATTTTGCGCTGCGGCACGAAAAAGCGAAAAAATCGGTTGCGCAGCACCCATATCAGATCTTCTCACCGAGGATCGGAACATACTTTTTGTAGAACGCCTCAAAGCGCCCCTCGTCGAGCGCAAGACGTATCTCACTCATCAGCTCGTTGTAAAAATAAAGGTTGTGCAGCACGCACAGACGCATTCCGAGCAGCTCGCGCGCCTTGAACAGATGCCGGATATATGCCTTTGAATACCTGCGGCAGGCAGGGCACTGACAGTCCTCATCTATCGGCTTATCGTCCATGATAAATTTCTCGTTGAGTACGTTGAGCTTGCCCTTCCATGTAAACAGATTGCCGTGGCGGGCATTGCGGCTCGGCATAACGCAGTCAAAAAAATCGACTCCGCGATGTACCGCCTCGAGAATGTTGACCGGAGTTCCCACACCCATAAGATAACGCGGCTTATCGGCGGGCATATGCGGCTCGACAGCCTCGATTATCCGATACATCTCGTCCGCCTCCTCGCCGACTGCGAGACCGCCGATAGCGTATCCGGGCAGGTCAAGCTCTGCGATGCGCTTCATATGGTCGATACGCAGATCCTCGTAGGTCGAGCCTTGATTGATGCCGAACAGCAGCTGCTCGGGATTAATGGTCTCCGGCAGTGTGCTCAGGCGCTGCATCTCCGCCTTGACCGAAGAGGCGACCTGAAGGATGTTCGTGTGAGGCTCGCCGACCACCGAGAGGTTGATCGTATTGAGGCCGTTGATGCGGAAATAGCTCGCCGGGAGCGCTTCGCGCCAGCGTGCAGTGGCGAAATCGCGCAGGTAGTAGATGCGGCCGTTGCGGTGCGCGACGGGAATCTCCCCGAAGTCGAGCCCGGCACGGTTGCGGAGCTTCAGTACGACGCTCCGCTCGCTGCCGTCGGCTTGCGGGAGCGTCGTCATCCCGACCACGTCGCTGCGGAAATAATTCCGGAATGCCAGGGCGAGATCCGTGGCCGTGATCCCGGCGGCCTCCATTGCCTTGGGGTCGAACGTGACGACCCATTCGAAGGGGGTGACACCCGACAACACGACCCGCCCGACCCCCTCGACCTGCGACAGCGGGGTCGAGACGTGGGCCGTCACATACTTTTCGATGCGTTCGGAGGGCAGGTCGGCCTTGATCGTATAGACCAGCGTCTCGGATTCGCGGCTGCCGGAGGCGGCGAGTGAAATATAGGGATAGGAGATTTCCTGCGGCAATTTGGCATAGAGATTCCGGATCGCCGATGCGACCTCGAAGCGGGCGGCTTCCATATCCGTTCCCTTGCGGAATGCGACCGAGATGTTGCCGTAGCCTTTGGCCGAACGGGAAGAGACGTTCTCGCACCCCGCGACGGTCGACATGGCGCCTTCGATACGCGAGGTGGCGCTCTGCTCGATCAGGCGTGCCGAGGCATCCGGCCATGAGAAATAGAGGTCGATCCTCCGCTCGGCTGCCGACGGCGTATACTGGATATTGAGCATGGGCAGCATGGCCGCCCCGATGACCGCCAGCGCCGCCATGATCAGCAGCACCGAAAATGCGGGGATCCCTCTCCGCGACGGGGGTATGGGTCGCGGGACGTTCATCGGCGGGGTCTGTAAATCTCGTAATAGGCCAGCGGGATGAAAAATACGCTCACCAGCGTACCCACAATCATGCCGCTGATGATGGTCAGCGACATCGGGAGCTGCAGGTCGGAACCCATGTCGCCGTGGGACAGGAACGGCGCTACGGCCAGGATCGTCGTGAGCGAGGTCATGACGATGGCTTTCAGGCGCCGCCGCCCGGCCTCCATGATGGCGTGTTTGAGCGCCATGCCCTCCCGTCGCAGCGTATTGATGGTGTCGATCTTGAGGATCGAGTCGTTGATCACGATGCCGCAGACCACGATCAGCCCGATCATCGACATCAGGTTGAGCGTCTGCCCGAATACCCAGAGGACGACGAGTGCCCCGAAAAGGTCGATGACGATTTCCGAGAGGATGATCCATGGCTGGACGAGCGATTCGAACTGTGCGGCCAGGATGAAGAAAAGCAGCAGCAGGGCCACGGCAAGCACCCCGATGAGCTGCCCTACCATGCCGCGGTTCGAGAAATAGCTGCCGCTGAAGCTCACCTCGAAATGTTCGTCTTCCGCCACACAGCCCCGGATCGCGCCGATGACGGCCGGGACATCCTTGGCCCGGGGTGCGAGGTCGAGCGGGTAATAGTTACCCTCGGCTCCGGCCACAACGTGCTTCAGGTCGCGGGTCATTGTCTGGCGCATCAGGATGCCGACCGGGATTTCGGCCTCGGTGGTGTGGATGAACGTATTGCCGAGCAGATCGTCCAGACTGCGCAGGTCGTTGCCGATCACCACCGGCAGCGATTCATCGCCCGTAGTGACCGTGAAGAGCGTATTCTCGTTGAGCGCATTGCGCAGTGTGGCTATGAGGTCGTTGTAGGTCACGCCGTACAACGCCATCTGTTCGGGCTGTGCGATGTAGAGGATGTCCTCCTGCATGGCGACCGGCGGGATTTCCTGCCCGGGCAGCGCATCCTGTATGCGGTCGAGCAGCTGCTGCAACTGTTCCGGGTCGGCACTGTGCCCGGTCGTCGAGCGCAGGCGTGCGGTGAGCACGGCTTCACGCTCGGCGAAGATCATGTCGAAGACGTTGCCCGAAACGCCGAACGAATAGCGGGCCGCAGGGGCGTTCTCCGCCAGATAGCCGCGGATGGCATCCTGAACGGGTGCCACGTCGTCCGGTTCATGGCACTTGAGGTAGACCGTCGCCTCGGCCACTCCGTTCTCCTCGGTGTGCGAAAGGACAAACTGCTGGACGCCCGCCATGACCGTGGATTGGAGAATGCGGCCACCCAGCGAGGTGACGAGGTTTTCCGTCCTGCGTGCATTCTCTTCGGCCGAGATGCGGTCGTTCCAGTCGATGCGGACTAACATGTCGCTGTAGGTCATCGCCGGCAGCCGCTCCTTGTCGATGCCCCGGAAGAGGAGTGCAAGCCCCAGTATCGAGATCGCATAAATACCCCACATCAGCCCGCGGCGGCGGAAAAACCATTTCAGGATGGCGTCGTACCCGTCGATGACCCGGTCGAAGGAGAAGAACGCGAGCCACGGCGTAGGCCGGAAAGCCTGCTGCCGGCTGTACCACCAGCGGTAATAAACCGGCAGTAACGTGACGGAGACCCCGTAGGCGACGAACAGCGTGATGGCTACGGCCATGGCCTGGTCGTAGAAGAGCGCCCCGGCCATGCCGTTGAGGAAGATCAGCGGGACGAATACCGCGCAGGTCGTCAGCACGGACGACAGCATGGGAACCATGACTTCCTTGGTGCCCTGCGTGACGGCCCCGGCCAGCTGCTCCCCGCGTATCCAGCGGGCTGTGATGTTGTCGATGACGATGATCGAATTGTCGACCATCATACCGATGCCCAGCACCAGTCCCGACAGGGAGATGATGTTGATCGAGATATGCAACAGGTAGAAAACCAGGATCGAGATGATCAGCGTCACGGGAATGGTCAGGATCACCAGCATCGGCGACTTCATGTCGCGCATGAAAAAGAAGATGATGACGCAGGCCAGCAATGCCCCCGTGATGATGTTGTTTATCAGGTTCGAAATCGAATAGTCGAGCAGTTCGGTCTGGTCGCGCGTGACGGTGAACTCCACGTCCGGATAGTCGTAGCGGAACTGCCGGAGTTGCTTATCGAGCTCGTCCTTGAGCTTCGACATGCGGGCGTCCGCCTGCTTGACGACCGCCAGCGACACGGCGTTGCGGCCGTCCGAAAATACCATGCCCTGCCGTTTGCGGGGGTGCTCGACGATCGTGGCCAGTTCTTTGAGGCGGAACAACCGGCCGTTGATTTTCAGAAAAATATCCTCTATATCCTTCCGGCCGTTTATCGCCGACTGGAATTTCACGTTGTACTGGTATTCCCCGTCCCGGATGACAAGGCTCCCCAGCGTTACGTTCGCCCGGCGCAGCGCCCCCTCGACGGCGGCCATGGTGATGCCCGCCTGGCGGAGTTTCGCCTCGTCGGGGATAACCAGCAGTTCCGGGGCAACGGTGCCGCTCAGGTCGACCATGGCCACCTCGGGCAACTGCTCGATGCGCTTGGTGATGACCTGCGAGGCAAAACGGCTCAGCGCCGCGAACCGGTCGGATACGGGATGCCGTTCGTCCCGGTGCCCGGCCGGTTGATCCCCCCGTACGGTGAGGTTGATATAGAAGGCCGGGATGTCGGTGACGCTCGCCTTGATTACCTTCGGGCGCTCCACGTCGCGGGGCAGGGAGGTCGTCGAACGGTCGATCTTCTCGTTCACTTCGATGAACAGGTAGTCGATGTCCGAGCCCTGCTCGAAGGTCAGGCGGATAATGCCGTTTCCTTCGCGGGCCTCGCTGCGCAGGTCGGTCAACTGCGACAACTGGATGAGTTGTTGCCGCAGCGGGGTGATGACGGTTTCATCCAGCTGCCGGGCCGAAAGCCCCTGTGCGGGGATCTGCACCGTGATATACGGCGCGTCGACGTCCGGCACGAGCGACACAGGCAACAGGCGGCTGCTGACAATGCCCAGGATGAGCAGGACGACGGCGATCATCGTCACGGCGATAGGCCGGTCGAGAAGTTTGCGTAACATGGGTGCGGTGTTATTGTTCCCTGCCGAGCGAGACCTCCGAGCCGTCGGCCAGATTCAGGTTCCCCGAGACGATCACCAGGTCGCCGGGGTTGAGCTCCGCCCCGCGATCCAGATTCGCTTCGACCACATACTCCCGGCTGTTGGCCAGCGAAGTATGTACGTAAGTCCATTGCGCCCGGCCGTCTTTGTAGCGGAAGAGTACCTCGAGATTGTCGCGGATGACCACCGCGCTCTTCGGCACGACCAGTTGCCCGGGCACCTTTTGCCGCACGGCCACCCGGACGTTCATCCCGTCGGCCAGCGTGCCGTCGTTGACGACCTCGGCATCGACCTGCACCTGTCCGTGCACATCGATCGAAGGGTTGATCGCCGTAATGCGGCCTTTCACCTCCTTGCGCAGGTCGGCGAACGGGCTGACGCCGATCTCCTGCCCCGGGCTGAGCAGCCCGTATTCGGATTCGAGGACAGAGAAGCGGACGTTTAGCCGGCTGTCGTCCAACAGGGTGCAGAATTCGCCTTTCGATTTCTCATAGACCTGTTGTTCCACATCGGCGACCTTTCCCGCAAAGGGAGCCCGCAGGGTACAGTGAGCCAGGCTGCGGCGGGCGCTGAGCAGCGATGCCGTGGCATCGGCATACCCCGAGCGGATGCGTGCCAGCTGCATGACCCCGGCCGGAGGGGTGACCGTGTCGCCGGCCTGATACCCCTGTCCGACCAATACGTCGTAAAACCCCAGCCGCGCCTTGTCCAATGCCAGCCGCGCCTTGTGCAGCTGAAGGGCGTAGTCGCTCGTATCGATTCGGGCGATCGGCTCCCCGGCGCCTACGCGGGATCCGTTCTTCGCATCGATCGCCGCGATTGTCCCCGAAACCTCGAAGGAGAGCGTGCTGCGCTTCGAGGCTGCCAGCCGTCCGTTGCTGATCAGCTCCCGCATGAAGTCGCGCCTTTGCAGCGTATCCACCGTGACTTCGTTGTGTTCGATACGGTGCTGCATGCGATCCTGTGCCGCATCGGTCTTTGCGTTCTTCGTTTTGCCGCAGCCCGCGAGGAGCGCTGCACAAAGCAGATAAAGGTAGTGTTGTTTCATAGCAAGGGTTATTCTTCGATGAGGCGGTCGAACTCGACGCTGATATCGGTGTGGGAAATGAAGTCGTAGAGGGTTTTGCGGCGCAGCGAGTAGTAGTAGCTCCAGAAATCGGCCAGCGCCGACACGTAGGTCTGGCTGGCCTGGTCTTTTTCGGTCTGCGCCGTATTCATGTCCGTAACCGACACCGTGCCCCGCCGGAAATTCTCCATCGCCATGGCATAGCGGCTTTCAGCGACCTCCCGTGCCCGGGCGGCCACGACGCATTGGTTCCGCTGGTTGTGGAATTGTTCGATGAGCGTATAGATTGTGTGCCGGTAATCGGTTTCGTCCTGCTCGATCTGGTTGCGCACCATGTCGGCCCTCGCCTTGGCCATGCGGACACGGCCCTTGCCCATGCCCCAGTCGAAAAGCGGGATGGAAAACTGAAGTCCGATGACCTCCTGGTCGAGCAGGTTCGAATAGGCCGTCCGGAACTCTTCGCCGGTTTGGGACAACCCGAACCGGGCATTTATCGTGGCCGTAGCGCCCCGTTCGGCCTTGGCCTGGGCGATGCCTGCCTCGGCGTTGAGCGCTCGCAGTTGGTTGCCGGCATTGAACGACGAGTTTTCCAGCGCCTTGTCCAGTACGGTCACATAGTCGATTTCGATGGCGGGGATTTGCTCGTCGAGCACCGGGTCTATATCGACGTTCTCGCTGTAACGCAGGTAAGAGTTGAACCTCATGCGCTGCTCGCGGACTGCCAGTGCCGTGTCGTTGATCGCCAGGCTGTCGTTGAGCATGCGCAGTTGCAACTGGAGCAGCTCGTCGTTGGTGATGCTCCCCAGTTTAAGCCGCTCTTCGGCTATGGAATAGAGGGATTTGGTATTGCCGTAGTTCTTGACGGCGATGGTATGCCTGGTTTTGCTCAGCAGCAAGCTGAAATAGTAGCTCACGGCCTGCACCGTAATGTCCTCCATGGCTTCGATGTAGGTGCGTTTGGCCAGTTCGTACTCTTTCGGGGCGATCTTCTTATTCCATTTGAAGCTGTTGTAGGCAAAGAGCGGCTGGGTGTAGGAAAGCGTGATGGGCTGTGAATAATAGGATTTAGACTCCTTGGGGGCGAACTGGTCGAGGCGGTTGAGCGACGAGTAAAGCCTGAGGGTGCCGCCCGTCAGAGTGATATTCTGCTGGATGGCAAGCCCCAGTGTGTTTTGCAGGTTGTAGTTCTCCAGATAACGCATCTCTCCGGTGTCGTAATCCTGCAACAGGCGCAGCGAACGGTCGAAACTCAGCACCTCGCCGCTCAGGTTGAGCGACGGAAGCCGGCTTGCCTGGTAGGAACGGAACGACCAGTACGAGGAGAGAAACGTATATTTGGCGACCATCGCGGCGATCGAATGGTTTTGCGCCGAATAGATCGCCTTGTCGAGCGTCAGGCGGAGTTGTATCTGCTGCGATTCCTGTGGCGCAATTGCCGAACTCTGCGACCGTGCCGCTGCGGGGAGTATGGTTCCTGCGACGACGATTAATATCTTTCGTATGATCTCCGGTATCATAGGCTTGTTTTGGTGTTAGGAGATGGATCGAGTTGCGGAATTTCAGGGGGCATATGTCACTGTCCCGGGAAGGAGTGGGAACGACGCTCCGCAGTGTCGCGGGGCGGAGTATTCAAGTTCGAAGTGTGAATAACTGTTTCCAGCGACTTGCAGACGGATCCTTATCTCGGACGATGGTTTCGGCAACAGGTATGCAAAGGGTGGCAAACATGGGCTGTTTGTTTAAATTGGAGAGATGATTTCATTAATTTATTTACTATATAAAGTGGGTGTCGGTTATCAAATTTAAGCAGAATAATATTATTTGACAAATATTTTCTTAATTATTATCGTGTAACCTTTTTTAATTGTCGTGTCATAAGAAATATAGTTGTTGCTATAGTCATTTCAACGTATACGCAACCACGATCGGGTTGTCGCTCTCCTTCGAACACTCCAGCAGGTTTTTGATCTTGGGGCTCAGGTTTTTCCTGTATTCTTCGGGGATTTGCGGAGAACAGGTGCCGAAAAACGTATCGCCGTAGACGGCTATCGGTTGTCGGATAATTTCATGGACAATTGCATCTTCATCCACATTGGCAGTGTCCCATGCAAACACTATGTCGGTTCTTTTATCCCAAAAATAAGGTCTGGGGGTAATATATTCCTCCCATTTGTGGGCTATTTCAAAAGAAGCATAACTTTCCCCATCAAGAAATTTACCCGCATATCTTGTGTAGTTGTTCTGCTTGATTAACTTATCTACTTCCAGAGGGGGTATTTTTTGGTTATAAAGATTCCATATGCTCTTCTTTTGGTGGATCACATATTTAGGTGATACTATGGATACAGACATAAATTGGTAAACAGTATCGGAGTAGACTGGAGTAAACAAAAGCTTTCCATCGCAGTCATAAGTGAAACTGTTGACTGCAAAATTGTTGTCTTGCAGAGGTGTCGGGGCGAATCCTTTGTAAAGGACGGAGTCTTTGTCGGAAACGAGAATCGCCCAATTCTCATTGTCGTTAAAATCCTGTCCTGGGATTTGATAATTTATATACAAACTGTCGATATGCGCCAAATAACAGTTCGCTATTCCCTTTTTCCGCCGTAGGAATGTCCCGTCATCGGTGGAATAATAAAGGTAGGAGCGGGCCAGCGCGTCATTTACAAGTATTTCATTCCGGATGGTGTCTACCTGCATATCCGCGACACTCAGGTATTCCTTCGGCCCCCGGCCTTTGTTCTTGATGCGGAACAACAGGTTGCCCGTTTTGTCGAATACGAAGATCTGCTGTGCGGTATAGCAGTCCAATATATAGATTTTGTCTTTTGTAACGATCATTTTGTCTATTACACCGACGGGCTCGGATGAATCCAGTTTTATGTAGTCGATCGATTTGACCCTATCGAGCATTTCATCCATGCCGATAACTCTGGCATTATCGGCCCGAATCGGGTGCGGAGTGTCGTGGGTGATTTTAATAATTTTCGTGTCGGACAGTTCTAATGCCCTGCTGTCGTTTTGTGGCTGGGCTCCGCATGCCCAGATCAAGGCGGTTAAAATAATGGCGGTTAGTTGTTTCATGTGGTTTTCTAATAATATGGAACCAAGAGTTTCTGCGGCTATTTCAGCGTATACAAAGCTAATATGGGGTTATCGCCCTCGTTCGAATTGTCCAGTAATTTTTTGAGTCGGGGATTTAATGTGTTTTTATATTCTTCCGGAGTCTTTATGGAAGGAAAAGTACTAATGAATATATTGTTGTAAGAGGCTTGAGGCAGACCGATAATATCACATATGATTGAAGGTTTGCTAATCTTCCATTCATAAATGGAATTAGTACGTTTGTCCCAAAAATAAGGTCTACTTGTGATATATGCATTCCATTTATGTTGAATGCTAAAAAATACATGGTTTTTTGTTGTAAGGAAATTGGCGCTATATCGTGTGTAGTTTCTCTCTTTGATGAGTTTACATATTTCTGGTTCCGATAATCTTTCATTGTATAGTTTCCAAATGCTTCTTTCTTGACACACTACATATTTTGCATAGGCAGCCATTGGGGAGGTGAATTGGTAAACAGTGTCGGAGTTGATTGGTGTGTACAGAAGGCTTCCATCATTATCCCTGTAAAAACTGTTGACTATATAATCGCCTTCCTGGATCGGTTTAAATTCGAACCCTTTATAGATTACCGAATCTTTATCGGTAATGAGTATCGCCCAGTTTTCCTCATCATTAAAATCTTGTCCGTTGTTTTGGAGATTTACGTATAGGCTGTCGATACGTGCTACATAACAATTTGCAATGCCTTTTTCCCTGCGGATAAACTGTCCGTCATCGGCGGAAAAATAGAGATACGATCGCGCAAGGGCGTCGTTCAACAGGATTTCATTCCGAATTGTGTCGACCTGCATGTCCCAGATACTAATGTATTCCTTAGGTCCCCTGCCTTTATTCTTGATCCGGTATAACAGTTTGCCTGTTTTGTCAAATACGAAAATCTGCTGAGAAGTAAATGAATCCAGTATAAAAATTTTGTCTTTGGTTACGACCATTTTTGAAATTTCACCGATGGGTTCGGATGAATCCAATTTAATATAATCGACCTGTTCGACCATATCGAGTAATTCAGACGTGCTGATGATTTTGGCATTGTCGACCCTAATTAGCTGGGGCGAATCGGTTGTAATGCGGATTATATTAGCATTGTCCATTCGGAGCGTCATATTGCTGTTCCGCACATTATTTCCGCATGCACATAAAAGGAATGTTACTAAAACACTGATTGTAATTTGTTTCATAGCAAGTTTGTGGTGTAGTTTTGGTATATAGTATATGTACGGTTGGTACATAATAAACAAATAGTGTTGAAAAATGTACCAACCGTATTATATTAATTATCCTTGGACGCAATCTGAGTCCCAAAAACAATTACCATTCCCATCATTACAAGCAACTTTATGACCATCTGTTGTTACTTCAAAGAAAGGAATACCTGTTGTTACTTGACATGTTGTCATAATTGGTTTCCATTTAGAAAACCAATCGTGTGTGTCGGTTTCATTCCATAGCTTCCCATCCCATTCAAATACGGTCAATGCATCCACATTGGCCTGGATCATTGCGGACAGGTCGTCCTTGGCAATGCTCTTCATAAATACGGCCGAGGCTGCCACCATGGCGAATGCCACCAAGCCGAACGTAATTTTCTTTTTCATAGCGTTTTTCTTTTTCTGTTCGTTCACAGTTTACTCGATGCGTTGTGTCTATCCTTTCAACAACGGCGAACCCGCTTGGGGTTTGGGATCAATTGACTATTTTTGCACAACCTCCTTTCCTTTTCCGGGATTTGGCGGCCGGGCGGAGAAAACGTGTCTTTTCCCGAGGCAATTCTCCGCCCTCGTTTTTCCCGATAATTATTCCTCTACCATACCGATGATCTTCAGCGAAGTGCTGCCGGCGGCCGTATTGCAGAAGACCCGCAATGTTTTGTCGAAAGCCCCGGCCTTGTCGGGGATTATCTCCACTTTGATTTCGGATTTCTCTCCGGGCATGACGGGGCTCCGGTTCCATGACGGTTTCGTACACCCGCAGGAGGCGTCGATGTGGGTTATTACCAGCGGTTTGTTCCCCGTGTTTTCCAGGACGAAGGCCGCCTGTGCCGTGCTGCCGATCCTCAAATCCGGAACCTCGATTTCCGGTCGGGCGATACGGATGTCGGTCATGGGAACTTTGTCCGCCTTCTTCCCGGATATTATCTCCTTATACAGCTCCCAAAGCCGCGGCTTATGCGTCGGGTTGCCGACCAATAGAACCTTGTTGGTGCTGTCGAGGAGAAAACATTGGCAGGCCTGGTTCTTCGGAAAGCCATTCAGCCTGTCGATTTCATTTTTACGGTCGATATAAAACGGCAGTTCGAACCCGTCGGCTCGTAATATCAACCCGAGTTCCCGCTCGTTCTGCGGGTGGAAATAGAACAGGAAATCGACCTTGTCGGCCAGCGTCGTGTCGATTTCCCTCACATAAGCGTTCCAGGTCAACAATTTCAGCTTGCAGGAGGTGCAGCCTATCGAATCGGTGAAATTCAGTATCCTGAATGGTTTTTTCGATTTTGCGGGGTCGTAAACCGTGTCGCAGGAATACGAAGTCGGTTGTATATCCTGCGGCAGCAGTACCGTTTTCCCGATCCATTCCTTTACGATCTTCTGGATTTCTTTCCTGGGATTATTGTCATTGCACGAGGCGCACCACAGCGGGATGATGATGATTCCGGTCATCAAATAGCAGAATTTGGCCATATAATTTTATTTTAAGAACACAAAATAAAGACGCAATCATTATATAGTTAATCAAGATATTTGATTATCTACTACAAAATAAAACAAAAATATTAATATTGGTTCAAAATAATGTAAAAATATTTTGTTTTTGATGTTTTAAAAAGTAACTTCACAGAAGATATCACTCCGCTTGATCAATCTTGTTATGATAACAGCTTCGCCGATTGCCGTATTGAAAAACATGGCAATCGTTGACTGGATAAATAAAATCCGGGATGGGTTGCGTGGGTGCCCCCCCCCATCCGGGGTGGATAGTAACTGGAAGGGAAGAATAGATGTAAAAGTGTTTCGATTATGAAAAATTTTGACCGTACTGCCGTCAGGCTGATCTTATCGTTCGGTTTGGCATGGATATGCGCCGGTTGTGAATCCCGGCTGGAGGCGGCTTTGGAACTTGCGGGCGAAAACCGTCCGGAACTGGAAGCGGTTCTGCAACATTACAGCACGGACAAGGCCGATTCGCTGAAATACCGGGCGGCCCGGTTCCTGATCGAGAACCTTCCGCTCCATTACGGCTATGCGGGAAAGGGACTGGAGGATTTCAAATGCGATTATGATTCCCTTTTCTGTGATAAGGATATCCCCAGGCAGGTGCTGAGGGGCCGGGCGAAGAATTATAATCCCGATTTTACGAACGTACATCCGGCATTCGACCTTTCAGAACTCAGCCGCGATTTTTTGATCCGGCATATCGACAATGCTTTTGCGACGCTGGACTACCCGTGGACAAAGGGGCTGTCGTTCGGCGATTTCTGTGAATATGTCCTGCCTTACCGGATCGAGAATGAACTGGCGGAGGACTGGATGCCTCATTACAGGGATTTCCTCGCTGAAATAATCCGCCCCCTGCAGCAGTCCGGGGCGGATCGTTACATTGCGGCCAGGACGATTCAGGACAGCCTGCGCAGGATGGATTACGAGGTCATCGACGAATCGGTCATGAGGATGGCATTGAGGCCGTCGGATTACCTGCGGGCGGCAGGCGGTGCATGCCCCGAGATCACGAGCCTGATGTGGTATGCGCTGAGGAGCGTCGGGCTGCCTGTAAATTACGACTACATTATCCAGTGGGCCAACCGGAGCCAGTCGCACAGCTGGAATTCGCTGCGGGTCGATAGCGTGCTCTACTCTTTCGGGATGAGCGACCCGGAATTCGGCAAGCATTTCGAATCCCGGCCGCAGGAGCGTGTCGGGAAGGTTTACCGCAAGATGTTCAGTTTCCAGCCCCAGAGCCTGCCCAACCAAAGGGGAGCCCTGGCGGAGGGAATTCCGCCGGCCTTCCGATCCCCCTTCATAAAGGACGTTTCGGAATCGTATTTCGACGGCATCGACCTTGCCATGAAACTGACGATCCCGATCGCGGCCAAAAAGAAATTCGCCTACCTGGTCGTTTTCGACAACCGGAACTGGGTGCCTGTCGCCTGGAGCCGGATAAAGCGCGGGCGGGTGGCGTTCGATCATGTCGAAAAGGGCTGCGCCTATATGGTCATGTATTATGACCGGGGGCTCCTCCTTCCGGCAACGGATCCGTTTACGGTCTCGAAAGAGGGCGGGGTGGCGGTGCGTAAACCCGACGGGGCCGAGGTTTCCGTCACACTGAAGCGGAAATACCCGGTTTTCTTTGAGCTGGAGTTTATCCTCAACCGGGTGAAAAACGGCCGGTTCCAGGTTGCGGACAGTCCCGATTTCCGGGATGCCCGGACTGTCTACGTTACGCCCGAGGTGCCGGAAGCCAGGCCGTATTACGCGCAACTGGGGGACAGCATAACCTTCCGGTATATACGTTATCTCTCCCCGAGCGGTGCATTCGTGAATATGGCCGAGGTCGGGTTCTATGCCCCGTCGGGGGAAAAGCTCGTCGGGGAGATAATCGGAACCGAAGGCAGCTACGGGAATTCGGGCGACGACAAATACAAATTATTCGACGGGGATCCGCTCACCTATTTCAATGCCCCGCAGGAATCCCGCTGCTGGGGCGGCATGGCTTTCGATCGGCCTCAGACCCTGGGTAGCGTGATGTTCCTGCCGCGCAATGATGACAACTTCATACAGGCGGACGAGCTTTACGAGTTGTTCTATTGCCGCGATGGCCGGTTCGTATCCCTCGGCAGGCGCATCGGGGATCGGACGCATGTTTTACACTACGACAATGTCCCCGGGAATGCCCTGTTGCTTTTGAGGAACCATACCAAGGGCAAGGAGGAACGTATTTTTACGTACGAGAACGACGAACAAGTATGGTGGTAGCCGTGCCGTGCCGGCAAACTGAGATTCAGGGAACGAAAAGGGCGGGGTCGCTGCCGAATCGTGCAAATTCATGCGCAGCGATCTCCGCCCCGGGCTCCCTTCAAAAAGAAAGGAGGTGCTGTTTATTTATGTAAGATAACGGATATAGACCGAAGACTATTGCCTTCCCACTGTTTAGTAGGCTGGCCCGGCCTGACGGGCGACAAACTGGATTCGGAAATAACGCCGACGGAGCGTTGCCGGATCGCAGGTATCAATCGAGAATTTAAAAAACAAAAACATGAAAAAATTTATTTTTATACTCTGTGCTGCATTTCTGACTTTCGCCTTGGTGCTGGGTTTTATCACTTACAATAAAACTACCCAGGCACTGTTGTCTGTCAATATCGAAGCTTTGACGAATAATGAAAATGAGGAGACAAGTAACAATGAAGGAAGTAATAACAAAGGTGATGGCTCAAAATTCTATTATGAACATTTACAGGGAAAACCTAAGACCTGTATTCTGTTTCGCAATGTGAGCTTAAATGGAGAGATATCTTTTTCAAGCGAAAAGCAGACCGGAACGTTGGGGTATACGTCTGTTAAAGTGGAAGGAATTATGGAAATATGCGACAAAGGCGGTTCCGGGTGTACTGCGTATTCATGCCAGACTACAAATTAAAAAATAAAATCTTTGCACACTCATCAGAGTGTGCAAAGAAAAAAACGATAATAATTAAAATTATGAAAAAAATCACGTTACATATTATTTGTATAATCAGTTTCTTCGCAACAGCTTGTTCCTCGAATAATGCGGAAGTGGCAGGCAATGTGAAAAGTATTGTTTTCAATTCGGAGGAAAGTGTGACGAACTCCGATTTCAACAAAATACTCGATACCACCTTCCGGGTCATTCCCCTTGCGACGAATGACGAGTGCTTAATATCCAATATCGATAGATTGGAAATCGTGAACGGAAAGTTTTATATCATGGATCATATGTCGCAGTCGGTCTATGTTTTCAATCCGGACGGGAGTTATGCCGGAAAAATCCATAAGCACGGGCGCGGCCCGGGTGAGTATACCAATCTTTCCTATATGACGGTTACAGATCGTAATATTATTGTAATAGACCATTTTGCAGGAAAACAGGTGTTCTATGATCGTCTGACCTTACAACCAGTTTCGGATGATTATGATTTATTTAAACAAATCTGGTGTACAGAATTATTTGCCATTGGGGATATTATTTATTATATGAACGATTGGAGTAATTCTGCGGTTGGTAAATACCGGCTTTTTTCGAAAACTCGGGATGGGGATGGGTATTCCAAATATCTGCCTTTTAAAAAAGATCCCGATGTTCTGGGAATAAACGGCCCCCAATACGGAATAGCGGGAAACGAAGCCCTGGTGATTTATTCGGGAGACGATCAT
>OHAJ01001681.1_pt1 | contig 15937 bp, 9 predicted proteins | sample 1577101 | NCBI WGS metagenome assembly OHAJ01 (sample SAMEA3541531, study PRJEB24748) | human gut metagenome | biome: human gut; feature: human-associated habitat; material: faeces | place: China | collected 2012
CAATTCTGCATTTGGATTAACTTTATTCACTTCCGCTTTTATCTTTTCAGAAACAATATTCCAAGTTCCCTCTTTCACTTTGAATATAATACCTCCTCTGTCTCTACTATCTGGTAAATGAAACATAGCAGGAGCTACCGGATGTATTGGAGCATTATATGAAATATTTTTAATAACACCTTTCACTATACATTGCTTTCCTAATTTTCCCATTTTCTTTCCAATCGGTTGTGTCCATCCGAAAGCTTTCATAGCAGCTTCATTTATAACAACCATATCTTTTCCATCCTTTTCATCCAGCATACTTCCATTCAACACCTCTACTCCAAAGAAATCGGCATAGTCCTGATTAATCGTTTCATCTTCCAATTCAATATATTGTTCACTATCAGCGACCTTTCCATCCCATTCCTTTACCCTATATATTGAATAAAACATCTTAGGAATAGGTGTATGAAAACCATTCAAACATTCTGATACCTCTGGTATCTGACTTACAATTTCTTTGAAAGGGATATTTTCAGAGCAATAAACAACTGCTCCTACATTATGCCGTTCTATTCCAAGTTCTCTAGTATTTAGTAAAAAATGAAGTTGCATCATCATTACCAGAGTACAAAAAACAAAGCCTATACCGATAAACAGCTGAAATAAAATGCTACTCTTATAAAACCAGCCGGAGAGATGAAGATTGGATTTCTTGTTTATATTACTAAGTAGAGTTCGCCTGCTGATGTATCGTATAAGCAGAGATGCAAAACCAACTGTCACGGCAATCAATGATAGTATATAAACAAATACTTCAATATAAAAAAATGAAGTACCCTCATCAATTTGTGACAAACGTTTAAAAGTGGGTAGGATAAGCTCTATCAATACCAACCCTATTCCTGAAGATAAAATTAGTAATAAGACAAGTTCTGTAAGAAGTAAAGTGAGTAACCCACCATTTGATGAACCATTGACTTTCCTCAACGCTAACTCACGTTTACGCATCCGGATACGAGTTATCAACATTGTTAAATAATTACATATTCCACAAATTATAACCAAACCGCTAATACATACAAAAAGACAAATATGATTCAACTTCACATTCACATCTTCCCTCGGATGACTACTCCGCAGTGTGGATAATGGAGCAATAAGCGTAGAATTTGGATATTTATGGCCATCTTGTTGTACTTCATATTCTGACAACCTCTGTTTCAATGCTTCTATATCACAGTTGGGATAAATACGAAAAAGCGTTTGGCATCGTTGGTTCCCCCAATTGGGGTTTGTATCATGAAATGGCAATAATATATCAAATGAAAACAAAGAGTGTCCTTCCCATGACTTTACAACTGCAACGATTATTTTTTCTTCGTTACTTTCCTCTAAAATCAAGTGTTTACCTATCGGAGATTCTTTCCCAAATATTCGCTTTGCCATATTTTCTGTTATAGCAATTTCATCCTTTTTTAGCTGTAGATGGTTATCTCCATCCAATACTTTAATATTGAACATTGAAATAAAGTTTGAATCTACCTCTATACGTCGTACCACAAACTCGGCATCCTCATTCTTAATTTTTTTTTCATCCCAATCATAATAAATGCGACATACTTTCTCTATCTCCGGACAATTCTTTGCCAAATAATCAGCTAAAAAACTAGATGAATTATAGGTAAATCCGTCTCCATAAAGATGAAAGCTACTGCCTGCCAAATAAATGCGATCAGCTCCTTCATGAAAATTATCATAAGTCATTTCATAATGAATCCATAATACCGATAGCGCAAAACAAGTAAAGCCAACTGCTAATCCGATAATACTAACAAAACTTTGTGGCTTATACTTCATCAGATTGCGAAAGGCTACTTTTAGATAGTGTTTTATCATGATATTGTTATTTTATTATTCGTTTTTGATTACTTCTGCCGGATTCTGTCGCGCCGCTTTCCACACTCGTCCAATGATACAAAGTAAAATGATGACTGCTACGACAACAAAAATACTTATATATATCCAACCATCCATTGTTGTCCGTCTTACATAACTCTCGATCCAATGACTCATCACCACATATCCTATCGGAAATGCAACAACGGCAGATATGGTCATCAACAACAAATACTCTTGGAAAAACATACGCAGGATATGACAGACCTGTGCTCCGTTCACTTTACGTATAGCAATTTCCTTTTGACGTTGTTCACACGATAAAGTAACCAATGAAAAGACTCCGAATATGGAGATGATAACACATGTCAATGATACGATACTCAATAATTTCATCAATGCATCTTCGGAGCGGAGATACTTATCATATTCCTTTTCTTCATTAAACAATCGCATATAAGCATTTGGAAATTCGTCTTTATACAGTTTCTCTATTGCTTCACGGCATTCATTCCAGGCACCTTCTCTAAATTTAAAAAGGATACTGGCTCGATTCAGCAGATACTCCTGTGCCTTGGGATGTTGAAATGCAATAAGCCCCGGTTTACTTGTAGGAGAGCGATAACTAAAGTTCTTTACCACTCCGACAACTTTATAGGCACTACGCTGACCGTTCCACTCATAATAGAAACTTTTTCCCAAGGCCTGTTTCCAACCAAATCTCCGGCATGTATTTTCATCTATCACGACATCATTCCCTTGATTCTTATCTGATATAAACTCACCTTCCAATAACTTCAAGCCGTAAAATTCAAAAAAATCTTCTTTGGCAGGCATCATACCGATAGTGAGAGATTCCTCCGATATTTTGAGAAGATCATCCCAATTATTTATTTCGATATACATCATCGGACCTGTAGGAATAATCGGGAAATATGAGGGAGGCAACGTTTCTGTTACCATGGGTAAAGCTTTTATTTTCTCTTCCCATTGTTTGATGTCTCCATTCCATAAGGCAACGTTACCTATATTATGACGCTCCATACCTAAATCAGTATTCTTCAGGAAGTAAAGTTGCTTCATAATCATTACTGTGCAAAAGATAAAAACAAGGCTGACTATTAACTGTATCACAATGCCTGTCTTACGAAACAAGTAAGGTCTCGCAGATCCCCCCTTTCCTTTTATTGCTTCCTGCAATGTCCGGCGACGAAAGTAAGACAATGGTATTTGTGCAAACAGGAAAGACAGAATGATTACAATCAGAAGATATAGAATGATTTCCCCATAATACGAATCAGCTTCTATTTGAGTGAAATTCAAGAAATAAGGCATGCTTATCTCTATCATCAATAATCCACCCGCCAAAGCTATGCACAAAATCATCAACAGTTCAATGGCAAATTGAACGGACAAAGCGTTATTACTGGCACCATTCACTTTACGAAGTGCCATTTCATGACTGCGCATATAAAGCCGGCTGATATAAAGAGTCAGGTAATTGAATAGTGAACAGATGATAACTAATCCACCAGCTAAGGAAAAATAGAAAATATAGCTGAAGGAAATGACAACATCGATTTTGGAAACATAATCAGAATAACGCAAAGCTGAAATCCGGGTTATCAGAAGATCCGAAAGTTCACTCTCTTTTTGAATATCTGAAAGATCCATGGTACTTATTTTTTTCCAGAATGTATCCATATCCATCCCTGCACGAACACGAATAAATAATTGTTCAGGACCACTTTTCCATCGAGGACTGTGCCTGGCTGCGACTAATACACTATACGGAATATTGGAATGGCGGGACCATCCACTCACAATTGCCCCTATTTGACGGGAACGTCCGTTTACCTCCATTTCTTTTCCCAAAGCATCATCCTCACTACCAAAAAGCTTTTTAGCAAACTCTTCCGTTACTGCAATTTCAGGATTATTTTCTTTCAAGAAGTTGACAGTTCCTTTCAGTAACTGTATATGAAAGAAGTTCATAAAAGCAGAATCTGCCGCAGCCATTACTACTTCATACTCATCATTTTCCATGCGGATTTTCACATTCTGATGTATAGAAGTAGTAGCCTTTGCTTCTATTTCCGGCATTTTTTCCTGAAGATAGGCTGCCAAAGGGTAAGGAGTTGAATTGGATATATGTTCCGGAATATCAGTATAATGTGCACGTACCATATAAATACGTTCAGCCCCTTTATGGAAAGTATCATAAGTCATCTCATAACGAATCCATAATACCGATAGCGCAAAACAGGTGAAGCCGACTGCCAGTCCAATGATACTGACAAGGCTTTGTGTCTTGTATTTCATCAGATTGCGAAAGGCTACTTTCAGATAGTGTTTTATCATGATATATTCTTTATTGATAGCTTGTGTTTACATACTAACTTCAGTCACCACCTGTCCGTCAAACAGGTTTATGATACGGTCGGCATAACCGGCATCATGTTGTGAATGGGTCACCATGACGATGGTGGTTCCCTCATTATTCAGTTCGCTCAACAGTCCCATCACTTCTTTACCGTTTTTGGAGTCCAGATTACCGGTCGGTTCATCAGCCAGAATCAGTTTAGGGTTTGCCACGACGGCACGGGCAATAGCGACGCGTTGCTGCTGACCACCGGAGAGTTGTTGCGGAAAATGCTTGCTACGATGGGTGATAGCCATTCTCTCCATAGCTGCCTCTACCCTCCTTTTCCGTTCGGAAGCGGAAATACCCATATAGAGTAAAGGTAGTTCGATGTTTTCGTATACATTCAACTCGTCTATCAGATTAAAGCTCTGAAACACAAACCCTATCACACCTTTGCGAAGACTGGTACGTTGCGATTCGGTATACCGAGAGACTTCCGTTCCATTCAGGTAATACTCCCCTCCTGTCGGGTTATCGAGCAGCCCCAAAATGTTGAGCAATGTTGACTTACCACAGCCGGAGGGCCCCATGATGGCTACAAATTCGCCTTGTTTCACTTCGATACTGACGTTATTCAACGCCCAAGTTTCTACTTCTTCCGTTTTGAAAATCTTCTGTAAGTTAATGGTCTTAATCATAACTGTATTGTTTTAGAATTATATTTTTATTCGTTTTTGATTACTTCTGCGGGATTGATACGTGCAATCTTCAGTATTTTAAAAATAATGGTGATTACTGTTAATAAGGTTACTCCCCCAAATATGCTTCCCCAGTATAATATTCCATCATTAAAGAATACGGTGTACATTTGTTTCCACAGTTGCAATACCACGTAAATGAGCGGAAAAGCGATGGCGGCAGTCGCTACCAGCAAAATCAGGTACAAACGTGCAAATAACCAGATGATAGAACATATTCCAGCTCCGTTCACTTTGCGAATGGCAACTTCTTTCTGGCGCCATTCTGTATCAAGCGTAATACTGGAATACACTCCCAACAGGGTAATGATAATACTTACAATTGCAAAAAATGAAATGATGTCTTTCAGGATATATTCCAGTGCCTGCACTTCGTACAAATCATCCTGAAATGTACGTACCTGGGAGGGAATATTCTCCGGCAGCACTTCACGACGGATAGTCTCAATCCATTTAATTACTTCTTTTTGCTGTTCGGGATAACATTTCACATAGCAGTGCCCTACGTATTCGGAAGAATCATAAAGCGTGAAAGCAAATCCGCCATTATGATTATGTACATCTGTCTGAAAGGGGGCGCATACTCCACAAACGGTAAAATCATTGGTCCAGTCGTAGAAGTTCATTCCGATGATATCTCTCTTTTGTCTTTTCTGCCAAACTTCATCCATTACGAGATCCTTTTTTGTCCGGATCGTCCTACCCTCCGTCATCGGAATGTTCATGAAGGTGAAGAAATTCAATGGTACACACATTACATTGATATCAATCCAAGAGTTATCATTTCCCTTCTCCGTCATTAATAAGTTTCCGGATACTCCGTGAGTATAGGATATGTCAGATAACAAAATATCTTTCACACCGGCATGCTGCCTGAAACGTTCCACCATTTCTAGTTTCTCTTTATTCTCTAGGAATGAATAGTCCAGCGATATACTAAGAATCGCTTCTTTATCTTCCTGACTTAACGTATGGAATAAGGTTTCAGTCATCTTTCCCGATTGTAGGAACAGGCTGGCGGTCAGCGCTACGAATACCCAACAAATTAAAAATTGGATGCCAAGCATAAAGTTACGTCCCCATTGTTTCCCACGACGCTTTTGGCCTCCATATATACCTGTTTGTATGGAAAATCTGCGAATACGGACAGAGACGAGCAAGCAGACTGCCACACAAAGTAACACAAGCAAAACAATGTATTGCAGAATATGCTTTAGAAGTGTTTCAGAAGGGAAATTCATTGTGAGACCTGGTAAAGAAAAATCCATTCTATCACCAATCAGCTCCACACCCCATACAACCAGAAACGAGGATGCAAATACGACAATCAGAGATTGTATTAATAACAGGCAGAACAGCCGTTTCCAGTCAGCACCAAGCATTTTCATTATAGCGTATTCCTTAGTGCGATTCAGGAAAGAGCCGATGAGAAAATGAAAGAAATTAATCAATCCGACCAGCAATATCAATGTACCGACGATTCCGGTGACCCATCCCAAAATATAAGCACCTTTCTCCTGCGATAGGTTTCCTATATAGCGGGCAATAACGGTATAAGTCTGGTTATATAAGATATAAGTATAGTCGCGCTTGGAGAATTGTTTTTCGAAATCGGTAATGCCAGCCTGCGGAGATAACAAAACGTATGTCCGAGCCCCCGTTATATCATTACGTTTCGGACTCTGAAAAAGTCCTTCACTGTCGTTGATAACCAATGCATCGATATGACACATAAAACTAAAACCATTGTTCAGCGGAATATCTTCCATCACTGCTTGCACTGTGTACACAATACCTCCTGCCTTCGGGGTGCTGTCCGGAGAAGTATAAAGCCGTTCTGTTAGAGTCAGGTGTTTGCCAATGGCAGTTTCCACCTGACCAAATATCTTTATGGCAGTGGACCGGCTTATAATAACAGCATTCGGCATCCGACTTGCTGTCTGCCAGTTACCAACTACTATTTGTGGAGTAAAGACTTTATCGTATAGGGTATCTACTTCCATGATTTCAAGATCGTATGGCAATGATTTATCCGAAGATAGTTCAACCAGAAAAGAACGCTCACGGGGATATGCCATACAGGAAATCGCTTCCACTTCGCCCATAGCCCAAGTACGAAGTTCTTCGGATAACGCTACTTGTGTACCGGAAAAATAATCCCCAGTCTGTTCATTATAAAAATTTAGTTCTGCTATGCGGGAATAATTATCAAAACAATGATTGGTGGATTCTACAAAACGGCTGCAATACATACATACGCTGAAACACAGTAGTCCTACTGCCAATCCGATGACAGAGATTATATTCTGCACCTTGTACTTCCACAAGTTTCTAAATGCTACTTTTATATAATGTAAAGTCATAAATTATATGTGTTTATTTCAAAATCAACTCTTCTGCATCCCCAAAGGTATCATATCCGGTTGTAATTACCCAATCTCCCGGCTGTAAACCTTCTACTACTTCATATTGCTGCGGATTTTGGCGACCAATACTCAATGGCACACGGACTGCTTTTGTCTTTGATGTATTTACTTTGTAAATCCATTGTCCGCCTGTAGACTGGTAGAAGTTGCCTCGCGGAATAATGAGTGCTTGCTCCGGCTGTCCCAATTCAATCTGCACACGGAAGCTCTTGCCAACTCGTACATTATCGGGCATATCTCCTGTAAAGACAAGATCGACATCAAACATACGGTCTTTCACTTCGGGAACCACTTTTGTTATTTTCAGCGGATATTTGTTTCCCTGATAATTCACTGTAGCCGGTAATCCGGTGGTGATCCTGTCAATGTAATATTCACTAAGTGAAGTGTGGATTTTGTATTGGTCTAATACTTTTATTTCAGCAATACTTTCACCAGAGGAAACCTGTTGCCCCGGAGTGACCTTTACAAAACTAAGCTGGCCTTTCAAGGGAGCTGTAATCACCAAACTATTCAACCGTTCGCAAGTACGTTCATACTTCTTCCGTTCCCGCTCCCGGTCGTTACGGATCAGTTCCTTGCGTATCATCGTAACGGCAGAATCATGCCGCAGACTCTCTTGCTGCAGGGCTGCATTTTTCAGTTTGTAGCCGTATTCATCTTCTGCTACCTGCAATTGAGCCTTACTCTTCACGCCCATCTGGAATTCTTCGCGGTCGAGAGCGATGCTTTTTTTCAGGCGTTCCAATTCGTAGTTGTTGGTAAGGGCTTGCTGTTTCAGGTTCAGACTTTTTTGTTCCATTTCAATCTCCTGCTCCTGATAGGTAATCATTTGCTTTTCCCACTCGTCGCGCTGGTCTTCAATACTACGAAGCAAATCGGGATTGGAAAGAACAAGAATAGTGTCTCCCTGTTGAAGCAAACTTCCCTCTTCACCGACAATTCTTTCCACACTTCCTGCTTCACGGGTATTGATCTTGATGGTTAGTATAGGCTGAATGAGCCCTTCCACGTCCACATATTCCATGAAATTAGACACTTTTACTTCTGCAATCTGTATATCTTCGGCATCTATCCGCAGTTTTCTGGGACCTAAAGACAAAGTAATCACATAAATCAGGAAGGCGACAAACAATATCCCTCCTATCAGATAGTATCTGTAACGAATGTACCACGGTTTCTTTTCTAATTTTATATCCATGAAATTATCTGGTGTTTTACAAGTTTCTACTAGCTATGATTCAATTTCTATTCTTTACTGACTTTTCGTTGTTCTCTATTCAATCAGAAGATGATAGTCTTCTGTCAGCATCGTATTTCGCTCAAAATCATATAGTGTCATGCTACGGAGTGTGTAATATAAACTCCAATAATTATATAAAGCCGAAATATAGTTACGGCGAGCACTGTCTTTCTCTGAAATAGAGGCATTCAAATCAAGAATAGTAGATTTACCTAATAAGTAGAGTTTGCGTGCCACTTCGCTTCTTCGTTGGGCTGTTTCATCTGTACGGGCAGCGATGCGGACACGTTGCGTTTGCAGATTGAATTGTTTGACGAGTTTACGGACGTTCAGTTCAAAGTCTGTCCGGCTCTGTTCTACTTGTGTGTACACCAAATCACGATTGGAACGGGCTACTCGTACCTGTCCTTTTCCACGCCCCCAGTCCAGGATAGGAAGAGAAATGCCGATGCTCACGTATTGCTGGTCCAACAAATTTCGATAAGCTTCGGGCAGTTTGTCAGCAGTCTGCGTCAATCCGAAACGGAGATAGATATCTGCTTTCAGGCCAGCATTGGCACGGGCTTTCGCAACTGCACTCTCACTTTCCAGTTTGCGTCTTTCCATCGTCTGTATGTCCGGACTGTTTTCGTAAGCTAAAACCAGTGCTTCATTCAGGTTCACACTGAAATCCGGAACTTGGGGACTGACAAGAACACGCAGCTCCCGGTCTTCGTGAATACCGAGACAGGAACGGAGTTCCTGCATACAATTATCCATCTCAATACGGGCATTCATGCGATTCGTCTCTTCCGTCAAACGGTTGAGTTCCAGTTGTAGCATTTCATTTTCTGTGATGGTACCTATATTATAACGGCCTTGTGCATAACGGTAAAGTGTATCGGCATTGGCATAATTAAAGGAAGCAATATCGTAATCGCTTTGGGCAGTGGCCAAGGCAAAAAATTTATGAATCGCATTGGCTGATACGAGTTCGAGTGTCTCTACGTAGCTTTTCTTTGCCTCCTGATAGCGTACAGGTTCTATCCGTCTATCCCATTTCAGGCTATTGTAGCCAAAAAGAGACTGGCGATAACCTATCATAATAGGGGAAGTCTGCCATGAGTATTTATGTTCGCTGAATAAATCCATACGTTGAGCAGAGGTTTCAAGAAAGAAAGAACCACCAGTCCAGGATAAATTCTGTGAAAGATTCAAGGTTAAATCCGTATTCAATAAATTTTGTTCGACAAACTTTACCGAACCGTCCCCCATCGTTATCTTATTAATGGCACGGTTCAGATTCGGATCGAATGTCAAACTTAAAGACGGTAGATAATTGGCACGATAATATTTATAGTTCCAATATGCAGAACGGAAACTGTGACGTGCCGTTTGTGCATCGGGAGATTCCATACGGGCCATTTCTATGACTTGCTTCAATGATAACTCTGTAATTTGATTTTGAGCAATCAATAATTCTGTCGACAATAGTCCGAGATATATGAAGATTAATTTCAGATTCATTCGTTGTCTTTATTTGTTATTCATCATTCAAAAGATGTGCCATTTGCATAAATTACTATCATTCAACAATTTATCAATATCCATTCAGTTGATTGTGTGTGCATATACGCACAAAATTAGTGCGCAATCGCACACACAACACATGAGATTTATCCATATCTTTGCTCCCGGAATCTAATAGATATAAGATATGGAAGAAGTGAACAAATTAGGAAAGATACTTATAGTAGATGATAACGAGGACGTGCTCTTTGCTCTCAACCTGTTACTGGAACCTTATACGGAAAAAATAAAAGTAGCTACTACCCCTGACCGTATCGAGTATTTCATGACCACCTTTCATCCTGATCTTATCTTATTAGACATGAATTTCAGTCGGGATGCCATCAGCGGACAAGAGGGATTTGAAAGTCTAAAGCAGATATTGCAGATTGACCCACAGGCTATTGTTATTTTCATGACTGCCTATGCAGATACAGACAAAGCTGTTCGGGCCATCAAAGCTGGTGCTACTGATTTTATTCCCAAGCCTTGGGAAAAGGATAAATTGCTGGCTACGCTGACTTCAGGAATGCGATTGCGTCAGTCACAACAGGAAGTCAGCATTTTGAAAGAACAAGTGGAAGTTCTTAGTGGTCAGAATACTTCGGAAAATGATATTATTGGAGAATCATCTGTTATGCAGGAAGTGTTTACCACGATAAATAAACTAAGTAATACAGATGCCAATATACTAATTCTCGGAGAAAACGGTACAGGCAAGGACGTGATTGCCCGACTAATATATCGTTGTTCTCCACGATACGGCAAACCTTTTGTCACGATCGACCTGGGAAGTATCCCCGAACAATTGTTTGAAAGTGAGCTGTTCGGCTTCGAAAAAGGCGCTTTCACCGATGCCAAGAAATCGAAAGCGGGACGAATGGAAGTAGCAACCAACGGGACTTTATTTCTGGATGAAATTGGCAATCTATCACTTCCTATGCAATCCAAATTACTGACTGCCATCGAAAAAAGGCAAATCAGTCGTTTGGGAAGTACGCAAACCGTTCCCATTGACGTCCGTTTAATCTGCGCCACTAATGCTGATATCCGTCAGATGGTGGAAGACGGGAATTTCCGTCAGGACTTATTATATCGTATCAACACGATTGAAATACATATACCTCCACTCCGTGAACGTGGCAATGACATCATCTTGCTTGCTGATCACTTTCTGGACCGTTATACCCGTAAATATAAAAAGGAAATACACGGACTGACCCGGGAAGCCAAAAACAAACTGCTGAAATATGCATGGCCCGGAAATGTAAGGGAACTTCAACATACGATAGAACGTGCCGTAATTTTAGGAGACGGCTCCATGCTGAAACCTGAAAACTTTCTTTTTCACACCACGTCCAAACAGAAAAAAGAGGAAGAAGTGATACTGAATCTCGAACAACTAGAACGACAGGCCATTGAGAAAGCACTCCGAATCAGCAACGGAAACATCTCCCGTGCTGCCGAATATTTAGGAATTACCCGTTTTGCATTATATCGCAAACTTGAAAAATTAGGCTTATGAAACGATTTGAGTTTAAAGTAATTCTGCACATCATAGTTATCTTTCTACTTTCCATTAGCAGTTGTCTGCTGTATCAAAGGCAGTTATGGTTCAGTACTACCGTCTGTATTCTCCTTCTAATAGGCGTCGGCATACATCTCTACCGAATACAGTTCAAACAAATCGCCTTATTACGGCAATTAACGGATGGACTCCGATACAACGATATAACGCAGAATCTTCATCCTCCTTTTAAAAATAAAATGATGGATGAGTGGGCACAGGAACTATCTAATGCATTAAAGGACTTTCGGGGAAAGCTATTGGCAGAAGAAATCAAGCATCAATATTACGAGAATTTATTGAATAAAGTAGATACCGCCGTACTCGTAACCGATGTAACCGGGCATATCGAATGGATGAATCAGGCAGCAGTCACTCATCTGGGGCAACTATCACAACTTCCGGAAGTTCTTCAGGAGGCTTCTACCAGCAATGACATATCCATTATTCGCATCGAGCAAAATGGCATCGTTCTGGAAATGGCAATTTCCTGCACCACATTTGTCACACAAGGTGCGTTCGCCACACAAAGCAAAAAGCAACGGCTAATTAGTTTAAAGAATATCCATTCCGTACTGGAACGAAATGAAATGGAAGCCTGGCAAAAGCTGATTCGTGTATTGACACATGAGATCATGAATTCCATCACTCCTATTATCTCTCTTTCGGAAACATTAAGTGAAAGAGGAATCCCCGAATCACTCGGAGAAAAGGAGTATTCTATCATGTTGCAAGCCATGCAGACTATTCACAGAAGAAGTAAAGGATTATTGGGATTTGTGGAGAATTACCGGCGACTGACACGTATTCCGACACCTGTCCGCACCAAAGTATCTGTTGCCGAATTGTTTACGGACTTAAAGAAATTATTTCCGGAAGAGTATATTCATTTCGAAATGCCCGCATCCGATTTATATTTATATGCAGACCGTGCACAGATAGAGCAAGTGCTTATCAACTTATTAAAAAATGCCCGCGAAACGTGCGAGCGGAAAGCAGATAAAGAAATACAAATAAAGTTTTTCTCTAAAGACAACCCGACATTAGCAATATCTGATAATGGTGAGGGAATTCTACCAACTGTTTTGGATAAGATTTTCGTTCCTTTCTTCACTACCAAAACATCCGGTTCGGGTATCGGATTGAGCCTGTGCAAACAGATCATGGCTTTGCATGACGGAAGTATCAACGTAAAATCAGAATTAGGGAAAGGAAGCTGTTTTGTTCTTACTTTCCCTAAATGAGAACCACCGAAAGTCTTCCGGATCCTTTAATACGATGGATTAATCTGGGCAGTAGAGGATAAATCATCCTCTGCTGCCCAGACTATTTGTATCCGGATTTAGCTCCTTTACAGCTTCTTTGACTGCTTTATGAGTCGGCTTGCGATATACTTCCGCCTGTTGAACGGGGACAATCTCATTCACCATTTTTTCATATCCTTTTTGCTCTAACAAGTGGACTTCTTTTTCACCTGTTTCTTTTTGTTTTCTTGTTTTCATAAGGCTTTTCATTTTAAAATTCTTATTTATAAAACAGAAAACATCGATAGATAGTTCATACTCACAAATTATTCGCGGCCGTCTTCGGTTTTCTTAAAAACTGCAGGATATATAAATTTCATAATAAACCTCCCAGGAAAATAAAGTAGTAAAATTCATTTTTAGAAATATTATAAGCGTTTAAGTCCGGAAATACAAGAGATGAAACAGTAAGATATTTATGTTTGCATTTAAATGGAAAAAGGAACGGGATTGTAAAAGCTACTGTAAAATGATATTCTTACATTTAAAGATAGTTTATACAATGCTGTTGAAGGCCGATAGTATTTTAGAAAAATGACTGCGGGAGGCAAACTATGGAATTTCAGCATGAACTGATCATACCCAATGAGGGGCTGCCGGCATATAATTTGAGGGTGGACAGATTGTCAATGACGGAGCCATAATATTCCCTTATCTCATGGTTACTCTGCTCAAGAGAGAACACGACAACCGGCATCGGGGGGATGTCATGCCATTCTGAAGACAAGTTTACATCACAACGGCCTCGCGCCAGAGCCATAGCAACCTGCATGACGAATACTGATTTTCCACAGTCGGTCGGACCGACAAGGCCGGTATCATAACCCTCACGCAGCCAGGAGAATCCAAGACTCCTTTCCCGGCTGATATGAACAGTACCGTTCTTCAAAGCTTCGTGGTAACTTTCAGGCATACTGTCCATATGGAGATCGACAAGGGGCTGATTGGCTTTTGCCGCATCCCTCTCTTTGCGAAGTTCTGCACGCTTTTCCATTTTTTCAATATCAGCATTTTTCTTAGCCTCAATCTCTTCCATATGATGTTCGTGAACTTGTGCATTTTCCTCCATACGATGGGCGTGGTCCCGATCCTCTTCCCCCTTCTTACATTCAGAAGTATGCTCAATTTCCCTCAATTTGTTCGCAGACGCATTATTCTGCTCCTTACCCTTACCGTGAGATTTGACGGACGTAACAGCATAACAAACAGGAACTACAACAACCAGTATGCAACCTGTCCCTATGAAGGCATATTTGATGCTCTTTCTGGCACCCAGCTTTCCAATGGTTTCAATAATCCTGATCGGATCTAATTTTTTCATCATATATTATGTTTTTGGTTAGTGTGTGCAAAAATAAGCATTTACAGCCCCCGATATACCACCCGATAGAAACGATAGAAGCATTTATCAGAATGATAGAAACAATATTCCGAACGATAGAAAGTGAATAGAACAGGATATACCCAAAACTGTGCATACCGGGATAAAGGGTATGCGGCATCAGAGGGAAATGGAGAAGCAACGGACAGTATCCGCAGGCATCAAGATGAACGCTTCCCTATAAAAAAGAGAAACGGTCATTCCTTTCAACCGGCAGAAATAAAAAGGAGGATCAAAAAACAATCAGCTGCATTCAAAAAGCTCATCCAACAGGCCATCAACCGTTTCTTTGTCCGCAAAATTCAATTTGGAAGCCATGTCACTAAGATTATCGGAAGAACGCCAGCTATTCCCTTTAACTATAAAGAACTTTTTAGTTTTTGAGAAAATATCATTGCTGGTAAGCGATGCTTTACAATTCGTGTCACGAATATCCTTACGGGTTAAACGATAAATTAAATAAGCAAGATCATTCTTATTCTTTTCCCAACATATAGGCAATGTTTCCACAGGTTTGTCTTTCCCTGAAAAACGAAAATGAAAAACGGAATAAGCGGTAGCTGGTGAAATAAAGCCGTTCTTTATCAATGCATTATAAAGGATACGGATCTTCCTCTCATCCAATGACAGGTTGGGAAAATAGTCTTTCTTACTGATTGAAGCACCACAGGAAGAGGGGGCAGCAGGATCCGATTGTCGACCGGACGGAGAGACAGGATCCTGCGGAGAAGGCGGATCCATTGAAAAGAGAGACTGCTCCTTTATATTTTTTCTGACACAATAATCACGGTATTCAGTCTGTATCTCATAGAGAAAAGACGAATGGCATAAATCATCATATAATCTGTCATTCACCTTACAATCCCGGGAACGGAGCATATCAAATATAAAATCCGAAAATTGGGAAGACTCCTCATCATAAAGGTAATAATGCGCAGAATAGATCAAGGTTATAAAATCAAGATATTTGTCATAAACAGGAAAACTTATAATACACCGGATAAACTCAGGAAATAATGCGGATAAAGGAAGAATCGTTTTATGCGTAAGACTGTAATCACGCCAACGGACATAATTGGAGAAAGACTTCAGGGGCAGTTCCTTACTGACGATCAGGAAACCGCTTATATGGGATTGCAGGGCATGACGGTCCTCGCGTCTTAAAGACTGCCATTTCTTCACTCCCAACAAGGCAGAACCCAAGGCCAGATAGACGGAAACAAAAGTTACGTTCTTGCCTAAAACACCCGGAACATGCATAGATATTTTTGTCGCGGTTTTCCATAAAGTTTCATTGCCCAATCCATCAGCAGCCTGCTGCAAATAATTATCACCTCTCTCTAAATCCTGGCTCATATAAGAAGTGACCAGAAGAGCAAACAACTTTTCAAAGAAAGACAGGATGTATTGCTCAGAAGCCGGGTGCTTTCAATCCTTCCGATGTACTGGATCAGGAAACGG
>OHAJ01001692.1_pt1 | contig 15897 bp, 8 predicted proteins | sample 1577101 | NCBI WGS metagenome assembly OHAJ01 (sample SAMEA3541531, study PRJEB24748) | human gut metagenome | biome: human gut; feature: human-associated habitat; material: faeces | place: China | collected 2012
CAGCGGATTAGGCAACCGCTTGTGCCGATAACTTTAAAAATTTACCGAAGTATTGTTATCATAATATCGCAGGGTGTCAATCTCATCAACATTTTCTAAGCCTAATCCCTTCCTGATTTTGGTTTCCAGATCAGGACTGCTATATATATTGGCAAGCTCTTCTCCATTTTCTATCAGGTAGCCTATAAAGTTGTGCTTGTGGACATTCTCATGCCATTTGCAAAGGGTATCGAAATACTGCTTGACTTCCGTCCACAGCTCTTCAACTTTGTTTATATCAGGTGACGTAAGCAGGCCATGCATCTTCTTATAATAGAACCGATAAGCACTGCCCTTTCCGTTCCCGCTGCAGTCTTTAATGAAGTCAAAGAGCAGGTCAAGGCGATTGCTGTAATCAGCGCCTTTGGGGGCAATCATATTCCAGAATTCTTCGTTCTGAAATTTCTTGCCCATGTCATCCCATTTCCGCACCAAGGTTTCCGGGGTCAGCAGTGAACTTCCGTAAGCCGGCGCCACTTTTATGCAGAGCAAGAACAATGCCTTTATCAGCTCTGAGTCTGTAAGACTTATCTTGCCTCGGTTTAGGCGGTTGAACACTTCTATGTCATGCTGTCTGTTGCCGTTCAGCTGTGGCGCTCCCGGTTGAAGAGCCTGTACATTATACCATATAAACTTCGCCCGCAGTGCCGGGCTGGAGTTTACCCCGCGTGTCTCATCCGGGTAAAACAGCATCTCTTTGAACTTGTCGCTCAACGACGGATTGTTGCTTAACTCATTGTCATACCAGCGTTCTATTCTGTCTTTGGCTTTCCTTACGTAGTAACTGTCGAGGTTCTCGTTTGCCTTCGGAAAGTCATAGTCGGCTGAAGCTCTGTCAAATGTTATTCTGTTGAAATTGAGTTGTTTGCGGTTGGCATATTTCAGTTCATACAGACCAAACTGTTGGCCGCCATACAGCCGTTCTTTCAGGCATTTCAGCACAAGCAGCATCGTGGTGAGGCGCTGCTGGCCGTCAAGCACATCCCACTCATAACTGCCGTCAGCCAGGAGCCTCGGCTTTACCATCAGGGGCTGCAGGTAATAGTTGGCTTTTTTGTGCGGATTGGAGGTTACGAAATAGGTCAGGTCGTTGAGCAGGTCATCAACATGTTTAGCCTCCTGTTCATCCTCTCCCCCGGCCTCCGTCGACTCCCATCTGTAGCCGCGCTGATATGATGGAATGGAGAATTGATAATTACCCGTCAGCAATTCGCTGACGGGCATTTCTATAGGTTCGGAAGATTCAGCCATCTTCTTAACATCGGTCAGATCCATCTCTCTGCTGCTTCTTACAGTTTCACAATCCGCATTGCCGCTCCGCCGCCCGAGGCCAACGGCTGACGCAGTACTGCACCGTTTTTCACCACTACTTCTCTTATGCGATAAGCTTGGGGATTATCTTTCCAGTCTGCCCCGGGTGCATCCTCATAGATGGTAACTTTATACTTCCCTTTGGGCAGAAAGCCTAAGTTTATTACGGCCTCCCTGGGTTCATCGGCAGTTATGGCGCCCACATACCAGTCGGGGGAATTCTTATCGCGGCGTGCCACGGTGATGTAACGTCCCGGCTCGGCTTCAAGGTAACGTGAATCGGACCAGTCAACCGGCACATCTTTTATAAACTGGAACGCATCGGCAAACCGGTTATAATTCTCGGGCAGGTCGCAGGCCATCTGCATTGGCGACGGCATAGTCAGATAAAGTGCCAACTGGCGGGCTAATGTTGACCCTGCCTGCGAGGTCTTGCCTTCGTTATAATAGCTCAGTCGTGTCTCGAACAACCCGGGGGTATAATCCATCGGGCCACCTTTGAGGCGGGTAAAGGGCAATATACAAGTGTGTGAGGGCGGGTTGCCTCCCATCGATTCAAACTCTCCGCCTCGGGCCGACTCCTGCGCCAGCCAGTTGGGATATGTGCGGCAAAAACCCGTGGGACGCGGCGCTTCATGGCTGTCGACCATAATCTTATATTCGGCCGCACGCTCCACTACTCTCTTCACATGGTCAACCATCCATTGCGAGGTGTGGTGTTCCGAACGGGGGATGATTGCGCCCACATAGCCGGTCTTCACAGCATCATAGTTATTGTCTTTCATGAATTTGAAAGCCCGGTCAAGCTGAAACTCATAATCGGCGGCATTGGCGGCCGTTTCATGATGCATTATCAGTTTCACTCCGCGTTGGGCGGCATAGTCGCGCAAGCCTTCAACGTCAAAATCCGGATATGCGCGGTCAAACAGGAACTGACGGTTCTTCCGGTAGCTTGCCCAGTCTTCCCAGCCTTCGTTCCAGCCTTCCACCAACACGCCCTCGATGCCGTTGACTGCAGCGAAGTCTATATAACGTTTTACATTTTCCGTATTCGCCGGGTGTCTCCCGTTCGGTTTCAAGGTGGAATAATCAGTGATGCCGGGTTTGGCCAAATATTCGTCTGAATAGGCCCAGGTCTTGACATTGCCGGTGAACATCTCCCACCATACTCCCACAAATTTCATGGGTTTAATCCACGAAGTATCTTCAATCTTGCACGGCTCATTCAGATTGTATATGAGCTGCGAAGCAAGTATGTCGCGGGCATCGTCACTTACTATCAGTGTGCGCCACGGCGTATTGAAGGGCAGCTGAAGATATGCGGCAACGCCCAGGCGGTCGGGCACCAAGTGCGTTTTCATGCTGTAAGCGGCGGTGTCCACATCGAGCAACATGGCCGGATAACCCACTAACGCAGCCTCGTGAGCCGTTATGTACACCGGGTCTTTGGTCTTTATCAGCAGCGGGGTCTGTATACTCAGTCCCTCTGCTCTCTGGGCTTCCGAATGTTGTTTGTATCCGCGCAGAGCCTTCGGCAATTTGCTGAAGGTGGTCTCCGACCACAGATACTCGTCGGTGTCATAATCGCCGGGAATGCAGAATAAGGTGTGGTCGCCGTTATAATTGAACTGTGTCAGCTCATCGCGCAGGGTCAGATAGTTATCTTTCTTCTGCCTCGGCAGCTCATATCTGAAGCCCAAGCCGTCGTCAAACAGTCTGAAGCGCAGCGTGAGTTCCCTTTCGGGTTGGTCGGCTTTCAGGTTCACTGCCAACTCCCGAAAGTTATCCTCAACTTCCGAATATTCTCCCCATACGGGGTTCCACGAGCGCTTCACACTCAGGGTATCTGTCTTCACCACGCGGAAGCCCTTGTCAAACAGGGTCTCGTCGGCTACAAGGCCCAAAGCGCTTGGCTTTATCAGCTGTTTACCTTTGTAATCAAGCGAATAAAAAGGCCTCCCCTCTTTATCCACAAACACGTCAAGCGCTAACTTCCCGTTTGGCGACGTTATCCGCTCTGCCGACGCCGTCAACATACCGGCAAGCATTACTAAAACTACGAAAATTATCCTCCTCTTCATATTCATTTCACTGCTAAGATCACTGCTAAGATTAGTTCTCTACAAAGTTAACAAAATTTCAGCACTCGCGCAAACTCATCCTTTATTACTTCAGCCCAAAAGTAAGGCTGTGTCATCCTTCGACGACACAGCCTCGCTATCGTGCTTTTTCAGCTATTATTCAGCAATCATTCTTATCACTTTCACAGTGCCGTCTGCGTAGGCAGTGCGGCGAATTACTATCATGCCCTTGGCCGGATTCAGTATGCGCATACCGTCTATGCCGAAGTATTCCACGGATACCACATCGGCTGTGCCGTCAATCTCACCAACGCCGGTGGTTACCTGCGTATTGAGGTGCAAAGGTATGGAACGTTTCAGCGAGCCAAGTGTGGTGGGTAAAGCGAAATCGCCGGTCGTGTACGACTTCAGGTTCACGCGGTTGTCGGGTTTCACAATGAAGACTTCGTCGCCTGTCATGGTCAGTTCCGGGTCACACTTCACGCGGAAGTAGTCGGTAACATTGCCATAATGATCTTCAGCCACATGGAACAGCAGAGCTGTACGGTGCAGACGTGCCACTTCATAGCCTGCTATGCCGTTGGGCATCGGATAGCCGTTCTCGCTGTCGGTGAAGCCGCTACCGAAGCTGTTGGCCAGCATCTCGCGTGTCGTGGCGCCGTTGGCGTCGGTAAACTCAGGCACTGCCTGTTTGTCGAATTTGCAATTTACATACTGGGGTTTCGAGGGCTTACCCACGAAGATGTTAAGACCCTTGGGCGATGTACCGGTTGCTGTCACCTTGCCTACGTTGTAGAAGTTGGTGATGGTGTAAGTGCGGTATGACGAGCCATACATACCGGCAATTGAGCCTACATTGTCTTTTGCTGAGATATTGCCGAAGTTGCAGCAGTCTGTCAGCTTCGGGTCACCCTTGCCGGTGATGCCGCCGGCTCCTGCGCTGAATGAGCTCAGGCTGGCGTTGCTGTTGGTAACATCGCCGAAGTTGGCACATCCGGTTACTTCAGGTTGGTCACCGCTGCCGATAAGGCCGCCGGCTGTCTGGTAAGTGGCTGTGATGTTACCGGCATTCAACGATGAGGTCAGGGTAAGGCCTTTGGAGTAAGCTATCAGTCCGGCAACTTCCTTCTTGCCGCTGATGTCACCGTAGTTCACGCAGGAATCCATCACGGTGGCGTCGTTGGCATATCCTACTATACCGGCAACGTCGCTCGCAATGCCGCTTACTTTGCCGTAGTTGGTTGCCACGTTAATGGTTACGCCGGTTACTTTGCCAATGATGCCGCCCACATAGGTGCCTTTGGTGTTGTTGATGACACCGCGGTTCACCAGATTACGGGCCGTAACGCTCTTCGAGGTAACTGCGCCGACGATGCCGCCGCTCTGAGCCTGATCGGTTGTTATGTCAGCTTCGTTGGTGAGATTCTCCAGATGGGCAAGGCCTTTCACGGTACCGGCCAAACCGCCTATTATGGCACCTGTGCTGGTTACAGTGGCGCGGTTAACGCAATTCACGAGTTTGCCTTCCAGGGTCGAAACAAATGCTGCGGTTGAGCCTTTGCCGCTTATTGTCGAGGCAGCGCCTATTGTCAGGTTGCTGATTTCGCCGAAGGTGCCCACATTGCCGAATAATGCCGAGGGAGCTGTGGCAGAAGCTATGGCCAGATGGTCAATCACATGGCCGCGGCCGTTGAACTTCGCTTCGAACTTGCCGTTGGCTGCGATAGGTGCGAAGTCGCTGACGCCGGTCATGTCAAGGTCAGCGCCGAGGGCGAAATAACGGTTTGCATAGCTTACGTTGCCGCTTTCCATGCTCTTGCTGAGAGCCTGAAGCTCGGCAGCCGTTTTGATAATCCAGGGCGAGTTTTCGGTGCCTTCGCCGCTGAAGAGATTGGCAAGGGCGCCAAGGGGTATGGCGCGGCTGCATCCGCTGTAGGTCGCAGTCAGGGTGGCGGTGGCATATTCTTTGGGAGCAGTGTATTTGAGCTTATTGCCGCTGACGCTGAACACTGTGCCGTCAACGCTCCATTGCAGGCCTGCGGTCTGATAGAGTTCGCCTTCGGCGGTTATCTCGTTGCGGTTGATGTATGAGGGCAGCGTAAAGGGCATTGAGCCAAGCTGAGCCTCGGGCAGCTCTTTGAAGCGTGTCAGCATAGGATAGCGTCCGGCTGTCAGGCTCCATTTCTCGCCGAAGCCTTCCAGCGATGCCACTGTCAGCTCTGAGGTGGGAAGCATGCTGATACCCTCAACTGCGTTTGCATAAAGGGTCATCTGACGGTCGGCGAGCACATTGCTGTACTCTCCTTTGGGATTGCCTATGGCTGCGCCAACATTGGTAGTTGTGGCGGCGGTAATAGGTGCCAGAGAGATTGAACTGCTCATTGCTGAAGCTGCGTTATCCTGAGCCAACAGGCCACCCATTGCAGAGGAGTTGGTGCCGCCTTCTATGGCGCCGGTATTCAGACAGTCTTTAACAGTACCGTAGCAGCTGCCGCCGATGCCGCCTAAGTTGGTGGCTTTGTCGTGCAGTGCCTGAATCTTGCCTATGTTCTGACATTCCTCAATTACACAGCCGGGATAACCAGAATAGAATATGCCGCCCAAAGCGCCGTTCTTCTCCGACGAGGAAATGGTGCCGGCATTCAGGCAGCCGCGTATGGTGCCGTAGACAAATGCTGCGATACCGCCCGAGTAACCGTCTGTGGTGGGTATGTCGGCATAGTTGCGGCAGTTCTCTATGGTGCCGTAAACGATAGCGGCTATGGCGGCGGTATTACGGTAAGCTATGAACTTGTTGCTGCGGTCCATTACCAGGTTCTTGACTACGCCGTCGGGCGAAATGATGATAAACAGACCCACATTCATCACCTTGTTGGTGCGTGAGTCAATCGACATATTCTTGATGCTGTGTCCGGCACCGTCAAAGATACCGTTAAACGACACTACTTCGGTAGTGCTGAAACCGATGGGCTGGAAGTCCACAACGCCTTGCATGTCAATGTCACCGGTCATGCGGAAATATTCGCCGCTGAAGTCGAGCTTCTGCTGGTTTACGGCCGACGAGAATTTCACCATATCCTCCTTATTGCTAATCAGATACGGATTCTCGGCTGTGCCTTCTCCCTGAAATATCTGCGGATAAACGGTTATCAGGCAGCGGCGCTGGAAGTCGCCTAAGTAGGCTGTGAGCACGAGGCTCTGCGCTGCATCAGTCCTTGTTACGCTTACGGTGTTGCCGTTGAGACGGCATGAGGTGCCGCCGCGCAGCTCCCATTCCACATCTTCATTGCCCGATACGGTGAAGTTGCTCTTTACGTGCAGATGGTCCTCACCGGTGGCGAGATAAACGGGAACAGCATTCAGCTTGGCGGCATCGGTGTTGGCGCTGCTGGCCAGACGCGGATATAATCCTGCTGTAAAGCTCCATACTTTGGCATCGAAGCCTGCAAGCACGTTGCCGGCGGTGAGATCCTTCGTTGTCATTGCGCGCTCTGAATCGGTGTAGCCCGACATCTGGCGGTCATAATAGCAGTTGCTGATTTCTATCTGACTGCCGCCTGTGCCCACGAGTTCGCATCCTGCTTCGCGGGTAATGGCCGAGAACATGATGTTACCCACATTCAGGCAGCGTTCCATGCGCAGCTCTTTGCGGTTGGTGTTCGACACCAGTCCGGCGAGACCGCCCGAAGCGGCGCCGTTGTCAACTACTGTGCCTGCGTTATAGCAGTCGCGAACTACGCCGGCATTGAAGGTAGCCACAAGGCCGCCGGCATTGCCGGTTGACGCTATGTAGCCGCCGTTCCAGCAACGTTCCATGTAACCCACATTCAGGGTAGACGTGATGCCGCCGCAGTTGTTGGCGGGAGCGCCCTGAATAGAGCCGGTGAAATATGAATCCTCTATGCGGGCGGTGTCGCCGCTGAGGGTCAGGGTGATGGATGCCACGCCGCCGATGTGTGCCGATGGGCTGCCCTCGCCGCTCACAACTATTGTGGCGTTGGTGTGGCAGCGGCGTATGGCGCCGTAGTTCTGCCCTACGATGCCGCCGACTGAGCTGCTGGCGATGATAGAACCGGTGAGTGAGCAGTCGCTTACCTCACCGCTGTTCAGGAAACCTACAACACCGCCTTTATAGCTGCCGCTGGTTGATGTGAAGTCAAGGTTGCGCACCTGTATGCCCTTCACTGAGCCGTCGCTCTTTCCGGCCAGGGCGCCGCCGCCGCTGTTGGTCGACGTGATTTTGAAGTTGTCGAGAATCAGGTCATGAACGCTGCCTGTTTTGTCTATGTGGCTGAAAAGACCCACATAGTAGGTGCCGTTGATGTTGACTCCCGAAATGGTCTTGTTGTTGCCGTTGAAATCGCCGGCAAATTTCTTGGGAAGGCTCTTGTTGGTATAGCCTATGGGTGTATAAGTATCGGTGGAAGCGTAACTCAGGTCATTCTCAAGCCGGAAATATTTCCCGTCAAAAGTGTTTCCGTCTGTTACGGCCGTACTCAGTGACGCCATATCCTCCTTTGTCTTGATAAGATATGGCGACTCTGCCGTGCCTTCGCCACCGCTGAATGTCTGGCCTATGCCCACATTCCATGTCACGCTGAGCGCAAACAGTGCCAAAATCGCTTTTTTCATGTGTATGGGTTGTTAATTTATTTTACCATTGTTTTGAGGGTCCGGCTGATGCCGCCGCCGCTCACTTGAATCATATATACTCCTGCCGGCAGGGTGCTGAAGTCCATTATCTCCTCGTCGCCCATGCCATAGCTGCGTCCGCTCAGACCCTGTACTTTCTGACCCGAAACGCTGTATACGCTTACAGAGGCATCGCGCACATCGCGGTAATAGAGTATATGCAGCTTGCCGCCTATCATGTTGGCGCTCCATGATGTCTCGCCCACTGTCTCCGCCACGTCCATAGTGTTGCCGAAAGTACGCAGCAGATATACCAGACCGTTGTAAGCGTCAATCTTGCCGCGTCCCCAAGTGTTGTTGGCGTCAGCACCTGTGTGGCTGTCATGCTTGCAGCTGTGGTCAAGCACCTGGCGAATCTGAGTCGGGGTCAGCTTACGGTTAGCCTGAAGCCATAATGCTATGACGCCTGCCACGTGAGGAGATGCCATTGATGTGCCCTGATATACGCCATAGGGATACTTCTTGCCGTTCCATTCTGTGTTATACACTATTGCGGGGTCATTCGACACCGTGGAGTTAAAGGCCGATACGATAAGGCTGCCGGGAGCCGCCACATCAGGTTTCATACGGCCGTCGGGAGTGGGTCCTACATTCGAGAAGGGTGAAATATCGCCAATTGTATATTCGGTATACTGGGGAGTGCCGCTCAGGGTCTTGACAAAGTTCTTGCTGTTGTAAGAACCCACGGTGATGATGCTCTTGCCTGTGCCGCCAATCTCACACATCCCGTAGTTATGGTCAGGCTCGCCCATGTTGGCGAGGTGTTTGCGGAAGATGCACTGATTGTTGTTTGCCCAACCGTGAACAGTGGCTCCGGCCTCGGAGGTGATGAGAATGGCTATTACCTTGTCGGGCTTGTAATCGCTGATGTTGAGGGTAATATGCGCCATTGGCTTGTTGTTGAGGGGCGATTTCTGGGTTACAATCTTGAAATAGCCCGAGCTCATGTCGAAGGGCTTCTGCAGCGTTACTGTGGATGTTGTGGTACGGCTGCAGTCAAACGTGCGACTCTTATACACATAATCCATGGTCGATTTATCCACAGTGCAGACGTTCACCTTCAGCACTTTGTCAGGTTCACCCCAAATCTGCAACTCGCCGATGCCGGGGTTCGATTCCAGGAAGGCCATACCGGCCAAAAGCTGAGTGTCGTCGGCCGTGAAGGTCTTGGTGATGTGCATCTCAACCATGGCGTCGTTGCCCGACGCTCCCACAAGGATACGACCCTCGCCGGTAAGCTCATCGCCGAGAACGTCGCGCAGCGAACTGCCGTCGTGGGGACCCATCTGGGTGCCGAGGCTCATGTTGATAACGGCCGGCATACCCAATGAATCGGCTGTCTGAAACAGATACTGTATACCGTCGGAAATGCCTTTGTCTATCTCTGTGAAATTGGAGAAAGCAAGGGTGGCCTCATGCGCTATACCGTGATATGGAGATGAAAGATTTCCTCCGGCGGCTATGTTCATGACGTGGCTGCCATGGGAGTAATATTGCAAATCGGTTTTATAGGCAAGAATCTCCTGGGGCGTTTTCAGCTCTGCGCCGTAAGTGAAACCTGCCGGCGGTGTGCCGGTCTTTGCGTCGTGTACCCAGACGCGTTTCAGGCGCAGTTCGCTGCGGTCTGCGTTATAGAAAGCGGGATGCGTAAAATCAAGTCCGCCGTCTATGGCAGCCACCATGACGCCTTTCCCGGTAAACGGCACTTTTATATCCTCAATCTGCGTTGCTGCATGCACATCGGCCACGCCGCTATGTATTCTGGCGGTATCGAGCATAAGTTTAGCCTCTGTGGCTGCCTGCACACACTCCACCTCAGCGAGCATGCCCACCGAGTCGAGCATAGTGGCCGGAATATCGGCTGTCAGCACGGTTTTTCCAACCACGCCAACTTCCACTCCCATGCCGCGGAGCTTATCCACAACCACAGGGTCCGAGAACCTTATATAAGCCGGAATGGTCAGCTGAGCCTGCGGATTGCGTCGCATAGCACTCTGAGCCTCTTCGCGCTGCATCAGTGTCTCGGAAGTGAACTTCTCAATTTTGCCGCCCTCGTCAGGCGTCAGGGCCGATACCCATCCGGAGCCGATGGTGAGCATCACGGCTCCGCACAAAAATATATGTAATTTCTTTTTCATGCTGTTTCAAAAAAATGTATTATTCGCACAGTGAATGGCCGATTCTCGCACATCGTTCATTCACAAAAAATTTGATTCACAAAATTACCAACCCCCTTCAATTACCCGTGTTCACATATCTTAAAAAATTGCCGTACTTTCTTTTGACTGTGAAAAAAATCTACTCTTTATTCAGCTCATCCTGCCATTTCTGACTCGTCAGCTCCTTTCGCAGATTCGACAGATACTGAGGCGTAATTCCCAGATATGATGCCAAAATATGCTGTGGCACCTCCTGCACAATTTCTTTCCTGTTCTTCAGCAAAGCCACATAGCGCTCCATGGCGTTGCCAATGAACAGCTCTCTCCGTTTATCATGAAAATAGAGGTCGCAGATGGCCATCTGAAAACAGAAAAGGGCAAACTCAGGCGAGGTATGCAGCAGCTCGTCATAATCCTCCCGGCGCACCATCATCAGCTTACAGTTGCAACAAGCCTCTATGGTGTCTATGCTCGGCAATCCGGCATAATAGCTGTGGTAATTGATTGTCTGCGTGCCTTCCACCGCAAAAGAGGTGGTATGTTCGGTTTTGCCGTCCCAGTGCCATTTGCGCATAACGCCGCTGAGCAATATGTAGAAATGCGGATTAAAATCCCCCTCGCGCATCATGGCCTCACCCTTCTTAAGGCTTACCAGCACTCCTTTCGAAATCAGCCGGTCAATAACTTCGTCAGGCGGAGGGGTGCTGTGCGTACACTCCTCCACTATCAGCTTACGTATCAAATCACGCGTCACCGGTCCTATTTTCTTCTTACTAAACTGCATTTAGCCCTTCTTTAAGTGTATTCACATTTACCAAAATATCATCTGAGCAACACAATCCTGTTGTAATACCATGCTATAAACACACGATATAACTCAGAAAGCAAAGTTACGAAAAATTTTTATTATGACAACGGCAACAGCTGAAGAATCCTCTTTTTTACCTACATTTCTTCAGGTCTTCTTGTCTTTTCCTCCCCTCTTCAGCCCCAATGCCGAACTTTCTTTTCATATTAAATGTTAAATAATTAATCCGCAGCGCAATAATGTTCGTCGCAATAAGCCGGATAAGCCAAGCGGAAACAGACAATACACGTAAAACAAAACCTTTTTCAAATTAAGATTATGAATACCGCACCTCTACAGGGAATCAAAGTGGTGGATTTCACCAGCGTACAGTCAGGACCTTCTTGCACCCAGATGCTCGCATGGCTCGGTGCCGACGTGGTAAAAATCGAACGTCCGGGCAGCGGCGACGCCACACGCAAGGAACTGCAGTTTGACCCCGACTGCCCCAGCTACTACTTCCTGCAGCTCAACTCCGATAAAAAATCTCTGGCTCTCGATGCCGCCACCCCGGACGGCAAAGCCATCCTCACCAAGCTCATTCAGGGCGCCGACATCTTCGTGGAGAACCTGCATCCGGGCGCCATGGACAAGCTCGGCTTCAGCTGGGAAGTTGTGCACAAGCTCAATCCGCGTTGCATCTACGGCACCATAAAGGGCTTCCCCCTCTCGTCGCGCTTCAAGGACCTCAAGGCTTACGAGCCTATTGCTCAGGTAACTGCCTGCGCCGCAACCACTACGGGCTGGTATGAGGGCGAATATAACATTCCCACACAGTCGGGCGCCGCTCTTGGCGACTCCAACACCGGCATGCACCTGCTCATAGGCCTGCTCGCCGCTCTGCAGCAGCGCGAACGCACCGGCGAGGGCTGCTTCGTTTACCAGTCAATGCACAATGCCTGCCTCAACCTCTGCCGTATCAAGACGCGCGACCAACTCACTCTGAATCGCATCGGCTACCTCACCCAGTATCCGCAGTACCCGAATCAGAAATTCCCCGATTACGTTCCCCGTTCAGGCAACACCGAAGGCTCGGGTGTTCTCGGCTGGACATACAAATGCAAGGGCTGGGAAACGGATGCCAACGCCTACGCTTACATCATCTTCCAGCGCGGCGCCAAGGACTTTGAGTTAGCCTGCAAGGCTTTCGGCTTCGAGGACTGGCTCACCAATCCCGACTTCAACACTGCCGACGCCCGCGACCGTCACAAAGCCGAAATCATCAAACGTGTTGAGGCCTGGACCATCGACAAAGACAAATACGAGATTGTGAAGCTGCTGGCTCCCTACGGCGTGCCCTGCGCTCCTGTACTCTCCACACGCGAAACAATGCAGGACGAAAGCCTCTACGACGGCAACACGCTCGTTCGCATCAACCAGGGTGGCAAAGTTGGCGAGTTCGTAACCGTGGGCTGCCCCTTCACCTTGTCGAACTATCAGCCTGAATATGGTCCCTGTCCTACTCTGGGCGGCAACACCGACGAGGTTCTCTCCGGCTTAGGCTATTCGGCTGAGGACATTGCACGCTTCAAGGCTAACGGCACCACCGCTCCAATGCCCGAAAAGAAAGCATAATGATAATGCATACCGAAAAGAAATAGCATTATGACCAATACAGCAAACCAAAAGCCTGAATTTCCGCAACAGGTAACAGGCATGTACATACTTGCGCAGGCACTGCGTCGCGTGGGTCTCGACACCGTCTACGGACTGGTGGGAATACCCGTTACCGAGGCTGCTTATGCCATGCAGAAATGCGATGTAAAATTCGTCGGCTTCCGCTTCGAACAGCAGGCTGGTATGGCCGCCGCCACTCACGGCTATCTCACTAAAAAACCGGGCGTTCTGCTCACTGTCTCATCGCTCGGATTCCTCAACGGCCTCACTGCCACAGCCAACGCCACGGTGAACTGCTACCCGATGATTCAGATTTCGGGCGCCTCCGACCCCACTATGGTCGACATGAACATGGGCACTTACGAGCAGCTCGACCAGCTCAACACGGCTCGTCCGCTGGTCAAGGCAGCCTTCCGCTGCAGCCATGCCAAGGACATTCCCTCGGCCGTTGCCCGCGCTTACCGCGCAGCCGTTTCCGGCCGTCCCGGTGGCGTTTATATCGACATGACCACGCCGGCATTGGCCGAAGTGATGGATGCCTCCGAAGCTGAGAAGCTCTTCTACGAGCCGGTAGACATTTATTCGCCGGTAGCACCCAACGCTGACGCAGTGAAGCGTGCCGCCGAACTGCTTGTCAACGCCAAACGCCCCGCCATTCTGCTGGGCAAAGGCGCCGCTTATGCTCAGGCCGAGAAGCAGGTGAAAGAGCTGGTAGAGAAATACAACATCCCCTATCTGCCCATGTCAATGGCCAAGGGCCTGATGCCCGACAAAGGCCCGCTGAGTGCCCTCTCATGCCGCTCAGACATCATGGAAAAGGCTGATGTAGTGCTCATCGTCGGCGCCCGTCTGAACTGGATGCTCTCCTTCGGCCGCGGCAAATGGAACCCCGACACCAAGTTCATACAGCTCGACGTGGAGCCGCAGGAGATTGACGTCAACGTGCCTGTTGCCGCTCCTGTTGTGGGCGACATCTGTCTGTCGCTCGACGCCATCCTCGCCGCTCTGGAAGGCCGCAAAATGCAGGCTGACCCGACCTGGGTAACCTCGCTTCAGGCCGAGACCAAGGTTAAGAATGAGAAATTCGCCAAACGTCTTGCCGATGCCGCCACGGTAAGCCCCATGAACCACTGGAGCGCTCTCTCGGCCATCAAACCGATTCTTGAGTCGAATCCCGACATCATCCTTGTCAATGAGGGCGCCAACACGCTCGACGACACCCGCGACGCCGTGGATATGTCGCTGCCTCGCCACCGTATCGACTGCGCCACATGGGCCATCATGGGCATGGGTATGGGTTCGGCCGTAGGCGCCGCCGTGGCCACCGGCAAACAGGTGGTAGCTGTGGAAGGAGACTCGGCCTTCGGCTTCTCAGGCATGGATTTCGCCACTATTTGCCGCTTCAAACTCCCCGTAACGGTGGTTATCTTCAACAATGGCGGCATATACAACAACATCGGTGTCAACCCGTCGACTGACCCTGCCATAGAGCATGACCCCGCGCCTACAACGCTCGACCTCAACGCACGTTACAACAAAATCGGCGAGGCCTTCGGTGCCGCTAACTACTACGTTACCACACCCGAAGAGCTCACGGCAGCCCTTAAGGAATCCATCGCCTCGAAGGCTCCGGCCATCATCGACGTGCAGCTTGCAGGCGACGCCGGTAAAGAGAGCGGACACATCGGCTATCTCAATCCCACGCCGCTCATTAACTACACCGTTTAAAGCAGTACCGACGATATGGAAATTTCGCATGTAATTCTGTATGCCGTCGTCCCCATCATCGTGGTGATGCTCGCAGGGTTTATCTCCGGCAAAAGGGGCGTTTTCTCCGGCGAAGATGCCAAGAAATTCAACAAGGTAGTACTCAACTACGCCCTGCCGGCCGCTCTGTTCGTCTCCATCGTACAGGCCTCGCGCGAGATGCTGGTCCGCGACCTCAAGCTCACCATCGTTTCGGTGGTAGGCATCATGGCCTGCTTCATGCTCGTGTACTTCATCTTCAAATATTGCTTTAAGAAGAATACGGGCGCCGATGCAGCCATCTCGGCTCTTATCAGCGGTTCGCCTACAATCGGATTTCTTGGCTTTGCCGTACTCGAACCTATCTTCGGCACCAGCCCCTCCGTGGCACTTGTGGTAGCCATCGTGGGAATTGTGGTGAACGCCATCGGCATCCCTGTGGGCCTGTCGCTGATGAATGTCTCGTTAGAGAAACAGAAACCCGGCTCAACAAAGCAGGAGAGCGCCTGGAAGCCTGTGCTTCATGCACTGGAACAACCTGTGGCATGGGCGCCTATCTTGGCTGTGATATGGGTTGTTGTGGGCATACCCTGGCCCGACTGGGCAAGCCCCTCTTTCAACCTCATTGCCAAAGCCAACGCTTCAATGGCTGTGTTCTCCGCTGGCATCACCCTCTCGGCCATCAAATTCACCATCAACTGGCAAGTCATTCTCGGCTCAATCCTGAAGATGATTATGATGCCTGCCGTATTGCTTATCCTCGGCCTTCTCTGCAAGATGGACCCGGAGAACCTCAAGATGCTTGTTGTGGCCGGCTCACTGCCCCCCGCTTTCTCAGGCATCATCATAGCCGACGAAAACGACACTTACGTGGCCACAGGTACATCCTCTCTCACCCTCTCCATTATCCTCTTCATAGGCTTCTGTCCCCTCTGGATATGGATTACCAACCTGGCTCTGACCCTCTGATTACCCCTTCCATCACCCTCATAACTAAGAAGCGCTCTTACGGGCGCTTCTTTCTTCTTTTAAGCAGCTATCCGGCTGCCTTGGAGATTATATTTCAACGGCTATGACTGCGCCATCTTACGGTAGATTGACGGGGTCATGCCGGTGATTTTCTTGAACACAGACACAAATGTGGAATGTGATTTGAAGCCGACGCTCTCGCCAATGCCTTTAATGGAGTAATTGGCATATACGCCCTCACCCGAGAAACGCGCACAGGCTTCGCGAATGCGGTATTCGTTTACATAACTGCTGAAGCTCTTCCCGAACTCATTGTTGATGACCTGCGATACATATCTGCTGTTACTGCCAACGTGCTCAGCCAATACGTTGAGCGAAAAATTCGGGGCAGCGGCGTAATTCCGTGGCAGAGCTATCCGAAGATGATCGACAAACG
>OHAJ01001694.1_pt1 | contig 15880 bp, 14 predicted proteins | sample 1577101 | NCBI WGS metagenome assembly OHAJ01 (sample SAMEA3541531, study PRJEB24748) | human gut metagenome | biome: human gut; feature: human-associated habitat; material: faeces | place: China | collected 2012
GGGCGCGACTGGCTGGGCCTCCTGCTGGTGGTGCATTGCGTACGCTGAAATGGATTTTTCGAACACTATAGGATCAAAACTGCTGCCGGCCGCGGCGGCCCTCGCAATCTTCTTCGTAGTGAGCGCCGCCTATTTCGCCCCGCAGTTCCGGGGCGAGGTGCTGCCCCAGCACGATGTCATCCAATACGAAGGTATGGCCAAGGACATCAGCGACATGCGCGCCGCGACGGGCGAGGACCCGCAATGGACGGGCGGCATGTTCGGCGGAATGCCGGCCTACCTGATCAACGTTGCCTACCCGGCTCAGTTGGTGAAAAACACCGTGGGCAAAGTGGTGAAAATCATCGACACGCCCGCCGGATTCCTGTTTTTCGCCATGACGGCCATGTGGCTCATGCTGCTGATTTTCGGGGTCAACCCGTGGGTGGGCATCGTCGCGTCGCTGGCCTACGGACTTTCGACCTACTTCCTGCTGATCATCGGCGCGGGGCACGTCACGAAGATGTGGGCGCTGGTTTACGCCCCGCTGATGATGGGCGGCGCATGGATGACCCTGCGGGGCAACGTCTGGTGCGGCGCAGCACTCACGGCGCTCACGGCGTCGCTCGAAATCGGCGCCAACCACCCGCAGATCACCTACTATTTCCTCGTGGCGATGGCCGCATTCTGGGTCAGCGAAGGCATCGCCTCCTTCCGGGAAAAACGGATGAAGAATTTCGCCCTGCGTACGGCAGCCCTGGCTGCGGCGGGCATCCTGGCCGTAGGATCGAACTTCTCGCCCCTGTGGTACACGGCCAAACATTCGAAGGAGACCATCCGCGGCGGTTCGGAGCTGGCCGCGACGGCCGAAACCTCGACGAGCGGCCTTGCCCTCGACTATGCCACGGCGTGGAGCTACGGCAAAGCCGAGACCTTCAACCTGCTGATTCCCGACTTCATGGGCCGCGAATCGGGCACGACCTTCCCGGCCGACGGACAGACCGCAGCCGTACTGAACGACTACGGGCTGCGCGGCGCGGCGCAGCAACTGGGCGTATACTGGGGCACGCAGCCTTACACGGGCGGCCCGACCTACCTCGGAGCCGCCGCCATATTCCTCGCCGCGCTGGGCATCGCGCTGGCCCGGGGCCGCAACAAATGGTGGATCATCGCCGCATGCGTGCTGATGATCCTGCTGGCCTGGGGCCGCAACCTGATGGGATTCACGGAATTTGCGTTCAAATACCTGCCCGGATACAATAAATTCCGCACCGTGTCGATGACGCTCGTCGTCGTGCAATGGGCCGTGCCGCTGCTGGGGGCGTTCGCCCTGATGCGGCTCTGGAAAGGCGAAATCCCCCGCGAACGGCTGCTGCGCGGACTGGCGTGGTCCGCAGGAATCACCGGGGGCCTCTGCCTGCTGTTCGCCGTCGCCGGAGGCCTGTTCTTCGACTTTGGGCGTGCGCAGAGCGCCGCCGAGATGACCGATACGTTCCGCCACATCTTCGAGAGCAACAACATGCAGTCGTACATCGACCGCGGGATGGACGTGGAATGGGCGGAAGCGACAGCCGACGCGATGGCCGCCGACCGTGCGGCGATGATGCATCGCTGACGATGAATAAGTGCAGAAGATCGCAGGAAGCAGCAGATGTCTCCACCAGATACTGGTGTCCAAGGGTAAACGGGTTGGCGTTCATGACGGCCAGCCCCTCTTCAAACGTCTTGACACGCTTGATGAGCGTGACCGGCCCAAAGATCTCGCGCTGGCCGATGGCCATATCGGGCGTCACATGGTCAAGGATCGTCGGGCCAACGAAGAAGCCGTTCTCATAGCCCGGCACTACGATATCGCGCCCGTCGAGCACGAGCTCCGCCCCGTCGTCGATGCCGCGCTGGATCCAGTCGCAAATGGACTTCTTGTGCTTGGCGCTCACGACCGGGCCGAGCTTCGTCTCGGGGTCATAGGCGCAGCCGACCTTCATCGCCATTGCCTTTTCCCTGAGCAGGGCAACGAATTTGTCCGCAATGCTTTCCTGCACCACAATGACAGGCAGCGCCATGCAGCGCATGCCGGCGCAGCCATAGGTGGAGTTAATGATCGCGTTTACGGTGCTCTCCAGATCGCAGTCCTCGAGAACAAGCGCGTGGTTTTTCGCCTCGCACTGCGCCTGCACGCGCTTTCCGTGCGCCGCGGCAATCGAATAGATGTGCTTGCCGACCTCGGTCGTGCCGACGAACGTGACGGCCTTGACGCGCGGGTCGGTCAGCAGTACCTCGGATTCGCCGCGCGAGCACGTGACAAGGTTCACAACGCCCGCGGGGAAGCCGCCCTCTTCATAGAAGAGTTCCATGATACGCATGGCGGTGAGCGGCGTCTGCGAGGCTGCCTTGAGCACGACCGTGTTGCCCGTGGCGATCGCGAGCGGCACCATCCAGCCCCAGGGGATCATCGCCGGGAAGTTGAACGGCACGATGCCCGCCACGACGCCAAGCGGCATACGGTAGGTGGCCGTATCAAATCCGGTCGTGACCTGCAGCGAGGCCGAGCCCTGCGAAACAAACGGCGTAGCGCAGGCAAGCTCCGTCGGCTCGATGGCCTTGAGCACGTCGCCGCGCGCCTCGCTCAGGTTTTTGCCCAGCTCCTTGGCGCAAAGATACGTCAGCTCGTCCAGGTGTTCAACGAGAATGTTGCGCCACTTGAACATCATCTGCGTGCGCTTGGAAACGGAGACCTGACTCCACTCCTTAAACGCCTTGTCCGCCGCGTCGATCGCTTCGAGCACCTCGTCCTGCGTGCAGGAGGGGACTTCCGCGATGACTTCGCCCGTGGACGAGTCGGTCACCGGCATCCATTTCTCCGTTTTGGAGTCCTTCCAGACGCCGCCGACGCAGTACTGCTTGCGAATAGCTTCACTCATATCGGGTGTATACTCCTTTTCGTTTGTATGACCCGCCGGGGAAACGGCGGGTCATGAATGTAATGCTTATTTATACCACGAGGTAGTTGACGAAAACGCCGGTGATGACCACCGAGGTGATCGTCAGGCAGACAAAGCCTGCCACGAGCATCTTGGGCATGATGTTGTCGAGCAGCATCTGGCGCTCGTCGTCGGTCGTGCCGATCTGCTTGGAGACTTCGCTGGAGACGACGAACGTTCCCGGGAAGCCAAACAGGCAGGAGCAGGCGATGCCGCAGGCCATCTGCCAACTGAACTTGAAGATCTTGCCGACGACAGCGGCGATCACGAACATGCTGAGCAGGCCGATGACAAACGCGCCGAGGACAACGGGCAGGAGGCTCAGAACATCCTGCGGGGTAACGGCTGTCAGGAACACGAGGATGGAGACCATGCAGATCACAAGGCCGATGCCGTAGCAGTTGGACTTCTTCATAACGTCGTGCTCCAGGAAGCCGATCTCCTGCGCGACGACGCCCATGATGAGGCAGACAACATATCTGTGCACGGCGCCGCCGGTGAGATTGGAGATCCAGAACGACAGCAGGGACACAAGGCAGGCCTTGCCGAGCAGGACGAACGGGGTCTGGTACTTGGCGGCCAGAGGGGGAATGAGCTTTTTCTTGACAACGGCGGTCTGCGCAGCCTCGTCGCCTTCAAAGACGGTGCGCGTCCACTTCACGGTACCGGCGTTGTAGCCCTTGACGAGGCGCTTGGCCTCGCCGCGCAGGAACGCAGCGGCGAGAGGGTAGCCGATGATGCCCTGCACCGCGACAATGATCGTGGCCAGAACACCGGCGAGCTTAAGGGAATCGGGAGAGCCGAGCGCCTTGATGGCGTCGTTGACGACGACGGCAGAAACCCAACCGCCGGTGATCGGGCCGACGAGCGCCACGGCGAAGTTGTTGCCCAGAACCGGGCGGGCGGCGAAGAACATCAGAATGCCGCCCACGATAACGATCGCTAGGCCAAGCACCACGGTCTTCCACTGGGAAACGAACTCCTTGAAGTCAAGAAGCGTTCCCATATTGACGATGAAGATGCCGGTCATCATATTGGAAATGGCGATAAGGCCGGCATCGGTGAACAGAGTCGTCGGAACAACGCCCGTCCAGAACAGGATCAGGAACGTGACCGAGGCGAAGAGCAGTACGGGGATGATGGCGTGCGTTTTGTCGGAAATGAAGTCGCCGATCGCGAATACAACACACACGATCGTCAGGGCTAACATACCGTCCATTGATTTTTCCTCCTTGTTTTTTCTCTCTTTTTTATTGCTCCGCGCGCACTTTGCGCAGCGCGTCCAACACACGCACCGGCGTCATGGGCAGCTCGTTAATGCTCACGCCGACGGCGTTGCGAATGGCATTGTGAATGGCGGGCGCCGCGCCGACAATGGGCGGCTCGCCGATTCCCTTCGCGCCGTAAGGCCCGAGGGAGTTGGGATGCTCAACGATGATCGTGCGCAGCTTCGGCAGATCCATCGCCGTGGGGATGAGATAGTCGTGGAACGTATGGTTGCGCATTTTTCCGTCTTTCATGAATTCCTCTTCCATGAGCGACCAGCCGATGGCCTGCGCCATACCGCCGTGCATCTGTCCCTCCACCGTATCCGGGTTGATGGCGTGACCGACGTCCACGGCGAGCACCGTGTCGTCCACCGCTACCTCGCCGGTCTTGACGTTTACGGAGACGATCGCTGCCTGCGCGGCAAAGGCATAGGTGTGCATTTTCACGCCCTGGCCGTTTTCGTCGGCATAGGCTTTCGGCGGATACCACGAACCGACACACGCGAGCGGGATCTGCATGGCAAACGCCTTGGAAATCACGGAAGCATACGGCACGCGCTTTGCCTCGTCGGTCGTGTCGAACACGAAGCCGTTATCCACGTCGAGGTCTTCCTTCTTCGCGCCAAGCATCTGCGCCGCTACCGGCAGAAACCGTTCGCGCAGGACATTGCAGCCGTTCATCACGGCATTGCCGAGGAACACGGTCGTTCTTGAAGCGACCGTCGCGCCCGCTTCCACCGAGGCGGCGGAATCGGAAAAGTCGAGATAGACCTTTTCGATCGGAACGCCGAACGTGTCCGCAGCGATCTGGCGCATGGCGATGAGGAAGCCCTGGCCGAGCTCATTGGAGGAAATGCCGATATTCAGCGAGCCGTCCGGCTGCGCCTGCACAAAGCAGTGCGCGCCGTCGGTGATATAACCGGTACCGGTGCCGTACATATAGCAGGCCACGCCTTTGCCGCGGCGGACGTCGGGATCTTCGCTCGGCGTGAGAGGCTTGTCCCAGCCAATCGCCTCGCGGACGCGGGTAAGGCATTCGGCAATGCCGAGCCCGCGCTCCTCGAGCATTTCCTGTCCCCAGATCGTCGTATCGCCCGGGCGCAGGAGGTTTTTCATGCGCAGGTCGATCGGATCGATACCGAGTTTTTCGGCCAGTTCATCCATCTGCGACTCTACGGCGAACGTCGCCTGCGGGCAGCCGAGCCCGCGGAACGCGCAGCCGTAGGGATGGTCTGTGAACACCGACCACGAATGCGTGAGCGCATTATCGATGCGGTAAACGCTGCCGGCGTACTGTGCCGTGCGCGAGGGGATGGCATCAATGGACTTCCACGCGCCCTTATCGATAATGGAATCGACCTCAATGCCGAGGATGTTTCCTTCCTTATCCGCAGCCAGCCGGTGATGGATGGCGGCAGCATGACGCTTACCGGTGTTTTTAAATACCTCGTCGCGCGTCAGCTCGTAAAATACCGGCCGCCCCGTTTTGATCGCGAGCACGCCCGCGACGACGCTCGCGTCGAACGTGGAGTCCTCCTTGCCGCCGAAGCCGCCGCCGACGACCTGACTGATAACGCGGATCTTGCTCTGCGGCATGTTGAAAGCTCCGCACAGCGCCTTTTTCGCCAGCTGGACCGCGTGCTGCGGGCTGTAGATCGTGATACCGCCCTGCACCGGGTCGGGCTCGGCGAGCGCGCAGTCCGGCTCGAGATAGGCGTGATCGAGCATCGGGGTCTTATACCAGTTGTCCACAACGACGTCCGCGTCCTCGAACGCCGTTTTCACGTCGCCCTTGCGGATGAGCACCTCGTCGGAAATGTTTCCCTTGCGCGGGATGGGGTACTCTCGGTGGAGCACCGGCGCGTCCTCGCGCAGCATATCGGCGGGGCTGTCATAGCTCTCCAGCGGTTCATATTCGACCTCGATGAGCGACACGGCCTTCTCGGCGGTCTTGAGATCCTCCGCCGCCACGAGAGCGACGGGGTCGCCCTCATAAAACACCTCGTCCTTAGCAATGACGGGCTTATCGTGGATCATGCCGCCGTAGCCGTTCTCGCCGGGAAGATCGTCTGCGGTCATCACGATCGCAACGCCCGGCAGCGCCGCAGCTTTGGATGTATCGATGCGAAGGATCTTCGCGTGGCCGTAGGGCGGGTAGAGTGCCTTGGCATGGAGCACATCCCGCCGGTGAACGACAAGATCAGCGGTATACTGTGCCGCCCCCGTCGCTTTCGCCAGCGCGTCGGGGCGCTGCATGCGCCGGCCGACATAGTGTAATTCGTGCATGGAAGCGCCTCCTGTCAAGCATCCTTGCGAACGGCGGTCACGACGATCTCCACAAGCGCTTCTTCCTTTGCCATCTTGGCCTGCACCGTGGCGCGGGCAGGTTCACAGCCGGGCGTGACCCAGCTCTCCCAGACCTCGTTCATATCGTCAAAATCGCGGATGACATCCTTGAGGAACACCTGGGCAAACAGAATGTGCTCCTTATCCGAGCCATACTTGGCAAGCACGTTGTCAATGATCTTCAGCACACCGGCGGTCTGCGACTTCACGTCATCGCCGCTGGGAATGTCCGGGTAATAGCCCGGCATGCAGGTACGGCCTGTCATGTGAATGATGCCGTTGCACTCCGTAGCAACGCTCAGCCGGCCGTTTCTCTCATAGTGTTTGACTTCCATTGTTGTTGTCCCCCTTCTTGGATTTGTTGCTTTTGTCTCTTTTCTTATTTCTTTTCGCCGCGCAGGCGTTTTGCCGAGAGCCGGACGGCCTCTACGATCTTTTCATACCCGGTGCACCGGCAGAGATTGCCGGAAAGCGCCACGCGGATCTCCTCCTCGCTCGGGTTTGGATTAACATTTAGCAGCGCGATCGTCGTGAGCACCATGCCGGGTGTGCAGTAGCCGCACTGCACCGCGCCTGCATCCACGAACGCCTGCTGCACCGGATGGGGAGAGGAAAGCGTGCCCACGCCCTCGATCGTTGTGATCTCATGTCCCTCAGCCATGGCGGTGAGATAAATGCACGAGCGAATGGCCACGCCGTCGAGCAGTACGGTGCACGCACCGCAGTCGCCCGTACCGCATGCCTTTTTTGTGCCGGTCAGACAGAAGGTATTGCGCAGCGTGTCAACGAGCACCTCGTCGGCCTCCGCCTCGCAGGAAACACTTCTTCCGTTGAGAACAAATGAAACTTTCATGCTCTCTCTCCTTTCGCATCGGCCAGCGCCATCGAAAGCGCCCGGACGACCGCCGGGCAGACGGCGTCCTGCTTGTAGGTTTTGTAATAGCTCTCGCGAAGCTTTGCCTCCGCGGGATACGTCACTGCGGCAAGAGCAAGCGCCTCTTCCGGTGTTTTACCGACGAGAAGCCCCTCCAGTTCCGCAGCGTGGACGACCGTGGGGTTGAGCGCGCCTAGGCTCAGGGAGACTTCCGCAATACGTTCCCCGTCGAGCCGCACGCGGCAACCGATGAGAATTTTGCCGATATCCTGCGCCTTGCGCCGGGAAAGCCGGCAGTAGCCTGTCCCCTCTCCCGGCCGGAGCGCCGGGATCTCAATGGCCGTGACAAGTTCGTCGCTCTCACGTATGGTCTTGTAGGTCGAAACGAAAAACGCATCCAGCGGAACGTGCCTCTCGCCGCGGTTTGACGCAAGAACGGCGCTCGCGCCGAGCGCGAAGAGCATAGTTGTACAATCCGCCGCAGGAGCGGCCGTGCAGATATTCCCCACCGGCGTCGCCACCGCGCGGATGGCGGGGCTCGCCAGATGCAGCACCGCCTCGCGCAGCCCCCGGTACAACCGGAGGACATCGCTTGCAAGCAGCTCGTTATAGGTGACGCCGGACGCCAGACGCACCGTATCGTCAGAGACGGAAATCTCGTGCCGTTCCGGAATAGCGTCCAGCGAGAGGATGACGGCAGGAGCGGTCTTTTTCTGTGTCAGCCGCAGCACGGCGTCCGTACCGCCGGCAACGATCATGGCATCCTGCTTATACTGTGTCAGCAGCGCCAAAGCCTCCTCCTGCGTGGAGGGTCTGAGAAACAACATGTCCATCCGTTTCCCGCTCCTTTTCTATCTCAGCGGAGAATAAACTATTCATACCGCCGGAATTTTTGCGTTAATTATACAGCAGTACAGGCAAATTACCAGTCCAAAAAACATACCGCTCTGTAGCGATTTTTTGTGCTAAAGTGCAATTGTTCTGTTTTTTGAAACTCTGTTTTTTTCATAGCGGATTTTGCCGTGTACTTTAATTTCATTTTTTGAAATAGGATTTTAAAAAGGATAAACGGTTCCAAAAATCTCTTGAAAATTTTGTGGAAATCGTATAATATAAAAACAACGAAAATCGACAGAACGGAGGGAAAGTGATGGCTGGAAAAGAAGGAGGCAATCTTTCCTCAGACAAATTGTTCCGAATCATCGAATGTCTGGCGGCAAACCGGTTGCCGAACCGGCTGACAGATCTCGCTGACAAGCTCGATATGCCGCAGCCGACGCTGCTGCGCTATCTCAAGACACTGTGCGCGCAGGGCTACGCCTACCATGACGATGTGACCGGCTGTTACGCGCTCACATGGAAGATCTGCCGTCTGGCCGATTCGGTAAAATCCAATCTTTCGCTGCGCAGCATTGCCTCGCCGTTTTTGAACCACGCGGCCAACGTCATGAACGCCGGAACGCTCCTCGCCATTGAGCAGGATCGAGGCGTTTTGTATCTGGATTTTGTGGATAATCCCCGCCGGATGATGAAAACGATGCTCCGCATCGGGAAAAACGCCCCCATCCACACGACAGCCTCCGGCAAAGTGCTGCTCAGCTCGTTTTCATACCGCAAGGTTGAGGAGATTATTGCCGAAAAGGGGCTTGAACGGCTGACGGAGAATACGATTACCACCCCGGAAAAGCTCTTTGGAGAGCTTGCACTCATCCGCAAGCGCGGCTACGCCGTGGATGACGAGGAATGTGAGATCGGCCACCGGTGCATCGCCGTACCGATCTATGACTATTCCGGCAACGTGGCCGGGGCGATCAGCGCGTTTGACAACATTGAGCGCGTCACCGACCGGCGCATCGAAACCGTGCTCCTCCCTGAGCTGAAGCGTACCGCGCGGGAGATCTCCCTCCGACTTGGGTATACACCGGACGAAATGCCGTAAAAAAGCCAACCCCGTCACCTTTTTTAAGGCCGCGGGGTTGGCTTTTCTTTGCATGGATTGTCCAAATACGCTAAAAGTTGCCAACGGGGAACTCTCTCTGCCGCAAACGCCGTCAGCCAGAATTCCCCATTGACACGTTTTACATTTTGATGTTTTTCGCGGATAGGTACATATCCTCCATCGTCTGCTGCGCAGCTGCGAACACTTGCTCCGCCCTCCGAATATCCAGCGCCTCTGTGCCCGCACGAAACAGGGTAAAATACATGCGTCATGTTCACACTGGAGCGATACGAGGAAACGCCGGACAACGCGGCGGAATAAGTCCCGCCCCCGCGGCTCGTTGAGATGTGGCCCAAAAAAATTAGACAAAAAAACAGGAAAAAATTATTCAAGCTGCCAAAAGGGCTTGCCGTCTGTGAATTGCAGGCGGCAAGCCCTTCAGTTTTGCCTTGATCCTGCGGTTGTTGTAGTAATCCAGATAATCAAGGAGTTCCTGTTTGAAGTGTTCCATAGACTGAAGCTCTTGTAGGTACAGCAGTTCACTTTTGAGTAAGCCAAAGAAGGTTTCAATCACAGCATTGTTCAGACAGTTTCCTTTCCTGCTCATGATCTACCGGATACCCTTCTCCCTGAGCCTCCGCTGGTACTGCTTGTGTTGGTACTGCCAGCCCTGATTAGATTGAAGAATCAGGTTTGTTCCGTCCGGGATCTTTGCAACCGCCTCGTCCGGCATGGTGGCCATCATGCTGAGTACAGGACGATCCGAGATAGTATAACTGACCAGATCGCTGCTGTGCCGATCGAGAATCGGGGACAGATACAGTTTCTCCCCAAACAGGCTGAACTCGGTCACATCCATAACCCATTTCTGATTCGGCTTGTCGGCATGGAAATCCCGATTCAGCAGATTTGGTGCGATTTTACCTATTTCTCCCTTGTAAGAACAGTACTTCTTCATTCTGACACAGCAAACCAAGCCCGGCTCCTTCATGAGCCGCTGCACAGTCTTATGATTTAAGGGCAACTTGCGGTTACTCAGCTCTGCCGTGATACGGCGGTAGCCGTACCGCCCCTTATTTTCATGGTATATTGCCGTGATTCCTTCTTTGACAGATTCGTATTTATATGCGCTATTCATTCGTTTCCGATGATAGCAGAAGGTCGCGCGGGGCAGTTGAGCCATTGAGAGAAGGATCTCCAGGGAATGTCTTTACCTCAGCTTCTGAACTACCAGCGTTTTTTGCGCCGGCGTCGCTCGTCTTACAAAACCAAGGCTTGCAAGTTTTTAGGTATTCTAACTCAGCACGCAGCCGCTGGACTTCTGCCAGCAGATCTTCTTCCACCTCTTTCGGCAACTGCTTCGGCGGACGCCCCTCGCTGCTGCGGCCCCGCCGCTCGATGGCAAACCCTTTCGGCCCTTCTTCCAGATAGATTCGCTCCCATACGGCAACACGCTTGTCATCGCTGATTTCAAACTGCCTTGCCGTCTCGCGATAGCTAATCCTTTCTTTCTGCATCGTTTTTACGACCAGCTTCTTAAATTCCGGTGTGTATCGTTTGTTCCGTACGCCTTTTGGCATAGAAATGCCCCCGCTGACGCTTTTGCTGTCAAGGGGGACGGTTCCCGTTGACAACTTTTTAAGTATTTCCGCCCGTTTTGCCGTACTGTATAATAGACCGGTCAAAAAGAAAACGAGGTGAAACCCTTGACAGACGAAAAGACCGCCGCGGCGCTTGCCGCGCGCTCTGAGCGCGCCGTTGCCGATGTGATCGCGCGCTATTCCCGGCATCTCTATACCGTGGCCGCCGCCGCGCTCCGCGGTGTCGGCACCGAGCAGGACGCGGAAGAGGCCGCGGCGGATGCGTTCGTATATTTATGGGAGCATCCGGAAAAGTTCGATCCCCGCCGCGGCTCGCTCAAGACATGGCTTTCGGTCGTGGCGCGCTCGCGCGCTCTCGACCGCATTCGGGAGATATTGCGCTGCCGCGCCGTATCGCTCGAGGAGATCGAGCTGGCCGACCCGCTGGGCGTGCCGGAGACGCTGCTCGCCGGAGAACGGCGCGCCGCGCTCAACGCGGCGGTGGACGCGCTCGCAGAGCCGGACCGCGAGATACTGCTCCGGCGCTACTATTTCGGGCAGAAGCCGCGCGAGATCGCCGCGGCGCTCGGCCTGGACAAAAAGCAGGTGGACAACCGGCTGTATCAGACAAAGCGGCGGCTGCGCGCGAGCGTGACCGGCGCGGAAGGAGAGTAATATGCGCTCATTCAGCGAGGAAAACTACCGTAACATTCAGAGCTTATTTACCGAAAAAACCGGCGTGCCGCTCCGAAAACACCGCGCCGCGCGCGCTGCGCCGTTCGTACTTGCCGCGGCGGTGCTCGCGGCGCTCCTCACCGTAACGGCGCTCGCCGCCGACCTCTTCTCGCCGCTTGCCGGGGACGATCTCGCGCTCGGCGCGGTGTACGAGGGGGACGGCGTCGTATCGGTGCATGTGGAAAACCGCTCGGACAAGGAGCTGAAATTCCAGAAGCAGCTCCGCCTTCTGCGCTGGGATACGTCCGAGGAGATCGCGCCGAAGCGCGGCGCGGCCGTGCGCTTTGCGAACACGGCGTTCGCGCCGCACACCGAGGGCGTGATGACGCTCGATCTGTCCCGCGCTTACGATCTTGCGGCGCTGGACGAACCGCTCGCGCAGGGCGGATATTATCTCGTTTTGACGAACAGCAATTTTGTGTTCGGTCAGGACTGGATCTGCTTCATCCATGCCGCCGCGCCGGAAGAGACCGGGGAAACGGCAGACGCCGTACCGGAGAAAACGCCGGAGCCCACCGCCGCGCCCCTCGCCCCCGCGGAGACGGACGCGGAGCTTACCGCCCGCGTGGAGGAAACGCTGCGGCCATTTTTTGCAATGACCGGCGACGTGGCGCAGCGCCGCGCCCACAACGCGGAGTACTACGCCGCGTGCGCCGAGCTTCTCGCGCCGCTGGGGACGCGCGTGGCGCGCCCCGCCCCGTCGGATCTTGTCATCGGCGATGCGGAGGAGGGCGTCATCTTCGATCCCGCCGCTCCCGCGGACGCGCAGCACCTTCTCACAGGCGAGAACTATACGACGCTCGATGCTTACGGCCTGCCGGTCGGCGGCGCGCCGGGCGAGGAAGCGCTCGTCCTCTCCGCGCTCGTGGCGCAGCGCGCGGGGGATACGGACGGCGGCGCGCCCATCCCGGTCGTGTACCTGTTCACGTATTTCCGCGAGGACGTCGAAAACGCGGACTATCTCTTCGTCCACGGCCAGCTCGTGCCGCTTTCGGAGGTCGAAGACCGGCGCGTGTACGAGGACGAGCGGTACGTCTGCTATGAGCTTTCGGAATACTTCTATACGGACGTGCAGACCCACGCGGAAACGCTCTGCGCGCAGCGGGGGGACGTATGCTGGGACGAGGCCGCGCGGCTGCGCGTGCAGAAGATCTATGATTATTACACCAGCACCGAAACACTCGCCAAGCTCGTCCGGCATCTTGCCGCATGACCGGAGGAGCGAAAACGATGTCAACGGGAACCGTCCCCGTTGACAACGTTTGAAACGAAAACAGCCGGAGGGAACTTCCCTCCGGCTGTTTGTATGCAGTTGGAATCAGTCTTTTTCGTCCTCGTCGTCTTCATCGTCGAAAACGACTTCCTCGACGGCGGCGTTTTCAAAGTCGATGACTTCGCCGCACTCCGGGCACTCAAAGGAGCCCGCGTCGAGCGTGTCCTCGTCCACGGTCAGCTTAAAGCCGCAGCCCGGGCACTCCACGGAGTAGAAGACGGTGTCGTCTTCGTCCTCGTCGTCGTACTCTTCGTCCTCGTCGTCTCCGCCGCAGCAGGAGCAGGGGCTCTCATAAAACTCGTTTTCGAGCTCGGCGAGATCTTCGTTGATCTCCTCCACGCCGTCGGTCAGATCGACCAGCGCGTCCTTCGTGTCCGCGAGATCGAGAGAAAGATCTTCCAGAATGTCGATAATGACATGGAACAGCTTTCCCTGGCCGCCGTCCTCCTGAATGCCCATGCCTTCGGCAAGACCCTTCAGATAGGCCACTTTTTCGGATGTTGTCATAAGAAACCCTCCCTTTGTTGATGGTTGGACGTTATTGCAGGACTTCTCAGCCCTTGGCGCGCTCGAGATACTCGCCGGTGCGGGTGTCGATCTTGATGCGCTCGCCCTCTTCGAGGAACAGGGGCACCTTGATCTCCGCGCCGGTCTCCAGCTTGGCGGGCTTGGTGGCGTTGGTGGCGGTGTTGCCGGCGAAGCCGGGGTCGGTCTCGGTGATGACCAGCTCAACGAACGTCGGGGGATCGACCGCGAACACCTTGCCCTTGTAGGAGCTGACGGTGCAGACCATGTTTTCCTTCACAAAGCGGAAGCTGTCGGAGAGCATGCTCTCGTCGATGGGCTCAAGCTCGTAGGTCTCAGGATCCATGAAGTAGTAAAGGTTGCCGTCGTTGTAGCTGTACTCCATGCTGCGGCGCTCGACGAACGCTTCCTCGAACTTCGCGGTGGGGTTGAAGCTGGTCTCGACGACAGCGCCGGTGATGACGTTCTTCATCTTCGTGCGCACGAACGCCGCGCCCTTGCCGGGCTTGACGTGCTGGAACTCGACGACCTGCATGACCTGGCCGTCCATTTCAAAGGTTACTCCGTTGCGAAAATCGCCTGCGGAAATCATAGGAAACTCCTCCTCGTATGTGAATAAATTATTTGTATCCACTATTTAGCGGAAATATTTTATACTATAGAGCGCCATATTGCAAGCTTTTCTTGCGCACAAGACGGCCGCGCGGCGGTTTTTCTTCCGCTTCCAGATACCGGATCTCCGGGAAAGGTTGCTTTTTCAGTAGTTTTACGCTATAATACCTCTGTTATGCCATACTCTTACGGGGGCTAAGTCAAAAATGAAAAAAATCCGCTTTGCAATATGTGCTCTTATCGCCGCGCTCGCGCTGGGGCTCGTCTCGCCCGCGGCCATGGCGATCGACGATCCGGGGATCGACACGACGTACGCCGCCGTGCTCCTCGCCGAGGACGGTGACCAGGAAACGGTCCTCTATACGAAAAATGCCGACGAGCGGCTCTATCCCGCCTCGCTCACGAAGGTGATGACCGTCCTTCTCGCCGTGGAGGATATCGAGTCCGGCAAGATCGCTCTCTCCGACCCGGTCACGGCGCAGCCGGGATTTGATTTTGATATGATCGTCGGCGGCAGCAGCGTGTACATCATGCAGCAGGAGACGATGACGCTCGAAAGCCTTCTCTACTGCGCGATGGTCGCCTCGGCCAACGACGCCTGCAACGTGATCGCGCAATACGTCAGCGGCTCGATCTCCGATTTTGTCGCGCGCATGAACGCCCGCGCCGCGGAGCTCGGCTGCACCGGCACGAACTTCACGAACACCCACGGCCTGCCCGACGCGAACCACTATACGACCGCCTGGGACTTTTCGCGCATCGTGCGTGAGGCTGCCAAGCACGAGCTTTTTATGACGATCGCCAGCACCATCAACTACACCGTGCCGGACACGAACGTTTCCTCCGAGCGCGTTCTGGAGAGCACGAACTCGCTCGTCAACCCCACGAACCCTCTCTATCCGGGCGACTGGGGCTATGAATACGCCAAGGGTATCAAGACCGGCCATACGAACGACGCCGGATACTGTCTCGCCTCCAGCGCAGAAAAGGACGGCGTGAAGCTCCTTTCCGTCGTGCTCAAATCGGAGGCGTATCAGCAGGACGACGGCAGCTGGTACTACGGCAACTTTGCCGACACGCGCACGCTCTTTGAGTGGGGCTTCAACAACTTCAGCTATCAGGACGTTCTCAAATCCACCGAGACCGTGACGGAGGTCCCCGTTGCGATGGGCGCGGACGCCGACACCGTTACGGCCCGCCCGAGCACGACCATCCGCGCCTTCCTGCCGAACGACGTCGACCTGACGGCGGTCGAGCGGACGATCACCCTCTCGCCGGACGTCGCCGCGGACGGACTCACCGCGCCGGTCAGCGCGGGACAGGTCGTCGGCGAGATCAGCGTGATCCGTGACGGCGTGGTGCTCGGCACCTCGCCGCTCGTCACGACCACCTCGGTCGATCTCTCGCGCGTGGAGTACATGAAGGATCAGCTCCGCGAAACGCTGCGCACGCCGGGCGTCATTCTCGCGTTCTGGGCGCTGGTGCTGCTCTTTGCCGCGTACATTTTCGTTGTGGTGCGCTACCGCTCGAAGCGCCGCGCGTACCAGAAGCGGCTGGAGCTCGCGCGCACCATCCGGCTCGATATGGAGGACGACGAGGAAGAGCTGCGGCATGAGCGCCGCGTCCGCGCCACGACCGGCGCGCCGCGCAGCCGCCGCCGCGAGGACGTGATGCTCACGCCCGACTCCGCCGTGGACGAGCCGACGCGCGTCACCGGAGCAAATTTTTGTAATTCCGGTTTCCCAATCGTAGTGCTGGGATCCCAGCG